>Ga0209474_10001472_pt1 | contig 22935 bp, 15 predicted proteins | sample GraSoiAngelo_145_FD_185902 | JGI IMG/M metagenome (GOLD analysis project Ga0209474, IMG submission 185902) | Grasslands soil microbial communities from the Angelo Coastal Reserve, California, USA - 14_1009_05_20cm (SPAdes) (version 2) | ecosystem: Environmental > Terrestrial > Soil > Grasslands...
GTAGGCTGGTCGAGCAGGGCGATTATTCCCAGCAGGAATTTCCAGCCAGCCCTGTTCATCACCTTCGGACTGCGTCTGCTCTTTCAACGCAAAGAGATCGGGGAATCAGCGGACGCTGCGGCTGCGGATCGGGTCCTGACCACCAGCTTCTTGCTCGTATTCGCGGCGGAGTGGGGCGACGCGACGCAGATCGGCACGGCGGCACTGGTGGCGCGGTTCCCGGACCACCGCTGGCAGGTATTTTCGGGCGCGACGTTGGGTCTCTGGGTTGGGGCGTTGCTGGCGGTCGCGATCGGCAGAGCTGCCGGCCGCTGGTTGCCCGTGGTCGGGGTGCGGCGGGTCGCCGGTGCCGTCTTCTGCGCATTCGGCATCCTCACCGCGATCCACGGATCATGAAGTCGCCAGACCTCTAAGGATAGGGATTGCCGTAACCGGCATCGCCTGTCGAAGACTGCTGCACGGTCACCGTGCCCTGGAAGGCGGTCTTCCCGGGCATGAGAGCGTCCGAGAACGTGCACGTCTTCGGACCGGCGCCCATCGTCGCGGTGAAGCTCGCGCCCGCAGCGAGAACGGGCGAGCTCAGCTCGGAGCAGTCGTTTGAGACAACTTGATGGTTGACCGTATCTTCGTTGGTGAACTCCAGCCGAGCCCCGGCCATCACGGAAATCGTGGAGGGAGTCACGCCCCCAGCCCGCAGCGAAACCATCGCAGGCCCGGAGCTCGAGGGAGAACCACCGCAGGCCGCCAAGGCAAGCGGGAAGAGCAGCATTCGTTTGTGCATCGATTCCTCCGGAGAGAAGTGGACCTCAAGGCGAGCCGACGATGACCTTCTTCTGCCCAGGCACATCCGCGTTGGCGGCCGCGAGAGGGTGGCATCCTCCGCGTCGTGGTCGTTGCGCAAAAGCCACCGAACGAGATTGTAGCCGGCCTCATGTGGGTCGGCACCACTGCCTCGAACGACTGAACTCGATGCGGCAATACCCCTCCGAGCGGCCAGGTCCAACCGCTGCGACCAGGGCACCAGCGGCTTTATTCACGCGCCGCGCATCAGTCCTGCGTCGCCAGGCGCCGCTCCTCCTGCTCGTCGCGTACCCGGAGGGTGCCGAAGTAGCCGGTGGAGAGCGGCGCGAGTAGATCCTGGAAGTGGCACACCTTGGGTCCGACGCCGATCGCGACGGCGTAGGTCTCCCCGGGGTTGAGGACGGTAGACGACAGCTCGGCGCAGTCATTCGAATAGATCTGGTGAGGTCGCGCATCGGCGTTGACGAACGCAAGGACGTTGCCCGCCTCGACCTCCAGGACGGGTGCGCTGATTCCGTGCTCGTCGAGCCGCTCGACCGGCTCTCGCCTCGCCTCGCGGCCCAAGCTCGCGCAACCGCAGAGCGCCGACAAGCACGCCAGCACCGCCATCTTCATCGACTTGAGATCCATCTCCACTTCTCCTTGTCTGGTTTCGCAACCACAGAGTTCGACGACCGCTGTGGCATTCGTCGGAAAGAAATTCGCCGTCAGGACATGATCAGTGACGCTCGGCCGGGCCGGCGACCCAGCAGGAGTTGTGCGGCGCGCAGCGCCTCGACCGCGAGGGCCACGGATAACGCGGTCGAACCGTCCGCGAGCGCGAGATCCAACGAGGCACCATGTTCGAGCAACAGGTCGACGAGCTCGACGCAATCGAGCATGGCTGCGAGCATCAAAGGCGTCAGGCCTTCCGGGCCGCCGCCGTCGGGATTGGCGCCATGATCGAGAAGCAACGCGATCACCCGGTGATCCGCGTCCATCACAGCGGTTGTGAGCGGGGTGAAGCCGAGATCGCTGCGCGACTCTGGCTTCGCGCCGCGCTCGAGCAGGAGGCATGCAGCGTCGAAGCGCCGGTTTGAGCAGGCGACGTGCAGCAGCGTCTCACCGCGCTCGTTGCACGCGTCTGCCGGCAGGCCGTGATCGAGTACGCTGCAGAGAGCGGGAGTGTCGCCGACGCGCGCGTGGAAGAATGCGGCGCGGGTGAGCGACATTGAATGAAAAGTCGGAGCAGGGAACGTGCGCAACCTCGTCATCGGATTTCTCCATGTTCCGCCGTTCCCGACTACTCGCCGCGCGCCGTTATTCCTCGGAGCCTTCGTCGCGCTATTGCCAGTGGCCGACCGCGCACGCGTCGAACCGCCGCGAGAAACGGATGCAGTGACGAACCTCACTGTCGGTCGCGCTTGAGTTCTTCGAAGCTCCACGCCGCCTCAGGGCCGTGAAGGACGACCCAAGCGAGCGCACACTTGCCGCTAGAGGTGTCCCAGACCTGCTTCGGTCTGGAACAAGCTCACTTCCATTCGGCAATTACCTGATTCCGATTCAAGGGTTTACCTGATAGCGCGGCCGACTGGAGAGACCATGGTCGTAAGCGAGGCACTCGGAACTCGCCGAGTCCTCGTGGCGTGGGGGGTACTAGATGCCAACGCCGATCGAACGCGCCCGCTTCAGTCGTCGTGTGCGTGGCACTCCATGGCTTCTGGCTGCTGCGCTCCTGTTTGCGACGCCGCTCTGGGCGCAAGAGCCCGGGACCTGGGTGCCAATGGCAGACTTGAACCAGGCTCGCGGCGGACACACCGCCACGCTCCTCGCGAACGGTTCAGTGTTGATCGCCGGGGGAAAGGATGTCGCCGGCCAGCCCTTGGCGTCAGCCGAGATCTACGATCCGGCGACCGGGCGCTACGCGCCTCTCACCTCGCCTCTGCCCACTCCCGTCTGGGGGCACACCGCAACGCGGCTCAATGACGGCACGATCCTGATCGCGGGAGGGAACGGCAACGACGGGCAGCCGGTCGCCGACGCCCAGCTCTTCGATCCAGCCGCGGGCACGTTCATCCGAGTCGGGTCGATGAGCACGCCGCGCAGTCAGCACACGAGCACGCTGCTCGGCGATGGGCGGGTGCTGCTGGCAGGAGGCACCGACGGCGTGAGCGCGGTGGCCCAGCTCGAGCTTTACGATCCGGATGCTCGAGCCGTTTCAGGGGCGCCCAGCTCGCTCTCGACGGCGCGGCAGAACCACACTGCCACGAGATTGCCTCAAGGAGTCGTTCTGATCGCAGGAGGCTCCAACTCATCCGGAACACTGGGGACTGCGGAACTGTACGACCCAAGCAGCGGCACGGTTGCCGCAGCGGGTGGACTCAGCGTCGGTCGCGCACTCGCCAGCGCGGCGCTGTTGCTCGACGGCACGGTCCTCGTCGCTGGCGGCGAGAGCGCGGCGAACCGGGACCTCGATACGGCCGAGGTTTACGATCCCATCAGGAATACCTTCACGCTCGTGCCCGCGCAGATGAGCACCGCTCGCAGCGGTCACCTCGGCGTACAACTGCTTTACAATGGGCGTGTCCTGATCGCCGGCGGCACGAACGGCGGACAGCCCGTCGCGACCGCCGAGGTCTACGATCCTGTCACTGGCGCGTTCGGCGCAGTCGAATCGCCGACCACCGCGAGGCAGCTCTTCGCCTCCAACTTCTTCGATGTCCCGCATACCGGCACCGTGCTCGCCACCGGCGGGTTCGGCGGCGCTCAGACCGCGCTCGCCTCCTCCGAGGCGTTCTTCTACTCCACGCTGCGCAGCGACAAGCCGGACTACTCGCCCGGCGATACAGTGACACTGACGGGAGAAGGGTGGCGTCCGAACGAGACCATCACAATCAACATCCATCAGTCGAGTGGAGATCCAGACACCACCCTCATCGCCATTGCCGATGACCGCGGCGCATTTACGAACAGCGAGTTCCAGGTCAACATGTTCGATGGCGGGGTGTCCTTCCTCGCGACTGCCACCGGGCAGGGGTCAGGCTGGACGGCCCAGACGACGTTCACCGACCATCCCGGCAATACCCCTCACTCGACGGCGACGGGGGTCGTTTGCAGCGCCGCCAATGTTCTCGTCAACAGCACGGTCACCTGCACTGCCATCGTGACCGACACCTCGAGCGCGCCTGGAAACAGGGTGAACCCGCCTGGAACGGTGAGCTTCACCAGCTCCAAGGCCGGCACCTTCGCTCCTGCTACTTGCGTTCTCGTGCCCGTCGCCTCCTCGCGAGACCAGAGCAGCTGCTCGGTGACTTTCACTCCAAGCGAACCCGGAACTCACACCATCACCGCGAACTATTCCGGTGGCATCCTCGTCGGCCATGGGCCAGGCGGACAGAACGTTCCGATCAATCCGAGTTCCGGTACCTTCACGCTGACGGTCACCGCCCGCACCACCTCGACGACCCTCGACTGCCCGGACTCGACCTCGGCGAACAGCCCGCTCCTTTGCACCGTCACGGTTACGGACACCGCGAGCGGCACGAAGAGCGCCCCCGAAGGCACCGTAAGTTTCACGATCAGCGGCGCCGCCGGCTCGACCGTCACCCCAAACCCCTGCACGCTGGCGCCGATCACGGGCAGCACGAGCAGCAGCTCGTGCACGGTGAGCTTCAGTGCCAATCAGACCGGCAGCTACACCATTACCGCCACCTACAGCCCCACCGCCGGCACGGTCCACAGCGGCAGCAGCGGCACCGACACCGTCGAGGTCAGCACGCGCACGACGATGACGACGCTGGACTGCCCGGACTCTACCTCGCCCAACACTCCGCTCACCTGCACGGTAACGGTGGCCGACACGGCGGGGGGGACCAAAAGCGCGCCCGTGGGTACGGTGGGCTTCAGCATCAGCGGCGGCCCCGCCGGCTCGAGCTCGAGCGTCACCCCGTGCGCTCTCGCTCCGAGCAGCGGCAGCAGCAGCTCCTGCACGGTGAGCTTCAGTGCCAATCAGACCGGCAGCTACACCATTACCGCCACCTACAGCCCGGGACCTGGATCGGTTCACTCCGGCAGCAGCGGGACCGATACGGTGGCGGTCATCACCCGCACGACGTCGACGACGCTGGACTGCCCCGCGTCGACCCCGGCCAACACCCCGCTCACCTGCACCGTGACGGTAGAGGACACGGCGAGCGGCACCAAGAGCGCGCCCTCGGGCACGGTGGGCTTCACCGTCAGCGGCGGCCCCGCCGGGTCGACCTCGAGCGTAACCCCTTGCGCTCTCGCTCCGACCACAACCAGCAGCAGCTCCTGCACGGTGATGTTCAGCGCCGACAAGCCCGGCAACTACACCATCACCGCCTCCTACACTCCGGCCCCTGGGTCCGTCCACGCTGGCAGCAGCGGCACCGATATGGTCCAGGTCATCGCTCGGTCGACGCAGACGACGTTGGACTGCCCGCCGTCGACGCCGGCGAACAGCCCGCTCACGTGTACCGTGACCGTGCAGGATACGGCGAGCGGCACGAAGAGCCCACCGGTCGGCACAGTGAGCTTCACGATCAGCGGCGGTCCCGCCGGCTCGACCTCGAGCGTCACCCCTTGCGCTCTCGGTCCGACCACCACCAGCAGCAGCTCCTGCACGGTGATGTTCACCGCGAACAAGCCCGGCAACTACACCATCACGGCCACTTACAGTCCCGCCGCAGACTCGATCCATGCTGGCAGCAGCGGCACCGATATGGTCCAGGTCATCGCTCGATCGACGCAGACGACGCTGGACTGCCCCGCGTCGACCCCGGCCAACAGCCCGCTCAGCTGCACCGTGACCGTAGAGGACACGGCGAGCGGCACGAAGAGCCCACCGGTCGGCACAGTGAGCTTCATGATCACCGGCGGCCCCGCTGGCTCGACCTCGAGCGTCACTCCCTGCGCTCTCGCTCCGACCACCACCAGCAGCAGCTCCTGCACGGTGATGTTCACCGCGAACAAGCCCGCCAATTACACGATCGCCGCCACTTACAGTCCCGCCGCAGACTCGATCCATGCCGGCAGCAGCGGCACCGATATGGTCCAGGTCATCGCTCGATCGACGCAGACGACATTGGACTGCCCGCCCTCAACGCCCGCGAATAGCCCGCTCAGCTGCACCGTGACCGTACAGGACACGGCGAGCGGCACGAAGAGCGCGCCCGTGGGTACGGTAAGCTTCACGATCAGTGGCGGCCCTGCCGGCTCGACCGCGAGCGTCACCCCTTGCGCTCTCGGTCCGACCACCACCAGCAGTAGCTCCTGCACGGTGATGTTCACCGCGAACAAGCCCGGCAACTACACCATCACTGCCACTTACAGTCCCGCCGCAGACTCGATCCATGCCGGCAGCAGCGGCGCCGATACGGTGATGGTGACCAGGCGCTCGACGATGACGACCGTCGACTGCACGCCACCGACGGTCCCGGCAGGTGTCTCGACGACCTGCACCGCGACCGTAACAGATAACGACACGGGCACTCCGATCACCCCCAGCGGCACGGTCACCTTCACGAGCAGCGGCAGCGGCACCTTCAGTCCGGCGGCGAGCTGCACGCTGACCGGGGCGGGGGCGACGGCCACTTGTTCCGTGACATACACGCCCGCCCCCGTCGGCGGTAACGCGACGCAGACCATCACCGCAACGTACGGAGGAGACCAGACGCACCTGGGCAGCAGTGGCGCGACGAACATCGTCGTCCTTGCCCTGCCCGGCAAGGTGACCGGCGGCGGTCAGGTCGATTTGGATGGGGGAGGCAGGGCGAGCTTTGGCTTCGTGGTGCAGCGACAGACGATCGGGGGCCTCGCGACAGGCGAGCTCGAATACCACAATCATGCCAATCGCGTGAACGTCCACAGCCTCGGCATGCTCACGCTCCTGATCGTCGACAACACGGCGACGTTCACGGGGAGCTGCCGCGTGAACAACACGACGCCTTGCACGTTCACCGTGACGGTACAGGACAACGGCGAGCCGGGGAGCCGAGGCCCCAACAAGGACAAGTTCTCCATCACGGTTTTCGCGACTCCGGCTGAGATGGTGACCCTCAGGGACCTTCGCGCCGGGAACATCAAGATTCACAATTCTGAATTCGACAGCGACTCGCTTGTCGTTGCTGCCGCCGAAGGGGTCTTCCCAAGCGGCGCCTCGCTCAACGGAGTCCGTCTCGATGGCCTGCAAGTCGGAAAGGGAATCATCACCTCAGCGGACCGGTCGGCAAGAGGAGACTTCCAGACGGTCCTGCTGGGCACCTCGATCCTTGGCCAGCCGCAGAAAATCAGCGTCGAAGGCCCCGCCAGCAGCGGCTCCAGGAACGCCGATGGCAGCGTGAACTTCGCCGGCCTCAGCAGCGTCGACATGGGCGATGGCACCGCTCCCCTCACCGGGGTCCCCTTCAGTGTCACGGCCACGACGCAGGGACTCACCCTGACTCTCGGCCTGACAGTGTTGCCGACGGCCACGCTCACCGCGGGGCACATTACGATCAAGTAGTGCTGGCGTCGCCCGGCCTCTTGCAAGCGGACGGTTCTGTTTTTCCGCGAGTTCGCCCCTACCTGTCGAAGACGTTCACGACCGGGGGCCACGGCAAGGGCGATCCAGGAGCTCGCGGACCACGTCAGCGTGAGCACGACGCAGCGGTACATCCATCTGTCCCCGCGTCCCTGAACGAGGCCACCCAGCTGCTCGAGGCTGTCCCTGCGGTGGTTCGCGGAGAGCAGCGACCCGGCCGCGACCTTCGATCTCGCAAACAATATCCGGCTCGGGCGGTGACCGGCTTTCTACCGTGCCGGGCACGATAGGGAGCCCGGCGACGGAAGCAAATTCCATGAATGCCTCGCGCTCGGCAGCAGCTTTCGCCGCATCGTTGCTCATGCTCGGCAAGAGTACCACTCATGACTTTCTGCACGGTCAACAACATCCGACCGCTATGGGCATGTTGACGAAGTCGCGGCGCTGGTTGCGTTCGTTGCCGGTCCAGAGGCGTCGTACATCACCGGCGCGAACTTGACCGTCGACGGCGGCACCAACGCTTGAGTCATCGTCCACGGGAAGGGGGCGAGAGAAGAGGCGAACGAGATATTCTTCGAGTTTCCGCTCCTGGAGCCTCGGGTTTCAGATAAACGACTAGGCAACAAACACAAATCCCTAATCCAACCAGAGGATATTTCAGCGCTACGACCGCGGCGACTCCGAAAAGGCACAGGGTCGCCATCGATCGGACGCGCATGATCGTGCGCACCTTCGTCGGTACGTCAGCGACAGGACTGCAGTCGATAAGCTCCCGGATCAGAAGTATGTAGGTCGCGTTCACCAGGAAGAAGACCGCCGCATAGAAGGAAACCGGCTGGGGCGCCAATTCGCTCACGGCCATCCACGCGGTGGAGAGCGGAAGCAGCGACACGGAAAACAGATGCGCGAAATTGAACCACATCAGGCGCGGCGTCGTCTTTGTCGCGTAGAGAATGAGATGATGGTGATTAGCCCAGACAATTGCGATGAAGAGGTAGCTGACTGCGTAGCTCAGCCATGTAGGCCAGCGCAGCAGGAGCGCCTTGAAGGCGGGTAGCTCTGGCGGGCGCAGATCCAAGACCAAGACGGTGATCAGGACGGCAAAGACCCCGTCTGAGAACGCGCTCAACCGCTCCGGGGTCGCTGCGCGAAGCATGGCCGTCTCCTTTACTGCGCGCTACCGCCGATTCGGCAGCCGCGGCGTCACGGATCGGATTTGGGCTGCCGTCTAGACAAATGCTCTGCCCATCCTCTCCAACTCTCGGACAACTGCGGAATCGCAAGCAGCCGCGGCACCTCATCACGATCGCGCGTATAGATACGAAAGACATCTCGGATGGTGAGGTCGTGATCAGGCTTCGCCATGACTCGGATCTCGTCTCCGGCGCCCACATCGCCCTCGACGACGATTCTGAGATAGGTACCGGGTCGCAACGCCTTGCTGAAGCGGCGTGGAAACGTTTCGTCGTTCATCCGGACTCCGAGCCGCCAACAAGGGATTCGCGGCTCGGAAACCTCGAAAACCGCGCTCCCGATCTGCCAACGCTCGCCGACGAGCGCGTCGTTGAGCTCCATCCCTTCCGTGGTCAGGTTCTCTCCGAACTCGCCGTAAGATAGCGGGCGGCCGATCTCCCCTTCCCACCAGCGTTGGTCCTCCACCGAATACGCATAGACGGCCTTGTCGAAGCCGCCGTGTGCCTCGAGGTCCGCTTGGCGATCGCCCGCGAGATTGACGCCCCGAGCCGCGACCCGTCCGCTCACCGGTGACTTCCAGATCGCGCTCTGGGCGGGCCGGCCGTGGTAATCGAACTTGCGCACGCCACCGACGTTGACCGAGAGGACCTTTGCGGTTTCAGGTGCCATTGGTTCAGATCCTCCGACAAGCGGTGGAGGGCGTGCGCGTGAATCCGCGCTCTTGAATCCAAGTATTGCCGTCTGGGTCGGCGAAGTCGATACAGCTGGCGTAATTTCGCCGCTCGCGCTCGACTCCTGGCGAGTAGTCCCCTTGCCAGTCGTCGGTGGACGTCTTGTGCCGAATGGGGCTGACTGCCAGCCCACGGTCGGTCAGTTCGCGGTGGGCGGCCTCGATGTCGGTCACGACGAGATAGGTGGTGCGAGCCGATCCTGGTGTCACGTCAATGAGGCCGACGCCGAACTGCACCGAACAGGATGACCCTGGTGGGGTGAGCTGGACAACGCGGAATTGCCCTGTTGGGTCGGTAGTCGACATCCAGGATGAAGCCTGCCCGTTCCGCGTAGAACCGCACTGCGAGGTCGACGTCGCTCACGGGCAGAGTGATGAGTTCGATGTGGTAGTCCGGTGCGGGCATCCGGGGCGCTACGACGAAGACGATCCACGCGCTCGCCGGCCACGCGAGCCTGACCACTACGCAGCGTTACATGCACCTGAGCCCAGCGGCCAAGGAGAGCGAGATCCGGTTGCTCGAGTTCGGCGTCCGGGAGAAATAGGGGAGAGCGGCACTGCGTCAGAACAAAACGGGAGGTAGATCAGCAGCGTAGTGGCGGTAGCGCATGGGAATCGAACCCGAAACTGCTGAACATGCGTAACCAGGCGACGACGCACGCCAATTCGTCGTTTCGCCCCTCGGATCGGTAGGTTGAGTCCACGCTCGACTTCCTCACTTATCCTCGCGAGTACGCGCAAATGCGCCCCAGTTTTGGAGACAGTTTGGAGACGGTAAGTCGGGGCCGTTCGCGGGCAATGAGGAGGTCGGTGCATTGCGCTGGCTCGAGGCGCGTGGCGGATTGTTTCGCGGATCATGCGCCTGCAATCGCCATATCCGTGCAGCCCATCGCCGCGCGTTGGAGGCGCCCGCCGGCAGTGGAACCTGCGGCCCGCGGCTTCGAAGGCCGGACGAGCCGGTTCCAGCGAGTAGCAGCGCTTCGCAACCTCTCGCAACTACTCGGGATGAGGCGGGCGCGGATTCCAGGGATTCGCAGGTTTTCGCACCGTTCACCGAGGATTCTGCGGACAGGTTGCGGACGCTGCTGACGGTCAACGAGGTCGCTGTATACCTCCACGTATGCACCAAGGCGGTGTACAGGCTCTGCGCGCTCGGTGAATTGCGACACATCCGCGCGCTCAACGCCATCAGGATCGCTCCATCGGACGTCGATGCACTCGTATTCGCCCACCGGATTTGACCCGGAGCCCATTCAACTGACGGGCCGGCTCAGGGTTGAGACCCGTTTGGTGCGCCAGTGGAGCGCAGTGGTCCGCGCCGTTCTCGATATTGACGAGAAACTCGTCCCGTCCGCCCGGGCAGACCGTCCCGGATGGCCCCGAACTCCTCGTCGCCGCCCTGCGCGAACACCTGGAATCCGACCGAGATCGATTCGGACCACTTCGAGCGGTCTGGCATCCGATTCTCCTCGCGGCGGTGGAGCAGCCGAGCCGCATGCTATTCGTTTCACTTGATGCACGCGACGCATCGCCGGACCACGCGCGGCTGCGAGGACGCGCTACACCTACGGCGCGGCCCCGGGCAGCATCGGGACAAGCGGCGCCGCGCGCGGGCCGGTCCTGACGCCGAGGCACAGAAGCGAGGTGAGCACTCCCCCGGCGACGAGGATCGCCGCGATGCTCCTGAACGCCGCGATCTCGCCCGACGGATCGGCGCGGCCGAGCAGAGCGATGACGAGCCCGACCCCGATCACCGAGCCGAGCTGGCGCACGGCTTGGTTGATGGCGCTGCCGAGGGCGAGCCGTCCCGGCGGGAGGCCGTGGACGGCCGCGCCGCTCAACGAGGGCAGGACGAGACCGACCCCCGTTCCGGTCACCAGCGCCCTCGGGAGCCAGGTGCGGAGGAAGTCGGGTGGCGACTCGATGGCCGAGTACAGGAGCGCTCCCCCCAGGGCGAAGACGAGGCCGCCCGAGACGAGCACCGCCCGATGTCCGCGGAGGTCGGCGATGCGGCCGGCGACGATGGCGACAGGGATCACGACCAGCGGTCCTGGCGTGATCGCGAGCCCCGCCTGGAAGAGCGTGTATGCCCACCTTTGCGTAAGGAAGAAGACGAAGTTGAAGAACATGGCGGTGAACGCGATGGCAAATGCGAACGTCGCCATGTTCGCGAGGCGGTACGTGGGATTCGAAAACAGGCTCAGATCCACGGCGGGCGACGCTGCTGTCCGGGACCGAAGGACGAAACACACAAACAGCAAAGCTCCTCCAGCCAAGCTGGCGAGGGTGCGCGGACCGGAGAGCCCCCAGCCCGCTCCCTCGACGATGGCGAGCGCGAACAGCGCCACGCTGGCGATGAGCAGGACGATGCCGAGCGCATCGGGCAGCTCGCGCGCCGCTTCGTCGCGCGACTCGAGGAGCAGGCTCTTGCCGCGGACCACCGCGGCGATGCCGACCGGGACGTTGATGTAGAAGACCCACCGCCAGCCCCAGGACTGGATGATGAGCGACCCCAGCGAGGGTCCGATCGCGGCGGCCAGCGCGCCCACCGCGCCCCAGAGGGCGACTGCGCTTGCACGGCGCGCGACCACGAAGGCATGCAGCACGACCGCGAGCGAAGAAGGAAGCAGGAGCGCGGCGCCGACGGCCTGCAGCGCGCGCGCCGCGATCAGCGCCCCAGCCGACGGTGCGAGGCCGCAGAGCGCGGAGGCGGCGCTGAAGAGCGCGAGGCCGAGAAGGAAGGTCCGCTTGCGCCCGACGCGATCGGCGATGCGTCCCGACGGCACCAGCAGGGCGCCGAACACGATCGTGTACGCGTTGAGGACCCAGGAGAGCTGGGCCGCGGAAACCCGCGCGAACGTCGCGCGGATCGCAGGGAAGGCGACGAAGAGAACCGTGCCGTCGAGGGAGACGACGAACACCGCCACGCTGGTGAGGGCGAGCGTCCGCCAGGCTGAAGAAGAAGGCGTCATCGTGGTTCCTCGCGTCGGGGCCGGGCAACGCGAGCGCATCTCAGGCCACCTGCGCTAGAGGCACGGGCCGCGCCGGTCCCGTGCCGGGCCAGCGGACGATGCGCAGGTCGAGGACGAAGATCGCGTACAGGACCGGAACGAGCACCAGCGTGATGACCGTGGCGAAGGCGAGCCCTCCGATCTGCGCGAAGCAGAGCGGTTCCCACAGCGCTCCGCCATGGATCGCGAGCGGCAACAGGCCGAAGATGGTCGCCCCCACCGTGATCAGCACCGGCCGCATCCGGACCAGGCCCGCGTCGACCAGCGCCTCCCGCAGCGGCTCGCCGCGCTCCTGCATCTCCTCGATCAGATCGAAGAGCACGATGACGTGGCTCACGATCACGCCGATGAGGCTGATGATCCCGAGCACCGCGGTGAAGCCGAAGGGAGCGCGGGCGATCACCAGCGCGAGAATGGAGCCCACGCCGCCGAATGGAATGGCGGCGAGCACGATGAGCGGCTTCACCGCGCTGCGGAACTGAATCACGAGCGAGAGCAGGATGGCGAGCACGGACAGCAAGGCCACCACTCCGCTCTCGCGGAAGACGAGCATCTGCTGCTCCTGCGCTCCGCCGATCTCCAGGAAGTATCCGGGAGGCAGGCTGCGCTCGAGGGCGTCGAGCCTCGCGCGGGCGAGCTTCATCACCTCAGACGGCAGCCGCCCGGGCACGGGCGAACCAGACACCACCACCGTGCGAACTTGATTTCGGCGCATGATCTTCTCCGGAGCGAAGCCGAGGCGCAGGGTCGCGACCTGGAGCAGAGGCACCTTGGTCGCCGGGCGGGAGCCGAGGACGTAGAGGTTGTTCAAGCTCGCGAGCGTGCCGCGCTCCCCTTCGCGGAGCCGCGCCAGGATGGGGATCTGCTTGTCGCCGTCGCGCAAACGGCCGAGCCCGATGCCGGTCAGCGCATTGGTGGAAGCGGCAACTTCCCGGTTCGATACTCCGGCGAGGCGCGCGCGGTCCGGTTCGACCTGCAAGGCGATCCGGGGCGTCTCGCCGCCCCAGTCGTCGCGGACTCGGTCGGCGATGGCGATGTCGCGGAAGATGGCCTGCGCTCGACGAGAGAGATCCCGGAGCGTCTGGATGTCGTCGCCGGAGATGCGTACCTCGAGCGGGTTGTTGACCGGCTTTCCGGTCTCCAGCTGGCGAACGTCGATCAGCGCGCCCGGCACCTGCGCCGAGAGCGCGCGCTGGAGCGGAGCGACGAGGTCGGTGGTGTCGTGATCGTCCGTCACCTCGACGACGAGCTGCGCGTAGTTGACCTGGTCCTGCTGCGGAGAGAGCGAGAACCAGAATCGGGGCGCGCCGCCGCCGATGAAGGTGGTCACCGAGCGGAGCACCTCGCGATGCGTCTTCTTTCCGTGCTCCGCGGCCACCTCGCGCACGATACGGTCGGCGATGCGCGCGGCCTCGTCGGTCGCTTCCAGCGTGGCGTTCTCGGGCAGCCAGATGTCGACGTAGGAGAGATAGGAGAGGTCGGTGGGGAAGAACGCCGTCTTCAGGCGCGGACCGAGCGAGATGCCGGCGGCGAGCACGCCGGCCGCGGCCAGGAGCACGAGGTAACGGTGGTCGATCGCCCAGCGCACGCCGCGCGCGTAGAGGCCGGCGACGCCGCGCTCGCGCCGCTCGGCCCACGGCAACGGCGGCCGGTCGTGGCCGCGGAGCAGCGCGTGACCGAGGAGCGGCACGAAGGTCATCGAGACGATGCGCGAGGCGATGAGCGCGCAAGTGATCACCACCGGAAGGCTGAAGATGAAACGGCCGACATCGCCGCTCATGATCAGGAAGGGCAGGTAGGCGACGATGTTCGTGACGGTGGCGAAGAAGATGGCGCGCGCCAGCCTGGTGGGCCCGAGCCATGCGGCGAGGCGTCCGGGCTTGCCCGCATCCAGCTCCCGTTTGATGGCATCGCCTGCCACCACGGGGTCGTCGACCAGGAGCCCGAGCGAGATGATCAGCGCCGCGATCGACATCTGCTGGATGTCGATGCCGAGCAGGTACATGAACGCGTAGCAGAGCGCGAGCGTGAGCGGGATGGAGAGCGCGAGCAGGAGCGCCGAGCGCCACTCCCAGAACCCGATCAGGCCGATGAGTACGATGATCGCGATCGCCTCGTAGAAGCTGACGAGGAACAGGTCGACCTTCTCCTTGACCTGGCGCGGCTGATCGGAGGTGCGGGCCAGGATCAGGTCTTCCGGAAGCGTGGCCCGGACGCTGGCGAGCTTCGCGTCGACGTCGGCGCTGAAGTCGGCGATCTGGCGGCCGGCCTGCATCTGCACCGCCACGGTGATCGCGCGGGTGCGCTGCCAGGTCCCGGCCGCGTCGCGCCAGGTATGGAAGTTGAGGTAGCGCGGTGGGTCTTCGTAACCGCGGCTCACGTCGGCGAGGTCGCGCAGGTAATAGGGCGCGCCGCTCCGCGATGTAGACACCAGCAGATCGGAGATCTCCTTTTCGCTCTTCAATTCGCCGCTGACGTCGATGATCACCCCTCGTCCCTGCGCGCGGGCCACGCCGCCGGGGGCCTGTACGTTCTGGGCGAAGATCGCCTGCTGCAGCATCTGTTGCGTCACGCCGGTGGAGGCGAATCGCTCCTGCGAGTAGTCGAGGTAGATGCGCTCGTCGAGCACGCCCGAGCGCGTCACCCTGGCGACTTCCGGCGAGACCTGGATGCGTTTGGCGATCTGATCGGAGAAGTCGTCGAGCTGTCGCAAGCTGTATCTCGAGCCGGCGACCCGCTGCAGCTCTTCGCTCGCCTGCTCCGGCTGCTCGAGGATCGCGGGCTCCCAAAGGTCGGGGTGCAGCCAGCCGCCGTGCAGCCGCTCGCTCTCGAAGCGATGCACCACGGCGAGCCAGCCCTCGCGGTCGAGATCGCTGAGCGCGTCGAAGGCCACGAACCCGTTGCCGCGCACGGGGCGGATGTCCTCGGCTCCTTCGGCGCGCGCAAACCCGGCGAGCTGGTCGACGATGCGCGCGATGGGCAAAGGGTTCAGCGCGCCCGGGAAATTGAAGACCACGGTGCGGCGGGCTCCCGCGCGTGCGGCGGATCGCGCCGCGCGGACTGAGACCTCGATCGCCTGGGCGCGAATGGCGATCTCGGAACCGGAAATTCTCGGGCTCGCCACCGTCAGCATCAGCGCCGCGGTGTCGCCAAAGTCCTTTTTGAAATCGATCGGCTGGGCGCCTTCCGGCAGGTCGCGGATGTTCTTGATCCGCGAATCGATGTCGTCGAGGGCACGCCCGAGGTTCTTGGCGTCCGCCCGGACCGTGACCTGCACTACGGAGACGCCATTGCGCGAGGTGGACTCGATCTTCTCCACTTCGCTGGTGGAGGCGATCTTCTCCTCGATCTTGCGGGTGACGAGCTGCTCGACCTTCTCGGCCGGCGCGCCCGGCCAGGGCGTGATGGCGACCGCGACCCGCACCGGGATCAACGGGTCCTTGCGCTTGGGCATCTGCAGGTAGCCGAACGTGCCCGCGACCAGCGTCGCCACAAGCAGCACCCACGCCACCTGGCGGTTCTCGGTGAAGTAGCGCGCGGTGTTGTGCGATTTGCCGATCAGCTCTTCGTCGGTCTTGTGCGCCATGGCGGGCCTCGAGGAGCTACGGAACGAGCTGGACTGTCTGGCCGTCGTTCAGCAGCGTCGCGCCCTGCACCACGAGACGCTCGCCGGGGAGCAGGCCGCTCTCGATCGCCACCTCGTTCCCGATCAGCTGGCCCCCGATCACCCGCCGCTGGCGCGCGATCGGGACGCCGCGCTCCTCCTCGACCACGAAGGCCAGGAGCGCCTGCGCCTCGCGCTCGCGTTGCGGCGCGGCGACCAGCGAGCTGAGCGGCGCGGTGATCACGGCCGCGCTCGAGGTCGCCGCCTCCTGCAGCGCCACCGAGACGACCATGCCGAGGAGCAGCGAGGCGCTCGGCGAAACCACGGCCGCCTCGACGTCGAAGGTGCGTGCGTCTGCGCTCGACTGAGGATGGAGCTTGCTGATCGCCGCCGGGATGTTCGCTCCGAGCGCATCCGCGGTGACCGCGACGGGGGAGCCGATCCGCAAATGGGACGCCACTTCGTCGGGCACCGCGAAGCGCACCTTGATCCTGCTGACGTCCGCGAGCCGGAACGCGAGGGTGCCCGGCGAGACCAGGTTGCCGATCTCGATCGAGCGCGCGAGGACGAGCGCGTCCACCGGCGCCCGGAGCGAGGCGTCGCCGAGCGCGATCCGGGCGCTCGCGAGGCGGGCTTCCGCAGTGTCTACGGCAGCGCTCGCGCCGTCGGTCCGCGCCTTGGCCGCGTCGTAATCAGCTTGCGGGATGACCTTGGAGGCGAGCAGGTTGCTCGCCCGATCGTAGTCGAGCCGGGCCTTCACGGCGGCCGCGCGAGCCGCCTCGATGGCTCCGCGCGCTTCCGCGGCGGACTGGCGATAGTCCTCCTGCCGGACGCTCGCCAGCACCGTCCCGCGCTGGACCCGATCGCCCGCTTGCACGAACCGGGTCCGGCCCTGGCTGTCGCGGACGGTGAGAAGGGAGGTGGCGTAGCCGCCGACCTTGAACGAGAGCTCGATCTCCGCCTCCGGAGCAACGGTGCCGCTGAAGCGGAGCTCCTGGTGCGCCTGCGGGGATGCCCGGACGGTTCTCGTGCGCACCGGGACCGGAGGTCGTACATAGGCGTCCGCCTTGTTGCAAGCAAGCGCGCCCAGAGCGGCGGCAGCGAACAGTGGCACGTAGCTGCGGCGTTCGTGCTTCGGGGTGGAGCTCGATTGCGCCGCGTTCCATTGTGTCCTGGTAGTCATCTGCGACCTCTTCGAGCACCCGGCTCGATGGATAGATGCGGCTACACCTATTGCGATGCGCCGAGGCTGTCGGGAACTTCTTACGCGGCTGGCCGGGTCCTTATTACGTTCGAACGACCGCGAGCAGACGCGCAAGTCGATGGTGAAGATCGCGCGCTTGCCTCACGCCGACCAGGTCCCGGACGCGCTTCTGGCTCTTCTCCCAGAGCGGGAATGCCTTCTCGATGGCTCGCTGACCGGGCTTTGTGAGCAGCACGATCCGGGCGCGCGCGTCGGCCGGATCCCGGGCGACCCGGAGGAGGCCGGCCTTCTCCAGGGGCAGCAGGTTCCGCGTGAGCGTGGTCCGATCCATCCCCAGGACTTGCGCAATCTTGCCCATGCCGGCACCGGCCTCGCCGAATCGGGCGACGGCGACGAGCGCGGTCAGCTGCGAGATCTGCAGGCCGGCGCGGCGCAGGTTCTCGTCATAGATCCTGGACAAGGTGCGGGACGTCTGCCGCACACGCATGCAGGTGCACTCGTCCGCGATTTTCCGGGCGGCATCCTGGAAATTGGTTTTCACGCTGGTGTTTGCATCTACACGGAGCTGCCGCGCCGTGCAAGGCAAGATCGAAAACGGCGGAGCAAAGTGTACATACACGTGAGCCTGCGCCCCCGGGAGCCTGCGGCTCAGCGGCCGGGGTCACCGCGACGTGCGGGTCGCCGGCGAGGACGACGCCTGGCGAGCGCGCGGATCCAGAACCTGCTCGTCTCGCGCAGGACGGCCTCGCTCAGTTCCTCGTCGTCGACTGCGCGCGAGATGGCGAGCGCCCCGACCATGGCGGAGAGCAACGCGAGCCGCGCCGACGCATCGGCGCTGCGGACGACTTCTCCGATGCGAGCGAGCGCCCCGCGAACGCCGTCGGTGTACGTGCGTCTGACGCCGGCCGGCTGGCGCGGCATGTCGGAAGCGAGCGCGGGGAGCGGACATCCGGCCGACGGCGCGTCGCGGTGGGCCTTGCTCAGGTAGCGACGCAAGATCGCCCCGGGCGAACTGCCCGGCTGCCGCGCGAGCCCGGATTGCGCGAATGCCTCGGCGCAGGCTTCCTTCGCCAGCGCCTCCTTGCTTTCGAAATGGCGGTAGAAGCCGCCGGCGGTCAACCCCACCTGCGCCATCACGTCGGCGACGCTGACCGCCTCGATCCCGCGCTGCCGGAAGAGCCGCGAGGCTGCCGCGACGGCAGTCCGGCGGGTACGGGCAGCCTCTTCACGCGACCTTCGCACCGCGTTCTCCCGCGGGGGGCTTCTGCCTGCGCCCTCCGCCCGTCGGCGGCAACGCCGGCGCGTCCGTGGAATCGAGCCCGAACTGCTTGCGGAAAACGCCGTCGAAAACCGCCGCGGGCAGATACCTTCGCAGTCCGGCGACCAGGCCCGAGCGCTTGCCCACCGGATATCGCAGGCGGGGCTTCCCGGCCGTTGCTGCCTCGACGACCGCCTCCGCCACCACCTGCGGATCCTCGGCGCCTTCGGTGTTCCTGCGGAAGTTCTCTCGGGAGTGGTCCCGGGCTTGCTGGTAGTCGCCGACAAGGTGGGCAGCAAGAGTCCCGTTGCTGTCGAAGTTGGTGCGCATGAACCCGGGCTCGACGAGCGCCGCGCGGATTCCCAGCGTGCGAGTCTCGTGATCGAGCGACTCGGCCAGTCCTTCCAGGGCGTGCTTGGAGGCGGCGTAGAGGCCCATGAACGGGGCGGGCAGGAAGCCGAGCACGCTGCTGATGAAGACGATGCGCCCGCTCCGCTGGGCCCGCATCGCCGGCAGCACCGCTTGCGTCATGCGCATCGCGCCGAAGAAGTTCACGTCAAACAGATCGCGGGCCTGCTCGAGCGAGGTCTCCTCGACCGCGCCGATCACCGTGCCGCCGGCGTTGTTGACCAGGAGATCGATGCGGCCCGCCCTGGCCAGCACCTCGGCCACGCCGGCGTCGATGGACGCCTCGTCTCGCACGTCGAGGAGCAGGCGCTCCGTCCCGGCTGGCAGGAAGCTCGCGGCCGATCTCGCCGTACCGAAGACGCGGTATCCCCGCCCGACCAGCGCCCGCGCGGTTGCATTTCCGATCCCCGACGACACGCCCGTCACGATTGCCACTCGACCGTTCATGTTCGCTCCGTAGTTTAGATGACGATTGTCATCTAAAGCCAGCAGATGCTTGCCAGGTGTCTTCGATTCGCCAGTCGGAACCCGTCCGAGGCGATACGGGACCCTCAACCGCCCTTCGCCGCCTGGGGCGGGTTGAGCGAGGCAGCGACGGCACGCGCCACCGCGCGAGGCTGATGCGGAGCGACTGCACCGTGAGCTTGTTCTTGTAGGGCACCTGAGAGCGGAAGCGTCCGCTTTCGACGCTCCACCGAACAGGAATCAGTGCCGAGGACCTGCAGTCGATCCGGGCGGCTTCTCCTCACGGCGCGCGCGGCCTGACGCGGATGGAGTACATCAACCGACTGGCTACCTTGCAGGCAAGAACTCGACACAGGGAGGTGACCGATGAAGGCGATTGTGGTGACGAATCGGGCTGCGGGAACGGCCGGGGCGAAGTTGGTTGAGCGGCCCGAGCCGCAGGCGGCGATAAACGACGTCGTTGTTCAGACTCATGCGTCGGCATTCACCGGGGATGAGCTGGCGTGGCCCTCGACCTGGACCGATCGCGTCGGCCGTGACCGGACGCCTTCAATCCCCGGACACGAACTGGCCGGAGTGGTCACCGCTCTCGGCTATGGCACGACGGGGCTGTCGATTGGACAGCGGGTGTTCGGCCTCACGGACTGGTATCGCGACGGCACGCTGGCGGAGTATGTGGCCGTCGAGGCACGCAACCTCACACCGCTGCCGGGCGACGTCGACTTCACCGTGGGCGCGGCCCTCGTGATGCCGGGCCTGACCGCGTGGCAGGGGCTGTTCGAGCACGGCCGCCTTCACGCGGGGCAGAGAGTCCTCGTGCACGGTGGCGCCGGCGTAGTCGGTTCGATGGCGAGCCAGCTCGCACGTGAGGCCGGCGCGTACGTCATCGGCACCGGGCGCGCTGGCGGCCGTCAGACGGCTCTCGACTTCGGCGCACAGGAGTTCGTCGATCTCGATAACGACGGCTTGGAAGACGTCGGCGAAGTCGATCTGGTTTTCGATGTCATCGGCGGCGACATCGGGAAGCGGTCTGCAGGCCTGATTCGCGCCGGAGGAACGCTGGTGACCGTCACCGGCCCGACCGAGGCGCGGCCCTCTGGCGGCCGGACTATCGACTTCGTCGTCGTACCCGATCGCGCCCAATTGAGTGAGCTCGTCCAGCGGGTCCGAGTTGGTCGGCTGCGGACAAACATCGGCAATGTGGCTGCCCTCGACGATGCGGTTGCCGCCTTCAACCGGACCGAGCGGATCAAGGGAAAGACGATCATTCGCGTTCATCCGTGAGGACTCGGGGATTGCCTAACGCCCACGAAGGTGAAATTCACGCACCGCCTCATCAACGCGTGGTCTGAGTTGCCGGCATCGCCGCGAGGAAGCGACGCCGCGCGGTCTCCGTTTGGCGAACGTAGGGGGACCCGTGTCGAATGCGGCGCTTGCGGCGGCCCGCTTCAGCACGGGCGCAGCACGAGCATGACTCGCCGTGTACGTCGGTACGTCGGCCTGACAAAAACGCGCGGCGACCCGGCTCACGGTGTCGAATCGCACGATCGACTTCGAAGTCCCAGTGCGCGGGAGCAACGGAACAGTCGTGGACAACGCCTTCTGAGGATCCCCGATCCCGCGCCTGGCGTCGGGTCGCCCAAATGGCGCATGGGCATATTTGAGCTGATGGTGCGAGATCGGCTAGTCACGTTTCCTGCCGGTGAGCTTCTCATCGCTCGGGAAAGGCCTCCAGTTACCGCGGTTGCAATCGCACCATTGGGCGGCGCTTCCGTTCGCCGAATGCCTTTCCTAGCCACCGTTCTTGGAGACAGTTTGGAGACGCCCGCTGAGGCTCACCAAACACTCGTGAGATCAGCATGTTGGCGGTAGCGCATGGGAATCGAACCCGAAACCGCTGAACACGCGTAACTAGGCGACGACGCACGCCAATTCGTCGTTTCGCCGCTCGAATCAGTAGGTTGAGTCGACTGTCGATTTCCTCGGTTCTCCTCGCGAGTACGCGGAAATGCGCCCCAGTTTTGGAGACAGTTTGGAGACGGCCGTCGATGCGATTCAGCAGGGCACGGATGGCGAAATCAAGGACGCGATCGGCGATTCGAATCGAGCACGAACCAGGGAGGTCAAGACGCTTCATCGACGCGGTCAATCGCGAGACGAACGATGGACTCGAACGCGATTCGGCCGATGACTCTGCGACGCAGAGAGCTCCCCGCTGGAGACGCCGCTCATCGCGCGCATCGCGCGCCTCGCGCTGGCATCGACCGTAGCGCGCGATTGCGTCGCCTGCGCCGTAGGGTAAACACATTGCCGCCAGGCCAGAGGGCAACTCGGCGTTGACGCCTCCTAGCGTGACTTCAATCCAGAGCGCTCCGCGCGATCTGATGGGCGGCGTACCTCGAAGACGATGCGCGTCTTCACGCGCGCTGCAGCGGTCTTCCCGGCAAATGCGACTGAAGCCAACTACTGCGCTAACGGATTTTTCGCGTGAATGAGAGCACCGGCCGGAGGAAGAGCCAGAAATCTGGCCCTACTGGCTCTATTTCTGCCCGTTGACTTTGCCACAGCTGGCAACCGACTGTGCGCTCCTGTTCGGAGGGGGCACACATGCGATTGCAACTGTGGGCGGGCGCCTGCACGCTCGCGCTGCTGACGTGTGTTTCAGAGGCGAAGGCCGCTGCATGCAACGGGGGTAACTGCCCCGCGGCGAATCTCATCGTCACCGGAATCGTCTCACCGCAGTCCGCGGGGACGGTGAGCAGCGTCACGGTCGAGGTGAAGACTTCACAGGGCGCTCGCGCCACCGGCTACACCGGGACGATTCATTTCACCTCGACCGACGCCCAGGCGGTGCTTCCGGCGAACTACACCTTCACGTCGTCCACGGCGGGAACGCCGAATTGCACGACGGGTTGCGACCAAGGCATCCATACGTTCACCAACGCGGTTGTCCTCAAGACTGCGGCGACGCAGTCGGTGACGGCAACCGACGCGTCCAAGTTGACGGTGAAGGGCAGCCAGACCGGGATCGTCGTCCAGGCGCAAACGGCTTCGCGGCTCATCGTGAGCGGGATCGCGACGCCGCGGACTGCAGGAACGGCCAGCTCCGTGACCGTGGAAGCGAAGGACGCCTACGGGAACCGCATCACGAACTACACGGGCACCATCACCTTCTCTTCGTCGGACTCACGGGCGACCCTGCCGGCGAACTACAGGTTCACGAGCGGAACGAACCTCGACAACGGCATTCACACGTTCACGAACGCCGTCACGCTGAAGACCGCCGGGTCGCAGTCGGTGACGGCAACCGACACCGTGACGGGGTCGCTCACCGGCTCCCAGTCGGCAATCCAGGTGAATCCCGCAGGTGCGAGCGTCCTGGTGGTGAGTGGCATTCCCTCGCCGCAGAGCCAGAACACGGCATCGCCGGTCACTGTCGAAGCGCGCGATGCCTTTGCCAATCGCGCCACCGCCTACGTCGGGACCGTGAAATTCACTTCCACCGATGCACAAGCCGTCCTGCCGGCAAACTACAGGTTCACGAGCGGGACCGGACTGGACAACGGCATCCACACATTCAGTCCTGGCGTCACGCTGAAGACCGCTGGAACGCAGTCGGTCACTGCGACCGATACCGTGACCGCGAGCATCACGGGATCGCAGACCGGTATCGTGGTCGTTTCCAATGCCGCCACGGCCCTGGTGGTGAGCGGTGTCCCTTCGCCCCAGGTGGCGGGTAC
>Ga0209474_10001477_pt1 | contig 22860 bp, 20 predicted proteins | sample GraSoiAngelo_145_FD_185902 | JGI IMG/M metagenome (GOLD analysis project Ga0209474, IMG submission 185902) | Grasslands soil microbial communities from the Angelo Coastal Reserve, California, USA - 14_1009_05_20cm (SPAdes) (version 2) | ecosystem: Environmental > Terrestrial > Soil > Grasslands...
GCCGCATGTTCCAGGAGTCCGCGACGAGGAGATTGCCGTTCGCTTCGATGGCGATCCCCATCGGCTGCGCGAAGCGCGCCGCGGCTCCGGTCCCGTCTGCAAATCCTGGTGGATTCGTGCCTGCGACATCGCCCGCGAGCGGCGACACGATTCCGTTCTGGATGACGCGGATCCGGTTGTTGCCGGTATCCGAAACGTAGATCGCGCCGCTGGGCGCCACCGCTACTCCGCGGGGCGCACTGAATCGCGCCAGCGCCGCGGGTCCATCGGCATTGCCAGCGACCGCGCTACCTGCAATGACGCTCACGCTGCCCCTCGCGTCCACCTGGACGATGCGGTTCCCGTCGGCGACGACGAACGTTCCATCTGGAACAATTGCGACCGCGGCAGGCTGCTCCAACGCCCGCGTCACCGTGCTGACTTGCACGCCGCTGCGGAAAACGGGAGCCGGCGCGGGTGCCCCCATCCGGAGTTGTTTGACCTCAGCCGGTAGCGACCCGTCTCCGGCGAATGCACTGAAGATGTTCGCGACCACCTGTTGGATGGTGGGGTCCCAACGACGATCGGCCGCGAGCGTGCGCGAGAACCCGATGCTGCCGGCGGCGAACACGCGCGCCCCGCTCGGCGCCTTGTACAGCGTCGTCTCGGCCCGATCGAAGGGCCCCAGATACGACTGGACGAACCCGCTCGCGAGGGTCCCGATCCCGGCGGGCTCGGCTCCATTGGCGAATCGCAGATCGCTCTCGTTCTGGTACACGCCGGCAATGACCGTTTCGGTCGTCGCTCCGGTGCCGCTCCAGATCCAGCTGGCGGGATCGCTCACCTGCATCGGCGCGGCCGCCCACAGCCAGTCGCCGTACATCTCGCCGATGAACTCGTTTTCGGGACGCGCGATCGATGCATCGCGCCACAAGCAGGTGGCCAAGGATCGATCGACGCGCGACATCGGATCCTGGTCGCAGAACTGCTTGTAGCCGAGCAGCAACCGGCGAGCAGGATCGGCGAAACGGACCTGCCAGTACGCGTCGTTAGCGGCGAGGAATGCGGCGTTCGTGCCGGCCGCAATCGCCGCTTCGGCGGCGTTGCGCATTCCGCGCGTCCAGTACTCGCTGTGACCCTGGATGAGCAGCATCCGCCGGTAGCGCACGAGCGACGGGTCTGCCTCGAGATCCGCGTCCGCCGCGTATGCGACGTCGTAGCCCTGCCCCTCGGCGAAGGTGACGAAGTGCCGATCCTTGGTGAGGAAGTCGCCCGTTCCATTTCCGTCGAAGTACGGCCTGTCGAAGGACACCGCGAATGCGTGCCACGGCGCTGACGCGGCGCCGGGCGGCTTCCACGAGATCGAATTCGCGTAGAGGCTCGTTCCGCCCCAGCCGTTGTAGGCCTGATATGTGTTGGTCGAAACGGAGTAGAGGATCGTCGCCGTCGGTGTCGCCTCGCGCACGATCAGCGGTGCGTACGTCTCACCCTGCGGCGCGATCAGCTTGAGCAGGTAGATGCCCGTGACGGCGTCCGGCGGAACGGAGAAGGTGAACGCGACAGGCCACGGAGCGCTCACGGCGCCTGTCGCTGGATCGACTGTGTTCGGCGGCTGGGCCACGACGGGCGTCGATCCTCCGGCGAGGATGAGCCTCCCGCGCGTGCCGCCGTAGTATCCCATGCGCCACAGTTGCCACGTCGCGGTCGTCGCCTGACTCGCGAATGCGGCGTGCACCGACACCTGATCTCCCGGCACGTAGCTGACGCGGTCGGTATACGCGCCCAGCGCGGGATTGTAGTTGGCGCAAATCCATCCGAAGCTACCGGAGCGCCGGTTCTCGGCGGCAATCGGCGACGGTCTGAGAGCGTAGAAGGCGTCGTGCGGCGGCGGCGGTCCCGCGTCCGGTCCGCCGTCTGTTCCTCCTCCGTCGATGCCACCGGCGTCCGTTCTTCCTTCGTCGGTGACGGTCACGGGGCCCGCGTCCGCGACGTCACCGCCGCGGCCGCCGTCAGGCTCGACAGCGGCGTCGCCTCCGTAGCGCTGATCGGGAGTCGGAGCACCACCGCACGCCGCGAGGATCGCAGCGAGAGATGCGAGTGCAAACCGCCTCCCCATGGAAGCGCTCCTTCTTCGAGCGCCTTGTTCAGCAAACGTCGAGCCCGCTCCGCGTGTTCTGTGGGCGACGAAAGCGGTAGCGCGCAAAGGAAGCGGAATTCCTCTGCTAGGCAAAGCGGCGGTGTCGGAAGGAACGTGATCCGCGTCACCGGCGGTGCGTCAGTTCCGCAACTCCCGTAAGAGCCGGTCGACGCGAGACCGCATCTCTTCCGGCGAGCTGGCGCGCGTGCGCCGGCCGTGACCCGGAAGCACCCAGCGGAATCCGTGCGCGAGGAGTTTTTGGAGCGACCGCACCTGCTCGTCCCACGAGTACCAGCAGACGCCGCGACCCATCCCCAGCGATCCGTCGTCTTCCGCCCACAAGTGGTCGCCGGTGAAGAGGTATTCGTCGTCGACGAGCAGCGCACAGCTGCCACGCGTGTGCCCGGGCACGGGAATGGCAGTGACTCCGGTTTGCAGCTCGATCGGATCGTCTCCGTCGAGCTTCACTTCCACGTCGCGCGTCGCGCGTGAGACGTCGGCCCGGTGCAGTACGCGCCGGCAATCGAATCGCTCGTGCAGCTTGTCGTGGTCCGCGACGTCGTCCCGATGCGTGAGGAAGTTCAACGAAACGCCACCGAGGTCCTCGATGCGGCGCAGCAGCGGCGCGGCGGCTCGCGGTGAATCGATGAGGAGATTTCCGCCGGGACGGACCACCAGATAGCTGGTCGCACCAAACGAGGATTCGGCTCGCAGCCCGCAGTCGTAGACGGCGCCGTCGATCCGTTCTGGGAACGTCGCGAGCGCACGCTGCACTTCCTGTCCTCTCGCCCCGCCGATCGAAGCCGTGGGGCAGGCGACCAGCGCCTGGAGCGCCCGAAGCTTTTCGTCGGACGATTCCGGCTGCCGCATCACGTACGACATGCCGCGCGTCTCGCCATAGATCTCCGGCGCCATCTGCCGGCACGTGTCGCAATCGATGCAGGTCTCGTCGACGTAGAGCGGCCCCGGCGCGTTTTCCTTCAACCGCAAGTTGAGCCGTGCCACGCATGTGGTGTAACGACCGGCGCCGCATGGCTCAACGGACGCCTGATCGAAAGCTCGAGAAGCGGCTGCTGCACCAGGTCGGCCGCGCCATCCAGGAGTTCGGGTTGGTCGTGGACGGCGACCGCCTCCTGGTGGGTGTTTCCGGCGGGAAGGACTCCTTCACCCTGCTCTACCTGTTGCAGCGCTTGCGCGAGCGCGCGCCCATCCGCTTCGACCTCGTCGCCTGCAATCTGGACCAGGGACATCCCGGATTTCCCGCGCAGCGGCTCGAGGAATATCTGCGCGCGCAGGGCTGCGAAGTTCGCATGCTGCGCGAGGACACGTATTCGGTCGTGAAGCGCCTCACGCCCGAAGGCGCCACCGCGTGCGCCGTCTGCTCGCGTCTTCGCCGCGGCATTTTGTACAGCGCGGCGGCGGAGATGGGCTGTACGAAGATCGCGCTCGGTCACCACCGCGACGACCTGATCGAATCGCTCATGCTGTCGATGCTGTTCGCCGGGAAGATCCGGACGATGCCGCCCAAGCTCCGCTCCGACGACGGGCGAAGCACGGTCATCCGGCCCCTCTGCTTCGCGGCGGAAGCAGACATTGCGGCGTTCGCGCAGAGCGCTGCTTTCCCCATCATCCCGTGCGATCTGTGCGGGTCGCAGGAAAATCTCCAACGCAGGCGGGTGAAGCGCCTGTTGTCCGAGTTGGACCGCGAGCACCCCGGAGTGCGCGCCTCATTGTTCGCCGCGTTGGGAAACGTGATGCCCACCCATCTTCTGGACGCCCGCTTGTACCCGCCCGACGTGCAGACGGGCGTCGACCCTTGGATAGACGAGGATGTCGCCGACGGTGGCGCGCCGATTGCAACTTTGATGCGCCGTGCGGACCTGTGATCGGTGCCGACGGGACAAGGTGATCGAAGTCCTCGTGGACGACACGATCGAGGTGTGCGGCCACCGCTTCACGGCCCAGTTGCCGGCGGCGCGCTGTCTCGTTTGCCAACAGGTCGTTGTGCAGGCCGAGCACATGCGGACCTTCGAACGGCGCGTCGCGGCCGAGCTCGCCAAGGCCGGCCTGCGGATGGGCGATTCCTTCCGGTACCTGCGGACGACGCTCGGAATGTCCGAAGAAAACCTGGCGGAGCTACTCGACGTTCCGTCCGATTATGTCGGCTACTGGGAGACCGGGAAGTGGCCCGTCGATCCGCGCGCGCTTGCGGTGTTGTCGGCGCTGGTCCTCGCGCGGTTCGAGGAGAAGCACTCCGTGCTCGACTGCGTTGCGGTACTGCGCGCTCCGCGCAAGCTGGCGCGCGAAATCCGGCTGCACCTGAGCGACGCGATCCAGGACGCCAGAAAGCTGTTGCAGTTCGGCAGCTCCGCATTCACGCAGCCGGCCACCGCGTGACTTGAAGCTCAGGCGATTCGCGCGCCGCCCAGGACTTCGTCGCCGCGATAGAACACCGCGGATTGCCCGGGTGCGACACCGACCGCGGGCTCCTGGAGCGTGACTTCGACCGATCCGTCGGACGCCGGCGCGACGTGCGCCGGCAGTGGCCGTCCGCGGTGGCGGATCTGCACTTCGCACGCCGTGTCATCGCGCGGCGGCTCCGCCACCCACGAGACCTGCAGCGCGCGGAACGACGTTCGTGCGACTTCGCCGCGGGTGCCGACCACGACCCGTTGCCGCTCCACGTCGAGTGACGCGACGTACAGCGGCAGGGGATGCGAAATCCCCAGGCCCCGTCGCTGACCGGGCGTGAAGTGCTGCACCCCGAAGTGCTCTCCGAGCACGCGCCCGGACGTGTCGACGATCTCCCCGCGGGTCCGCCGCACGCCGTGCGTTTCCAGAAATGCGGCGAGGGGCTGGCCCGCCACGAAGCACACTTCCATGCTCTCCGGCTTGTCGGCGTTCGGCAGCCCGCGAGAGCGGGCGATGGCGCGCACCTGCGTCTTCGTCAATTCGCCGAGGGGAAACTGCACGAACGCAAGCTCCTCCTGCGTCAGGCCATGCAGGAAATAGCTCTGGTCCTTCGCCGCGTCGCGCGCGCGCAAAAGCCGCCACGCGCCGTCGGCACCGCGCTCGATGCGCGCATAGTGTCCCGTCACGAGCGCACCGGCGCCCAGCCGCCGAGCACGGTCGAGCAGCCACTCGAACTTCACTTCGTCGTTGCAGCGAACGCATGGGTTGGGCGTCTCGCCGCGCGCGTACGAGCGGACGAAGTGGTCGATGACTTCCGTGCGGAACCGCTCCTGGGCGTCGTACACGTAGAAATGGATGCCCAGCGCCGCCGCTGCTCGGCGCGCGTCGTAGAGGTCGTCGGGAGCGCAGCACGATCGACCCGAGCGGGACGCGTGCTCGTCCGTCGAGTAAAGCCGCAAGGACACGCCGACCGTCTCCGCGATTCCAGCGCGATCGGCGGTGAGCGCGGCGGCGACGGACGAATCGACTCCGCCGGAGATGGCAACAACGGACAACATGGCCCTGTGACTATCGCGACGGCGGCGCTCCGGCCACTCGTCTACGACGTGCCGCCTTCCGGTCCGGGCTGGACGAACAGCGGCTGCGGCGCCACGTCCTGCTTGGGCGCCTGGCTCTTCGCCGGGATCCAGAAGGCCACCTTCGCACCGGAGAAGTGATGCGGCCCTTCGGGCTGTGACTTGGGCGGGCTCTCCAACCAGATGTGGCCGCCGTGCGCCTCGACGATCTGTTTCGCGACAGGCAGGCCGAGCCCGGCGCCCGGTGCGCGCTCCTCGCCGACGCGATCGGCGTGGAAGAACGGCTCGAACACACGGTCCGATTCTCCGGGCAGGAAGCCTTCGCCCTGGTCGTACACCTCGAACAACAGCCGCGTCGGATCGCTCGACACCCGCACGAGGATGTCGCTGCCGTGCGGGCTGAACTTGATCGCGTTGTCGATCAGGTTCGACAGCGCCTGGCGCAGCTTGCGGACGTCGCCGTACGCCTTGTCCTGCGTCTCGACCCTGACCTCGAGATGCACGCGGCGGCTCTTCGCCTTGGTGCGCTCCTCCTCGAACACCGGCGCCACGAGCGTCTCGACGTCGAAGTCCTCCCGGTGGATGGCCTGCCCGCCGCCTCCTTCGAGCGTCGCAAAGTCGACCAGGTTGTCGATGGTGCGCGACAGCCGCTCGGAAGCGGTGGCGATGGACTCGAGGATCCTCTGCTGCTGCTCCGTCAGCGCGCCGGCCTTTCCGCCGCGCAGGATCTTCAGGTACCCGACGATGGGCGTCAGCGGAGTCGCCATCTCGTGCGACAGGTTCTGCATGAACTCGTTCTTGCTGCGCGCCGCCGCACGCAAACGGATGTTCGCCGCCGTCAGCTCGCGGACCGTCGCCTCCAAGCGCTCGACCAGCGACTGGCTGTACTCGCGCAGGTAGCGCCGCTCTTCGGGTCCCCGGACCTTCTCACGCTTGCCTTTGAGGAAGGCACGGAGCTGCTGCGGGAACTTCTCCACGTCGATCGGCTTCTCGATGTAGCCGTCGCAACCGATCGAAAGCGACAAGCCACGGTCGCCATGGCTCGTCAGCACCACGATCGGACAGCCGTCGAGCCCCTTGTACGACCGCAACCGGGTGGCGGTTTCATACCCGTCGATCCCAGGCAGCTGGATGTCACAGAGGATCAGGTCGGGATGCGCGGAGATGGCGAGGTCGATGCCGGCGATGCCGTCGGACGCCTCGAGAACGTCGAATCCGCGCGGCTCGAGGACGCTGCGCACGAGGGCCCGGCTCTCGGGGTTATCCTCGATGTACAAAATGCGTGGCTGCGCAGGAAGTGCTGGATCGGCCATCGATGAGCGTCCCAGGAGCGGTCGCGCGGCGCGGCCGGAGCACAGACTTTCTGAAGTGGAGTTTACCACCCGTCCAGGCACCCGGCTAGACGTTCGGCCAGCCGCTTCCCGCTGGCCGTCCTGCGCCTGAACGCCCCCCGGGGAAGCGATGGTCCACACGTTATCCACAGTCGGATCTCGCGGGATCGCCGCTGCCGCGGCGTCCTGTCGCTCCCCGTTCGTCCTGCGTTCCCGGTGCATGCCCTTTGACCCATTCGCACGACAGTTGGACACTTTTCGGGGCTTGAGGGTTCATGCCGCAATGCGAAAATGCCGCACCTTCCGTCGTAGAGAGAAGCGGGCCCGCTCAGGCCTGTGGATTTCCTGTGGACGGAGCGGCGGCCACTTCCGACGCGAGCCGTAAGAGCGCCTCGCGCGTGTTCAGTTGCGGATCATCCAACACGCGATCGAGCAGCTCGGTAAGAATTTTACCCACATGAGGACCGGGCGGCAGCGCGAGCAGCTTCATCACGTCGTCGCCGCCGATCGCGAGGTCCTTCACCTTGAGCGCCGACGCGCGCCGCAGCTCGGCGTCGAAACGCGATTCGAGCTCCTGCTGATTCGCCAGCCCCTCCTCGACGAGGCGGCCTCGCGCCCGCAGATCGGCGCGTCGCAACGCCCAGAGATCCGGAAGCGCCTCAGGTCCGATGCGCGCAATGGTCCTGCGCACCGTCGCGTCGTTCCACTCCGGGCGGTAATACCAGTTGTGCTCCCGCACGAGCAGGGCGACGCGTTCGATTTCGCGGGTGGGGTACCGCAGCCGCAGCAGGATTTGCCGGGCGACCTCCTCCCCCATGAATTCGTGCTTGTAGAACGTGTGTTCGCCTTTCGGCTCCGGCGGCTGCGCGCTCTTCGGCTTGGCGACATCGTGCAGCAACGCGGCAAGCCGCACCGCGAGGTCCGGGGGCGCGAAATCGACGGCGCGCAGCGTGTGCCGGAAGACGTCGAACGCGTGGTACGGGTTCTGCTCGAATCCAACTCCGTCCAGCAGCTCCGGCGCGATGCGCGCGAGAAGCCCCGCCCGCCTGAGCAACCGCAGCCCGCGGCTCGGCGGGTCGCCGCGCACGAGCAGCTTCGTCAGCTCTTCGCGGATCCGCTCCCACGCCACTTTCGCGAAGACGTCGAGCGCCTGCGGGATGGCGCGCTCGGTGGGCCGATCGAGCGCGAGGCGCAGCGTGCACGCGAACCGGACCGCGCGCATGGGACGGAGTCCGTCCTCGCGGAAGCGCTGCCGCGGGTCGCCGACGGCGCGCAGCAGGGAACGTCGCAGATCCGCTGCTCCGCCGAACGGGTCGCGGAGCTCGCCGGAAAGCGGATCCCACGCCATCGCGTTGACGGTGAAATCGCGGCGCGCCAGATCGCCATCGATATCCCCCAGGAACGTCACGGAGCTGGGCCGCCGCCCGTCCAGGTAGGGCCCTTCGCCTCGGAACGTGGTGACCTCGACTTTGTGCTCTTCGTCCGCCAGCACGGTCACGGTGCCGTGAGCGATTCCCGTCGGTGCTGTCCGCGGAAAAAGGCGCTGCACGTCTTCGGGAAGCGCATCGGTGGCCACGTCGAAATCGTGCGGGGGCGCGAGCAGCACGCCTTGCGCGATGCGCAACAGGTCGCGGACCGCGCCGCCGGCGAGATACGCCTGTTTTCCCGCGCCTCGCAGCGTGCGCAGCACCGCGATCACGGCAGGGGGCACCCGCCGCGCGTCGAGGCGGTGCGTAGACGTCGCATTGCTCATCGCGGTCCGGACCTCGAGTCCGGCCGCATGTCATACCGCCATTTGAACGCCGCGGTGTTGCGGCGTCTGCTCATCACCGCACCGGGCTTCGACGCCGATTCGGATCAGAGCTTTGCCTGGACGACTCTCTCCAGGTCCGCGAGCGAGGAAATCGCGACGACTTCTTCCGCCGCGATGCGGACGCCGAATTCCTCCTCGACGGTCATCACCACGCGCAGGTGGTTGAGAGAATCCCACGCCGCGTGCCGAGTGCGCTGCACCTCTTCGCCGGGCGCAATCTGGATCTGGAGGACGTCCGCTAAGATCGCCCGCAGCTTCTCGACCATGTTCTCGTTCATCGGTGTTCCTCGACGATTGCCGCCGGATGTCCCACGCACGCTTGCTCGACGGCTTTTTTCAGAATCGCGACGGGTCCTTCCGGCTCCCCAGGCACGAAGCGCTTGAGCCAATCGCGGGCTGGGTGGTTGCGCTGCCCCTCCGCGACTTCGAACCGCACGCGCTCGACACCGCGCTCTTCGAGCCAACGCAGGAAGCGCATCAACGCGAGCGTCTCGACGTCACGGCCCAGCACGCGGCAGCTGAACAACACCTCCGCGATGACCGCGCGCGTCCCGTCGACTCGAGCGAGGATCGCCCCCACGACGCCGCTGTCGGAGAGCGCGTCCTTGAGCGACACGGTCATTGCCATGTTCCCTTGGCCGAAGCTCTCCTGCGCCTGCACCGGCGAAAGGCGCTTGAGCGCCAGGTTGAATTGATTCGTCTTGTTGGAGAGGTCGTGCACGCGGCCGACATGAGCGACGTTCCCGTCGTGGAGGGTCACTTCCATCCGCAGCGCGGCGAGGTACGATCTCTGGTCCGTGGCGTGCAGCTTGAGCTGCTCGCGCTCCCGATTCGCGCGCACGTCCGCGGTGCGGATCGAGGCTGCCTGATCGGCTCGCGCGCTCCACAGCCCAGGATAGTGCGCCAGCGCGCTCGCCGTTTCCTCGCCGCCGGGATCGGCCAGCAGCACGCGCAGCCCCGGTATCATTCCCAGCGCCTTCGAGAGCTCCGCCGGGTTGTCGTCGATGAAGAGCAGCGAAGAAGGGTCGACGTTGAGATCGCGCGCCACGGCGAGAAGGTTGTCGGCCTTCGGCATCCAGTTCACCTGGACGGAAGCGAAATCTCCGAGGCGCAAGCCGATATCGGGTCGCGCCGCGAAGAACGCGCGGACGTCCTCGGCCTCGTTTCGCGAGCAGATCGACAACAGGATTCCGCGTTCCTGCAGGTCCCTGAGCTTGCGATGCAGTCGCTGATGCGCCGGTCCGACGACGATGCCGCTCGGCCCGTCTTCGCCGAGCGCACCACGCCACAGCGTGTCGTCGAGGTCGACGACGATCCCCTTGATGCGTTCGCCGAGCAGCGACGGGAACAAGTCGAGGCCGAGATGGCGGGCGATGGCAACAGCAGCAGCGCTGGAAAATGGGAAGTTGCTCACGGCATCGTTCCGACCGTCGAAGAAATCGCCCCCGATCTCGGCGCGCACCGACGAGAGGTCGAGTACCGTCACGCCCGCAATGTGCGGGAGCACGGCGGCAAGGTGCTCGTTAAGCGCCGCAAACCATGGGTCGTCGTCGCCGGGGCCGCGCGGCCAGTCGTTCACCAGGACGGGAGCGCGCGCATTCGACGCCAGCGCAATGCGTGCGCGCTCCGCGATCCATGCTAACGCTGCCTGCGGAGCGAACTTGCGGTACAGCCGCCAGTCCACGAACAAGACTCGAACGTCGTGGTCCGCAGCCTTTTCGACCTGAGGCAGCGCCGGGTCGTAATCCGACCTCTCCACCTCCAGACGCGCACCCCAGGCGGCGAGGTACGGCGCGAGAAACTCGTCGATGTACTCGACCGGCAACGACCGCTCGAATCGGATCCGCACGACGCGGCCGGCAACCGCCACGGGACAGCGGCGCAACGCACGGGCGGCGGGCAGCCTCGCGAATAGCGAGCGCGCACCGATCCAATCCGCTCGCACCGGGCCGGATGGAACCGTTTCGCTCGAGACGTGCATCCCGGCGACAAGATGTAGGCCGGCTGGGAAGCAAGCAACCGGCCACTGTCCGCTGCTAAACGGGCGTCTGAGTGACCGACCCATTGCTCGCACGATGATCGAGCCACACGTTGCCGAGGCATGAATCCAGTGCCCAGCGGGATGGCGGGAATGCGGGGCGACTTCCGCCATTACTGCCGGATTCATGGGGCCGGCGGGTTGGTGGACCGCGTCCTCTTGCCGTTCCGCGCGCCGTCGTTGTTTGCGCTCTTCGTCTACCGGTTCGGTCGCTCCGTGCGTTTCGGCAGGAGCTGGCCGCGGTGGGTTGCGGCGCCGCTTCGCGGAGTGCACGGACTGCTCTTCCATGTGTCGCGGTACGCGACGCGAATTCTTTTGCACCCGTTCGTCGAGGTCGAAGCCAACGTGTGGCTCGCCTCGTACGCGCCGCTCGTGCTCGGCGCGGTGCGCATCGGCGAGGGCACGGTCGTCCACCAGGGCGTCACGCTCGGTGCCGGTGGTCCTCGCGAAGCGCGTGGGCTGCCGATCATCGGCCGAGGTGTCGTGCTGGGGCCGGGCGCGATCGTGGTCGGCGGAATCGACGTTGCCGACGGAACCGTCGTCGGCCCGAATACGGTTCTCGCGAGCACGGCAGCGGGAGGCGGCAACTGGCTCGGCGTACCGGCCGTGCGCACCAGACGGCCCACGGAGTCGCTCGTGCCGGCGCTGCCAACCGGGAGCGCAGACGACGGAGAGCGCGCATGAACGTCGAACCTTTCTACGAGAATTTCCGGCGCGACCTGTTCCGGTACGTCGTCTATGCGAAGGGAAAGCGGCGACTCCGCGCCGTGGTCACCTGCGTGATCATCGAAGGCGTCTGGGCGCTTGCCGCGTATCGCTTCGGCCGCGCGCTCTTCACGCGCGGCGGCAGTGCGCTAATCCTCTGGCCCGCGTTCCGCGCTTGGGAGCTAGCGGTGCGCATGCTGACGGGTATCCAGCTCCACGTCGCCGCGAGGATCGGCCCCGGCTTCTACGTCGGCCACCACGGCGCGATCTACGTCGGTCCGGGAACCGTCGTCGGAGAGAACTCCTCGATCGGCCAGATGTGCTTCGTGGGTCCGGCGGCAGGATTCCACGGGGCCGCTCCACGCGTAGGCTCCCGGGTTTATCTCGGCCCGGGAAGCAAGGTGATCGGCGATGTGGAGATCGGCGACCGCGCGGTTGTCGGCGCCGGCGCAGTCGTCCTGGAGGACATCCCGGCGGGCGTGACCGTGGTGGGAAACCCCGCCCGCGTCGTCAGCAAGCAGGGCTCGGACGAGCTCATCTACCTCGGCGAGGGCGATCCGCTGCGCACCGGCTCGAACGCGCTCCAGAAGCTCGCCGGGTAACAGACTCCCCGCGTTACCCATGTTTCCGGTTGCGCACCGGTTGAAACGAATGCTCAACAATTAACTCGCGGCTGCGAACCGGCTCCGGAGTCGCTGACCCGGTCGTGGGATTCGCGTGCCCGTGAGATCGCCTCGTTGCTGTCGGGGCGAGGGGTGCCGCACCTTCGAGAGCTTGCCGCCGGAACGGAGCTTCTCGATCGCTTCGGCCATCGATGGCAAAGCATCGGAAGCTTGCTCCCAATGAGCATACGACGCCTCGTCGCACCACTCGAGGAGCTTCTTCATAGCTTCTGCATGCGCCGCCGCATTGCGGAAAGCGCGCATGTCGCTGTCACTGCGCCAAGCGGTCAGCGTCCAGAACTCGAACGGAGGTGAGGCGGAAAGGAGACCCTCGATGAACCCGGGACTCCGCTCGACCTGCCGATTGATACGCAGCACCGAAGCGACGAACGACGGCAGATAGCGCCAGCGCCTGACGTGCAGCCGAGTGACTGAGACGACCGCCATTGGTCACCGTGCTCGGATGCCGTGAAAATGGTGCCCCCAGCCTGACTCGAACAGGCGGCCTACGGTTTAGGAAACCGTCGCTCTATCCACCTGAGCTATGGGGGCGTGTCCCTCGGTCACCTCACCACGCGGATCTTCGGAAACTTCTTCGCTGCGTGGCCGACCGCACGGATGCGCTTGGGGTGCCGGTGCGCGACGATATCCTGTGTCAGCGCCATCCAACGCCACGATTTACGGTTTCGCAGCTTGTACATCACGATCAGCGTTTCGTGATGGACCCGAACCCTCCCCAACTTGGTTTTCACGTCCGTGTACATGACCCGCTCCTGCCCCGATTCCTGTCAATTCAACAGGGTACGAGTCTAGCCTAAGCAGCCTCCTCAGGCTTGTCGGTCATGGCAGGTTGGTCGTTCGTTGCGTCAGGGCGCTCAGAACTCGATGAGCGCGTCGACTTCGGCGCCACGCAGCTTGTCGCGCCCATTGAGCGCACGCAGCTCGACGACGAAGAGGAAGGCACCGACGGTACCCTTCTGCTTTTCGACGAGGCGGCGAGCGGCCGCCGCCGTCCCACCGGTCGCCAGCAGATCGTCGACGATGACCACCTTCTCGCCCGGCCGGACAGCATCGACGTGCGCCTCGAGCGTGCCGGTGCCGTATTCGAGCGCGTATTCCACCCGGTCGGTCTTGTAGGGCAACTTTCCCAGCTTCCGGACCGGCGCGAGGCCCAAGCCGAGCCGATCCGCGAGGGCCGCGCCGAACAGGAAACCGCGTGACTCGATGGCGATGATGCGCTGATAACCGCGGCCGCGGACGCGCGCGGCCAGCTCGTCGATGACTGCCCGGAACGCGGCCGGCTCGCCGAGGATCGGCGTCAGGATGCCCGGGTGCGGGAAATCGGGGACGTCGCGGATCAGGGAGCGCGCCTGCTCGAGGGATGCCATGGAGGACGGCAGAGTAATCGAACGGCGCCCGCCTTGTGAATGGAGACGCAATACCGGAATTGGTTGCGGTGGCCCAAATAAAGACAGCCGCCGGTCCCATGGGGGGGGTGGGACCGACGGCCGGGACCCTTCGCTCGCGCGTCGAGCCCGGAGATTTTGCTAGCAGCGCCGGATCGGGGATGCAAGGGTTTCCTGAGCGCGCGCGGCGCGATGCCGCGCAACAACACGAAACAATCGGACGGGCCGGCGCGAGCGACCTTCAGCGCAGGAATCCGAGCGGATCCCGCGGTCGAGCGCCGACGCGCACCTCGAAATGAAGGTGCGGCCCGGTGGCGTTGCCCGTCCGCCCGACGCGCGCAATGGGCTCGCCGCGCAGCACGCGATCGCCTGGCGCGACCAGGTTTTCCAAGTTGTGCGCGTAAACCGTGACGAGACCGCGTGCATGGCCGATGAGCACGAGGTTGCCGTAGCCGCGCTGTTCGCCGGCGAACAGCACTTCGCCCTCCTCCGACGCGAACACCGGTGTTCCCTCCGGACAGGCGAGGTCCAGCCCGTCGTGATGCTCGCGATCGCGCGGCCCGAACCCGGAGATGATCACGCCCCGTACAGGCCAGGCGAGCGGCTCACCGGCCGCGGCGGCGTCCAGTGCATGGCCGCCGGCGCGCGGAATCTGCGCCGGGGAAGCGCGGTGTGGCCGCGGTTCCATGCGCGCGACGGGCGCGTCGGGCGGAGGAACGGCCAGTTCGCGGTCCGCCCCGGGAACGAGCAGCGTGGAGCCGACCTCGAGCTGCGACGGATCGGACAGTCCGTTCGCGCGCTGCAGATCGGCCACGCTGACGCCATACGTCCGGGCGATGCGCCACAGCGTCTGGCCGGGCTGGATGCGGTGGTGGACGCCAGGCCCGTCCTGCGCCTCGCGCGAAAGCTCAGCGGAGCTGTGCGTGACCAGCGGCAACCCGCGGTCCGGCATCACCGGCAGCCTGCCCTCGTGGATGCAGGCGCACGGCATGAGCGCCGCGAGAACGACGAGCAGCCGTCGCCCGATCACGGAATGAGGCCGGGGAGATCCCACGACTTCAGGTCCTCGAGCAGCGCGTGCAGCGTGAGATCGAGGTGGAGCGGCGTGACGGAGATGAGTGCGCGATCGAATACCGCGTCGCAGTCGCTGCCGGGCACGTTCTCGTGCGCCTGCTCGTCACCGCCAATCCAGTAGTATGCGCGGCCGCGAGGGTCCAATTTCTCGACCACCGCCGCCGAGTAGGTCCGTTTCCCCAGCCGCGTGATCTGCGTTCCGCGCGGTTCGCCCGGCGGCACGTTCACGTTCAGCAACGTGCCCGGTGGCAGGCCCCGGCGTCCCAACTCGCGCGCGAGGCTGCGCGCGAAATCAGCGGCAGCGCGGAAATCGGGCGCGCCGCGGCCGACCAGGCTGATCGCGAACGAAGGAACGTTCATCACCGTGCCTTCCATCGCGGCGGCGACCGTCCCCGAGTAGAGGACGTCCATGGCGAGGTTTGCGCCGCGGTTGATGCCACTGGCGACGACGTCGGGGCGCCTGTCCCGCAGTACGTGGTTGACGCCGACGTACACGGCATCGGTCGGAGTCCCGTCCACCGAGAAGCGCCGCACCGCTCCCCACGGCGGCAGCTCCTCGATGCGAAGCGGCCGGTGCAACGAGATGCTGTGGCTGGATGCGCTCTGCTCCCGGTCGGGCGCGACGATGGTGACTTCGCCGAGCGGCAGGAGCGCCTCCGTCAGCGCACGCAGGCCCGCCGCTTCGACTCCATCGTCGTTGCTCACCAGGATGCGCATCGGCGGCAGGATCGCCGTCCGCCGGAGCGCAGGCAACTCGACAACTGCGCCAGTGGCGGGTTGCCGACCGCATGGCGATGCCGAAACATTCGCAAGATGAGCGAGGCAAGCGAGAAATCCGTACCGAGGCCGCGGTCGCTTCCTCGGGCGCCAGCGCGAGTCGTCGAAGCGGGTTCGCCTATCGCAGGCGCCTGGGCCGGTGCGGTACGGGACGCCAGCTTCTCCGGGTTATCCGCCGAGTACGCGCGCGGGTTCCTCGAGAGGCGCCTGGTCGAGAAGCGCTGGCAGGCCCTCTTCGTCGCCACTCGCGAGGTGATGCTCTCGTTCGCGATCGTCGACGCCGGCTACCTGTCGAGCGGCATCCTCTCGGTCTTCGACCGCGGCGCGCGGCGGCTGCTGATCGATTCGCATCCGGTCCTGCCGCCGCTTCTGGCCTGGATCTCGGACGAGCCGAACGATGGCCTGCGGGCGCTGCTCACGGGGCCGCGGCTCAGCGCGCGCATCGAGCGCAGCGGCGGCCGCGTTCTCGCGACGGCCCGCTGGGGAAATGCCGCGGTCGATTTGTCGCTCGACGCGCGGCGAGCTCCGCCACCCCTGAGCGCGGTATCGGATTTCGGCGGTGGCCGCTTCAATTTCACGCAGAAGCTCGCCGCGATCCCAACGGAGGGCGAGATCGTCGTCGGAAACGCCCGCTTCACGCTGCGCGGCGAGCTCGCCGGCCTCGACTTCACACATGGCCATCCGCCGCGAGATACGGCATGGCGGTGGGCGTTCGCATCGTCACGGCATCGCGGCCGCGCGATCGCGTTCAACCTGAGCGAAGGATTCATGCGATCCGGCGGAGGGGAGAACGCGCTGTGGGTGGATGGCGCGCCGTGCTCCGTCGGTCCAGTGCGCTTCGCGTTCGAGCCTTCGGCGCCGCTCGCGCCCTGGCGGATCGGCTTTCGCGCGCAGAACATCGACTTGAAGCTCGTCGCGTCGCGCTACGTGCAGCCCTTCGGCGTCTTCTACGGGCACGTCACCACGGCGGACGGCGAACGGCTCGAGTTGGAGTCGCTCCCGGGAGTGACGGAAGACCACGCGGCGCGGTGGTGAGCCCTCACCGTCTGTGCTGCGCGCGGTATTCGTCGCGCAGCCGGACGACCTCGTCGTAGATCGCCGCTGGCACGACTTTTCCGCGCACCACCTCGTCGGTGAGGTCCGCGACGCGGTGCCAGGCCTCGACGTCGGCGGGCTCCACGATGGTCAATCCGCGCTTCTTCATCTGCTGGATCGCGTCGTCGTTCTGCTTGCGGACGTCCTGCCGCGTGCGCTCTCCATACTCCTCCGCGATCTCCAGCAGCTTCTTCTGCACGTCTGGCGCGATGCGATCCCAGACGTCCTTCTTCACCACCGTCGCGCCGGTCAAGAAACCCCAGCGCAGGTTCAGCATGTTGTCCGCCCTCTCGAAGATGTGCGTCGTGAACGCGTAGAGCGGCGGCTGGCTGACGATGTTCACCATGCGGGACGTGAGCGCCGGGACCAGATCGGTGGAGGAGAGAACGACAGGGCGGAAACCAGCGCGCTTCCACGCCGCTTCGGCGGCGGGATCGCCATTCCAGGTGAAGATCTTCCCCTTCGAAAATTCGGCCGGTGTCCGGTAAGGCTCCGTCGAGAAGAAATGGACGAACCCGACCTCGCCCCAGTGGATGGCGATGTACCCCTTCTTGTTCAGCGCCAGATCGAGCTTGGGGCGCAGCTTGGCGTGCACGTAGTCGTACTCCTCGTACGAGTCGATCAGGAACGGCACGTCCTCGGCTTGCGGCTCCGGCGTGATCTCATGCAACCCGATCGCCGTGATCGCCGCCGCCTGCAGCTGCCCGATGCTGATCTTGCGGATCATCTCTCCTTCGTTGCCCTGCGTGCCGCCCGCGTAGATCTTCAGCTCCACCTGTCCGTTCGACGCCTGCGACCACTTCTGCGCCATCTCCATGAGCAGCTGGTGCCAGGTGGATCCCTGCGGCGCGAGCGTGCCTAGCTTGATGCGCACCGGCGCCGCGTGCGCCGAGGCAGTCAGGAAGGCGGCGAGGACGAGAGCGCGGATGTGCATGGAGCTCCTCTAGTTCAAGTTCAGAGACAAGATGTCGCTTTCGTGCGTGAGCAGGAACTGCGCCCGACGCTGCGAGATGATGTTCTCGAGGCGCTCGTCGCGCGCCTGCGGCTGGTTGACGTCGAACCGCAGCGCCTCCTTGAGCAGCGCCTCGAACTGCCGGCGGTCCTGCGCCGGTCCCGCCACCGCTTCGGCGTACGTGACCAGGGCGGAGATTTTCTTTCCCTTCTGCAGCTCGCGAGCGCGCTCGAAGTGGGTCCGCTGCTTTTCCAGCGTCGTCCCTTCCGGGCGCGCCCGATCGAACGCGATGGCGAACTCGTGCAGCGCGCCCAGATCGTAGGCCTCGTTCAGAACCAACGCCCGGTCGAGAATCGCCGCCACCGCCGGAACGTCGCCGACCAGCTCGAGGTCCGTCTTGCGTTGAGAAATCGCCGCGGCCCACGCGGCCCCGGTCCAATAGAGCAGCGGGACGTCATCGAGCGTCATCTTCGCCAGCGCCTGCGTGCGGACCTGTTCCTTCCCGCGCAGCTGTTCCTCCGTCACGCCGCGCGCCATCTTCATTGCCTCGAAGCCGTAGCCGCGCGCGCGCAGGTACAACCGCGCCGCTCGATCGCGCAACGCTTTCGCGCGATCCGGGTCGGGCGACTCGTCCGCGTCCTGCTGCACGAACGCGTGGCCGTATTGGGCGAACCCGCGCGCCAGCGCCACCCGAAGCGCGAGGTGATCGGGCAGCCGGTCCGCCAGCGACTCCATTATCTTCAGCGCGAACGGCACCGCGTCGCGCACCAGCTCGGGATCGTCGTCGCGCGACACCGCGCTGCCCTCGCTCGTCGAAGAGATCGCGTCGGCGACCTGCCGAAGCGCGTACGTTTTCGGTGAGCAGGCGGCCAACACGACGCTGAGGAGGGAAGAAAACTTTGCCAGGCGCAAGATTCCCGAGAGTGATAATGACCGGCGGGAGGATGTCAACCATCCTCTGCGGCCTTGCCGGGGGACGGCTGTCGCGCCGAAGGGAGACCGAGTGCTGGAAGCGCAGACCGCGGCGGGCGCGGGCCCGCTGGATCGCGGCGCCGAGCACGCGGGTGGGACGCGCTTCGAACGCTGGCTTCTGGTCGCGATCGTCCTCGCGATGGTGCTCCTCCCCACGCTCGAGGCGGTCCTGCGGCGCGTCGGTGGCGGCATCCCTGACGCGATCCCCTACACGACGCACCTGACGCTCTGGATCGGATTTGTCGGAGCGATGCTCGCCACCGCGACCGAGCGCCACCTCGCGCTCTCGACGGTGGATTTGCTGCCGCAGCGGTGGCGCACACTCGCGCGCAGCTATGGCCATCTCGTCGGTGCGCTCGTCATGGCGGTCCTCGCGTACGCATCGATCAAGCTCATCCTCGCGGATCGAGGTCGCGCGGACACGCTGGCCGGGAACGTCCCCGAGTGGTGGTTCGAGATCATCATGCCCGTCGGTTTCGCGGTGATGGCAGTGCGATCCGCCGCGAAATCGCCGACGCGCCGCGCCCGCATCGTCGGGTACCTCTTCTGCCTCGCGGTCGTCCCCTTCGTCGTCTCGGCGGTGCTCGCGCAGCGCGGTCACGGGTTCCTGCCAGGACCAGATGGTCCCGCTCTGCTGCGCGGCCATACCGCGGTCCTGGGGTGGCCCGCGTCAGTTCTTCTGTTCGCCGCATTTCTCCTCGGCACGCCGATCTTCATCGTCATGGCTGGATACGCGGTGCTGCTCTTCTTCCTCGCCGGCACTCCAATCGCAGCGGTGCCGGCCGAGACTTTCCGCCTGGTGATCCAGCCAACCCTTCCGGCCATCCCGCTGCTGACGGTCGCTGGATACGTGCTCGCCGAAGGCGGCGCGTCGACGCGGCTCGTGCGTGCAGCGCAGGCCATCTTCGGCTGGCTTCCGGGAGGACTGGCGGTGATGGCCGCGTCGGTTTGCGCGCTCTTCACCACCTTCACCGGAGCGTCCGGAGTGACCATCCTGGCGCTCGGCGGGATCATCTTCCCGGCGCTCATCCGCGAGGGATATCCGGAGGGGTTCTCGCTCGGCCTCGTCACGGCCTCCGGCAGTCTCGGGTTGCTCTTTCCGCCCTCGCTGCCCGTGATCCTCTACGGCGTCGTCGCGGGCGTCGCGATCGATCACCTCTACATCGGCGGCCTCGTACCCGGGTTGGTCATGATCGTGCTCGTCGCGGCGTACGGAGTCGTCGTCGGAATCCGCAGCAAGGCTCCGCGCCCGCGGTTCGAGGCGGGCGAAGCGCTGCGCGCCTTGTGGAGCGCGAAGTGGGACATCGGCCTTCCCCTGCTGATCATCGTCGCGGTCTCTACGGGGTTCGCGACGATCGTGGAATCCGCGGCGCTCGGGGCGGCGTACGCCATCATCGTGGAGGTGACCGTCTTTCGCGACGTGCACCCGACGCGCGATCTGCCGCGCGTCCTGGTGCACGCCTCGACGCTCGTCGGCAGCGTGGTGATCCTCCTCGGCGTTGCGCTCGGCCTCACCAGCTATCTCGTCGACGCGGAAGTGCCGGTCCGCCTGCTCGCGTGGGTACAGGTGCACATCGATTCGCAATGGGAGTTCCTGCTCACGCTGAACGTGCTGCTGCTGGTGCTCGGCAGCGTGCTGGAGATCTACTCGGCCATCGTCGTGCTGGCCCCGCTGGTCGCGCCGCTCGGCGTTGCGTTCGGCGTCGACCCGGTGCACCTCGGAGTCGTCTTCCTTGCCAACCTGGAGCTCGGCTTTCTCTTTCCACCGCTCGGGCTGAACCTGTTCCTGAGCGCGAGCCGCTTCAATCGCCCGCTGCCGATGATCTATCGCAGGGCCCTGCCCTTCCTCATCATCATGTCCATCGGCGTGCTGCTCATCACCTACGTTCCCGCCATCACGACAGGAATCGTCGCGGCCATCAAACCCGAGTAGACACGTCGAACGCTGAAGCGAAGCACTTCGCCCGCACCCAAAAGCGCATCGGCGCAAGCGCCGATGTGCGATCAGCCGCGCTTCTCGAGCGGGACGTAGTGCGTCTCGGTCGCGCCCATGTAGATCTGCCGCGGCCGGCCGATCTTGGTGGTCGGGTCCTCGATCATCTCTTTCCAGTGCGCGATCCAGCCGGGGAGGCGCCCGAGGGCGAACATCACCGTGAACATCTGCGTCGGGATCCCGAGCGCCTTGTAGATGATGCCCGAATAGAAGTCGACGTTCGGGTACAGCTTGCGTTCGACGAAGTAGGGATCGCGCAAGGCGGTCTGTTCCAGCTCCTTCGCCATGTCGAGCATCGGATCGCGGATGCCGAGCTTCTGCAGCACTTCGTCGCATGCCTTCTTGATGATCTTCGCGCGCGGATCGAAGTTCTTGTACACGCGATGCCCGAATCCCATCAGGCGGATGCCACTCTTTTTGTCCTTCACCTGATCGATGAACTGCTTGGCGGTGAGCCCCCGCTTGCGGATGTCCTCGAGCATCTCGACGACTTCCTGGTTCGCCCCGCCGTGCAGAGGACCCCACAACGCACAGATGCCCGCGCTGATCGACGCGAACAGGTTCGTGTGCGCGCTGCCGACGATGCGCACCGTGCTGGTCGAGCAGTTCTGCTCGTGATCGGCGTGCAGGATGAGGAGCAGGTTGAGCGCGCGCACCGCCACCGCGTCCGGCCGGTACGGCTCGGCGGGGACGGCGAACATCATGTGCAGGAAATTCGCGCAGTACTCGAGGTCGTTGCGCGGGTAGATGAACGGATGGCCGATGTTCTTCTTGTAGGAGAACGCCGCGATGGTCGGCAGCTTTCCCATCAGGCGCGCAATGGTGATGTCGCGGTACTCGTCCGCCTTGGCATTGAGCGCGTACGGGTAATAGGACGACAGCGAGGTGACCATCGCGGACAGGATCGCCATCGGATGCGCCGTGATGGGATAGCCGTCGAAGAACCGGCGCATGTCCTCGTGGATCATCGAATGGCGCGTGAGCAATTGCGAAAACTTCTCCAGCTCGATGCGCGTGGGCAGGTGCCCGTAGATGAGGAGGTATGCCGTCTCCACGAAGCTGCTGTGCTCGCCCAGCTCTTCGATCGGGATGCCGCGGTAGCGCAGGATTCCTTTCTCGCCGTCCAGGAACGTGACTGAGCTTTCGGTCGACGCCGTGTTCATGAACGCGGGATCGAGCGTCACGTAGCCGGTCTTCGCGCGCAGGTTCTGGATGTCGATGCCTCTCTCGCCTTCGGTGCCGGTCACGACCGACACCTCGAGCTCCTTGCCGTCGACCACGATGCGAGCGTTTTGAGCCACGGCCGTCTGCCTCCCGATCCAGCGAAAGCGCGCCCCTCTCTCGCGCGCTGCGGCAAAAGAGTCAAGGGCCGCCCAGAATGTCGCGACAGGCGCGCGCTTCGGCGCCACGGTGTTCACCAGCAACCGCTGCTGGTACTCAGCCCGCCACGTTTTGAGCGCTTCCGGAAGCCTTCAGTCGCATCTCGTCCTCTGCCCGCCCGCTTTCCGGTTAACCCGCCGCGGACCTGCCGGGTCCACGGCGCGGAACCACCGGAATCCACCTCCGAGGTAGCAGACCATGAAGAAGATCCTAATCCTGTGCGTCGCGTTCCTGGCGGTCGGCTGCGGCGGCTCGGCGCAGCAAAGCGCCTTTGACGCCGCAACGCCGACCTTCGAATCCGTCGCGCTGGAGATCACCAGCTCCGATACGAACTCGGCGAACTTCGAGAGCACGACCGCGAGCTCGGATTCGCCCGACACCGAATCGACTGCCGCGGGCGATGCGAGCGTGACCGACCCGTGCCATCCGCATCTGTTCATGCGGACTCACGAGATCGTCGACGCGCACAATCGCGGCCTGTGGCGAATTCTCGGGCCGATCCGGCACCTGATTCCCTTCGAGCCACGTCACCGGGATGGTTCGACGCACGTGTGGGAGCGCGTGGTGAACGGGTTCGATTACAAGTACACGGTCAGCAAGACAGGGGATCACTCCTTCACGGCCATGTTGCAGGTGAAGAAGGAAGGCGATCCCGACACGTCGTTCGTCACCGTCTATCAAGCAAGCACCGATCGCGATCCGTCCAACCATGACGGATCAGGCAGCGCCACGCTCGACCTCGACAAGCTCGCAGGTGTCACCGGGGAGAACGTCTCCGGCCAGCTGGAGCTCACGTTCACCGTCACCTCGACCGAGAAGAAGGTCGTCTTCACGATGACGCACTTGAAGTCGAGCAGCGCGGCGTTCGCGCGCGACGGCCACTTCGTTTTCGACAAGCAGAACGGCAAGGGCGGCAGCCTCAAGTTCATCCAGGACATGGTGCTGCGCTGCACGGATGGCACTACGACAGCGACGCCGCCGACGGGCACGACTCCCGTCACCGCGGTCGCTCGCTGGACCGTCGCCAGCGACGGCGTGCACTTCCGCGGCGACGCCGG
>Ga0209474_10001479_pt1 | contig 22811 bp, 23 predicted proteins | sample GraSoiAngelo_145_FD_185902 | JGI IMG/M metagenome (GOLD analysis project Ga0209474, IMG submission 185902) | Grasslands soil microbial communities from the Angelo Coastal Reserve, California, USA - 14_1009_05_20cm (SPAdes) (version 2) | ecosystem: Environmental > Terrestrial > Soil > Grasslands...
GCCTGAGGGGGCCCCCAGTCAGCTCGACGATTGGTCGGGCGGGGGAGATTCGAACTCCCGATCTCCTGCTCCCAAAGCAGGCGCTTTGCCAGGCTAAGCCACCGCCCGAGCCCCCGAAGGTAGCAGGGTTAGTTTGTCCAGCCGACCGTGGCGGCGGTCAGGGAGTGGTCGAGATCGCGGTGGCCGGACCGGGGTAGCCGTGATCGAGCAGGTTGCCCCGGTAGAAGGCATCACCGAAGGTGTAGATCGCCCCCGCCTGCGTCAGGATCGCGTAGCCGTGGGCGCTGGGCGCCAGCCCCGTGGCCGGGCCGGGGTAGCCGTGATCCAGGAGATTGCCGTAGTAGGTCGCATCGCCAAATGAATAGATGGCTCCCGAGGCCGTGAGGATCGAATAGCCCCGCCCGCTCGGGGTGTAGGCGAAGCTCACAGCGGGTCCGGGATACCCATGGTCGATCAGGTTGCCGAAGTAGGGGGCGTCGCCGAAGGTGTAGAGCGCGCCGTTCGCGCTGAGAATCGCGTATCCGGCTCCCGTGGGAGTCATGGCGATCGCCACCGCGCTGCCCGGGTAGCGGTGGTCGAGCAGATTGCCGAAGTAACCGGCGTCTCCGAACGAGTAGATCGCTCCCGCGGTGTTCAAGATCTCATAGCCGTGACCATCGGGCGTCTCGGCCAGCCCGATTGCCGGGCCGGGGTAACCGTGGTCGATGAGGTTGCCGTAATAGGTCGCGTCGCCGAATGAGTAGATGCCGCCGAAGGCGGTGAGGATGTTGTAGCCACCAGCGGGTGGCCGCAGGCCCGGCCCGGGCTGCCGTGCCTGACCGGAATCTGCGCTGATCAGGAGCGACGATTCGTCGACCGCCTCGAAGGCGCTGGCCGGCACCCGCTTCAGGTCGGCGATCATCTGCGGAAAGGGCCCGCTGCCCCAACCAGAGTCCATCGTCCCCTGGAAGAACCAGTTGGACCCGTTGTCGGCGACGAACAGTCCGTAGTGCTTCATCGCGGTGAGCACGACCTGTGCCTCGTGGCCGTAGCCCGAGATGTCGAACCCTGCCTGCAGGCGGAAGCGAGCTCCCATCGGGGGCAGGTTCGGATCGCTGCGTGCGCCCGCCTGGTGGCGCGCCGGCCACAGGTAGCTGCTATCGGTCTGCGCAACCGTGAAGCGGATGGCATGGTTGATCGCGCCCGACTGGACCTCGTCGAGCCGCACCAGGCCCGGCATGATCGGCAACCCGGCCGCGTCGGCCGAGGTCCATCCGCTCGGGCGCAGTGCGTTCGAGGCGAGATCGAAAATGGCGCCCGAGCCCGCAGTGCTGGGACCGTTGTAGTCCGTCGCCCAGGTTTCATAGAGCTTGCAGGTGTCCCGATTGATCGAAAGCTGGTGGCTGTCGCTCGGCCCTTCGCGGAGCAGGTCGGGACCGTACGGGTACGCACCCGCATCACTTTCGTTGGGGTATTCGAATGTGAAGTTCGTCGTGGCGTGGGATGCGGAGACGACGTTGAAGGGGATGCCGTAAGGCGGCGCGCCGAAATCCGGATGCAGCAGCCGGCCCGAGGTGGCGCCCGTCGACGCCAGCCAGGCGGCGCTGTGTGCGTTGACCGGCAATGTCGAGATATCGGTGTTCCAGACGTTGTCCGCGGGGAAGACCGGACAGCCTGACCCCGGCACCGAGGGGGCGGCCGCCTCGACTGGCTGAGCGGCCGCTAGCAGCAGGGTCGGCGCCAGCAGAACCGAGAACACCCGGCAGGCGAGCATGGTCCTGTACAACGCCCGCCGGCGCTGGTTACGGCGTGCTGGAGACCGCCACCGCCGGACCCGGATAACCGTGGTCGAGGAGGTTGCCGAGGTAGATGGCGTCGCCGAAAGTGAAGAGGCCACCGGGGCTGGTGAGGATCGCGTATCCGGCGCCGGTGTTGATCGAGTAGGTCAGCGACGTCGCGGGACCCGGGTACCCGTGGTCGAGCAGATTCCCGTAGTACAGGGCGTCACCGAACGAGTAGATGGCGCCGGAGGCGGTGAGGATGTCGTAGCCCCGCCCGTCGGGCGTGTACGCGAAGCTGACGGCGGGGCCCGGAAAGTGATGATCCAGCAGGTTGCCGAAGTACAGCGCGTCGCCAAAGGTGTAGAGCGCACCAGTGCTGGTCAGGATGGCGTAGCCCTTGCCGCTGGGTGTCGAGGAGATGGCGACGGCGGGGCCAGGGTAGTGATGGTCGATCAGGTTGCCGAAGTACTGCGCGTTGCCGAACGTGTAGATGCCACCGCCGGTGTTGAGGATCGCGTAGCCGCCTCCATTGGGCGTGCCGGCGAGGCCGATGGCGGGCCCGGGATAGTGGTGGTCGATCAGGTTGCCGTAGTAGGCGGCGTCACCGAAGGAGTAGATCCCGCCGGCCTGGTTGAGTATTGAGTACCCGCCATAGCCACACCCTACGGTGCCGCCGATCACGGTCAGATAGGGGATGTTCTGACCCGTGGCACCAGCCAGTGCCTGCCAGCTCTTGGTCGAGCACAGGTAACCGTTCCAACCTCCGGCCGACATCAATGCGGGGAACACGATGGGCGGCGCTTGCGCATCCGTGGCGAGCCTCGCCCACTCGCTGGCGTTGGCCGACACATAGATCTCGGGCACCGGACAGGAAGCCGGGCTGCCATACGCGACGTGATAGATCTGCTGGGCCGTCCAGCCTCCTCCACCCTCAACATCGTCGCCAAAGTCCGCCATCATGCCCGGGTGTGCGGCGTCGCACGGTGTCGCGGCCGTGTGGCCGCTGCTGGCGCTGTACTGGTCCACCCAGGGCCCCGTATGCGCGTAGTCATAGAAGTTGCCGCTGCTCTCTTCCTCGATGTCGCTTCCCGCCCACACGGTGATGCCGGGGAACTGTTGTTGCAGCGGTTGCACGAATGATCGGTACCAGAGGTCGGCGTGAGCCTGCATATTGGCCGGTGCCAGCACGTTCCCGGGAACAGCGGCCGTCAGGCTGTTGCTGGTCCCGACGCTGAGGATGAAACGCGAGCCAGCGCCGTGCTTGCTGATGTAGCCGCGTGCAAAGGCGCTTGCCACCGGGAGCAGTTGTGAGATGGGCGTACAGGTTCTGGTACCGAAGACCTGGGTGCCGTAAGTCGCGCCATTGTTGGCATCGCCGTAGCAGGGCGCACCAAACGCAAGTACCACCAGCGAGCCGGCCGGCTCCGCCGCAGCCGCCGCATACAAGCTGCAACCCGTAGTGGCGCCTGGCCCACACGTGCTGACAGCGCCTGCGTAGACGTAGTAGGACATCGAACTCGTAGGCACTGCCGCGGAAGCGGCGGCGGGCGCCGTGGTGGCGGCGGCTCTGGCCGGACTGGTGGTGGGGCGCAGGGCGGGCGCACCGGCCGTTCCGCAGCCGCCCCGCGCCGCGGTCAGGGCGCCGTTCGGGCCGAGTTCCGCCGCGGCTCCGGAGGCTGCCGTCAGGCAAATGGTGCCGTCGGCCAGAGGGGCCGCGGTGATGGTGCCCGACCCCGGAAAGGTCCAGAGGTCCGCGCCCGCCTCGCCCGCAAGGGCGACCGCGCCGGCGCCGGACTCGACCGCTGAGGTGCCCGCCAGCACTTCGGAGACAGGCCCCGTCACGATGCAGCTGGAGGGATGCATCACCGCCGACGAGACGGGCGCGTCCAAGCACACCGGATTGGAACCGGAAGCTGCGACTGGTGCGGGGACGAGGGCGAGGACCAGGGCCGCTGCCGGCAGCAGCCCTCTCGCCTTGGGCGACATCTGGGGCACTAAGGAATGCGACAGTCTAACGTCAAGGGGTGGTTATAGGGTCAGGACGATGTAGCCCCGAGCCCACGGAGGACCGTCACGGGGTGTCGGAGAGCGCTACCGCGGGCCCCGGATACGCGTGGTCGAGCAGGTTGCCGTAGTAAACGGCGTCGCCAAAGGTGTAAATCGCACCGGCTTTGGTCAGGATCTGATAGCCCTTGCCGCTGCGGGTGTAGGCAAGACCGGCTGCCGGACCTGGATAACCGTGGTCGAGCAGGTTGCCGAAATATTGGGCGTCGCCAAAGGTGTAAATGGCCCCGGCGTCGGTCAGGATGGCATAGCCGTTGCCAGTCGGGGTGTAGGCCATGCTGACAGCGGAGCCCGGGTAGCCGTGGTCGATCAGGTTGCCGAAGTAGCGGGCGTCGCCGAAGGTGTAGATGCCGCCGAAGTTGGTGAGGATGGCGTAACCGCGCCCGGTCGATGTCATCGAGAGGGCGACCGCGGGTCCCGGATAGCCGTGGTCGATCAGGTTGCCGAAGTACTGGGCGTTGCCGAATGAATAGATGCCGCCGAACGTGGTGAGGATGTCGTAGCCGCCGCCGTTGGGCGTCTCGGCGAGGCCGATGGCGGGTCCGGGATAGCCGTGATCGATCAGATTCCCGAAGTACTGGGCGTCGCCAAATGAATAGATCCCGCCGAAGGACGTGAGGATGTTGTAGCCGCCCGGAATCACAACCGTGTTCAGGGTGAATGCCTTCACCACGGTGCCCGCACCCGCGAACACCATCCCGCCCGCCGCCGATGGCGCCGCGAAATTGGCGCTGGCGCCGAGGCTCGCGTGGTACAGAACCGCACCGCTGGGGCTGAACGCATTGAGGTTGTGGTTGCGATCGATGGCCCAGATGGCGCCGCCCGCGACGATCGGCGAGTCGGTCCAGATGCCGTTGTTGCGCTGCCAGTTGAGCGTGAATGACTGCCCGCTGAGGTGCAGGGAGAACAGCCCCCCCTGGCACCCTACATAGATGTTTGCGCCGTCGAAGGCCGCGCTGCCGGTGCACTCGCCCGCGCCCGCGATCGGGATGCCCGAGTTGCTGCTGACGCCGTTACCAAGGGCACTCGTAGACAGCACATAGCCTTTGCCGTTCTTGCCGGACTGGAAGAGCAGCCCGCCCGACAGGAGCGTGGGCGCGATCGACCCGATGTCGACATCACCGTTGTCCAATGCCTGCCAATCGGAAGGCGCCCAGTTGTTGAGAAGGCCGGCGCTGGCGTTGAGCTTGACCACCGATTCCTGCAGGTCGTAGGTGGCCCCGCAGAACCCGTTGCCTGTGGCAGCGTAGACATTGCCGGCACTGTCGACCGATTCGCCCCCCGGGGCCCAAATGCCGCCTGCGCTGCAGCTGGGCGTGCTGGTGAAATGGCCGAGTTGGTTCAGGTTGGTGTCGAACGCGACGATGTAGCCGTGGTAGGACCCGCAGTCGCCGATGCGTCCGCCGTACGGGACATAGATGCGGCCGTTGTTCAGCGCCAGGGCTCCTCGCTGCCCCTCGATTCTGGGATCGAAGCCGGGAAACTGCGCTGAGGCGGAGGCAGCGATGCCCCCATTGCCGAGGTTGATCTTGAAGATGGTGTTGGATATGCCGCCGCCGGCGGGAGTTATGGCCGCGACCAGGTACATGACGTTATTGGCCGTGTCGATGACAGGCGTGCCCGTGATGCCGTTGATGTTGCCGCAGGTATAGCCGGTGGGCGGAATGCCGAGGTTCTGGCTCCAAATCAGCTGTCCGCTGCTCTGGTTCAGCGCATACACCCAGTTGTTTTGGGTGACGACGTAGACCGCCCCACCGAAGACAAGGGGCTGCGCTTTGATCTGTCCGAGGGTCCCTGTGGACGACGTCCACGTGGGGCTGGCCGTGGTGAAGCCCGGACCGCCTGAATTGCCGTCGCGGGCGTTGTCGAACATGAAGGTGGTCCAGGCACCTCCCGCAGCCTGGGCCGCAAGGGGTGGCCGACCGGCTACGAGCGACAGGGCGAGGAGGCAGCTGGCAACCACCAGGGTGGCACCCCTCGGAAAAGCCATCAAGGCAACCTAACGCCCGAGGGGCTGAAAGTACTGCGTTTGAATTCGAGTGAGGGCTAGGGCGTCATCGCGCAGGCCACTGCCGGCCCGGCGAGACGTTGCTAGCTCCGGGTCAGCACGGCCTCGACCACCAATCGCTGCCGGTAGGTGCCGAGCTGCGCATCCCACCGGCCGGCGCAAGTGATGAGTGAGATCCGGGGCGGTCCCGCGGTGGCAAACAAGCCATCGGGATGTGCGTCGAAGTCGTACAGACGGAGCGATGAGACGGTGAAATGAAGCGACTTTCCTGCCCCCCACAGCACCACGATCGCGGCTCCCGGGCGCAGCGATCCCAGGCGGGCGAAGACCGCAGACCCGGCGGCTGTGTCCAGGTGGCCGTCGAGCACCGCGTCGCCCGCGGCTCCAGGACGAGGACCCGCCGAGTACCAGCCCACGCGGCCCGGGCCGCTGGGGACGGCCATGCTGCCCTTAGCGTCCACGAGCACCGGCTCGACGGCGGCGTCGATGCCCAGGTTGGGAATCTGCAGACGGCCCACGGCCGGAGGTCCGGACGCAGCGGGTGGCTGGTCCCAGATCGCCGGCGGTGAGGCGACCTGTGGCACCTCTACCGCGGACTGCCCTGGCGACTGCGGTGCGACTCCCGGGACCACGACCGGGTCCGCCGGCATCGGCGCCACCGCCCAGGCCAGCGCGGCCAGCAGGACCGGGGCCGCCCAGTGGAGGACTTTCACAGACGGCGCCCCGCGCGGCCCCAGGCCGCGGTAGCCGCGGCCAAGGCCGCCACCGCCGCCACCAGTGCCCAGGCGGAGGAGGCGGACCCGCCCGATGCCGCGCTGTGGCCTGTGTTCGGGAGGCCAGGTGTGCCGGGAGCCGGCGCCGCCGCCACCGTGAAGCACTCGCTGGTCGCGTTGGTGTGTGTGGCAGCCAGGTAGACGCCCTGGCTGACCGCGTCCGGCGTGTACTCGGTGCGCCAGCAGTAGCGTCCCGCAGCCGAAGTCGCAGCGGTGACATCTGAGCTGGCCGCGCCTGCCACCAGTGGCTTGGCTGCACCTACCTGCGTCCCGCCCGCCGGACAACCGGCCGCCGTCACCTGAGTGGGGCCGCACAGGAAGAACGCGACCCCGCCGGTGGGGGTGAAGCCCGCCCCGGTGCTCTCCGTAACCGTGTCCTGTACCGACGAGCCCGGGCTCACCGAGCCACCGGCCCCGGTGGAAGTCGAGCCGGAGATGGGCGTGCGGCAGCTGGCAAGGGGGCTGGGGCCGGTGAAATCCTTGAGCGTGGCACTGAACGACTGCGCCGTCCGCGTGTGCGGGAGGAACGTGTTGAGGCAGCCGGTGAAGGGCAGGCCGAGAAGGTCGATGCCGCCCTCCATGAAGTCACGGGCAGCGACCGTGGTGGTGGTGCCGGTGATCTTGTCCCGGCACACCCAGCCCCCGCAGGGGATGTCGATGGTGTTGACGAGGAAGGTCACGCTCCCTGGATTGGCGATCGGCTCGTAGTGCTGGGGCGGCGTGCCGCCAATCGGGTCGCAAACCGTGCCGTCGGCAGGCTGGGGCCCGGGCTCGGCGGCGCAGTGCCATTGATAAACCGCGATTCCGGCCAGCGCGCCTCCATTGGTGAAGTCGACCACGGCCAGCAGGTCGCCTTCGGTCCGATGGCCCACGAAGGACCCTGAGCACTGCGCAGTGATGGTGACGCGGTCCTGCAGGAACTCGAAGTCGATGTGACTGTCGCCGTTGTTGACCAGTCTTTCAGCGCCGAAATAGAGCTCCGGATGGCCGTTGTCGGCGCGCGTATGACTAAGCGCGTAGACGTTGCCGAGATCGTCTTTGGCGGGTACCGACTGGGTGGTCAGTGAGTAGGAGTTGAGCGCGTCCCCGTTCTTGCTGCCGCCGGCGATCACCGTCGGGTCACCCGAGCCGCAGCTGGTGGTGTCGGTCGATATGGGATCGGCGATGAAGGCGCTGGAGATGATGCTGGGGTCCGCGGCTGCGGCGGGGGTCAGCCCGGGAGGCGACGGTGGGCTGCTGCCGGCGCCGGGCGCCCCGCAGTTGAAGATGCCTCCGGTTCCCGGGAGGTCGACGGCCCCCGCGGCACAGCCTTGAGGAGCTCCCAAGCCGGAGTTCGCCCAGTCGCGCACCGTCCCGGTGGCCGATCGGATGGAGCCGTCCAGAGCCAGCCACCCAGACGGCGCCGCGAGGGCCGTGCCTGCGGAGACCATGACGACCAGGACCACGAGCGCGCAGGCACGCAGCAGCCATACCCCGAATGCCATCGCGGCGGGAATCTTGCCATGCCGGATGGGTCCGGCGACCCGCCTTATCCGCGGTAGCGAAGGATCGCCTGGTGCACGGCGTCGGTGCCGAACTCCAGGGCGCTCACGGGCACCCGCTCGTCGGCGTCGTGCATGGCCCGCTCGTATGCGACGCCCTCGGGAAAGTTGTGGGGCAGGAATCCGTAGGTCCGGATGCCGAGCTGCGCGAAATGTCGCGCGTCGGTGCCTCCGCTGACCAGGTACGGAATCGGCGTGCCTTCGGGATCGGCCTCCCGAAGGATCTGGCGCAGGGTCTCGAAGAACGGCCCCAGCTCGGGCTCGGGCATGGGGGGGCTCTGGCGCATCACGCTCAGCTCCGCGTCCTCGCCGATCACACCGCGCAACTCCGGCAGGAAGCTTTCGGCGGTTTCGCCTGGCAGCAAACGGCAGTCGAGGTCCAGCTCGATCTCGCTGGGTATCACGTTGATCTTGATCCCGCCGCGCACCATGGTGGCGTTCACGTTGTTGTGGAGGAGCGGGTCGAGCATCCACCCGACCTCGCCCAGCTGGTCGAGCGCGGAATCGGTCTGCGCCGGGTCGAGCAGCCGGCCGACCTGCTCCCGGAGCGGAGCCTCGGGCAGGCCGTCCCTCAGCCCCTCCAGCATCAGCCTGGTCGCGGTGCTGATGTGGACAGGCATCCGATGGCTGTCCAGCGCCACCAGGGCCCGACCGAGGCGGGCCATCGCCCCACCGCGCAGTGGCCGGGAACCATGGCCGCCGGGACCCCGGAATACGGCTCGGGTCTGGCAGCCGCGCTTCTCGGCAACCATCAGTGGGTAGAACCGGCGCCCGCCCACGTACCACGCGAAACCGCCGCCCTCGCCCAGCGCGTGCCTGATTCCGGTGAAGAGATCGGGCCGGTTGGCGGCCAGCCAGCCTGCGCCTTCGAGACCGCCGGCCTCTTCATCCGCCAGCACGGCGATCACCACATCGCCCGGCGGCGCCCCGCCGTCGCCGAGGAACCTGAGCGTGGCCAGCACCATCATGGCCACGCCGCCCTTCATGTCGATGGCACCGCGTCCCCAGACGTGGCCGTCAACGACCTCGCCGGCGAAGGGCGGACGCGTCCAGGCCTGGCCGGCCGTCGTGACGACGTCGACGTGCCCCTGCAGCAGCAGCGGCGGCGCCTCCCCGCGTCCGGTCAGCCGCGCCACCAGGCTGGGCCTGGAATCGCTGGCGCCGGCGACCACCGTCTGCAGCCCGGCATCGCGCAACAGGCGCTGCAGATGGGCCACGCAGCCGGCCTCGTTGCCCGGAGGGTTGGTGGTGTCGAAGCGGATCAGCTCCTGGGTCAGCTCGGCGACCGAGGGCAGCGTGATCACTCGATCGAGGATAGGACACCGCTGGCGAGCAGGGCCTGGGCGGCCCGACCGCGGTGGCTCCAGCGGTGCTTCTCGGCCGGTGAGAACTCGGCGAAGGTCCGGCCCAGGTCCGGCAGCAGAAAGATCGGGTCGTAGCCAAACCCGCCGCGGCCGCGCGGCTCCGGCAGCAGCTCGCCCTCGACCCGGCCTTCGAAGTAATCCACCGGAACCGCCGCAGGCCGTGCCAGCGCCAGCACCGCGACGAAACGCGCCCGCCAGGGTCGCGGCACCGCGGCCAGCCGCCGCCAGAGCTCGGCGTTGCGGGCAGCCTGGGTCGGGCCCAGCCGGCGCGAGTGCAGCCCTGGCTCGCCGCCCAGGGCCTCGACCTCCAGCCCGCTGTCGTCGCCGAGCGCCGGCAGGCCGGTGGCGGTCGAGGCGGCCACCGCCTTCAAGGCGGCGTTTTCGGCGTAGGTGGCGCCGGTCTCCTCCACCTCCCCGCCCCACTCCTCCAGGTCGACGCCCGATCCCGCCAGCAGCTGGCGCAGCTCGGCCAGCTTGCCCGGGTTGCGGGTGGCGACTACAAGCCGGCGAGCGCTCGCTTCTGGTGACCCATCAGCTCGCGGATGCCTTTGCGCGCGAGCTCGAGCATGCCCACCAGCTCGTCCCGGCTGAACGGCTGCTTCTCGGCCGTGGCCTGGACCTCGATCATGCGGCCGTCCTCGACCATCACGCAGTTGAGGTCGGTGTGAGCGTGGAAGTCCTCGACGTAGTCGAGGTCGAGCACCGGCTCACCGTCGACCACCCCGCAGCTGACCGCCGCCACGTACTGCCGGATCGGCAGCTCCTTGAGCATGCGCACCTCTTTCATGCGGCGGGCCGCCATGTACAGCGCGCAGAAGGCCCCCGTGACCGAGGCCGTGCGGGTGCCGCCGTCGGCCTGGAGCACGTCGCAGTCCAGGGTGATGGTGCGCTCGCCCATGGCGCCCAGGTCGACGGCCGCTCGCAGGGAGCGCCCGATCAGCCGCTGGATCTCGTGCGTGCGCCCGCCGATGCGCCCGGTCGTCGCTTCCCGCTGGCCGCGATCATGCGTCGACCGCGGCAGCATGGAATATTCGGCCGTCACCCAGCCGTGTCCGGTGCCACGCCGGTGGGGCGGAACCCGATCCTCCACGGTCGCCGTTATCCACACCCGCGTCCGCCCCATCTCGATCAGGCAGGAGCCCTCGGCGTGGACGTTGACGCCGAGCTCGATCTTGACAGGGCGCAGGTCATCCGGCTCGCGGCCGTCGTGGCGCGGCACCGCGGCGCTAATGCCCCGAGACCCGCAGCAGCAGCGCGGTCCCTTCATAGAAGACGTAGAGGGGCACGAACAGAATCAGCGGCGTCAGCGGATCGCCGCCCGGCATCAGGAAGTTGGCGAGCAGGCCCAGGCCGATCACCCAGTAGGGCCGGCTGCGCCAGAGCCAGCTCGAGCTGATGATCCCGATCCTGCCCAGCGCGTAAAGCACCACCGGCAGCTCGAAGACGATGCCGAACGCGATCACCAGGCCGAGCACGAAACTCAGGAACTCATTGGCGTCGAAGGTCGGCTTGACCAGGTCCGTGGGCAGGAAGCCGGTGAGCACCCGGATGATCAGCGGCAGCGAGTAGAGCGAGAAGGCGATGCCCAGCGCAAAGAAGAACAGCGTCGCGAAAACCAGCGGCCCGAACAGCCGTCGCTCGTGCAGGTACAGGCCCGGCGCCACGAACGACCAGGCCTGCTGGACGATGATCGGCGCGGCGATCACGAACCCCACGTAGAGCGCCACCTTGAAGCGCACGAAGAAGCCGCCCGTGGGGTTGATCAGGATCAGCTCTTTGATCCCCGCGCGATGCACGACGTATGCGTAGACGGGCTCGCCCACGAAAAAGCCGACCACGGTGGCGATGCCCCAGGCGATGCAGATCACGATCAGCACGCGGCGCAGTGCTTCGAGGTGCTCGATGACGGTCATGCGCGACTCTTCGGGGTCGCGCATCGACGCACGCGGACGGCGCGAGAAGAGCTTCAACTCAGCGCCAGGCCGCCACGCTCAGCGGCCTCAGCTCTTCTTGGGGTCGGCCTCCGCCTTCGCGGGCTCGGTGTTGGCGGTGCTGGCCGCGGGCGTGGGCGGCGGCTGAACCGTGCCCGGACCCGCCGTCTCGTCCGTGCTGGTGGCGCGCGTGACCTCGTCCTTGAGATCGGACGTGGCCTTGCGGAACTCCTTCAAGGTCCTGCCGACCGCGCCTCCCAGCTCCGGCAAGCGCCCGGGTCCGAAAACGATCAGAACGAGGATGACGAGCACGATCAGGAACGCGGGATGAATGTTGAACACTGGAACCTCGGGCCGATTGTATACCCGCGCCCCCGGCCTAACTCTTCTTCACATCGATGCGCAGGATGCGGTCGTCGGTGGTCAGCTGGCCGACGATGTCGAAGCCGACGGTGACGGTCGCGAAGTGGTTGTAGGCCTGCGCCGGGTTGCCGCCCGGCCATGCCGATTTGGTGATGAAGAACTGGCTGCCGGAAACCCCGGCCGGAAAGCGCGCCATGCCCATCGAGCCGGGCACCCAGGCGTCAGCCGGCGCCGGTTCGTCGGGTAATCCATAACCGGGGCCGCCGCGTCCGCTGTTGGTCGGGTCACCGCTCTGGACGTACCAGTCCGTGGCTTGGAAGAAGCGCTGGCCGGTGAAGTACCCGTTGACCGCCAGCACGATGAAGTTGTTCACGGTGACCGGCGCGGCGCCGACCAGGAAAGTGACGGTGATGTTGCCCTTGCTGGTGAGCATGGTCGCCGCGTAAGGCTTGTTGAGGTCGATGCAGGTTGCGGGCGCGGCCTTGTACTGATGCGGCGCCAACAGGGGCGCGGTCTTGCACTTGGTGAAGGGGCCGTTGGGCGTGGGGTTGGCGGCCCAGGCCAGGCCCACGCCGGCGGCGGCCGCCAGCACGATCAGCACCAGCACCACGGCCAGAGAGCCGATGGGCGCGCGCGCAGGTACTGGTTGGGTTGGGATCAAGCCAGGGCCTCCGAGATCGCGAGCATCAGCCCGCGGGTGGTGTACTCGCGGGCGATTATATCCGCGGTCAGTCCCAGCTTCCGGGCGGTGTCCGCCGTGACCGGGCCCATGCATGCGACGTGCGCCTTCTTCACCAGTGGCGGCAGCCGCCGCTCCGGAAAAGCGTCGACGAAGTTGACGACGGTCGAGGAGCTCGTGAAGGTGATGGCATCCACCCCCCGGCCGGCGAAGAGCTCGCGCAGGGCCTCGGCCGAAGCCGGCGGGCAGACGGTCTCGTAGACCGGCAGCAGGTCGACCTCGGCGCCGCGCTCCGCCAGCAGGGCGGGCAGCGCGTCCCGGCCCATGCGCGCGCGCGGCACCAGCACGCGGGTGCCGTTCAGGTCCCAGCCGCCCAGCGCCTGGGCCAGGCCCTCGGCGGTGTACTCGCCGGCCACCAGCTCTGGACGGATGCCCTTGCCCTCCAGAGCGCGGGCGGTCTCAGGGCCGATCGCACATACGCGGGAAGCGGCCAGGGCGCGCGCGTCATGGCGGACGTCGAAGAGCATCTGGAAGAAGATCTCCACGGCGTTGGCCGAAGTGAAAACGACCAAGCCGGTGTCGGGCAGCCGCCGGATGGCGTCGCGAGACTCGGCGCTGGCCGGGATCGGTCGGATCTCGATCGTCGGAATCTCCACCACCTCGGCGCCGAGGTCGGCGAGCTCGCGCCGGAAGGCCTCCGCCTGGTGGCGGGCGCGGGTGATCAGGATCCGGCGGCCGTGCAGGGGGCGCTGGGCGCGGGTGTCGAGCAGGCGGGACATCTCGACCCCAGGGCCGGTCACCAGCAGCGCGTCGCCGTCGAGCCCGCGCTCCTCCGCCACCCGCAGAAGCTCGCCGAGCGGCGCCACCAGGCGGCGCTGGGCGGGCGTGCCCGGGTTGACGATGAAGGCGGCCGGCCGCTGGGTGGCGTGGCCGGCGTCGATCAGCGCCTTGACCCCGTTTTCCCAGAGCCCGGCCGCCAGCCTCAGCACGACGCTGTCGGCGCCGCCCAGGTGGCCCAGCTGCACCGAGGTGGCGCGCCCGTTCACAGTCAGCGGCACACCGCTCATGGCCGTGGCAGCGGTCTCGACGACCAAACCAGGGATGACCTCGAAATCGACGGCGGCGTTTTCCAGGGCCATGGCCAGCTGCGCGCCGTTGGCGAAGAAGTAGGGATCGCCCGGGTAAAGAACCGCCACCGAGCGGCCGGCGCGCGCCGCCTGGATGATCTCCTCCGCACCGCGCAGGGGAGCCACGTCGGCGTCGGCGCGCGCCAGGACCAGCAGGCCGGGGGCGCAGCCGTCCTGGTGGCGGACGGCGTCCGCTTCGGTGATCGCCTCCCGGGCCTGGAGGGTGATCAGAGCGGGATGGCCGGGGCCGATCCCCACCAGGCGGACAGGTGTCACGGAAGCATCCTTTATAGCTTGCGCGACACCACGTAGGTGGCCAGCGCGTCCAGGGTGCGAGCTGCCTCGCGTTCGCCGAACCGAGCCAGCTCGGCTCGGGCTTCATCCGCCAGCTCAGAGGCGCGCGCGAGCGCGCGCTGCGGTCCTTGGCCCGACCGCACCTCCCGCACGACGGCGTCCACCGTCTCGGCGCTCAGCCGGCGGCCGTCGGGAAGCATCCGGTCGAGGCCCTCTGACAGCATCAGCGGCAGCGTGGCACTGCCCTCCAGCAGGTCGTGGCCGACAGGCTTGCCCAGCTCCGACTCCTCGGAGGTGTAGTCGAGCACGTCGTCCGCGATCTGGAAGGCCAAGCCCAAGGCGTTGCCGTAGCGGCCCAGCGCCTCCCGGTCGGGCGAGTCGAGGCCGCCCAGCAGGCCGCCGATCCGGCAGCAGGCGGCGAGGAGGGCGGCGGTCTTGCCCTCGATCCGCATCATGTACGACTCCAGGCTGGGGTGGTAGTTGCGCAGCGCGGCCTGCTGTTCGAGCTCGGCCGCGCAGATCCGCATCACGGCCGCTGCCAGCTCTGACACCACCTCAGCCAAGCCCGTCCGGCTCGATTCCAAATAGGCGCGCGCGAAGTAATGGTCGCCGACCAAGATTGCGGCCTCGCTCCCGGCACTGGCGGCGGCGGTGGGACGGCCGCGCCGGGTAGGCGAGCGGTCGATGACGTCGTCGTGGACGAGGGTGGCGGCGTGGGTGAGCTCGACCGCGATCGCGGCCGGGGCCACCCGGTCAAAGCGGTATTCGCCCAGGTGCGCGCAGAGCAGGACCAGGGCCGGCCGCAAACGCTTGCCTCCACTCGCAAAGAGGTCGGCCATGGGCGCCGCGGCGGCCGGGTGGTCGTCGCCAAACGAGCCGCGGATCACCTCCTCCAGCCGCGCCAGGTCGGCCGCGACCGGCCCGAAGGTCGCATCGGCTCCGGCACTCATCGCGACCGCCGGCGGAGCCCATCCGGGGTCCCCGCGAAATCGCAGATTTCGTGGGGTGGAAAGGTCGGATCTAGTCCCAGAGGTTGATCTCGCGGATCTCGGGGACCTTCTCGCCGAACAGGATGTCCGCGACCTCGTTGAAGCGGTCGGGCACTGCGGTCACCAGCAGCTCATGCCGGGGCTGGGCCCCATCGGAGGCGCGCATGCGCGCGTGGTCAAGCCGGCGCTCCACCATTCCAGCGGTGGTCTGCGCGGAGTCGACGAGCTGGAAGGCGCCTGGATAGACGCGCTCGATGGCCGGCTTGAGCAGCGGGTAATGCGTGCAGCCGAGCACCAGCACGTCGGCGCCCATGCGGGCGATCTCGGCCAGGTCCCGCTCCAGCGCCCACTCCGCCCGGGGCGTGTCGGCGTCGCCGGATTCCACGATCTCGACCAGCTCGGGGCACGCCTTCTGGTAGACGCCGACCATGGGATCGAGCTCTTTGATCGCGTGCAGATACTCCTGGCTGAGCGCGGTGCCCTCGGTCGAGATCACGCCGACGAGGCCTTTGCGGGTGGACTCCACCGCGGCCTGCGCGCCGGGGCCGATGACGCCGATCAGGGGCAGGTCGAAAACCTCACGCGCCTGGTTGAGCGCGGCCGCGGTGGCCGTGTTGCAGGCGATCACCACCATCTTCACGTCGCGCGACTGCAGGTACCGGATGATGTCGAAGGAAAAGGTTCGGACCTCGCTCTGGAAGCGCGGTCCGTAGGGGAAGTGGAGCAGGTCGCCGACGTAGACCGTGGGCTCGTCGGGAAGGCGCTCCCGGATCGCGCGCAGCACGGTAAGACCGCCGACGCCGCTGTCGAAGACCCCGATCGGCCGGTCGTCGCCGGTCATCGCCCTACGTTATTCCGCCCAGGAATTCCAGGAGCGCGGCCGCGAACTCCTCCGGCCGGTCCTCCTGCGGATGGTGGCGGGCGCCCTCGATGAGGACCAGGCGCGCGCCCGGTATGCGCTCCGCCAGCACTCGCGAGGCGCCCAGCACCCAGGGGTCATCCTGGGCGCCGGCGATGACCAGGGTCGGCACCTTGATGTTCTCCACGGCGTGGGCGGTGTCGGCCGGCGGCCGGGCCGAGGGTCCGTCCGGCCGCCGTCTCTCCAGCACGCGCCTCGCCCGGCCGAGTTGGGCGTCGCCCGCGATCCAGAGCTCGGCCGCCGCCTGGAGCGCCACCTCGACCTCGCCGGCCGAGGTGGCCGCCCGCCAGCGCTCGAGGCGGGCCACGCTTTCGGGCGGCGGCTCGGGCTCGCGATATCCAGGACCCACCAGGGTCAGCGAGCGCACCAGCTCCGGTCGCTCGATCGCCGCCACCCGCGCCACCGCCGCGCCCATCGAGTTGCCGACCAGATGCGCGCTCTCCACTCCGGTCGCCGCCAGGACGCCGGCCAGGTCGTCGAGCACGTCGTAGTCGGCGACGGGATCGGGCGACCGCCCGAAGCCGCGGGCGTCGTAACGGATGACCTGGTGGGCGACGGCAAGCGTGGGGACCACCTCGTCCCAGGATTCGGAGTCGCTGAGGCCGGAATGCAGCAGTGCCACCGGCGGGCCCTTACCCGCGACCTCGAAGTGGAGGTCGGTGTGGGCGGTCTTTATAAGCGTGGGCTGAGCCGGTAGCCCAGGCCGGGCACCGCCTCGAGCGAAACGCCGGAATCGCTCTTGGAGTCCAGCTTCTTGCGCAGGCGCTGGATGTGGGGGTCGACCGAGTGGTAGTCGACGTCGGCCAGGTAGCCCCAGACCTTCTCCAGCAGCTGGGCGCGGGTCAGGACCCGGCCCGGATTGGCGGCCAGCAGCGCCAGCAGGTTGAACTCGGTCATGGTCAGCTTGACCTCGCGGTCGTTGACCCTGACCCGCCTGCCCTCCGTGTCGATCTCGACCGCGCCCACCGCCAGCAGCCCATCCCGCTGGGGACCGGCCGGAACCATGGAGGCCCGGCGCAGGTGGGCGCCCAAGCGTGCGCTGAGCTCGCGGGCGTCGAAGGGCTTGGTGATGTAGTCGTCGGCGCCCACTTCCAGGCCGACCACGATGTCGACCTTGGAGCTGCGGCCGGTCAGCATCACGATCGGGCTGGAGACGCCCTGGCGGCGCATCTCGCGGCAAACCTCGATCCCGCTGATGTCGGGCAGCACCCAATCCAGCAGGACGAGGTCGGGTTCGCTGCTCACGGCGGCCTGGACGCCCTGGCGCCCGGCGGCCGCCTCCACGACGTCGTAACCGTCCCGCCGGCAGACCTCGCTCACGATCGTGCGGATTGAGGCGTCGTCTTCGATGAGCAGCACTTTCCGGCGCTTACGCGCTGTCTGTGAACTCAAAACGTGAGTCCATTATGGGGACGGGGAGCTGAATCGCTACCTCGCAAAGCCCACCGGACGGCGGGCGGCCTCCTTTTGTTTGCGCTTCCGCAGCAGGAGCGCCTTCTTATCGCCGGCATCGATGATGTCGACCAGGTGCCACTCGTCGTGGGAGGCTTCGCTGAGCTTGTCGGCGATGGTGCCGTCCAGCACCTGGGCGACCGTGAGGACGTCGACCCGGTATTCGTACTCGCGCTCGATGGGGGCATCGACGCGCGGCACGATGGTGGCCGTGGCGGCGCTGGCCGCGGGTTCCTCGGCGGGCTCCTCAGGCTCCTCGTCGGGTTCGGCGGGAACGATGATCGGCTCCGGCTCTTCCTCCATTCGCCGCCGCATCGGAGCGATTTTAGTTAGCCTCCCGCACCGGAGGTTCGTAGCTACAGACATGAGCTTTTCGATCGATCGTTACAAGGAAGAGTCGCGCAAGCTGGACATCTCGGGCGTCCGCTGGGAGGACGTCCGCAAGTACCCGCTGTCCAAGGGCGACCTGTTCTGCCTGCACTACATGATGGATATCGAGAACCACGTCTCTCTGTACCTGTCCCACTTGCTTGTGACGCGGGCCTGCATGGATCCCATCCTGACCGCGTTTCTGGCCTGCTGGAACTACGAGGAGCTCTGGCACGGCGAGAACCTGGGCCGCATGCTCAACGAGTACGGGATCGAGTTCGACACCCAGGACCGCATCGCCCAGATCCGTGCGGGCTTGGGCGTGCAGAACACCATCTCGCTGTTCTCGACCATGGCCGGCTCCTGGATGTTCAAGGACTTCTCGGCCATCTACCTGACCATCGGCGCCATCAACGAGCTCGCGACTGCCACCGGCTACGGCGCCCTCTCGCGCAAGTCGCAGCACCCGGTGCTGCAGGACCTGCTGGCACGCATCACGAAGGACGAGCGCCGGCACTTCGCCTTCTACTACAACTCGGCTAAGGAGTGGCTGGTCGGCAACCGCGCCGCCCAGCGGATCGACCGCTTCATGCTCAACCGGGTCTGGGTGCCCGTGGGCAAGGGAGTCAAGAACCAGGAGGAGGTCGACGCCCTTGCGCTGTACCTCTTCGACGATCCCGAGGGCGAGGCCGACCTGGAGCGGATCGACGAGAAGATCGGCAAGCTGCCCGGCCTGGAGGGCATCCGCCTGATGACCAAGGCCCTGGAGGCGGCGCGGGAGCGGGTGGGCCGGCGGCCCGACTGGGGCTGGCGGCTGATCGAGAACGAGGAGTGGGCGGTGCGGCCGACCCGCTACCGGCCGGTGGCCGAGCTCACGACGCGGCGCAGCGCGCGAGAGGGGTTCGCGGCGCTGGAGCCTGAAGGGGCGATGGCCGCCGACGCTTGACAGCCTCGCGGCGACCCATGTCCTGGGATATCGACCATCGAGCGATCTTCCCAGCGCACATATCCCGGGATATCAGCCGATGCGGAACAGGATGAGGCGGTCGGCGGCGGCCTCGAACTGATCTGGCCGCCCGGGTGCCTCGACCAAGCCCACGCGGACGAAGAACTGCACGCCGCCCGGGATGCAGCGAGGGAATTCGCCCACGATGCCCCGGCTTTCGGGCGGCTTGACTTCGAGCAGCGCCACTCTGGCCGGCTTCCGGCCGCGACTCAGCCAACCCCACCCGGCGGCCTGCGCGTTGCGCACCCAGTCCAGCCGGCCGAGGGAGAGGATGTAGCGGTCGCCCTGCACGGTGAAGGGCGAGACCACCGTCGCACGCAGACGGCCGGAGCGGCGGCCTGGCACTCGGAGGACCTGGAACGAGAAGAACGCGAGGCCCAGATCCTGCAAGGCGATGATCACTCGGCTGAGCGGACGTACCCAGCCGGGCAGCTCATTTCTCATCGTCACCACGACTTGGTGCGGGTGGCAGGATTCGAACCTGCATGCCCGAAGGCCGAGGTTTTTAAGACCTCTGCGGCTGCCGGTTTCGCCACACCCGCGGCTTCCGAAGCCGTCATTGTGCGCTAGCGAAACGGACTTGAGGCTTCGTCCAGCCGGCGCAGGGCGGCTTCGGGCAGCCGCACCTCCAGGGCGCCGACGGTGTCGCGCAGCTGCTCTGGCCGGGAGGCGCCCACCAGCGGTGCGGTGATGTCCGGCTGCGCCAGCAGCCAGGCGACGGCGATCTGCGCGGGCGTCACCGAAAGCTCCGTGGCGATCTCGCCCACCGCCTCCACCACGTCGAACATTGTCTCGTTCCAGTAGCGCTTCTGATACATGCGGCCGTAGTCGCCCAGGGCAAATCGGGAGCCCTCCGGCGGCTCCTGGCCGCGGTGGTATTTGCCGGTCAGCATGCCCGCCCCCAGCGGGTTGTAGGGCACCACTCCGATCCCGGCCGCCCGGCAGAGCGGCAGCAGGTCGCGCTCATAGACCCGGTTGAGCAGGTTGTACCGCGGCTGCACGATCGTGACCCGCGCCAGCCGGCGCTCCGAGCCCAGGGCCAGGAACCAGCCCAGCTGCCAGGCCTCGAAGTTGGACACCCCGAGGTAGTGCACCTTGCCGTCCTGGACCAGCCGGTCGAGCGCCTCGAAGGTCTCGTCGAAGGGGGCGTCCAGGTCGGAGTGGTGCAGGTAGTAGAGGTCAATGCGGTCGGTGCCCAACCGCCGCAGTGACGCTTCACAGGCTTCGATCACGTGCTTGCGCGAGCCGCCGGCGTCGTTCGCGGCGGGGCCCACGCGATTGACGCACTTGGTCGCGACCACGAACCGGGAGCGGCGCCCCTGCAGCCAGCGGCCCACGATCTCCTCGCTGCGGCCGGCGGTCTCCAGCGAGGGCGGCACCGGATAGACGTCAGCCAGGTCGATGAAGTCGATCCCCAGCTCGGCGGCCTGGTCGAGGACCGCATGGGCCGCCGGCTCATCGACCTGAGATCCGAAGATCATGGTGCCCAGGCAGAGGCGGCTCACCCGGAGTCCGCTGCGGCCCGCCCTGACGCTGTCCAGGCTCAGCTCCGCGGGTACTCGAAGAAGCCGCGGCCGGTCTTGCGGCCGAGGTGGCCCTGGTCGATCTTCTCCTTGAGCACGGCGGGCGCACCGCGGCCGCCTTCCAGCCGGGCGCGATCCTCGAGCGCGCCGTAGAAGATGTCCAGACCGCTGAAATCGAGCAGCTCGAATGGCCCCATGGGCCAGTTGAGGCCCTTCTTGACGGCGGTGTCGATGTCCTCGGCGGTGGCGTAGCCGCCTTCCAGCAGGCGCATCGCCTCCTCGGCGGCCGCGAACAGGATTCGGTTGACGATGAACCCGTGGACTTCCTTGTTGATAAGGACCGGCACCCGATCGATGCTGCGCACGAAGTCCATGGCCGCCTGCACAGTCTCATCGGAGGTCTTCGGTCCCCGCACCACCTCGCACAGCTGCATGACCGTGACCGGGTGGAAGAAGTGCATGTTGCAGCAGCGCTCCGGCCGGCTCGTGACCTCGGCCAGGCGCGAGATGGCGATGGTGCTGGAGTTGCTGGCCAGGATCGCCTGGCGCGGCGCGCTGCGCTCCAGCTCCTCGAACACCTTGCGCTTGACGTCGAGGTTCTCGAATACGGCTTCGATGATCAGGTCGGCCTTGGCCGCCGCGGCAGCCAGATCGGCCGTGGCTTCGATGCTGCGCAGCGCGGCCTCGGCCTGCTCCTGCGTCAGCCGGCCCTTCTCGACCCCGCGCGCCACCAGCTTGCGGTTCTGGTCATCCGCACGCTTCAGCTGCGCGGCATCGGCGTCGACCAGGGCCACCTGGTAGCGACCGCTGTAAGCGGTTTGGAGGGCGATCTGGGAGCCCATGGTGCCGGCTCCCACCACAATCACGCGTTCGATCTCAGGCATGCAGAATGCCTGCCGTGGAGATCACGATGGACCGCTTCGAGCAGGCCGTCACCGAGGCCATCGAATCGATCCCCGAACCCTTCCAGCCATATCTGGAGGGTATCGAGTTCGTGGTCGCCGAATCGTCACCCGACGGCAACCTCGGCCTTTACGAGGGCGCCACCGCCCTCCACGACGACTGGCCCCAGCGCATCACGGTCTACAAGCGCCCGCACGAGCGCAGCGCGGACAGCTGGCAGGAGCTGGTGGTCGAGATCCGCCGGACCATCCTGCACGAGGTCGGACACCACTTCGGCATGGAGGAGCACGAGCTCCCCTACTGAAGGCCCCAGAAGCCGCGGTCCCAGAGCACCAAGGGGTCGCCGCGGCCCACGCCACAGGCTGCAACCCGGCCGATCACGATCTCGTGGTCGCCGCCCGGGTGGATGTCCTCCACCGTGCACTCCAGCCAGGCCAGCGCGCCTTCCAGGATGGGCAGGCCGTTTTCGCCCAGGCGGTGCTTGACCTCCCGCCAGGTCCGGTCGACCGCCGGCGCCTGGCCTGAGAAGCGCTCGGCCAGGAAGGCGTGATCGCGGCCCAGAACGCTGGCGTTGAAGGCGCCGTGCTCGCGCAGGGCCACCCGTGTCAGCGACTGCCGGTCGAGGCAGGCCAGCACCAGCGGCGGCTCCAGGGACAGCGAGGTGAAGCTGGTGGCCGTGAGGCCGCGGAAGCCCGGGCCCTCCTTGGTGCTCAGCACCACGACCCCCGCGGGCAGCCGCGCCATGGCATCCCGGAACCCGGTCAGTCCGCCGGCCACGACTCTAGAATCGGGCTTTCGCGGCCGGCGACGTAGCCAAGTGGTAAGGCAGAGGTCTGCAAAACCTCCATCCCGAGTTCGATTCTCGGCGTCGCCTCCACCCCGCCCCCCGCACACGGGGACCTGTGCCGGGCCCAATTACAATCGAAGCGTGGGCGTAGCCCCCATCAAGATGCCGCAGCTCGGTGAGTCCGTCACCGAGGGCACCGTCGACCGCTGGCTGAAGAAGGAAGGCGACTTCGTCAAGCGGGACGAGCCCCTGGTCGAGGTCGTGACCGACAAGGTCAACGCCGAGATTCCCTCGCCCTTCGAGGGCACGCTGGTCAAGATCTCGGTCACCGAGGGCAGCACCGTCAACGTGGGCGCCGAGATCGCCCAGATCGAGACGGAGGCGGCGGCGGCTGCGAGCGCCCCCGCCGAGGCGCCGCCTCAGCCCGCGGCAGCTCCGACTCCTGCGACCCCCTCCCCGTCCCCCGATGGCGGCCGGACCGCCCCGGAAGCCGCGGAGGAGAAGAAAAGCCGGTTCAGCCCCGCCGTGCGCCGGCTGGCTGAGGAGCACGGCATCGACCCCGCGACGATCAAGGGCAGCGGCGAGGGCGGCCGCGTAACCCGTGACGACGTGCTGGCCTTCGTCCAGGCGGGCTCGCAGCCAGCGGCGCCGGCAGAAGCTCCGGCGGCTCCTGCTCCCGCACCTTCGAAACCCCCCGCCCAACCGTCCCCTCGAGAAGGTGAGGAGGAACTTGTACGCATCTCGGCAGTGCGCCGCTCGATCGCGGAGCACATGGTGCGCAGCAAGGCCACCTCCCCCCACGCCTGGACGCTGATCGAGGTCGACGTCAGCGAGCTCGTCAAATACCGCGAAGCCGAGAAAGAGGGTTTCCGGGCCCGCCACGGCTTCCCCCTCACCTATCTGCCCTTCGTGGCCCAGATCCTCTGCGAAGCGCTGCACGAGTTCCCATACCTCAACTC
>Ga0209474_10001480_pt1 | contig 22802 bp, 21 predicted proteins | sample GraSoiAngelo_145_FD_185902 | JGI IMG/M metagenome (GOLD analysis project Ga0209474, IMG submission 185902) | Grasslands soil microbial communities from the Angelo Coastal Reserve, California, USA - 14_1009_05_20cm (SPAdes) (version 2) | ecosystem: Environmental > Terrestrial > Soil > Grasslands...
TTCTTTCGCGTCGGTTCGCGCAACGAGCGACCCGGCATCACCGGCATCAGCCATCTCTTCGAGCACATGATGTTCAACGGGTCGAAGAAGTACGGCCCGAAGGAATTCGACCGCCGCCTCGAAGCCGCCGGTGGCACGAGCAACGCGTACACATCGAACGACGTGACCGCCTACTACGAGGAGTTCGCGGCGGAGGCGCTTCCACTCGTGCTCGATCTCGAATCGGATCGGATGGCATCGCTCACCATCGACGACGATTCCCTCGCCCGCGAGCGCGAGGTGGTGAAGGAGGAGCGCCGCTTCCGCGCCGACAACGACCTGGACGGCATGATGGACGAAGCGCTCTCCGCGCTCGCTTTCCAGGCACACCCGTACCGCTGGCCCGTGGTGGGGTGGATGACGGATCTGAACCGCATCACGCGTGCCGATTGCGAGCGGTACTTCCGCACGTACTACGCGCCGAACAACTGCACGCTGGTGCTGGTCGGCGACTTCGAGCCCGGCGAAGCGCTGCGGACGATCGAGAAACTGTACGGGAAGATTTCGCGCGGGGAGCCGTTGCCGCAGGTGGCGGAGGGAGAGCCGCCGCAGAAGGGCGAGCGCCGCGCGCTCATCCAATATCCGGCGCAGGCGCCCGCGCTGCTCGCCGGCTTCCGCACGCCGAACGGATCCGATCCGGACTCGCTGGTGCTCGACCTCATCGAGGCGGCGCTGAGCTACGGCGAAGGAGCGCGGCTCAAGCGCGCGCTCGTCTACGAACAGGAGCTGTGCGTCGACGCGAACGTCTATTTCGGCTGGCGCATGGATGCCGGGCTGTTCCACATCTCGTTGAAGCTGAATCCGGGCGTCGCTCCTGCGCGCGCCGAGTCGTCGCTCTGGGCGGAGCTCGCGCGAATCGGCGACGAGACGATGTCGGACGCCGAGCTGCAGCGCGCGAAGAACTTCGTGCGCTCGGGCCTCTTGCGCGGGCTGCAGACCGCGAACGGGCGCGCTCACACGATCGGGCAGATGGAGGTGATGCTCGGCACCTGGCGCGCGTTCCTCGATCTGCCCGACCGGTACCAGGTGATCAGCCAGGCGGACATCCAGCGCGTCGCGCGCAAGACGTTCGCGCCGCACCGGCGCAATCTCGTGACGCTCGTGCCGGGCGACCTCCCCGAAGGGATGGACGCGTGATCCGCGACGTCGCCCTGCCACCGATCGAAATCGCCCAGGAGCCGTCGGGTCTCCAGCTCGTCGCCATCCAGAGACGCGCGGTGCCGCTGTTCCACGTGCGCCTCAGCGTCCCCGCCGGCGCTGCGGAGGACCCGCGCGGCAAGGCGGGCCTCGCGCAATTCACAGCGGATCTCCTGCGGCGCGGCACGATGGGACGCGATGCGCGGGGCGTCGACGAGCTGATCGAGAGCATGGGGACGGGTCTCGGCATCGAGGTGTCGCTCGACGAGGCGGCCCTATCGCTCACCGTCCCTGGCGATCTGGCGCGGCAGGCGCTCGATGCGCTGCTGGAGGTTGCGCTCGAACCGTCGTTCCCGGAGGACGAGGTCGCGTCCGCGCGGCGCCGCACGCTGGCCTCGCTGCAGAGCGACCTCGACGAGCCGAGCAGCGTCGCCGCGAGAGCGGTGGTGGCGCTCGGGTACGGCGCGCAGCATCCCTACGGCCATCCGGCGCACGGCTTCCGCCGCGACGTGGACACGTTCCAGCGCGAGGACGCGCTCGGCTTCCACGCCAGCCGGTTCAACGCGCGCGGCGCGCTGCTCGCCGTCGTCGGGACCGCGCCGACCGCCGATCTGCTCGCGCTCGTGCGCGAGCGGCTCGTCCAGGTGAAGTGGCCGTCCGATGCGCGGCGCGCGACGCTCGACTTCGCCTCGCTCCCGCGGCAGGGGATGCGCGCTCTCGTCTGGCACAAGCCGGATTCCACGCAGGCGCAGGTGCGCATCGTCGCGTCGGGTATTCCGCGGCGCTCGCCGCTCTACATGCCGGGGATCGTGCAGAACGCCGCGCTCGGGGGAGGGTTCACCTCGCTGCTCGTCGATGCGATCCGCGTGGACCGCGGTCTTTCCTACAGCGTGTCCAGCCGACTTCTCATGGCACGCAACGCCGGCCTGTCCGTGTTCGCCTCCTTCACCAAGAACGAGACGCTGCGCGAGCTGATCGACGTGGCTTTCGAAAAGATGACGGCGTACGCGAAGAGTGGACCGACGAACGAAGCGCTCGCCAAGGCCAAGTCGTATCTCGCCGGCCTGTTCCCGCTAGGGCTGGAGAGCCACGAGGCGCTCGCGGAACAGGTCGCCGACGCCATCCTGGACGGCCTGGGGCTGAACCACCTCGCGACGTACCGCAGCCGCGTGGCAGCGGTGACGGCGGCACAGGCGCGCGAGGCCGCGGCGCAGCTCTCCCCGGCGCGCGACGGCACGCAGATCATCGTGGTCGGCGACGGCGAGGTGGGGCGGAAGGCGCTCGCGGACGCGTCCCCCGTGGACGTCCGGCCTATCGAAGAGCTGGCCTGAGCGCAGCCCGCAATCACAGCGGCTGCGTGAAGGAAAATCCGAGGACGACGTCCGGCGCGTTGCTGCTCCACCCCCATTTCAGCGTGCTGCGAGGATTCGGTCCTGGAGTGAAGTCCTCGCTCAGCCATCCGGTGAACCGGCCCCGGCGGACGGCGAAGCTCAGCTGGTTGTGCACGCGAAAGTCAGCGAACATCCCCGAAGAGAGCAGCCCGTCGTCGCCGTTTCGGGGCACGCGTGTCCAGCCGCCGGGGAAGAGCGGCGAAAGCACGCGGTCCTCGACGAGGAACGTCGTCGCGCCCCAGGAGGCGGCCGCGGACAACTCGCCCGTGAAGTGCCACGTCTTCGGTTGCAGCGAGCACGTGCAGGAAAGCTCGGAGAGCGCGCTCAGCCCCAAGAGCCCGTGCAGCGTGAGCCAGGGCAGCGGCTCGATCGTCCCGAGGAGCGCGCCACCGGCGTCGAATCCGCCGGAGCCGCCCGCCTGCGCCAGAGAGCCCGTCGGCAGCTTGACGTCGACCCGCGCCGCGATGCCCCATTCGGCCGCTTCGAGCAACGTCATCTGGTTGCGCAGCACGAGGTCGCCGATGGCGAAGACGGCTCGTCCGTTGATGTCGAACGCCTGTCCGCCGTCGTCGGCGAAGCGGAGACGAAGCTGATCGCTCGGGTAGAACTCGCGCCGGAAATTGAACGCGCCGCTGACCGAATGCCACGCCTCGATCGCGGGATCGGTGTAGCCGCCCCAGTGCAACGTGGCGCGCGCTTCGATCGCCGTCGACAGCCTGTGCAGCTCCGGCCCGAACACGCGCGACCACGGAACGCGCAGGCGGACGGCGATCGAGTCGGCTTGCTCGTCGAGCTCCTGCGCGGCGGTATGCGGTCCGGCCGTCAGCACCATCGGTTCGTTCCAGGTGTTCGCGACGGTATAGCGGACGTCCAGCTCCGGAGCGGCCAGGCTGCGCGCGTCGGCGCCCGTCAATTCGAGGAACAGCTCGCGCAGAGGCCCTTGTGTGCGCGCTCCGAGCGGCGCGCGCGATTGCGGCAACGCCGCGGTGGATGCGAGGAGGACGAGCAACGACGCGCGCACCGGACGCAGCGTAGCCGAACGACACCGTTTGCGCGCGAGACTTTTAGTCCCGCAGCAGCAGCTGCGTGGGACGAGGTAGGAGCCCCCGCACCAGGCCGCGGATCGCGTCGAGGAGAGGTGGCCGCTTGCGCCCCGGCACCAGCCGGCCACGCGACCCGTTGCCGTCGACCAGACGCGCGGGGACACCGGCGACCGTGGCGCCGTCCGGCACGTCCGATTCGACGACTGCATTCGGCGCGATGGCGGCGTCGTTGCCGACGCGGATCGGACCGGCGAGCTTCGCCCCTGGCCCGATGACCACTCGGTCGCCGATCCACGGCGCGCCGGAGCAGGACGCGATGGTCACCCCTTCGGACAGATCGCAGTCGCGGCCGATATAGGCCTCCTCCGCCACCCGGATGCCGCCGACCCGGCCGAGGCGAAGGCCGCCGCCGATCTCGGCGCCCGGCGACAAGGCGATCCGCGTGATCGTGCTAAGCGCCACGTCGAGTGGTTTGTGCGCGCAAAGGGCGGGGAAACGCAGCACGCGCGGCAGCATCCGGATCGCGCGTCCGAGGCGGTAGGAGATCGTCACCCAGGTGGTCAGGTCGATCAGGCTGTACGCGGGGCGCGCCCCGGCCCGGGAGACGCGGTCGAGATCGCGCCACAGTTCGTCGATGACCGGCACGGATCCCTCCCGCGTTGGAAATTGGACCCTGCGCGCCTGTCTGCCAACGGACAGCCTGCCGACCAGGCGCACGCAGACGGAGGGAAGCAGCCCAGCAGGGCAGCTCGTGCGCACCGCGTCTGGACTTGCACCGATCCGGGTGCGAGCCTCGGCGCGATGCGCGTCCTCTACCGCGACGAGCTGGTGCTCGCCGTCGATAAACCTGCTGGCGTGGTGACGATCCCGGGACGAACGCGCGAGCAACGCAAGCCGTTGTCGGAACAAGTGCGGGCCATCGCGCCTGGCGCGCTCGTCGTGCACCGGCTCGACCGCGACACGAGCGGAATCGTCCTGTTCGGACTGACACGCGCCGCCCACCGCGCGTTGAATCAGGCGTTCGAGTCCCGCCGCGCGGAGAAGACGTACTTGGCGCTGGTGCGCGGAGATCTGGCCGCGCCGGCGCGCTGCGATCTACCCCTCGTCGAGGCGCGGCGCGGGTCGATGCGCGTCGCCGACGCCGGAAACGCTCGGGCGCGGGGCGCGCGCACCGATTTCGTGCCCGCCGAGCGATTCGGGGCCGTGACGTTCTGCTCGTGCCGGCCGTTGACCGGCCGCACGCACCAGATCCGCGTGCACCTCGCCGCGCTCGGACATCCGCTGCTGATCGATCCGCTCTACGGGGAATCGCGCCCGGTCCTGCGACGCGATCTGTTTCCCGGTTGCGCCGACGCGGACGTAGTCGTTCTCGCGCGCACCCCGCTGCATGCCGCCGCGCTGCGCATCCCGCATCCCTCGCGACGCGCGTTCTTGCAGGTCGAGGCACCGCTTCCCGACGACCTCGGTTGCTGTCTCGAGCTGCTCCGAGCGGCGCGCCGGGCGGCGACGATCAACCCTTCCCGTGGACCAGCGTCTTCACGTCCGCCTTGAAGGCGACGCTGATCTTGTCGCCGCGCACGTCCTGTACGAGGCCGATACCGAAGACGGGGTGCTGCAGCACCTCGTCGCGCTTGTAGCGATCTTTCGCCGAATAGCGCCGCGCGCGCGACACGTCCTTTTCCCGGAGCAACGCTTCCCAGCTCGTCACCGCGGGCCGTGCCGCTCGCTCCGATGCCGGTACCCACGAACCCTTGCGGCTGGGAGCGGACGTGCCCCGATAATTGTGCTCGCCGCCGCACGTGTTGCAGCGCACGCGTGCCGGTCTCGATCCGACCATCGCCAGCACCGTGTGGCCCAGCTCCATCTTGCAGCGTGTGCAGAAAGCGTCGATGTCGCCCCCGACGCGGTGTGCTTGTGCCATCGGGCGGACCCTATCCAGCCGGCGCGGGAAAGCCAACCAGGGAATTGCTTGTTGTGAAGTTGGAGTGGGGTACAGTCGACGAAGGGAGGCCGCCGTGTCCGAACCTGCCGCTCTCGCGCTGGGCGATCCCGCGCGCCGCGCGTTCGATCTGCGCGTGCGTCCGACGGAGGCGCGCATCGACGTCGCGGCGCTGATGCACAATTTGCGCGAAGCGCGCCGCGCGGCGCCGCGCAGCCGCGTGCTCGCGGTCGTGAAGGCCGACGGCTACGGACACGGAGCGATCATCGCCGCCAGAGCGTTTCTCGATGCTGGCGCCGACTGGCTGGGAGTCGCTCTGGTCGAGGAAGGGCTTGCGCTGCGCCACGTCGGGATCACGGCGCCGACCGTCGCGCTCGGCGGACAGTACACGGACTACGGCTTGTTGCTGCAGCACCGGCTCACGCCGCTCGTGTATCGCGCCGAGATGATCGATCAGTTGGCGGCTGCGGCCCGTGCTCGCGGCGTCGTGGCGGAAGCGCACCTCAAGCTCGACACGGGCATGGGGCGCATCGGCGCGCTGCCGCACGAGCTGCCCGGCCTCATCGAGCACCTGCGGAGCCGCCCCGAGGTGCGGATCACCGGTCTCTGCTCGCATTTCGCCAACGCCGACCTGCACGATGCGACCGCGACGCGGCTGGCGCTCGAGCTGTTCGCGGAAGCGCGTCGCGCGCTCGTCGACGCTGGGCAGCCGCTTCAACTCTGCCACCTGGCGAACAGCGCGGCGACTTTGGACCTGCCCAGCTCGCACCACGACATGGTCCGACCGGGGCTGATGCTGTACGGCGCCGTTCCCGCGCCGCGTTTCGCCGGCATGGCCCACTTGAAACCCGCCATGACGTGGGTGACGGGCGTGTCGCATCTCAAGCATGTGCCGGCCGGAACGCCGATTTCCTACGGCCACCGCTGGACGGCGCGACGCGACAGCGTGGTCGCGACGCTGCCGGTCGGCTACGCGGATGGATACCGCCGCAGCCTCACGAACAAGGCGGAGGTGCTCCTCCGCGGACGCCGCGTGAAGCAGGTCGGGACCGTCTGCATGGACATGATGATGGTCGACGCGACGGACGTTGCCGACGTGCAGCTCGGCGACGAGGTGGTCCTCCTCGGAGCGCAGGGCGACGAGCGCATCACGGCACAGGATCTCGCCGATCTGTGTGACACGATCCCGTACGAGTTGTTCTGCGCGATCGGCGCGCGCGTCCCGCGCGTCGCCGTTTAACCGTTCGTCTCACCGCCGTGCCGTCGGAGCCGGCGCGGGAGCGCGCGGCGTCAGCGCGGCGCGAAGCGCGGAGAGCACTGCCTCGCGATCCGCCGCCGAGAGGCCGGTGCGGAGAAGCGCGGCGCGCAGCTGATCGTCGCTTCGTACGGCGAGCTGCAGGTAGTCGGGAACGCGGGGCGCGGTTCGCAACAAGTCGCGCCCACGCGTGCGCTCGCGCTCGTCGCGACGCGCGAGCGTCAGCGCATAGAACGCGACGTCCCACAATTCGCGTTCTGGCAGCGCGTCGCCGAACGAAGGCATGGCAGTCCCGGGCACTCCATACGTGGCGGCGCTGAAGATGCGTTGCGGGCTCAGCCGCGCCACGTCGTCTTTGAGGGCGAACGCAGTGGGCCGCGTCGTCAGCGGAAGCTGCTCGGGCGACGGAGGATTTCCAACCGCTCCGTGACAGGCGGCGCATGCGCGTCGATACAGGACGCGTCCGCGCGCAACGTCGGGCGGCTCGGGTGGGACACGTGCGAGGTGGAAACGTTGGCCGACGCGCGCCGCGAGCGTCTCGGCGGTTCGGATCACCTCGGCGGGCGCCGACCGCAGCTCGATCCGGCGCAGCAACTCGGCCGCGGCGTCCGCCAGATCCGCCGCGCCGCACGCGCGCAGCTCGGCCGTGGCCTCTTTGGTGAACTCTGCTTGCTCCCGGAGCTCCTCTGGCGAGAGCACTTCGCCGCGAGGTCCGACGGCGGAACCGTAGTCGCCGGAGACGTAGGAGATGAACGCCAGCGCCCGTCCGCAGCGATCGCGCGCCGCACCGGTCGGGGCGGCCGCCAGTAGCGCTACGACCAACCACCCCGGCATGCGAGCAGGCTGCGCACCGCCCGTTCGCGCGGCAAGGCGACAGTCCGGCAGCGGACAGCTCGTCTGGAAGCTCGCGTGGCGGGCCTTCTCAGGATAGAAACCGCGCCAATGGCGGAGCCTTCCACCTCCAGCGAGCCCGCCCGTCCGCCTCCCTGGACGAAACCGCTGCGCGCCCCGGTCGAGCTCCTCGGCGACCTGAGCATTTTCTTCGCGCAATCCGTGGCCGCCATTTTTCGGCCGCCGTACCGCGTCGGACTGCTCTTCAACCAGCTCGAGTTCATGGCCTACGGGTCCTTGTTTGTCGTCGGGCTGACCGGGCTCTTTACCGGCATGGTGCTCGCGCTGCAGACCGTCTACGCGTTCGGGCTCTTCAACGCGCAGTCGCTCGTCGGCGCGACCGTCGAGCTGTCGCTGTCGCGCGAGCTGGCACCCGTTTTCACGTGCATCGTCCTGGTGGCGCGCGTTGGCAGTGCGGTGGCGACCGAGCTCGGCACCATGCGCGTCACGGAGCAGATCGACGCGTTGGAGACGATGGCCGTCGACCCCATCAACTACCTGGTGGTGCCCCGAATCGTAGCGGCGCTCATCGCGGCCCCGATCCTCGCGATGCTCTTCAACGCCATCGCCATGACGGGCGCCTATGGCGTGGCGGTGTGGCTGAAGGACCTGTCGCCAGGGACTTTCCTGAATCGAATCCAGTACCTGGTCGAACTGAAGGACATCACGGACGGGCTCGGCAAATCGGCCGTCATCGGGTTCGTGGTGACCCTCATCGCCGCGTTCCGCGGCTATCGCGCCGAAGGCGGCGCCCGCGGGGTGGGTATCGCTACCACCCAGGCCGTCGTCGGCGGTCTCGTGGCCATCTTCGCCATCGACTACGTCTACACAGCGATCACCCTCTCGAATCCGCAGCCGCGCGGAGGCCTGGGCGGATGACGGAGCCGGTGATCGACGTGCAGGACGTGTGGAAGACGTTTGGCGGAACCCAGGTGCTCAAGGGAGTTTCGCTGCAGATGATGCAGGGAACGACCACCGTCGTGCTCGGGGCGTCCGGAAGCGGCAAGACGGTGCTGATGAAGCACATCATGGGCCTGTTCAAGCCCGACCGGGGTGAGGTGATCGTCGACGGCGAGAACATCTCCGCGATGGATCGCCAGGAGCTGGCGAGGTTTCGCACCCGGATGGGCATGGTGTTCCAGAACTCGGCGCTGTTCGATTCGCTGACGGTGGGCGAGAACGTCGCGTTTCCGTTGCGCGAGCACACGAACCTGTCGGACGAGCAGATCCGCAACAAGGTGCGAGACACGCTAGCGGTGGTGGAGTTGTTCGGGGTCGAGGACAAGTTCCCCGCGGAGCTCTCCGGAGGAATGCGTAAGCGCGTGGGCCTGGCGCGCGCCATCGTTCGCGAGCCGAAGATCGTGCTCTATGACGAGCCCACGACGGGGCTCGATCCGCTGACCACCGAGAGCGTCGACGACATGATCATCGGCGCGCGCGAGAAGCTGAACGTCACCAGCGTGGTCATAAGCCACGATATCGGCAGCGCGTTCCACATCGGCGATCACATCGCCATGCTGCACAACGGGAAAATCGTCGAGGAGGGTCCGCCCGAAAAGCTGCGTCACACCACCGAGCCCCACACCCAGCATTTCCTCGCTACCTGGTTCGGGCGAACATAGGATTTCGAGTGCACTCCTTCTGGACACCGCTGCGGGTCGGTCTGGTGGTTGCGGCCGCCGCGGCGGCGTTCGGCCTGGGGCTCTACTTCATCGGCGCGAACATCGGGCGCGAGAGGACGTACCGGGTCTACGCGATGTTCGACGACGCGACGGGACTCGGAGCGCGTTCGCGCGTGCAGATCGCCGGCATCCCGGTCGGCCAGGTCGATCGCATCGAACTGGACCAGGCCACGGCGCGCGCGAGGGTGTGGCTGAAGATCAAGCAGGAGTATCCCCTCCACCGCAACGCCACGATCACCAAGCGCTCCGAGAGCATCCTCGGCGACTTCCTGCTCGACCTGACTCCGGGCACGCCGGATCAGCCGCTGCTCCAGGACGGTGACGAGATCCGCGGCGTCGTCCACCAGCCCGGCATGGGCGAGGTCTTCAACCAGCTGTCGAAGATTGCGGGCGACATCGGCGCAGTCACCGCGAACATGCGGCGCATCCTCGGCGGCGAAGAGGGCGAGAACAACCTCCGCACCATCATCGAGAACCTCACCCGTATTACGCAGGGGTTGGAAGGCATCATCGACCGCAGCCAGTCGCGCGTCGACGCAATCCTCGGCAACGTGCAGTCCTTCACCGGCAACCTGCGCGACATCGGGCTGGGCGGCCAGGAAGACATCCTGGCCATCCTCAAGAACACCCGCGAGGCGACGGCCGAGGCGCGCGACATCCTGAAGACGATCGGGAACGTCGTCGGCTCGCAGGACACGGGCGAGCTGAAGAAGAGCGTCGGCAGCGTGCGCTCCAGCATGGAGAAGCTGGACGCTTCGCTCGCGAACGTCCGGGAGATCACCGACAAGATCAACCGCGGCGAAGGGACCATCGGGCGCCTCGTCAACGACGACAAGCTGGCGAAGAACCTGGAACGGACGACGTCGTCGCTCAACGATCTGTTCGGAGCGGTCAGCCAGATCAAGATCGTCGTCGAAGAGCGGAACGAGTTCCTGCTCGGCTGCACCGGGGTGACGGGGTGCGACAATCGCGTGAGTCCCAGTGGGAGCCCCGCGCTGGTGGATTACTCGTACAACCCATGGTCGAAGAACTACTTCTCCCTCAAGATCATCCCGAAGCCCGACCGCTGGTACGGGTTCGAGCTGATCGACGATCCGCGCGGCCTGGTGAAGCGCGTGCAGGTGCAGAACACGCTGCTCGATCCTTCGCAGCCGCCGTCCAACTCGTTCTTCCCGAGCCAGTACACGCAGATCACCACCGAGCGGCAGCTCAAGTTCAGCGCGTATCTCGCGAAGCGGTACGGCGCGATCAGCGGCCGATTCGGCATCCTGGAAAACACCGGCGGGTTCGGCCTCAAGCTGCACCTGCTCAACGACTCGCTGATCCTCTCCGGCGACATCTTCGAGTTCGCCAACCCGCTCAAGCCGCATCCCCGCATCAAGCTGTACGCCGACTACCGGTTCCTCGATCATCTGTTCATCACCGCAGGTGCCGACGACGTCGCCAACCCGCGCGTGCTGGATAGCGAGACGCCCACTCGCGTGGTGAGCGGCAAGGACTTCTTCTTCGGCGCCGGCTTCTACTTCACCGACGACGACATCAAGCTGCTCCTCAGCGCCCTCCCGATCCGCTTCTGACGACGTTGTGAAGTGGCGCCGGGCCTGCTAACAAGCCGCCCCTCACAGGAGCGGACATGGCCGTCGAGCGCACGTTGAGCATCTTGAAGCCGGACGCGCTGCAGTCCGGCGTCATCGGGAAGATCCTGACGAAGTTCGAGGAAGCGGGCCTCAAACCCGTCGCGATGAAGATGCTCCAACTCACGCAAGCGGAAGCGGAAGGTTTCTACGCGGTCCATCGCGAGCGCCCGTTCTTTCGAAGCCTCGTGCAGTACATGACGAGTGGTCCGGTCGTCGTGCAGGTGCTCGAGGGCGAGAACGCGGTCGCTCGCAATCGCGACGTGATGGGGGCGACCAACCCGGCAAACGCCGCCGAAGGAACCATCCGCAAGCTGTTCGCGCGCAGCATCGAAGCGAACAGCGTGCACGGATCGGACTCGCCGGACAACGCGCGCGTCGAGATCGCCTACTTCTTCGCCCAGACGGAGTTGGTTCGGTACGACTGGAAGAAGTAGCGCCCACTCGGTCGTCAGGTGGACAGGCGGCGCCGCGTCACGGTGGGCTGTCCGCTTGCCTGCACAGCTTGCGCGTTCACGGTTCCAAACTGTTAGACTTCTCCGACCGTGGTCCACGCCTGGGAATGGGTGAGCCTGCTCGTCGGGCTGCTCCTTGCTGCATTCTTTTCCTCCGCCGAGACGGCCCTCACGGCGCTCGGAGAGGCCCGCGTCCAGCACCTGGTCGACAGCGCTGGATGGCGAGGCGCGCGCCTGCGCGTCTGGCAGAAGCACCCGGAACGAATCCTCTCCACGCTGCTCCTTGGGAGCACGCTGGTGAACGTCGGTCTCGGTTCGCTCACGGCGATCACGGCGCACGACTTCGGGCTGGAGAGCAGCATCGCGCTCGTCACGGGGCTCACGACGATGGTGCTGCTCATCATCGGAGAGATCACGCCGAAGACGTTCGCCAAGCGCTACGCGACCGGGACGGCGCTCGCGCTCATACCGCTCGTGAGCTTGTTCTACTGGGTGCTGTACCCGATCAGCTCTCTTCTCGTGCAGATCCCACGCGGGCTGTCGCGCGCCGTTGGCATCGGTGCCCCTTCCGCCGAGTCCGTCACTTCGCAGGAGCTCGAGTACCTGATCGAGCAGGGCGCCCGCCACGGCTCGCTCGACGAGACGAAGGAGCAGTTGCTCAGCTCGGTGCTCGCGTTCACCGAGGTGCTGGTGAAGGAGATCATGATCCCGCGCACCCAGGTGGTGGCTCTGGAGGAGAGCGCGAGCTACGCGGACGTGATGCGGGTGGTGGAAGAGACGGAGCTGTCGCGCATCCCGGTCTATCGCGGCACGATGGACGAGGTGGTCGGGGTTCTGTACGTGAAGACGCTGCTGACCGACGTGCGCAAGGGCATCGATCCGGCGCAGTTCCAGCTGACGAAGTCTCTGCGCAAACCGTTCTTCGTACCCGAGGTGATGAAGGTCGTAAAGCTGCTCAACGAGATGCAGCGCCGCAAGACGCACCTGGCGGTCGTGGTCGACGAATTCGGTGGCACGAGCGGCATCGTGACGCTCGAGGACGTGGTGGAAGAGATCGTCGGGGACATCCACGACGAGTCGGACATCGAGGAGAAGCGCGTGAAGGTGCTCTCGGACGGCGTGGTCGTGGCCGACGCGTCCGTCCCGCTGCGCGAGTTGGAGGAGCATCTGAGCGTCGAATTTCCCGAGGGCGGCGATTACGAGACGTTGGGAGGCTTCTTGACCGCGACCGCGGGGCGCGTTCCTCCGCCCGGCTCTCTCGTCGTCTGGGGCGGCCTGACGTTCACCGTGAAGCAGGCCGACGACAGGCGCGTGCTGAAGGTGGAGATCGCGCGCACGCCGGAGTCGAAGCCCGCCGTGCCGGTCAATCCAGCGCGCGAGAAGGTGCACTGATGTCCGCGGCGCAGGATCTGCCCGAGCTGCGTTCGCTGTCGCTCGAGGAGCTGTCGATGCTCGTCGAGCGCATGGGCGAGAAGCCCTTTCGCGCAAAGCAGCTCTTCCGCTGGGTGCACCACCGCGGCGTCGCATCGATCGGCGAAATGACGGACCTGCCGCGCTCGTTCCGCGATCGCCTCGCTCGCGAAACGCACCTGACGACGCTGGCGATCGATGCCGTGCAGAGGTCCTCCGATGGGACGCGCAAGTACCGCCTGCGCACGGAAGACGGGAAGTACATCGAAGCGGTCTACATGCCCGAAGAACCCGGGACGGATTCCTTCGATCCCGAAGCGTTGGAGGACGACGACGAGCCGGCGCGCAAGCGCGTCCGGCGCACGCTCTGCGTCTCGACGCAGGTCGGCTGCGCGATGGGCTGCGGGTTCTGCATGACGGCGACGATGGGGCTGTTGCGTAATCTCACCGCGGGCGAGATCGCCGATCAGGTATATCGCGTGAACGCGGATTTGCGCGGCGAGCCCGGCGTGGACGCGCAGCGGCCGCTGACCAATCTCGTCTACATGGGCATGGGCGAGCCGCTGCACAATTACGTGCACGTGAAGCGGTCGCTCGACCTGCTCTTGCATCCCGACGGAGCGAACTTCAGCCACCGCCACGTCACCGTCAGCACCAGTGGCCTCGTGCCCAACATCCAGCGGCTCGGAGAGGAGACGCGCGTCAAGCTGGCCGTGTCGCTGAATGCGACCTCGGACGAGCAGCGCGCGAAATTGATGCCGGTCGACAAGAAGTGGAACATCGCGGCGCTCATCGACGCGTGCCGCAAGTTCCCGATGAAGTACGGCCGCCGCATCACCTTCGAGTACGTGCTGCTCAGGGGCGTCAACGACAGCGACGAGGATGCGCGCCGCCTCGCCGATCTGCTCGCCGGTGTGCCGGCGAAGGTGAACCTCATCCCGTACAACGAGAATCCTGGACTGGGATTCGGCGATCCCGGCGCGGAGCGGGTGCAAGCGTTCCGGCGCATCCTCGAAAGCCGAGGCTTCGCCGCCATGGTGCGGAAGAACCGCGGCCGCGACATCGCCGCCGCCTGCGGGCAGCTCGCCATCGCCGGCCAGAACGAGGCGCGAGTGCGCTTCGGCGCCCGCGGCGGCTGAAGCGCGAACGCTGTGGCGTGCGACCGCGGCTTCGCGTACAGAGGCCGGGCATGATCGCGCTGCTCGCCGCGACGACGCTCGTGGTCTGCGCCCCCGGTTTTCCTGGCAGCACGGCCGAGGCGCGGCCGGCGATGGACGCGCTCGCGAAGGCCCTCATCGAGACCGCCCACCTGCCGCCCGGATCCGTGGCTGCGGTCTACGAGGAGACCGAGTCAGGCTGCTTGCGACGGCTCGCGCCATCCGACGCGGCTCTCGTCCTGACTCCGCTGCCGTTCTTGCTCGATCACGAGAAGGAGCTCCGCCTCATCGCGCGTCTCTCCGCAGTGCCGCGCGGCGGACAGGCGCTGGAGCGGTGGACGCTCGTCGCCGGAAAGGATCATCCACCGGCGCTCGACGGATACACGGTGCAGTCGAGAGCGGGCTACTCGAAGACATTCGTGCGTGCCGTCGCGCCAGAGCTGCCGAAGGACGCCGACATTCGGCCGCTCAGCGCCGTGCTGTCCGCGCTGCGCCGCGCCGCTGCGGGCGAGAAGGTCACGGTGTTGCTGGACGGCGAGCAGGCCGCCGCGCTCGGTAGCCTGCCATTCGCGTCGTCACTCGCGGTGATCAGTACTTCGCCGCCGGTGCCCGTCGCGGTCCTCGCCACAATCGCGAAGCGCATGGACGCGAGCCGCTGGAAGGCGCTGCAGCCCGCGTTCGAAAGAATCGGACAGAATGCCGGGGCGCGCGAAGCGCTCGAGGGTGTGCGGCTGTCCGGCTTCGTGCCGCTCGACGAGGCTGCGCTTGCCGCGGCGCGGACGGCGTACCGGCAAGCACGGTGAGATGCGCGGTCCTCATCCTGTGTACGGCCTGCGCGAGCGCGCTCCATGCGCCGCCTCCGCTCGAATCGATCGCAGCGCCTCCGCGCAGCGCCGCCGGCGAGCTGCTCGCCGAAGCTGACGCCGCCTGGGTGCGACGTGCGGAGCCCGGACAGGCCGCCCGCGCCGAGGAGCTCTATTTGCAGGCGGCGCGCGCCGAGCCACAGCGGGCCGAATCGTTCGGAGGCGCGATCCGGGCGAAGGCGTTCCGCCTGGGTCGCACGAAAGACGGCGGCGAGCGGCTCCAGCTCGCGCAGGAAGCGGTGGTCGTCGGGCAGCTCTGCGAACAGACCGCGCCGGCGGCGCCGCTCTGCGATTACTGGCTCGCGGCCGCGCTCGGGCTGCAAGCGCGGGAGCGGAGCGCGACCGCGAAAGATGCGTTGCCGCGCATGACCGATCTTCTGCGGCGCGCTGCGCGCGGAGACCCGGTGATCGATCACGGCGGTCCGCACCGGCTGCTGGCGACAGTCCTTCTGCGCGCGCCCAGCTGGCCTCTCGGCCCTGGCGATCCGGAGGCTGCGCTGCCCGAGGCGCAGGCGGCGGTCCGGATCGACCCGGATTTCCCGCCCAACCAGCTCACGCTCGGCGAAGCATTCAAAGTGAATCAGCGCGCGGCCGAGGCCCGGAGTGCCTACTCGAAAGCGCTTCGGCTCGCGACGGACGCAGCGGCGCGTGGTGATCCGGACGCGTCTGGTTGGGTGGACGATGCCCGCGCCGCTCTGCGCGACATCGCGTGCCGAACGCCCGCCACGAGCGCGAGTGTTACAACGGCGTAGAGGATTCCGAGCAGCACGTCGATGACGTAATGGTGCTGCAGGTACACCGCGCTCAGGCACATCAGCAGGAAGAAGAGCACCGCCGGCACGCGCGCCCAGCGCAGCTCGCGGATGCGGAACGTCATCCACGCCACCATCAGCGGATATGTGACGTGGAGCGAAGGAAAGGCGCCGTACACGTCCACGCCGCGCCCGTACATCTCGTCGAAGAAGTGCGTGCCGAGCAAGCGGTCGAAGCGCGTGGCGGCGGCCGCGGCGGGGTGGATGTCCATCCGCGCCGGCCCGAAGCCATACAGGCTCACGTACCAGGGAGGCGCCGCCGGATAGATGTAGTAGGTCGCGAATCCGAGCACGTTCGCGACGAGGAAGCAGATGGCGAAGGTGCGCAGCGCGTCGAGACGGTTGCGGAAGAACAGGATGAACGCGACCGCCAGATACTCGGCGATGTACACCAGATAGGCGAACCCGCAGGCGAGATCGAGGGCAGGGGTATGGTGCGCGTCGAGCCACTCGTTCGGGGTCTGCCCGCCGATCCCGAACCACTTCCGCTCGAGCTGGTACGGTCCGTCGACACGCACGCGACCTTCGATGGCCGGCCAATAAAAGTAGCGCATCGAGTCGAAAATCACGCCGACGGCGATGAACGGAAAGAACTGCGCGAGAAACAGCCGCGTCTTCTCGTTGTACAGATCGAGAAAGCCGAGCAGCCCGATGACGACGTGGTCGATGCGCAGGCCGCCGAGCAGGGCGACCACGGCGATGTAGACCAGCCCGATGACAGGCGGCAGCACCCGCCGCTTCATCGTTGGCGACGGGAGCAGCCACTCGCGGAGGAACCCGCGCGACGACGTTCGACCGGCGGATGGCACGTCGGCTGGCAGACGCACGGAGTTGAGATGCCGCAAACGGGCGGGCGTTACCAAACGAAAAACCCGAACGCAAGGATGTTGCAAGCGCGGCGCGCGGGTCATACACGCCGCGGGATGCCGACCACAGGCGAGGCCGGATGAATCGACTGTGGTTCGCCGCGGCAATCGTTTGCCTGTTCGGTCCGCAAGCCTTGGCGGAGGATACCGACGGCTTGCGCACGGCCGGCTGTCCGAGCGGGCTGGAGACGAAAATCGTTCCGCTTCCCGTGTATTCGACGCTTCCCAACGAAGGAAGCACGTTCACCATGCCCGTGTTCCTGCGCGTCTGCGAGGCGAACGGGCGGACGAACTCGATCATCGCGCCGAGCGTGACGTGGAACGACGTCATCCACGCGACGGGGACGTTCCGCGTCTTTCACTATCCCAGCGAGGACAAGACACTCACCTTCATCGCCTCGCTCAGCACGCGCATCAACTCGGGCTTGCTGCTCGTCTGGCAGGATCTTCCCCGCGCATTGGGCACGACCACCAGCGAGGTCGAGGTCAGGTTGCAGCGCAGCGTGTTCTACCGGTTCTTCGGCTTGGGTCCCGACACGCCGCCCGAGGCCGAAAGCAGCTACACGCGCGTGCGCGGACATGCGGTGGCTCGCCTCGGCATGAACGTCGGCAGCAACTGGAACGTCGGGGTTGCTCTGCAGTTCGATCGGGACCTCGTCCAGGAGATCGGCGTCCCGGGACTGTCGCTCAGCCGCCGCGTGTTTCCGGGCGTCCCGGGAATGGGTGGGTCGATCCTGCTCGCGCAGGTGGTCGATGCGCGGTTCGACACGCGCGAGCATGGCGATACTTCCGACCGCGGAGTATTCGTCGCGCTCGGCGCCGGCGCCGTCGAGGGTCTGTCGGGTTCGCCTGCATACTTCATCTCACGCGCACAATTTCGCGTCATCCAGCCGGAGACGTCCTGGATCACCGCCGCGGCGCGGCTGGATTGGCGGCGCGTCGGCTCGCCGCGGGTACCGTTCTACGCGCAGAGCTCGCTGGGAGGCTCGTTCCTGCTGCGCGGATTCACCGAAGACCGCTTCATCGACCAGAACGCCTGGACGGTCGAGACGGAGCAGCGGATCCGGCTGTTCCAGACGCACATCTACGGAGTGACGGCGGACTGGCGCATCGACCCCTTCATCGTCCTCGGGCAGGTGTACCACGCGGCCAGCGAGGCGTTCTCGAAACCGCAGGTTGCGGGCGGCGTCGGATTTCGCGCCTGGGTGCGGCCCAACGTGGTCGGCCGCATCGACGTCGCGAACGGCGGCGAAGGGTGGAAGGTCTACGTCGAGATCGGCTACCCCTACTGATTGGCTGTGACGCCGCGGGCCGGAGCGACGTGCACCGCGCCGAGCTCCACCAGCTCGTCCACTCGAAGCGGCGCGCTCAGCGTGCGCACGAACCATTCCGCCGGCTCCGGCTTCGGAAGCGGCGGCCTCGTCGCGCTCCCCGGCAGCGCGGGCAACAGCTCCGCGAACTGACGTCGCAGCGCCTCGTCGTCCTGCGCGATCTCGGCGGTGTGGCTGAGGAGAGCCATGGTCTGCGCGCGTCGGCTCTTGCGCGGAGCGTCCAGCTGCCCGAGCGCCGCGGCGCCGAGCATCAGCGACCAGGCGCAGAAGGTTCGGTAGCCGCGCTCGCTGCGCGGCAACGACGTCAGATAGGAAAGCGCGCCCTGCGCATCGCCACGCAGGCTGGCGAGGATTTCCTTTCGGTCCGGCACCAGGAACCGACCGGCCGCTTCGTCCTCGGGCTGGTCCTTGAGGATGTTGACCTTCTGGAGGAACAGACCGAAGCGGTACGCGGAGAGCATCCGCGGAGGCGAGCCGCCGCCCACAGCCCACAGCCGCGTCAGCATCTCGCCGACCAGCCCGGCGACGAAACAGCAGTACCGGCAGACGTCCTCGACGTCGAGCAGCCGCAGCGGAGCTGGCCGGCGGGCGTATCCCGCCATCCCCAGCGCCATGCGATCGACGCCGCTGAACACCACTTCGCGCGCGGCGGCAGGCAGCTCGTATGCATCTTCGAAGAACGCCTCCGTGTCGGCCAGCAGGTTGAGCTCGCCCTCGCTCAGGCGGTCGGGAAAGCTGGAGCGGAACGCGTCGATTTGCGCGCCGGTGGGGCGCTCGCGGAGGAACTTGCGGATCTCGTTGAACTGACGCTGCTGCAGGAATCGATCGGAGAAGGGCGCGTCTTCCACGGTGTCGAGGACGCGCAAGAGCAGATACGAGAGCGCTACCTGCTCGCGGAAGGGCGGGGCGAGCCGGGGGATGCAGAGCGCAAACGTGCGGCTCACCGCATCGAGATGGCGCTGGTAGAACTCCTCCGATCGCATGCAGTACCTCTCTTGCTTTCTAAGGCAGGTCCTCAGCCGCGAAGCGCGGAACGGTAACGTCCGAGTGCAAGGAGCGGGAAGCAGTTGCGGTACAGGTGGTAGCGGATCATGAAGCCGGCGCACAGCTCGCGGCCCTCGAAGATGCGCGCGCCGCGCTCTTCGCCGATGCCGTAGCCCGGGAATCCGCATCCGGTGAACGACTCCTCGTCCCACGCGCCGTCGGGCCGCTGGCAATCGAGCAGCCAGCGCGCACCGCGATGGGCAATCGGCGAGTCGGCGCGTCCGGCGGCGACGAGGCCGAGGAGCGCCCACGCCGTCTGGGACGCCGTGCTCTCACCGCGGCCGCGAGCCGCGGCGTCGACGTACGAGGCGCAGCTTTCGCCCCAACCTCCGTCGGTGTTCTGCCGATCCTCGAGCCAGCGGACCGCGCGCCGGACCGCCAGACCGTCCATGTCCTCGCCGGCGGCCGCAAGGGCGGGAAGCACCGCGCCAACCCCGTAGATGTGGTTGACGCCCCAGCGGCCGAACCAGGATCCCTCTTTCTCCTGCTGGGCGTACAGGTAGCGCAATGCCCGGCGAAGCGCGTGGTCGCGGCGCTCGAACGGCAACGAGCACAGCATCTCGAGCACGTGCGCGGTCACGTCCGCGCTGGGCGGATCGATCACTTCGCCGAAGTCGCAGAAGGGAAGCATCGCCGGAAGCCGCGAAGTGTTGTCCTTGTCGAACGCCGCCCATCCACCGTTGCGACTCTGCATCGCCAGCACCCAGCGCACGGCGCGGTTGCGCGTCGATTCGTCGAGCGCGGACGCTTTCTCCAGTGCGAGCAGGACGACCGCCGTGTCGTCGATGTCGGGATACAGATCGTTCTCGAATTCGAACGCCCAGCCGCTCGGCTCGACGTCCGGGACCTGCACGCACCAGTCGCCGGGAACGCGGATCTCCTCGCGCAGCAGCCACTCCGCGGCTTTGCGAATGGCCGGCTGCGACGGATCCGCGCCGGATTCCAGCAGCGCGAGCAACGCGAGGCCGCTGTCCCAGACCGGCGACAGGCAGGCCTGCACGCGCATGCTTCCGTCGTCGCGGCGAATCATCCACCGATCGTGCATGCCGGCGAGGCCTTTCTTCAGCGCCGGATCCTCGAGGCCGTGCCCCACGGTGTAGAGCGCCATCAGCGAGTACACCCATGGCGGCTGGATACCGCCCCAGCTCCCGTCGGCCTCCTGGTGGGCGAGGATCCACTCTTCGGCGACCCTGCGCGCGCGCTGCCGGAGCGGCTTCATCGGCAGCCGGTTGTAGACGCGAAGCGCGCGGTCCACGGCAAAGAAGAAGCGATCGATGTTGTCGCGCGGCGGACGGGTCTTGGCGCCTTCGACGTGAAGCTCGTCGAGACGCGCGGACTCGGGGATGGCGCGGACGGGGCGATCGTCCATCAGCAGCAGGAGCGGGACGATCGTGCCGCGTGCCCAGGAAGAAAACCGATAGATGCTGAGCGGAGCCTTGGGCGGCAGGAGCATCAGCTCCGGCGGCATGACGGGCAGATCGTCCCAGCTCCACTGGCCGAACAGGGCCAGCCAGATGCGCGTGAAGGTCCGGGCCGCGGCGATGCCGCCGCGCGAGCGGATGAACTCTCGCGCGCGCGCCATGTACGGCGCATCGGGTGAGTCGCCGGCCAGCTTGAGGGCGAAGTAGCACTCGATGGTGGTGGAGAGATCGCCCGGCGCGCCGTGGTACATGGCCCAGCTGCCGTCCGCCCGCTGGTACTTGCGAGTGTCCTGCGCCACGCCGCGCCAGCACGCCTCGTCGCGGGCGCCGAGGAACGCGGTGAGCATCACGTATTCGGCGTCCATGGTGGCGTTCGATTCCAGCTCGGCCCACCAGAAGCCGTCGGCGTACTGCTCGCGGGCGAACCACGCCTGCGAGCGATCGATGACCAGATCCAGCTCGGCGCGCTCGACGCGGCTCTTTCCCCCGATCACGAGGTCCCCCTCTGGCGGCGCGTGGCGCGCTCCTCGAACCAGCGGACCGCCTTCGCCAGCGCTTCGCGGATCGGCGTCTGGCGCAACCCGAGCTCGCGTCGGGCGCGCGAGCAATCCGCGAACATGACCTCTCGCGCCGTGCGCACTCCTTCGAGCGGGATGCGCGGGGCGCGACCGAGGATCCGCCCTTCGACGAACTCGTCCGCGTGCGCAAGGCCGAGCGCGAGCAGATGTGGCAACCGGATCCGCGGCGCCTTGCGTCCGGCAACGGTGGCGAGCTCCTCGAGCAGCTCGCGCATGGTGAGGTTCGCGTGCCCGAGGATGTATCGCTCGCCGCGCTGCCCGCGCTCGAGCGCGAGCAGGTGGCCCTGGGCGACGTCGTCCACGTCCACCACGTTCATGCCCGTGTCCACGTACGCGGGAATGCGGCCGTCGAGAAAGTCCCGGATGACCGCTCCGGTCGGCGTCGGCTTGATGTCTCCGACACCGACGGGGAACGTCGGGTTGACGATCACGGCGTCGAGCCCCCGTACCGCTTCCTCGCGCACCAGGGCTTCCGCCTCCCACTTGCTCTTCTTGTACGGCCCGGGTGGCGCACCCACGGGGAACGAGCGCTCGTCGGGGAGAACGCCGTCGCGCATTCCGCCGACGGTGGCGATGCTCGAGGTATGGACGAGACGCGCGCCCACCGCGCGGGCAGCGGCGATCACGTTCCGCGTGCCGCCGACGTTCACGGCGAGCACCTCGCTCGCGGGCGCGCTGAACGAATAGAGCGCGCCGACGTGGAAGATCGCTTCGCACCCGCTCACGGCGGCGCAGACGGCCTGCGCGTCGCGCAGGTCGCCGCGAACGATCTCGACCTCGCCAGGTTGGGGAAGGTTGGGCACGCTGCCCGCGCGCAACAGCACGCGCACGTTCGCTCCGCGTCGCAGCAGAGCGCGCGCCACCGCTCCGCCGACGAATCCACTCGCACCGGTGACCAGCGCCCTCATCGAAGCGCCTCCGCCAGCGCGAGCGCGCGACACAATCGGCGGAGGCCCGCCTCCATCGCTGCCCGTGGTCCGGACATCGCGTAGCGCAGTGCCGGCCACACGTATCCGCGACGCGGTTCGCTCGCGAACGGCGGCAGCGACGACTCGACGGGATCGACGATTGCTCGCAGCGCCAACCACGGGACGCCCGCGTCCACTGCCGCGCGCGCCAGCGGATAGGTCTCCATGTCGACGGCGAGCGCGCCGGAAGCTCCGAGCGCGCGCTTCTCCTGCGCGGTGATCACCGAGGTCGCCGTGACGAGCTCGCCCTGGAAAACGCGGAGGCCGTTCAACGCGGTCGCAGCCTGCTTCCGCGGGGGTTCCGGCGCTACGAGGGATTCGCCGCCCGGGCCGCGCACGGACGTCGCGAGGACCAGATCGCCGGCGGACAAGACCCGATCGAGTCCGCCGCAGAATCCGCAGCTCACGACCACCCTGGGGCGTTGCTCCGCGATGGCGCGCCGGGCGTCTCCAGCCATACCAACGGACATCCCAACGCTCGCCCGACGCTGCGGAGCTCGTGCGCGAGCGCGACCAGCACGAGCACCTTTCCCGGGTCGTCCCATTCCCCGTGCGCCGGCGTATCGCGAGGCTCGAGCTTTCCCTTCCGACGCTCCCAGATCTCTTGCGCCTTGCGCGCGGCGTCTTCACCGCTGAAGGAGATGTCGGCGATCGCCTCCAGCGGAACGCGCGTTCTTTGCGTCGCTGTCTCGTCGAGCAGATCGACGTGTGTCGCCCCGCGGTCGTACACGAAGCCGACGAGCTGCGAGCCGTCGCTCCGGCGCAGTGTCACGTAACCGCGATAGTCGAGCGCGCGTTCGACCAGCTCGGCGATCCTGCTCTCCGTCACAGTCGGCCCGTCACCAGCGTCGTGAGGGTCCGGGCCATTGCCTGCGGAGACTCGAAC
>Ga0209474_10001481_pt1 | contig 22802 bp, 18 predicted proteins | sample GraSoiAngelo_145_FD_185902 | JGI IMG/M metagenome (GOLD analysis project Ga0209474, IMG submission 185902) | Grasslands soil microbial communities from the Angelo Coastal Reserve, California, USA - 14_1009_05_20cm (SPAdes) (version 2) | ecosystem: Environmental > Terrestrial > Soil > Grasslands...
CCTCTGTGTTCCCCCCTCTGTGTTCCCCCCTCTGTGACCTCTGATACCCCTTTGTGTCCTTGACAGCGACACCGTTCACGATCACGGTTACCGAGGACGGCAACGGTTCGCGGCTCGACGTCTTCCTGACATCGGTGCTCTCCGGCCAGTCCCGATCGCAGATCCAGCGGCTGATCAAGGAAGGCAGCGTTCGCGTCGGCGGACGCCAGGCGAAGGCGAATCAGCCGGTGAAGACGGGGCAGGAAATCGCCGTCGATATCCCGCCGCCGATCGATCCCGCGCCGCGCCCCGAGGCGCTTCCGCTTCATATCGTCTACCAGGATCGCGATCTGATCGTCGTCGACAAGCCGGCGGGGATGGTCGTGCACCCCGCGGCGGGGCACGAGAGCGGGACGCTCGTCAACGCGCTGCTGCACCACGTCGCCGATCTGAGCGGCATCGGCGGCGAGAAGCGGCCCGGCATCGTGCACCGGCTGGACCGCGGCACGTCGGGGCTGATGGTGATCGCGAAGCACGACGGGGCGCACGAGGCGCTGTCGCGCCAATTTCAGGACCGCGAGGTGGAGAAGGAATACGTCGCGCTCGTCTGGGGCGAGGTGATGGCCGGCCGCCGCATCGACCTGCCCGTTGGCCGCGACGCCGTCGAGCGCAAGAAGATGTCGTCGGCGCCCGCGCGCGTGCGCCGCAGCCGCGAGGCGGTGACGCGCATCGTCCGCGCCGAGCACTTCGGCCGGGTGCTCACGCTCGCGAGCGTCGCCATCCACACCGGCCGCACGCATCAGATCCGCGTGCACCTGAGCGCCATCGGCCATCCCATCGTCGGCGATCCGCTCTACGGCGGCGTGCATCGCCGCGTGCCCGGCGACGTCCGCGCGGTGACGCACCTCGAGCGGCCGTTCCTCCACGCCGCGCGCCTGGCCTTCTCGCATCCGGACGACGGGCGGCGCCTGACGTTCACGAGCGAGCTGCCCGACGATCTCCAGCGCGTGCTCGACGAGGTGCGCGAGGCGTTCAACCCCATGCTGCACGAGTAATCATGCGCACCGTTTTCACGAGCCGGGTGTTTTCGGTCGAGACGGGGAAGAAGCGTTTCCCGAACGGACGCGAGCACGAGGTCGCGATCGTGCGGCACCCGCCGGCGGTCGTCGTGATCCCGATCGAGGACGATGGCCGCGTCGTGCTGATCCGGCAGTTCAGGGCGGCGATCGATCGCGAGCTGTGGGAGGTGCCGGCGGGGAGCGTCGATCGCAGCGAGTCGGCGGAGGCGGCGGCGAAGCGCGAGTGCGAAGAGGAGATCGCGCGCGTGCCGCAGCGCGTCGAGCGCCTCGGCGCGCTCTTCCCGACGCCGGGCTACTGCGACGAGGAGATGATCTTCTTCAAGGCGACCGCGCTGCGGGCGCCGGCGGCCGATTCACCGCACAAGCCGGACGAGGACGAGGACATCACGACGAAGTCGGTGACGCTCGCTGACGCGCGCGCGATGGTCGCGCGCGGCGAGATCGTCGATCTGAAGACGGCCTACGCGCTGACGCTGATCTGATTCGCCTACGACAGGCCGCGCGTAGTTCGAACACGCTCTTAATCCCGGAAGGCGCTTGCGTTGACGTCCGAAAAAGGGGTACGACCCCTTTTTGGTCAACGTGATCATCAAAAAGGGGTCGTACCCCTTTTTCGGCATGCCGCCTACGACAGGCCGCGCGTAGTTCGAACACGCTCTTAGTCCTGCCTGCTGAGAAGATGCTCCACGGCGCCACGCGTCGGCAGCGACGCGAACGCTCCAACCACCGTTGTCGCCGCCGCGGCGGCGCTGTGCGCGAACTCGACCGCCATGTCGATCGAGCGGCCCTCGATCGACGCGACGGCAAGCGCGCCGGCAAACGCATCGCCGGCGCCCGTCGTGTCGATCGTCTGAACGGGAAGGTTTGGATACCAGCGCTCCAGATCTTCCGACAGCAGCAGCGTTCCATCATCGAGGCTCACGACGACGTGACGGGCGCCGCGGCGACGGAGCTCCTGCGCGGCTGCGCGCGCCGAGGCGCGATTGTCCACGTGCACTCCCGTGATCGACCGCGCTTCGCCCGCGTTCGGTTTGACGACGAACAGTTGCCGCGTGAGCTTGTCGGCGAGCGGCGCCGCGGGCGCGGGATCGAGAATCACACGGACAGCCTGAGAGTTCGCAATCCGCGCCGCTCGCTCGACGCATGCAAGCGGAATTTCCAGCTGCGCGAGGAGCACGCCCGCGCGTGCGATTGCCGGCGCCGCCGCATCGACATCTGCGGTCGACAGCTGCCGGTTCGCGCCGAGCGCCGCAGCCGTCTGCTTTCGTCCTTCCTTGTCGACGTGAATGACGGCGACGCCGGTCGGCAGGACTGGATCGAAGGTGACGAAGTCGATTGCCACCTGTTCGCTCGCCAGGCAGGCGACGGCTTCGCGCCCGCGAGCGTCGGCGCCAACGCGTGCGATGAGGGCCACGCGGGCGCCGAGTCGTGCGGCGGCGACGGCCTGGTTCAGGCCCTTGCCGCCGCAGGCGCGAAAAAACGCGCCGTCGCTGGCAGGCCGGTTCGGAATCGGCAGGCTCGACGCGCGTATGGCGTAATCGGTGTTGACCCCGCCGAGCACGACGACGTCATACCGATCCCTGCCACCATTCACGGGTCGCTAGACCTCAGCGGCGGGGCTGAGATGAATCAGAGCCGCTGTGCTCGTGATCCCCTCGCTTCTCCGACTCGGCGGCGTGCGATGGGTCGAGCGCGTCAATCTCCTGCCGCGTCAGCGACGGCATCCTGCGGATCAGGGAAACCAGCCTCCACGTCTCATCCGGCGAATGCTCGCGTTTCCATGCAGGCATTCCGGTCCAGCGGACGCCGTTCTGGATGATGTGGAAGAGCGCGCCGTCGCTCACCGCCTGGATCCGTGCGTCGGCGAGATTCGGAACCTTTGGATACATGTTGTCGGCCATCTCCGTCTGGCCGCGGCCGTCGCGCCCGTGGCAGGTGGCGCAATGGTCCTCGTAGTGCTCGACGGCGGCGCGCCAGGCGTTTGCATCGGCGGCGAACGGATTCGATCGCCGGTCGGCGTCGGCAGGAATGGACAGCCGGACCAGCCGCGCCGCAACGGCGCGCTCGATCGTTCCGGGCTGTTCGTCCGCCGACAGCGCGCCCGCACGGAGCCGCGCGTACGCGGCGATCCAAATCACGAGCGCGAGCACGAGAATGCCGATGATCGCGTCTCGAAGAAATCGCATCTTCAAAGCCCTCACGCTTCAGGTTACTGCCCGGGTACCGCGCGAAACCCAGCAGGCGCCGAGCCGTTTCGTGGACAGCAAACGCCGCGCCGGAGCCGTTCTGCGTCCGTTCGACGCTTTGTCAATGCGGCCCTGGCCTCGGCAGGAGAGAGCCTCCGCCGACTTCCTCGATCGTCGCGACATGGATCGCGACGGTGTCCTCCACGCGCCGCGCGTAGCCGCCCGCGAGCACGACGACGAGCGGCACGCCGGCGCTCCGCACCGTCTCGACGACGAGGCGATCCCGCTGGCGCAGGCCCGTCATCGTCAGGCGCAGGCCGCCGAGCTGATCGTCTTCGTACGGATCCGCGCCGGCGAGATAGAAGACGCACTTCGGCCGATGGGCCATGACGGCCGGCAGCGCGCGCTCCAGCTCCCGCAGGTAGGTCGCGTCGTGCGCGCCGTCGGGCAGCCCGACGTCGAGCGAGCCGCGCGGCTTCCACATCGGGTAGTTGTGCTGCTGGTGCATCGAGAAGGTGAAGACGCGCGGATCGGACTCGAAGACGAACGCCGTGCCGTTGCCGTGGTGCACGTCGAGATCGACGATCGCGAGGCGCTCGGTCCCGCGCGTCTGCAGCACGCGCGCCGCGACCGCCACGTCGTTGAACGGACAGAAGCCCTCGCCGTGATTCGGGAAGGCGTGGTGGAGTCCGCCTCCGAGGTGGATGGAGAACGCGGAGGAGGCAGAGGTCGCGCAGGAGGCAGAGACCGCGCAGAGCGCGGCCTCGATCGTGCCGCCGACCATCAATCGAAATCCTTCGACCATCGCGTCGGACCATGGCAGCTCGAGCTGCGCCAGATCCGCCGCCGTCATCGCGCCGGTGCGCAGCTTCTCGAGGTACTCGGTCGTGTGCACGAGAGCGAGCTCGTCCCACGACGCGAGCCGGGGCTCGACGATGTCCGACGCCTGCACGACGCCGGTCTCGACGATCCGGTCGCGCACGCGGCGGTACTTGTCAGTCGGGAAGACGTGGAGGCCGATGTCGATGTGGTAACGCGGAGAATAGACAACGATCAACGCAGAGCCCGCAGAACCCGCGCAGGTGGATTGTACCGAACGGCGTCACGGCCGCGGCGACGTCGCGACGACGGGTCGCGCCGGTTTCTTCGCCGGATGCGCGTCGCTCGACACGGGCTGCAGCGCGAGCGCCAGCACCTCGTCGATCGTCGAGACGAGATGGACCGTCAGCCCCTGCCGCAGCTCGGGCGTCAGATCCTCGTTGACGTTCTTGCCGTTCTGCTTCGGCAGAATCACTTCGGTGATGCCGACGCGGCGCGCCGCGAGCACCTTCTCCTTGACGCCGCCGATCGGCAGGACGCGCCCCGAGAGCGTGATTTCGCCCGTCATCGCGACGTCGCCGCGCACCGGACGGCCCGTCAGGTCTGACGCCATCGCCGTCGCCATCGTGACGCCCGCCGACGGACCGTCTTTCGGGATCGCGCCCGACGGCACGTGCACGTGCATCTCGGCCTTCGTGAAGAAGTCGGGATCGATGTTGTATTCCTTCGCATGCGTCCGCAGCCACGACAGCGCGGCGCGCGCGGACTCCTTCATCACATCCCCGAGCTGACCCGTCAGCGTCATCGTGCCGGTGCCCGCCATCTTCGACGCTTCGATGAAGAGCACCTCGCCGCCGGCCGGCGTCCACGCGAGCCCGATCGCCACGCCCGGCTCCTTGGTCCGCTCCTCCATCTCCTCGTCGAGGAACTTCGGCGCGCCGAGGAACTCGACGACGACCTCGGGCGTGATCTCGATCGGGGTCTCGTTGCCCTCGGCGCGGCGGCGCGCCACCTTGCGGCAGAGCGCGCCGATCTCGCGCTCGAGATTGCGGACGCCTGCCTCGCGCGTATAGCCGCGAATCACCTGATGCAGCGCGTCCGGCGTGAACCGGATGTACTCGGGCGTGAGGCCGTGGTTCTTCACCTGTTTGTCGACGAGGTGATCGGTCGCGATCTTCAGCTTCTCTTCCTCCGTGTAGCCGGCGATCTCGAGCACCTCCATGCGGTCCCTGAGCGCCGCCGGAACCGGATCGAGCACGTTGGCCGTCGTGATGAAGAGCACCTCGGACAGATCGAACGGCACGTCGAGGTAGTGATCCCGGAACGTGTTGTTCTGCTCCGGATCCAGGACCTCGAGCAGCGCCGACGAGGGGTCGCCGCGGAAGTCGGAGCCGAGCTTGTCGATCTCGTCGAGGATGAAGACCGGGTTCTTCGACTCGGCGCGGCGCAGGCCCTGGATGACCTGTCCGGGCAGCGCGCCGATGTACGTGCGGCGGTGCCCGCGGATCTCCGCCTCGTCGCGCATGCCGCCGAGCGACACGCGGACGAACTTCCGGCCGAGCGATTCCGCGATCGACCGCGCGAGCGACGTCTTGCCGACGCCGGGCGGCCCGACGAAGCAGAGGATCGGCCCCTTCACGTGCGGGTTGAGCTTCCGCACGGCAAGATATTCGAGGATGCGGTCCTTCGCCTTCTCGAGGCCGGAGTGATCCGCGTCGAGCGTCGCCTTCGTCTTCGGCAGGTCGATCACTTCGTCGGTGCGCTTCGACCACGGCAGCGCGACCACCCAATCGAGGTAGGTGCGCGACACGGTGTACTCCGCGGCGGCGACCGGCATTTTCGACAGCCGATCGAGCTCGCGCAGCGCTTCCTTCTTCACGCCCTCGGGCATGCCGGCGGCCTCGATCTTCTCCTGGAGCTCTTCGATCTCCTTGGTCTGATCGTCGCCTTCGCCGAGCTCCTTCTGGATCGCCTTCATCTGCTCGCGCAGGAAGTACTCGCGCTGGTTCTTGCCGACCTCCGACTGCACCTGCGACTGAATCTTCGATCCGAGCTCGAGCACCTCGAGCTCCTTGATGAGGATCCGGTTCAGGTTGTCCATGCGCGCGCGAATGTCGAGCGTCTCGAGGACTTCCTGTTTGACGGCGGTGCTGATGGTGGACAGCGACGAGGCGATGAAATCGGCGAGGCGGCCCGCCTCGGTGATGTTCACGGCGAGCGTCTGCAGGTCGTCGGAGAGGAGCGGAGACAGCGAGACGACCTGCTGGAAGTTCGTCTTGATGTTGCGCGCGAGCGCGTCGATCTCGAGGCGATCGGCGTCGTTGGTGCCCTCGGTCGCGGCGCTCACGCGGGCGCGGAGATAGGGCTGCGTCGCGACGACCTCGTCCAGCGTCAGCCGCGCCAGCCCCTGGACGATGAGGCGCAGGCTGCCGTCGGGCAGCTTGAACATCTTATGGATGTGCGTCGCGGTGCCGACGTTGAACAGATCCGCCTGCGCCGGCTCCTCGACAGCCGCGTCGCGCTGCGTGAACACCGCGATCAGCTTCCCGTTCGCGATTGCGTCGTCGATCAGACGGACGGAACTCTCGCGCGCGACGGCGAGCGGCATGAACGAATTCGGAAAGAGAACCGTGTCGCGAAGCGGAAGAACCGGCAGCTCTGGTGGAATCGACAGCGGCCGATCGCCGAGCGAGAGGTCCTCGGGTTTGAGGCTCTCGAGTTGATCGCTCATCAGCGACCTCTCCTTGTCGCAATCTATTGTGACGGGGAACGCCGGTGGGGAGAGAGATGGGCTCCGCCACCGGCGGAGCCCCGAAGCCTGGGACGCCGGATCTTACATGTCGAGGAAGAGGCCGCTGGTGCCGCGGCGCGCAAGCTGACGCTCGCGCTGCTCGGCGACCTCGCGCGCCTCCTCGCATTCCTTGCAGCGCACCGCGAAGGGCAGCGCGCGCAGGCGCTTCTCGGCGATCTCCTCGCCGCACTCGTAGCAGTTGCCGTAGCTGCCCTGCTCGAGGCGCACGAGCGCGTCGTTGATCTTGTTCAGCGTTTCGGACTTCATCTGGACGAGCGCGAACTCGAGATCTTCCTGGATGTCCGCTTCGGCGCTCTCGACCGCGTCGAGGACTTCGTTGAGCTTGCCGCCCCACGTCCCCTCTTCGCGCACGCCGCGCATCTTGCCCTGGACCTCCGCCTGAATCGCGCGACGCCGCTCGTCGAGCATCTGCTTCAGTTCGGTATAGCGGGACCGGGGAGTCCCCGTCGCTGTCTTCTTGTTGTCCTTCATCGCCGCTCCTTCCATCCCGGGACCTGCCCGGGCGCCGCCACGCTAAGATTGCTGCCTGCTATGCAAATGAACTGCCAATCGTATACTGAGCTAGAGTCATACTGCAACCGATTGTCGTTGACTCCGGCAAGTGACGGCTGGGGCCGCCGACTGTCGCCGTTCGCGTGCACTGTTTGGTCCCTTTGCGCGCGACGCGTTCCAGCAAGCGCCTCTTCCGATTGATCTTGTAACCGTCCGGTCATCGCAGTCTACCGTCTGTTCAAAAACAGATAATCCCTTAGACGCCGGAGCAGTTCAGACGGTTCTGGTTTTCGTCAGCGGAGGTTGTCCGCTGAAGGAGACGAAAAGTTGCGCGTGCAACTGTCGGGGTGTGACGAAGTTACTACGCCCTCTGTCCGCGCGTCTGCCTCATGTGCACGCGCGCACACGGTTCTGTTACTGGATGCGCATGGACGTAATGGACGAATTGGGGACGACGCCGCGCTCGACGAGGAGCTGGCCGCTGCGTCGGCTGCCCGTCTTGAGCCACTTCTCGTAGAGGCGCAGCAGGTCGGCGTTCGACGCGCACGAGGTGCGCTCGCTCACCTCGCTCAGGACGTCCACGAAGCCGGCGAATTTTTCCGCGAGCTCCGCGAAGACGGGCGAGAAGGTGTCGGTCTCGACGCGGCTCAGGGCGTTGTAGGCGGAGCCGCCGATGCTCACGTAGTAATCGACGTCGACGAGCTTGCGGTTCAGCGAATCAGCGAAAAATCCCGAGACGAACAGCGCGACGTCGCCGATCTCTTTGAGGCTCGTGCGCTGCCGCGATCCGCCGGTTTCGAGCGCGCGCGCCAGCCGCACGGCGAGCGGCGTGTCCTCGCCGTTGTCGTCGCTGAGCGGCCGGTTCAGGAAGCTCGCGAGCAGCTGAACGACGTAGTACGCCGTCAGCTCCCGGGTGTTGAGGCGCTGGTGCGACAGCGCAACTTCAACGAGCTCCTTGAAGTACTCGACCGCCGGTTCGCGTCGAAATACAACGTCACCCATGCTCCAGTACCGGCTCGACAGCCGCCAGAGGCGACTGCAAGGCGCGTTCCGATGAGTTCTCGGGTTTTCGTGCCGGATCATACAATAGGCGCCGTGCCGGGAACATGCCCCCTTTGTGGTACGCGGCGCGCCAGACGGGGCTGTCCGGCCGTCGGCGCACAAATCTGTGCCGTCTGCTGCGGCACGAAGCGGCTGATCGAGATTCCTTGTCCGAGCGACTGTCCGTGGCTCGCGACGGCCCGCGAGCATCCGGCGGCAGCCGTCGTTCGCCAGCGGCAGCGCGACGTGGCGCTGCTGATGCGCGCCGTGCGCGATTTCAGCGAGCGGCAGTCGCAGGTGTTCCTGCTCATCAGCACGTTTCTCGTGAAGTACGAGGCGCCCGAGCTGCGCGCGATCAACGATCGGGACGTGATCGAAGGCCTGGCGGCGCTCGCCTCGACGTACGAGACGTCGGTGCGCGGCGTGATCTACGAGCATCGCTCGGCGTCTTTGCCGGCCGAACGGCTGGTGAACCTGCTGAAGCCGATCCTCACGCAGGCGGGCGAAGGCGGCGGCAGCGCATTCGAGGGCGACGCGGCCGTCGTCTTGCGGCGGGCGGTAGAGACAGCCCGCGAGGCGGGAGCCGCCGAAGCCGCGAATCCGCGCGCGTTCCTCGATTTTTTGACGCGCGTGATCATGCGGCGGCCCGACGCGGATGCGGCACCAGGCCCGGACGCCGGTGAGGCGCCGCGATTGATCCTGCCGTAGCGCCGACGTTGGTATAATTGGCGTTTGTCCGTTTCACGAAGAGTGCACACATGGCGAAGAGATGTGAGATTTGCGGCAAGGGACCGGTGGTCGGCCGGCAGCACAGCCACGCGAACAACGTGAGCGCGCGGCGGTTCGAGCCGAACCTGCAGCTCGTGCGTGCGATTGTCAACGGCGGGATTCAGCGCATCCGCGTCTGCACGCGGTGCCTGCGCAGCGGCAAGGTGACGAAAGCGGCGTAGGCCACTCGAGCCCGGCAGATCGCGTCGTGACGAAGCAGACCATCTCCAGCAACAGCGCGCCAAGGGCGATCGGGCCGTACTCTCAGGCGGTTCGCGCCGGCCAGCTCCTGTTCGTCTCGGGCCAGGTGCCGCTCGATCCGGCGACGGGACAGATGGTCGCCGGCGGGATCGCCGAGCAGACGCGGCGCGTGCTCGACAATCTCGGCGCCGTGCTCAGCGCCGGCGGACGCTCGTTCGCCGACGTCGTGCGCACGACGATCTTCCTCGCCGACATGGACGACTTCGCGGCGGTGAACGAGATCTACGGACAGTATTTTTCGGAGCCGTATCCCGCGCGAGCGACCGTGCAGGTGGCGCGCCTGCCGAAAGACGCGCGCGTCGAGATCGACGTGATCGCAAGTTACGAGTAGCCCCTTCGCTAACTCGCCCGGCCGGCGCGCTCCACTCCCAGCACGCCCTCGACGCCGCGCAGCGACTTGATCACTTTCTCCAGGTGCTTGAGATCGCTGATCTCCACCGTCATGTCGATCCGCGCGTTCGCGCCGACGTCGGTGCGCGCTTCCATGTTCTTGATGTTCGTGTTGATGTCGGCGATCTTCGCGCTGACCGCGGCGAGCAGCCCTTTGCGATCCTCCACCTCCATCGTCAGCTTCACCGTGTAGCGCGCGACGGCGTCGGTCTTGTCCCACTCGACGTCGATGCGGCGCTCGGGATCGTAGAGCAGGTTGACGACGTTCGGGCACGTCGCGGAGTGGACCGACACGCCCTTGCCGCGCGTGATGTAGCCGACGATCTTCTCGCCGCGGATCGGATTGCAGCAGCGCGCGCGAAACACCATCAGGTCGTCGAAGCCGCGCACCTTGATCTTTTCCTCGCCGGCGCCGAGCACGCGGCGCACGACCGACGCGACGGCGCCTTCGGGCCCCTTCTCGTGCAGCTTGTCGGGCGGCACGAGCCGGACGATCACCTGCTTCGGCTGAATCTTGCCGTAGCCGATCGCGGCGAACAGATCGTCGGCCTTGGCCACGGCGAAATCGGCGAGCGCCTTCGCGAACTCGTCCCCCTCGACGATCGTCTTGGGGTTCAGGTCGTAGCGCCGCGCCTCCTTCTCGAACAGCTTGCGTCCGAGCTCCATCGCGCGCGTCTTCTCCTCCGAGTGGATGAGGTGCTTGATCTTGTTGCGCGCGCGCGACGTCGCGACGAAGTTCAGCCAGTCGCGGCTCGGCCGGTGCCCCGCCTGCGTGATGATCTCGACGATGTCGCCGTTCTTCAGGCGCGTGCGCAGCGGCACCATCTTCCCGTTGACGCGCGCGCCGACGCACTGATGGCCGACGTCGGTGTGAATCGAGTACGCGAAGTCGATCGCGGTCGCGCCGCGCGGCAGCGCCTTCACGAGCCCCTTCGGTGTGAAGGTGTAGACCTCCTCGGGATAGAGCTCGACCTTCAGGTTCTGGATGAACTCCTGCGGATCGCGCACCTCCTGCTGCATGTCGAGCAGCTGGCGCATCCACAGGAAATAGCGATCGTCGCGCTGCGTGCCGGCGCGCCCCTCCTTGTACTTCCAGTGCGCGGCGACGCCTTCCTCCGACATGCGGTGCATCTCGATCGTGCGGATCTGCACCTCGAAGGGCATCCCGTGCTCGCTGATCACCGACGTATGCAGAGACTGGTAGCCGTTGGGCCGCGGCATCGCGATGAAGTCCTTGATGCGGCCGGGCACCGGCGACCACGTCTGATGGATGATCCCGAGCGCGGCGTAGCAGTCCTTGACGCTGTCGGTGATGATGCGCAGCGCGATGAAGTCGTAGACCTGCTCGAGCTCGATCTTCTGCTTCTTCAGCTTCTGGCTGATGCTCCACAGGCGCTTGATGCGCCCGTCGATTTCGGTCACCGGCACCTGCGCCTCGGTGAGCTTGGCGCCGATCGTCTTCTTGAGGTCGCCGATCAACCCTTCGGTCGCGCGCCGCTTCGCGTCCACTCGCGCGCGCAGCGCCTCGTACGCCTGCGGCTCCAGATAGCGGAACGACAGCTCCTCGAGCTCGTTCTTCACCTTGCTCATCCCGAGGCGATTCGCGATCGGCGCGTAGATGTCGCGCGTCTCCTGCGCGATCGTGATCCGCCGCTCCTCGGGCAGGTGGTGGAGCGTCCGCATGTTGTGCAGGCGGTCGGCGAGCTTGACGAGGATCACGCGGATGTCGTCGACCATCGCGAGCAGCATCTTGCGGAAGTTCTCCGCCTGCCGCTCCTCGCTCGACGAGAACGGGATCGCGCTGATCTTCGTCACGCCCTCGACGACATGCGCGACCTCGGGGCCGAAGAGCTCCTGGATGCGCTCGATCGTCGTCAGCGTGTCCTCGACGACGTCGTGGAGGAGGCCGGCGGCGATGGCGACGGCGTCGAGCTTCATGTCCGCGAGGAAGTCGGCCACGGCGAGCGGATGAATCAGGTACGGCTCGCCCGAGTGGCGCACCTGCCCCCGGTGCTCGAAGGCGGAAAACACGTAGGCTCGCCTGAGCAGCTCGACGTCGGCGTCCGGGCTGTAGGCCCGGACTTTTTCGAGGAGATCCTCGAAGCGAATCATGGGTGTCGGTGTCTAAGCCAAGTGTAAGCCGCGTCTTGACGTACGTTTTTTTGCTTCACTATACTGGCCCGGTTTCAGCGCGGCAATTTTCTAGAGGGGTTAAGGGGGCGCTCAATGCGTGCTTTGTCCGGGGCATCGCTGCTGGTCGGCGCGATGCTGGCCTTCGGTTCGGTCGCGTCAATCGGCTGCGCGAAGGTTGGCGAAATCAAGGCCAAAAAGGCGTTCAAGTCCGCCAACCAGGCGTACCAGGCGCAGGACTACAAGAAGGCCGCGGCGCTCTACGAAGAGACGGTCGAGGCCGACCCTGGGCTCGCGCAGGCGTACTTCTACCTCGGAAACAGCTACGATAACCTGTACAAGCCGAGCAAGAAGGGGGAGCCGGAGAACGACGCGCTCCTGACCAAGGCCGTCGACAACTATCAGAAGGCCTCCGAGAAGCTCGCCTCCTCGACCGACCCGGCGAACAAGAAGCTCGGCACCCTCTCGCTGCAGTACCTCGTCGCGTCGTACGGCCTCGACAAGCTGAACGATCCGGCGAAGGCGGAGCCGGTCGTGCAGAAGATGATTCAGCTCGAGCCCGGCGAACCGGCCAACTACTTCGCGCTCGCGAAAATCTACGAAGACGCCGGCGCGTACGAAGAGGCCGAGAAAGTGCTCCAGATGGCGAAGGAAGCCAAACCGAGCGATCCCACCGTCTACATGACGCTCGCCGGCTACTACAACCGCCAGGGACGCTTCGACAAGACGATCGAGGCGCTCGAGGAGCGCGCGCAGAAAGAGCCGAACAACCCCGAAGCGTTCTATACGATCGCGACCTACTACTGGGACGAAGCGTATCGCGACTTCAAGCTGAAGGAAAACGAGAAACGCGAATACGTCGGCAAGGGCGTCGAGGCCGTCGATCACGCGCTGCAGATCAAGCCGGACTATACCGAAGCGCTCGTCTACAAGAATCTCCTGCTGCGGCTCCAGGCGAACCTGGAGAAGGATCCCGCCAAGCAGCAGCAGCTGCTCAAGGAAGCCGATCGGCTGCGCGACAAGGCGCAAGAGCTGCGCAAGCAGAAGGTCGCCGGCGTCAGCTAATCGTCGTCTGCTACGAGAGATTGGATCGAAGGCCGCCGGAGGCTCCGGCGGCCTTTTTTGTATCCAATGCGTTACACCCCCACGGTACAATTGCGCGTTCCCCTTCGCACTCACGCTTCCACAACTGCTGGAGTTTGCAATGAGCCAATTGAGGTTTGCACGAGCGATCGCTCTTGCGGCCTGCTGCGTCGTCGCGCTGTCGGCCGGCGCGTACGCGCAGGGCGTCACGACCGCGTCGATCACCGGCGTCGTCAAGGATGCGTCCGGCGGCGTGATCCCGGGCGCGTCCATTAGCGCCGTGCATCAGCCGTCGGGCACGTCGTACGAGGCGGTCACGCAGGCGGACGGCCGTTTCACCGTTCCGGGCATGCGCGTCGGCGGCCCATATACGGTCACGGCCCAGCTGAGCGGGTTCACGACCGAGGTCAAGAACAACATCACGCTGTCGCTCGGCGTGGCGCAGGACATCGAGTTCGCGCTGAAGATCGCGACCGTCGCCGAGACGATCACGGTCGTCGGCTCGAGCGACCCGGTGTTCAGCACGTCGCACACCGGCGCGGCGACCGCCGTCATGCGCGAGGATCTCGCGACGCTGCCGACGATCTCGGGCCGCATCACCGACATCACGCGGCTGACGCCGCAATACGGCGGATCGGGCACGTTCGCCGGCCAGGACAACCGCGCCAACAACATGACGGTTGACGGCTCCTACTTCAACAACTCGTTCGGTCTCGGCGTCACCACCGGCGGCATCGGCGACCGCACCGGCGTCGCGCCGATCTCGCTCGAGGCGATCGAGCAGGTGCAGGTGAACGTCGCGCCGTACGACGTGCGGCAGGGGAACTTCGTCGGCGCCGGCGTCAACACCGTCACGCGCAGCGGGACCAACTCGTTCACGGCGTCGGCGTACTACCGCACACGCGACCAGTCGTTCGTCGGCACCGACGCGGCCGGGCAGACGGTCAATCCGGGTACCTTCACCACCCACACGACCGGCGTGTGGGCCGGCGGGCCGATCGTCAAGAACCGCCTGTTCGCGTTCGGCCTGTACGAGAAGCAGGAGGATTCGCGCCCGCTCACGACGTTTCAATCCAATCCGGGCGGCGCGGCGGTCGGCGGCAACACCACGCGTGTGCTGACGTCGGACCTGAGCGCCCTGAGCAACTTTCTGTCGACCAACATCCACTACGACACGGGCCCGTTCGACAACATTTCGAAGGTGACGCCGGGCAAGCCGTGGATGGTGAAGGGCGACTACAACGTCAACAGCGCGAACAAGGTCACGTTCCGCTACAACCAGCTCGACTCGAGCAGCGACGTGCCGCAGTCGGGATCGTCCTCGCTCGGCACGTCGCGCCAGACCAACACGACGCAGTTCCTCACCTTCTCCAACTCGAACTACCAGATCCTGGAGAACCTGCGTTCGGGCATCGGCGAGTGGAACTCGGTGTTCGGCAGCAACATGACGAACAACCTGCTCGTCGGCATGACGCATCAGGACGAGAGCCGCGGCGACAAGGGCCAGGTGCCGGCCTTCCCGTTCGTCGTCATCGGCGACGGCACCGGCGGCGCGTACACGTCGTTCGGCAACGAGCCGTTCACGCCGTTCAATCTGCTCCGCTACAACACGTTCCAGCTGCAGGACAGCGTGACGAAGTTCGCGAAGAACCACTCGATCACCTTCGGCGGCAACGTCGAGAAGTTCCACTCCGACAACTCGTTCTACTTCGGCATCCAGAGCGCGTACTCCTACAACACGCTCGCCGACTTCTACGCGGACGCGAACGGCTTCCTCGCGAACCCGAACCGCACGGTGGCGGCCGCGCCGAACCGCTTCCAGGTGAAGTACCTGCTGCAGCCCGGGCAGACGACGCCTCCGATGCAGCCGCTCGACGTGATCTACGCGGGCGGCTACGTACAGGACGAGTGGCGGCCGAAAGGGAACCTCACGCTGACCGCGGGCATTCGCGTCGACGTGCCGAAGTTCGGCAACACGGCGTTCGACAACCCGGTCGCCGACACGCTGACGTTCCGCGATCAGGACGGATCGCCCGTCAAGTACAACACCGGGGCGCTTCCGGATCCGGTGGCGTACTGGTCGCCGCGCGTCGGCTTCAACTACGACGCGACCAACGATCAGAAGACGCAGCTGCGCGGCGGCACCGGCCTCTTCAGCGGCAAGCCGCCCTACGTCTGGATCTCGAACCAGATCGGCAACACGGGCGTGCTGTACGGATTCCTCGATTCGGGCACGTTCGTCAACACGTATGCGTTCAACCCGAACCCGGATCGCTACAAGCCGGCGCCGACGGGCGGCACGGCGGCGAGCTACGAGCTCGACGTGACGGACAACGGCTTCCGCTTCCCGCAGACGTGGCGATCGAACATCGGCGTCGATCGTAAGCTGCCGTGGGGCCTCATCGGGACGCTCGACTACATCTACAACCGCGATCTGAACGCGCCTGTCTACGTCAACGCGAACCTGCCCGCGGCCGACACGGCGTACACCGGCGTCGACAATCGCCCTCGGTGGGCGCCGATTCCGGGCGTTCCGGCGTGCGTGACCGCGCTCGGCGCGGAGAACGGCCCGTGCGTCACGAGGATCAACAACCTGCCGGGCAAGAACATCACCGCCGCGTACGTCATCAAGGACCAGGATCAGAACCGCTCGTGGAACATCTCGGGCGCCGTGACCAAGCCGATGAGCAAGGGGCTGACCTTCAAGGGCGGCTTCAATTACGGCGTGTCGCGCAGCCTGGTCGAGCCGTCGTCGACGGCCGGCAGCTCATGGGGATCGGCGAACCCGATCACGTTCGACCCGAACAACCCGGCGCTCGCGTACTCGACGAACTCACCGGGCAAGCGCGTCTTCCTCGCCGGGACGTACTCGCATCAGTACTTCGGCTGGGGCGCGACGGCGATCTCGGCGTTCTATGACGGGCACACCAACGGCAACACGAGCTATGTGTTCTCGGGCGATGCGAACGGCGACACGGTCGCCGGCAACGATCTGATCTACATTCCGCGCGACACGTCGGAGATGAACTTCAAGCCGCTGACGGTGGCCGGCCGGACGTTCAGCCCTGCCGATCAGGCCGCGGCGTTCGAGCAGCTCATTCAGAACGACAGCTACCTCAGCGCGCATCGCGGGCAGTACGCCGAGCGCAACGCCGTGTTCCTGCCAGTCGTCAATCGCCTCGACCTGAGCCTGACACAGGACGTCTTCGCCAGCGTTCGCGGCCGGCGGCACTCCGGGCAGATCCGCCTCGACATCACGAACTTCGGGAACCTGCTGAATCATGATTGGGGCGTGGGCCAGCGCCTCGTGAACAATCAGATCCTGACGAGCCCGAGCGCCGACGCGCAGGGACGGCTCACCTACAACCTGCAGTCGGCGAACGGCCAGCTGATCACGTCGCCGCTGCAGACGTCGGCGACGATCGCGTCGATCATCAGCCAGCCGTCGGACGTCTACATCATGATGCTGAGCTTCCGCTACACGTTCCAGTAGGGTCCGGGGCTGGCGCGCGGACGTCGCGCGCCAGCCGTCTTCTGTTTCGCGCAGGGGACCCTTTCACGGTCGCCTCCCGGCGAGGCTGAAAGCCTCGCCCTACACGGCGCTGTTTCGCGCTCTTATTTTCCGAGCGACAGCAGATTCGCGAGCAATCGGTACGCGCCAGGCACGCCGTACGGCAGCTGACGATGGAACGCGTACGCGAAGTACGTGTAGTGGCCGTTGCCGTAATCCGCGGTCAGCCATCCGCCGCGCTGCGGCGCCTGGTTCACGTCGTGCGTCTCGATCATCGGCGTGTACGCCGCGTCCCACTCGGACCAGAACTTCGAGCCGCGCTGCTCGATCCATCCGTCGAAATCCTTCGGCGTGATCCGGTTCGGCGCGTTGAACGCGCGGTGCGAAGGCGCGAGGATCGTGACGGGTGAGTCCTCCTCAGACACTTCCTCGGCGCGCGCGGTGAGGACGCCCGGATACGGCGCGAACTCGTTCGGCACGAGCTCCTGCGTGTTGTACAGGACGATGAGGTTGCCGCCGTCCTTCACGTAGTCGAGGAGCCGGCGGTTGTAGGTTTTGAGATCCGCGCGGACGGCGTACGCACGCGTGCCGGTGACGATCGCGTCGTACTGCCGCAGGTCGCCGCGCGCGAGGTCGGCCTCGGCGAGGAGCATCACCGCCGCGCCGAGCTGCACGATGCCGGCTGGCACTTCATCGCCGATTCCCATGACGTAGCCGACCTTCAGGTTCGGCGCGACAGCGACGTCGACGCCGCGTACCGACGTGCGCGCCGGGTGGTAGAGGTATCGCGTCTCGAGATCGCGATGCTCGATCGCGTCGTAGCCTTCGGTGTACTCGTGTCCGTCGAGCGTCGCGACGGCGTCGATGCGGTACTCCTGCGCGCCAATGGACGGCGCGCTCACCGCAAACGTGAACGTCGCGCGCTCGCCGGCGCGCGAGAAGGCGAGCGGCGCCCTGTCCGGCGACGAGGTCCAGCCGGCTGGAAGCCGCAGCGCGACGCTGCCACGAGCACCGACTGCGTTCGCCGCCGGCGCCACGTTGTTGACGATCTCGACGCGCACGTCCAGGGGCTTGTCGCGCGACGCCAGCGGCACGATTGCCGTCCGCGGCGCGACGTTGACCACGAGCGCGGGCACCACAGCGAGCTCGTGCTCCACGGCGCCGTACGGCAGCTGGGGCTGACGACGTACGACGGGCGTGCGAACACGAACCGGGACGCCGTCGACGACGTAGTCGGCCGTCGCGATGAAAGGCGGCGGCGCCCACGGTGCACGAGCCGCGGTCGTGGCCGTGTACTGCGAGTCGGCGAGCGATGCGCGCGAAAAATATGGGCGCGTGAGCGCGGCGCCGGCTGTCAGCGTCACAGTGCGTCGCACGGTGCGATGCGGCAGCAGCGGGGCGGCATCCGCAGGTCCGCCGGCGTCGTTGACCGCGAGGCGCACGCCGGAGATCGGCATCGATCCGCGGTTGGTCAGCTGCAGCCCGACGTCGAACACCTGACCCGGGACGACGGGCAGCGCCGGGGCCGCGATCGCGGTGAATTCGATGCCGAGCGCGCCGTGGATCGCATCTTCGAACTGCGCCTCCTTCAGAAGGAGCTCTCGATCCACCTCCCTGTCGGATAGTGCGTGCCGCGCCCGACGGAGAGCCGCGAGGCCGCGTGCGAGCGCCGGCACCGACGCCGACGGCTCGCGCATGCTGAACGCTGCGACGGCGGCATCGATCTCGCGCTGGACGGCGCCGAGCAGGCGCTCTGCGTCCGGCGGAGCCGGATGATTGAGCGCGGTGTACAACCCGCTGAGCCGCGTATCGATCCCATCGAAGAACGACGTCTCTTTGTCGGGAGCACTCACGCGCGACGCCAATCGCTTGTAGTACGTGTAGCTCGGGCCGGCGACGCGTTCGACCTGCCCTCCGTTCTGCGATCGCTGGAACGCGAGGCCGAGCCGCGCGAAGTTCGCGTACGAGTCGCCGAGCCACGGGCTGTACTCGCCCGCGTCCACGCGCAGCGTCCACTCTTCGTTCTCGCGCACGCCGCCCATGTACAGCTTCAGCGGCTGCCAGGGCGTGACGCCGTCGCGGAGCTGATCGGGGAACGCCGATGGATCGCCGGCGATCCGATACGCTTCCTGCGTCAGCAGTCCCGCCGCCTGATGATTGCCGTGGCCGTCGCGCTCGTTCCCCTGAAACCGCGAGATCAACACGAACGGCCGGTCCCTGCGGATGATGCGCACGATGTCGCGCAGCACGTTCTCGCGCCCCCACTTCTCGAGCGCCTCGTCGAGGCGCTTCGAGAAGCCATAGTCGATCGCGGTCGTGAAGTACTGGGTGTCGACGCCGTAGTACCGATCCGCAGCGAGCAGTTCCTCGGTCCGAATCAGCCCGACGGCGTCGAACAATTCCGGACCGATCGCGTTGTCGCCCGACTCGCCGCGCGTGAGCGTCAGCATCGACACGCGCGCGCCGCGGCCGCGGCCGAGCAACGCCAGCACGCCGCCGTGCTCGTCGTCGGGGTGCGCGGTCATGTGCATCGCGCTCGCGGTCGTCTGGAGCTTCAGGAGTTTCTGCCAGACGCCGGGCGCTCCCGCGTCCTGCGGCAGCGGCTCAGGCGCCGCGCAGAGGACCGCGCCGGCGAGCGCGCAGGCGATCGGCGGAAGGAGGCGCCGCATGGACGCGGATTATACTGGCCCGGCCCTTCCCTCACACGATGCGCATCGAGCTGCTCACGGTCGGCGAAGCGTTTCAGGATCTGATCTTCATGTCGCTTCCGCACCTGCCGCGTCTCGGCGAGGAGCTGCGCACGGCGCACTTCGCCGCGACGATCGGCGGCGGCGCCGTGATCACGGCGACCGCGGCCGCGCGGCTCGGCATGCGCAGCGCGATCGTGAGCGCGCTCAGCGACGAGGCGGCGCGCGCGCTGCGCGGCGACCGCGTCGCCGTCGTCAACGTCAAGCGTCCCCGCGAGGCGCACGCGATCACGGTTGCGCTGTCGACCTCCGCCGACCGGAGCTTCGTCACCTTCAACGGCGTCAACGATCGCCTGCAGGCGCGCCTGCCGGCGGCCGTCGCGCGCCGCCGCGCGGCGCACGTCCACTTCGCCTTCTCGCCGGCCGACTGCACGAGATGGACGGCGATCGTCGAACGCCTTCGCGCGCGCGGCACGACCACGTCGTGGGACTTCGGATGGGATCCGTCCCTGCCCGCGCGCGACGGCTTCTGGCGCCTGGTCCGCGCCGTCGATTTCGTGTTCGTGAACGAGATCGAGGCGACGACGTACGCGGGCGTCCGCCGGCGCGACGACGCGGCAGGATTCTGGCAGGCCGCGGCTCGCAACGCCGTGATCAAGCTCGGCGCGCGCGGCAGCCGATGGGTCGCGGCGGGAACCGGCGTCCGCGCCGCCGCGCCGCGCGTTCGCCCTGTGGACACGACCGGCGCCGGCGACGCGTTCAACGGCGGCTTCCTCTACGGCCTGCTGCGCGGGCGCACGCGCCGCGACTGCCTGCGGATCGGCAACTTCGTCGGCGCGCGATCGACGCTCGCCGCCGGCGGCGTCGCGTCGCTGCCGCGCCGACGCGAGCTGCCGTCGTGAAGATCGCCGTCGTCGGCGGCGGCGGCGTCCGCACGCCGCTGCTCGTCGCCGGGCTCACCGCGTCGGATCTGCCGATCGACGAGATCGCGCTGTACGACATCGACCAGCCGCGCCTCCGCGTCATCGGCGCCGTGGCGGCGAAGATGGCCGCGCGAGGACGCGTCGCGCCGTGCGCGTCGCTCGACGCGTGCCTCTCCGGCGCCGACTTCGTCTTCACCAGCATCCGGGTCGGAGGCATCGAGCGCCGCGTGCGCGACGAGGCGGCCGCGCAGCGCCACGGCATCGCGGGGCAGGAAACCGTCGGCCCGGCCGGGTTTGCGATGGCGGCGCGCACGATTCCGGAGATGGTGCGCTACGCGCGGCAGATCGCGCGGGCGGCGCCGCGCGCGTGGATTGTCAATTTTACGAACCCGGTCGGCATGGTCACCGAGGCGATGCGATCCGAGACGGATCGCGCGATCGGCATCTGCGACACGCCGACGGAGCTCTTCGAGCGCACCGCGCACGCGCTCGGCCTGCGGCCGGATCGCTGCTACTTCGATTACTTCGGCCTCAACCATCTGGGCTGGGTGCGCGAGGTGTACGCCGACGGCGCGCCGCAGCTCGACCGCCTCTGGCGCGCGCCGGAGCGCCTGCGCGCGATCTACAAGGCGCCGCTCTTCGACGCCGACGCGCTCGGCGAGCTGAAGCTGCTGCCGACGGAGTACGTCTACTACTACGACCAGCCGGAGCGCGCGTTCGAGAACGTGAGGCGCGCGGGACGGACGCGCGGGCAGACGATCGCCGAGCTGACCGGCGTCCTCTTCGACGCGCTGAGCGATGCGGCCGCGGATCACGTCGCGATCTACAAGTCATATCTCTGGACACGCAGCGCCGGCTACATGGAGATCGAATCGGGCGGCGAGTCGACGGCGCCGGCGTTCACGCCGGAGCTCAGCGGCTACGACAAGATCGCGCTCGCCGTCGTTCGCGCGATTCACTTCGACACCAACGCGATTCTGCCGCTGAGCGTCATGAACCGCGGCGCGCTGCCGGACCTCCACGACGGCGACGTCGTCGAGGTGCCGTGCGTGGTGAATGCGAACGGCGCGCAGCCGATTCATGTGGGCCGCGTCCCCGATCGCGTCCGGCCGCTGCTGCAGCAGGTGAAGGAATACGAGCGGCTCACGGTCGGTGCCGCGCGCGCGCGGTCGCTCGACGCCGCGCGAGCCGCGCTCGCGGCAAGTCCGCTCGTGCGCGGGCGGGACGCGGCGGCGCGCCTGATCGACGATCTCATGCCGCTATGGTGACCGCGGCGCTCGATCGCGGGATGGGCCTGCTCCAGGCGACCGCGACGAACATCATCGGCATGGTCGGCGTCGGCCCGTTCCTCACGATCCCGTTCATGGTCGCAGCCATGGGCGGTCCCGACGTCGTCTACGCGTGGGCCTTCGGCGCGCTGCTCGCGTTGTGCGACGGCCTCGTCTACGCGGAGCTCGGCGCGGCGCTGCCGGGCAGCGGCGGTCCGTACGTCTATCTGCGCGAAGCGTACCGGCCGTTCGGCCTCGGCCGGCTGATGGCGTTCGTCTTCATCTTCCAGATCGTCCTGGTCGCGCCGCTCGCGATTGCCGGCGGCGCCGTCGGCTTCGCCGATTATCTCGGCTTCTACTGGACGACGATGTCGCCGCTCGAGCACAACCTGGTCGCGGCGGCGGTCTGCGCGGCGGTGACGGCGCTGCTCTACCGCGACATCCGCGCGATCGGCCGCCTCGCGGTCGTCATGCTCGTCGTCGCGATCGGGACGATCGCGTGGGTGATCGGCGCGGGCCTCGCCAGCGCCTCATGGCCGCAGGCATTCGCGCTCGCGCCGCCGGCGCGCCGCGTCGACGGCGGGCTGCTGCGCGCGATCGGCGCCGCGGGTCTGCTCGCGATGTACAACTACGGCGGCTACAACAACGTCTGCTACCTCGGCGACGAGATTCGATCGCCCGAGCGCACCGTGCCGCGCGCGATCGTGCTGTCGATCGCCGTCGTCGTGGTGCTGTACGTCGCGATGAGCACCGTGATGCTCGCCGTCGTTCCGTGGCAGGAAGCCGAGCGAACGCGGACGATCGCGTCGCTGTTCATCGCGCGGACGTTTGCCGATCCCGCGAGCGGGCGGATCGCCGCGAAGGCGATGACCGCGCTGATCCTCTTCATCACCGCCGCCTCGCTCTACGCCGTGGTCCTCGGGTACTCGCGGATCCCGTTCGCGGCCGCGCGGGACGGCGAGTTCTTCGAGGCGTTCGCGCGGGTGCACCCGACGAAGCACTTCCCGCACGTGTCGCTCCTGACGATCGGCGCCGTCACGCTGCCCTTCTGTTTCTTCACGCTGGGACAGCTCGTGAGCTGGCTGCTGCAGGTGCAGATCCTGCTGCAGTTCGTCTGGCAGTGCGCCGCCGTGATCCTGCTGCGCCGCTACCGCCCAGACGTCGCGAAGCCGTTCCGGATGTGGCTGTACCCGCTGCCCGCGCTGGTGTCGCTCGCGATGTGGCTCTACATCTTCGTCACCGCGTCGCCGGCAGGCATCGCGTTCTCGTTCGCGTTTCTCGCGGCGGCCGTCGGCGCGTTCCTCGTGTTCGACAAGGGCACGGGACGGGCGCGCCCTACCGCTGCCGCTTCATCGCCTCCGTGACGATGCCGA
>Ga0209474_10001483_pt1 | contig 22795 bp, 20 predicted proteins | sample GraSoiAngelo_145_FD_185902 | JGI IMG/M metagenome (GOLD analysis project Ga0209474, IMG submission 185902) | Grasslands soil microbial communities from the Angelo Coastal Reserve, California, USA - 14_1009_05_20cm (SPAdes) (version 2) | ecosystem: Environmental > Terrestrial > Soil > Grasslands...
CGCGACGTGCCGATACTCCTTCGCTGTCCAGTCGAAATACGCCACGACCGCTTTGGAGAACGCACCGATCGCCGTGAAATGGCTGGCACGCAGCTGCTGCTCGGTGGCAAACGCGGTCAAGCTCGCCATCGCTTCATCGCCGGTGCCGAGCACCAGGGCGAATGTCCGCAACCCGTCGCGTTCGTCGAGCAAGGAGGCGTTCATGTCGTCACGTCGGGCCGTCACCTGCAATTCTCCCGCGGAACTCACGGCGCAGGAAGAATGGCTCGCATGAAGCTGTTCAATAGCGAACTGGGGCGGAAGATGCAGAGCTTGTCCGCGAGCAGGCCAGCACGTGGCCGAGCTGGACAAGGAAATCAACTGCACGGACAGTCTCGCGGACAAGACGTGGGAAGATCCTAACCATGCCAGACGTCGTGATCACGCTGAATCGCTCGGATATCGGCGCAGCAATCGATGACGCGCTCGAGGCGATTGCCCTCGAGCCGCTCGTCACCGGCAAACGTGTCGCGGTGAAACCGAACGACACGTGGGCATCCGAAGACGACAAGACCGGCATCACGCAGCCCGATACCCTTCGCGCCGTACTTCGACGCATCAAGCGGTTCGAGCCGCGCGAGCTGATCGTGACTGGCGGCGCCGGCGCCGCGGAGACCGACGCGGTGTTTCGCGTCGGCGGACTGATGGACGTCGTCGACGAGGCCGGCGCAACGTTCGTGGACCACAATCGCCCGCCGTTCGTGTCGGTCGATCTGAAGTACGCACCGAGCCGCGACGTCAAGGGTCCGCAGCAGACGGTGATGGTCAATCCGCGTGTGCTCGAGTACGAGACGCTCATCGCGCTGAATCAGTTGAAGCTCCATGAGACCGCCACCGTGACGCTCGCGCTGAAGAACATCGCGATGTCGTATCCCGCTGCCGATTACTATGGACATCCGCGATCGACACGCAAGCATGACAACCGCTTCTTCGACGACATGCATTCTTTCATCGCGGCGATGGCGAAGCGATTTCCGATCGATCTCGCGATCACCGTCGGCCATCCGGCGATGATTGCCACAGGTCCGCTCGGCGGCCATGCTGTCGAGACCGGACTCGTGATTGCGAGCACCGATCCGCTCGCCGCCGACGTCGTCGGCGCGCGGATCCTCGGCTTCAAGCCGCAGGCCGTCCGACATCTGTGGGAGGCGAGCCGGCTCGGCATCGGCGAAGCGGACGAAGATCGCATGCGCTTCCCTCGCCTCTCGCTGCGCGATGCGATCGAGGCCTTCACACTCGTGGCGTACGGCGAGCGGCTCACGTTCGAACACGAATGATCGCGGTGGCGCTACCTGCTCCGTCCGAGCCAGACTTACATCGGCACGGCGCCGGCCAGGCCGCCCGTCAAGCCGCCGAGCAAACCGGTGACCACGCCGAGAAGCGAGTTCAACAGGTTCACGACTCCCACGACGTTGTTGACGGTACTGAGGATCGCACACACGAGATTCCCCAGCGCTCCGCCGGTGTCCCCATTGATGTCGATCGTCACCGGCGTCGTCGTCACGGCGACGCCGAGGAGATTGAGATTGACGGCGCCCAAATCCAGGTGAAGCACACCGCACGTCGACGCCTGGACGAAGATCACGCGAGCACCGGAGTCCGGCACTGACAGGGAGGACGGGTGAATGCGCCCGCTCTCCGTGCGCGCGACGAGGCCGTTGCTCACCTGCACCGGGAACGCGACCGGCAGCATAAGGGATGTGCCGATCGTCCCCGCTGGACCGGACACGGTTCCGCTGACGGCACCGATTGCGAAGATGTGACCGTCCCGCTGAACGAAACGCTGCACGGCCACCGTGCCGCTGAAGGTGACGCCGCCGGCTCCTGCACCGGTCAGAGGAAGAACCAGGGCCTTCGCAGTTGATTGATCCGCGCGAGCCGCCGGCGGAAGCGCGAAGAACAGCGTTAAGAACACCAATGGCACAAGTCGAAGTCTCTTCGTCACACATCCTCCTGTCGCAGCGTGCGCCGCGCGGTCGTCAATCGTTTCGACTGACAAGCGCGGGCCGCGGTGTGCAACGCGCGTGCCTCGCGGCGGCGAATGTCAAACGGCGCGGTATGGTGAGCGAAAAGACGACGCGAGCGTACGGCGAGCTCGGATGAGGTGTCCGATATGTTTCCAGCGGGCGTCGTTGATCCGATCGCGGCAGACGCGACTCGCGCTCTCTCCCAATCCGATTTCCTGCGGGCCCACCCTCGAAACTCTTCAGGTCTCGCGCCGGCCCGTCAGAAGACATCGAAGGCGTCGATCACGACTCGCTCGACCGTTGCCTGCAGGCTCGCCGTTTCTGCCGACGACGTCGATCGTCAGCGTGTGAGCGCCGGGCGTCAGGCCCATGGCGCTGAAGGGCACTGCCTGATAGCCCTCTTGAATCACCGTGCTCGTGTCGATCTGGGCGATGAACTGACCGTCGATCGAGACCCTCGCGAGACTGCACATCGAACGCGTCGACGGCAATCATTGTGTCGCTGCGGTCTGGACCGACGACGGTGAATAGAGATCGACGGTCGCCTGGAACGCGCCGTCGAGAAATACGCGCGCAATGCCGTACTGCGGCCCGCGCAGGCCGATCCACCTGACGCTGGTGCCGGTGAAGCTGAAGGTCGCGCGCGCGCCCGGCACCGCGGGCGAAGCGGAGATGGCGGCGGTTCCGCCGCTCCAGGCTTTCGTCGCGTCGCCCTGCGTCCAGCCGCTCGTGAGGCCGGAGCAGAGAGCGTCCGCACTCGCAGTAAAAAAGGCCAACCAGAACCGAATCACCCGGAGGTGCCGGGCGGCAGTAGCGCTCTCAGGGCATGCCAGCGAACGACCGCGGATCGAATCTCCGGCCACGCAGAATCGTCGGCGGCTCGCGCTCTCGAGACCCTTTTCTCTCGGCGGAGGCAGACACTTTCGCGTGTCAGCGCGCCACGGCCTTCCACATCCACCAAAAACCGGCCGCCTCCGCCTGGAACCGATGTTGCTGCGTGACACGCCGTGCTGCTGCCCGCCGTCATCGGCCGATTGCTGGCGTACGGTCTCCACCCGTGCGCGGCCTGGCGTCGGCTGCCGGCATCCGGTCGCGCGTGGCTGGTCGCTGCGTATGTCAGCGCCAGCTACGTCGCCGTGCTCGCCTTTCTGTTGAACGCGTGACGATTCTCAGCGCGTATTTCAGGTCGCTGGAGCGGCCGGCCTTCAGATCGGCGGAGCGACAGCGCGTCTCATGACGCCGCTCAGTCGGAGACCGGCCTGGTGGGATCGACCCACACCCAGCAGAGCGCGCCCAGCAGGAACAACGCACCGGCCAGATACAGCGGCGCGCTCCAATTCGAAAACTTCCGCACGACCGCGGCGACGAGGATCGGGCTGAGAATCGCGCCCACTTGCCCGGACGTATTCATCGCCGCGCTGACGGCGCCCGAGCGGCGGCCTCCGATGTCGAGGCACGTTCCCCAGGCTGCGCCCAGCAGAAAGTTCGACGAGGCGCCGCCGAACGCAATCAGCACGGCCGCCGCCACGGGCGACGCGACGAACGTGCCGGCAATCGTGAACACACCGGCGGCGGCCAGCGCGCCGCCTCCGATGGTGATGCGTCCCAGCCGGAGGCCACAGCGGCGCGCCGTCCGATCGGTTGCCATGCCGCCGAGGAGATCCGCGGCGGCGCTCAGCATCAGCGGCAACCCCGCGAGAATCCCGGCCGTCATCCCCGTGAGGCCGCGCGACGCGAGATACGTCGGCAGCCACGTCACGTAGAACGTGCCGCCGAAGGCTTGCGTGAAATACATCAGGCACAGGCACACCACCGTGCGGTTCGCCAGAAGCTGCTTCCAACGCGTGGCGTCGAGCGCGTGCCCGCCATCGGCGGCACGCCCGCTCTCGATCAGCTCGCGCTCGGCCGCGCCGACGTCGCGATGCTCCGCCGGCGAATCACGAAACCACCGATACCATGCCCATGCCCACACGAACCCGATCGACCCGAACAGCACGAACAGCGCCCGCCAATCCAGATACACGAGCAGCGCCGTCACCAGCATCGGAGTCAATCCTCCGGAGAGGTGCGCGCCCATGAAGAAAACACCCTGCGCCGTGCCGCGCTCCTGCCGCGGGAACCACCGCGCAAAGGTGCGGGCGACGTTCGGCCACGCGCCGGCCTCGCCGGCGCCGAACAGAAACCGAATCGCCACCAGCGATGAATAATTGAACGCGAAGCCCGTCAGCACGGTGAACGCGGACCACCAGCACACGATGCGCGTCAGGACGCGCCGCGTGCCCACGCGATCGCCCCACCAGCCGGTGGGAATCTCGAACAGCGCGTAGGCGACGTAGAACGCGCTGAACACGTAACCCATCTGGATGGCACTGAGATCGAGATCGCGTGCGATGTAGGGCCGCGTGATCGAGATGCTGACGCGATCGAGATAGGTGATGGCGCCGAGCGCCATCGTCACGGCCAGCACCTTGTGGCGGACACGAGTGCTTCGAGGCGCGGGCGTGCTGGAAGGACCGGCGTCATGAATCGTGGCGCCGGTCTCGATGTCGGGCGTCAAAAAGGCTCCGGATCCCTCATTGAACAGTCGAAGAATAGGAACCGCTTCGAGATCATGTCAATGCTAGATTCTCGCGACATGGCGAGGTCGAGGCCGACGGTCCTCGTGACCGCGCCGGAATACCGGAAAGCCGAAGCGAGTTTCTCGTCGGCGCCCGGCCTGGTGTGCGTGAGCGCGCCCGAGGCCGAGGCCGATCTCGCGTCGGCGATCCATGCGGCGCAGGCCCGGTACGTGATCGTCGGGCCGCGCGCCTATTCCGGAGCGTTGTACGACGCGGTGCACGAGGGCGGCGTCGTCGCACGGTTCGGCGTCGGCCACGACGGCATCGACAAGGTCCGGGCGACCGATGCCGGCGTTCTCTGCACCAACACGCCGGACGTGCTGAATCAGTCGGTGGCCGAGCACACGATGCTGCTCGTCGCCGCCGCGGCGCGGAGACTCGTCTCCATGTCAGCGGAGATGACGCGGCACGTCTGGGATCCGGCGACGGGCGAGGAGCTGCACGGCAAGACGCTCGCGATCGTCGGCTGCGGCTCCATCGGGCGCAGCGTCGCGCGCATCGCGTCGCTCGGTTACGGCATGCAGGTGGTCGGCTGCACGAGGCCTGACGCGCCGCCGCCGATGGCAATCGAACACTTCCGCCTCGTCGTGAACGACTTTGCGATGGCCGTCCGGGGGGCCGATTTCGTCAGCCTGCACCTGTCGGCCGGCGCCGACAACGCCTACTTCGTCAATCGCGAACGTCTGGCGCATCTCGAAGCCCGCGCCTGGCTGATCAATACGGCGCGCGGATCGCTGGTGGACGAGGCGGCGCTGTTCGCGGCCCTGATCGAGCGGCGCATCGCCGGCGCGGCGCTCGACGTGTTCGCGCGCGAGCCGTACGTTCCGGCGGCAGGCAGCGGCGACCTTCGCTCGCTCGCGAACGTCATCCTGACGCCGCACGTCGGCAGCAACACAGTAGAGGCGAACCACCGGATGGCCGAGCGCGCGCTCCAGAACATCATGCTCGCGGAAGCGGGCGCGTTCGCGCGGATGGATCTGCTGAATCCCGAGGTCTTGAGGCGAGTTGCGGGCGCGTTCGAGAGCTTCCCGAAACGGCTGCGGTAGAAACTTGCCTGGTAAACGCGTTGTTTCTGGCTCGACCGTAAGAACTATCGCGACTGGCCGATCGATCCCTTGCGCCGATTTTCGGCGGTCTTCATGCGATCCCGCATGAGACTGCGACGCATATTCCGGCTGGCATCAACACTGCGTAACGACAGAGTAATTCAGCCCTCTCGAGCGATGCGCATCAAAGTCTTACGAAGCCCGCGGCTCGCGTCAGTAGACGGAATCGATCTGCGCCGGTTCATTCCGGGGCGGACCTACGACGTGGGCAACCGCCTCGGAGCGCTGTTCCTGTCGGAGGGCTGGGCCGAACCCGTCGCCGACGAGGAACCGGCCCTCCTCGTGCCGTTGGCCGGCGCGGTCTCGCGCCGGAAGAACCGACGCGTCTTCGCCGGCGTCGCACGCCGGCATGCGGCAGACGATCGCGAGCCTCGCGCGATATTCGCGACACGCTGAGGCCGGTAGATCGATCGCGACTACGCCGCCATCGCGAGCGGCGCCGGCTCGAGCGCGAGCGCGAGCACCTGATCCACGGACGCGACGATGTGGAACGTCACGCGATCGCGCACGTCGCGCGGCACGTCGTCCAGATCCGGCGCGTTGCGCTCCGGAACGATCACTTCGGTGAGGCCGGCGGCGTGCGCCGCCAGCACCTTCTGCTTCAGCCCGCCAATCGGCAGCACCCGGCCCTGCAGCGTCACTTCGCCGGTCATGCCGATCGTGCTCTTGACCGGCCGGCGCGTCAGCAGCGACGCGATCGCCGTCACCATCGTGATTCCCGCGCTCGGGCCGTCCTTCGGGATCGCGCCCGCCGGGACGTGCACGTGCACCTCACGGCCCTCGAGCGCGCGATCGTCGATGCCGAGCGCCGACGCGTGGCTCTTCACATACGTCAGCGCGATCCGCGCCGACTCCTTCATCACGTCGCCGAGCTGTCCCGTCAGCACCAGCCCCGCGCTGCCGGGCATCGACGCCGCCTCGACGAACAACACGTCGCCGCCGACGCCGGTGACCGCGAGGCCGGTCGCCACGCCGGGCACGGCGGTGCGCACGGCCGCTTCGTGGAAGACCTTCGGACGGCCGAGCGCGTCGCGGACGGCTGCCTCGTCGATCGCGATCAGCGAGATCTCCTCGGCGGACGCGATCCGCGTCGCCGTTTTTCGCAGCAGCGTGCCGAGCTCGCGTTCGAGCTGCCGCACGCCGGCCTCGCGAGTGTAGTCGTTGACGACCGTTCGCAAGACGGCGTCCGTCGTCGTCACTTCCTCTGGACGCAGCCCGTTCCGCTCGATCTGCCGCGGCCAGAGATGGCCGCGCGCGATGGCGACCTTCTCGTCGATCGTGTAGCCGTCGAAGCGGATCACTTCCATCCGATCGAAGAGCGCGCCGGGAATCGTGTCGGCGACGTTCGCCGTCGCGACAAACAGCACCTGCGACAGATCGAGCTCGACGTCGAGGTAGTGATCGCGGAACGCGTGGTTCTGCGCCGGATCGAGCACCTCGAGCAGCGCGGCCGACGGATCGCCGCGCCAGTCGGCGCCGATCTTGTCGACCTCGTCGAGCATGATCACCGGGTTCATCGTGCCGGCGTCGCGCAGCGCGCGCACGAGCCGCCCCGGCAGCGCGCCGATGTAGGTGCGGCGATGGCCGCGGATCTCCGCCTCGTCGCGCACGCCGCCGAGCGACATCCGGACGAACTGCCGGCCGGTGGCTCGCGCGATCGACTCGCCGATCGACGTCTTGCCCGTTCCCGGCGGGCCGATCAACGTGAGAATCACGCCCGACCGGCGGTTCTCCGCCATGCCGCGCTCGCTGCGCAGCTTGCGCACCGCAAGATACTCGGTGATGCGACGCTTCACGTCGTCGAGCCCCTCGTGATCGGCGTCGAGCACCGCGCGCGCGTGCGCCGGGTCGAGGCGATCCTCTGACCGTTTGGCCCACGGCACCGCGAGCAGCCAGTCGAGATACGTCCGGATCATCGACGACTCGGCGTTCGACTCTCCCATGCGCTCGAAGCGGTCGAGCTCGCGTTCGGCCTGCTGCCGCACCGCGTCCGGCATGCCGGCGTCCGCAAGCTTCCCGCGGTACTCCTCGGCGATGGAGCCGTCGCTCTCGCCGAGCTCCTTGCGAATCGCCTCCATCTGCCGGCGCAGGAAGTACTCGCGCTGCTGCTTCTGCGCGCCGTCCTCGACGCCGTCGTGAATGCGTTTGCGCACCTGCAGCTCCGCCAGGCGATCCTGCTGGAACTGCAGCGCGAGCTTCAGCCGCTCGACGACGTCGAACGTCTCGAGGAGCTGCAGCTTCTGCTCGAACGTGAAGTCGGGCGAGTAGCCCGCCGTGTCCGCCAGCGCGCCCGTATCGGTGATCGACCGCACGAACGCGCGGATCCGTCCGTCGTCGCCGCGCAGCTCGAGGATCTCGTCGACCACGGCGCGATATTCGCGTTCGAGCTCGCGCGTGAGCGTGGCCGGCGGAATCTGGTCCGGACGGGCTTCGTAGTCCACGCGGAGCACGCCGTCCTGATCGGCCGAGGCGCCGCCGAGCACCACCCGATGGAGGCCCGTCAGCGACACGGCGACGCCGCGGCCTGCGAGGCGCACGCGCTCGGAGACGTCGGCCACGATGCCGACCTTCGAATATGTGTTGTCCCGCCGGGGCACCAGCAGCACCCGGTCGTCGCCGCCGACGTCCACCGGCAGCGTCACCGGCATGCCCGGGAAGACGACGGTGTCGTCCAGCGGAATGATTCGGAGCCTGTTCATAGTTCCATCATCTTAGCGCATTGCTTTAGTTTGTCAACTATTGAGTTCATGAATTATAATGCGGCTCCGATGAGCCGGATGGACGCCGAGGCCTCTCGCGCCTTTCAGCTGCTCGTGAGGTTCTTCTTCGCGCAGCGGGAACAGCTGCCGCCGCCGGGCGACGAGCTCGAGCTCTCGCCCGCGCAGTGCCACGTCCTGCACCTGATCGATCCCGACCGGCCCATGCCGATGGGCCGCCTGGCCGGGACGCTCGGCTGCGACGCGTCGAACGTCACCGGCCTCGTCGACCGGCTCGAGGCGCGCGCCCTCGTCCGCCGCCGGCCCTCAGCCGACGATCGCCGCGTGAAGGTGATTCAGCTGACGCCGGCCGGATCGCGGCTGCGCGCGCAGATGCTCAGGCGGATGACGAGCGGCTCGTGCCGGCTCTCCAGGCTGTCGGCGAGAGATCAGCAGGCGCTCGTGCGGATCCTCGAAGCGCTCGTCGATGACCAGTGACCTACGACGCGGGATGCTTGCGCAAGTACGCCTTCGCGAACGGGCACACGGCCACGATGCGCAGCCCCGCCGATCGCGCCGCCTCCAGGGCGCCGGCGACCAGCCGCTCGCCCACGTGCTGGCCGCGCAGCGACGGCGGCACCTCGGTGTGTACGAGCGTCAACGCATCGTGCGTGCGTTCGTAAATCAGAAAGGCGGTCTCGCCGTTCACGGCGAGCTCGAATCGCTTCAGCGCGCGGTTGTCGGTGACGGGCGGAGCCACCGGCGGAAGCGGCACTTCGCCCGTGCGGATGCCGGTTTCGACGGTGTTTGCCGCCGGATCGCTGGCGGGGAACGTCTGCTCGAGCGCCTCGTCGAGCTTCGCCTCGGATCGCGGGATGGCGTCGTCCACGCTACACCGCGTGGACGAGCGGCATCTCGACGACGTGCTCGGCGACGAACCAGACCTGCAGCTCGTTGCTGCGAATGACGTCGCTCACGAGCAGGTCGTTCGTGCCGTCGTCGCCGGCATCGGCCGCGCGCCGCGCCATCGTGCGCGCTTCCTTCAGCACGATCTCGTGCGCGTGCAGCAGGCGCGACACCTGAACGGGGACTTCCTCGCGGCCCTTCGGCGGCCGCGGAATCATCGTCGTCTCGGCGACGTCGTGCGCCATCGCGAGGCTCACCCCGCCCAGCAGCTGAATCCGCTCGGCGATCTTGTCGACCAGCTCGTTCTGCTGCTCGTAGTGCTTGTCGAACAACAGATGCAGCAGATAGAAAGTCGGCCCCGCGACCTGCCAGTGGTGCTTCTTGTACAGATCGCGCAGGGTGATCGTATCGGCGAGCAGCTGGTTGAGATTCTCGACGCTTTCCTTGCACGCGTTCTCCGCCAGCGCGATTGGCAGCTTGACGAGGTGCCCGAAGGGCTGAATCTCGGGCGCGTTCTGATGCGCCACGGGCCTGGACTGGTTGAGAATCGCGTCGGCGTCGATCACTCGCTTGGTCATGTGTGCTCCCTGCATCGAGATTGGATGCCGGACGGGGGCCGTTAGATCCCGGCTATCTTAGAGCGGTTTCAAAACGTGTCCGAGTTTTGAAACTGAGCAGTAGGGGTGGACGCTGAGTTGACACGACCGGTTTTGCGGGCAATCGGCGCGGCGGCGGTCGCCGCGTTGGCGATCCTCTGGGCCGTCGCCGCGCAGCCGTTCATCGCGCGCGCGGGCGCGTCGGCACTGCTCCATCCCGCTCGTCGCCGCGTCTCTCGGGCCGCGCCCGCGGGATGCTCGGAGGCCGCGTTCGCCGGCGAGGGCGTGCGTCTCGCAGCCTGGCGATGCGCCACCGCGGCGCCGCCGCGAGGGACGATCGTCTACCTGCACGGCATCGCCGACAACCGAACGAGCGCGCTCGGCGTCGTCGATCGCTTTCGTTCCCGCGGATTCAGGCTCGCTGCGCCCGGACGTCTGGCGCACGATCGAGGACTGGATCGACCAGCACGTCCCGCCCTCTGACGGTCACGATCCCAGATCGGGCTCCCAGTAATTCGTGCGCGGCGAGGCAATCGCGCGATCGAGGACGGCGCGCGCGCCGGGCAGCGCCGCGCTCAGCCGATCGTCGCCGAGCAGCGCCTTCAGCACGTGCACGTGGAACGTCTCCTCCGCGTGCTCGCCGTCGCTCATCGCGCGATCGTCCATCCCGAAGGCGGACGTCTCCGAGGCGTCGACGAGCGCGAAGCCGTGGCGTCGGAAGACTTCGGGTACGGCGCGCCGGAACTCCGCCCAGAAGCGCGCGTGCCGCGGATCGCTCCGCAGCGCCGCAACCACTTCCGACGCGAACGGCGGCAGATAGCCGACCACCGCGACGTGCCGCTGCTGCAACCGCGCGAGCGTGCGATCGAGCAGCGCCAGCCGCTCGCTCGACATGCGCTCGGCGGGCGGGAAGTTCGCGTACGCGCCGCGCACGCGATCGATAATCGGCGGCGTCTCGCGATCGACGAACCGCCAGTCGCGCTCCGTTTGCGGCGCCGCCACACGTGACTTGAAGCTGCCGTCGGCGCGGAAGCCGCCGCCGCGCTCGCGCGCGCTGATGCCGATCGCCGGCGATCCGCCGCGCACGATCGACAGCGCTTCGGCCGCATACGATCGCGGCTGCACGATCAGCCAGCGCATGGCGACGATGTGCTCGTCGATGCCGGTGCCTTTCGCGATCTCCGTCTCGAAGCGGTACGTCGGCGCGACGAGATCGTTCAGCCACCAGAGATCGACCCCGAGCAGCAGGACGTCCGGCGCGCGCGAGGTCGGCAGCAGCATCGCCAGATCGTGCGCGTCGCGGAGGCTGTTCAGGATGCCGCCGGCGTTGTAGAAGTCGCGCGCGCGATCGCCGAACATCTCGGCGCGGAACTTCATCGTCCGCGACGAGCCCGCGACGAGAATCCGCGGACGCCGCTCGACGATCGCGCGGTACTTGTAGGCGTAGAACACCTGATCGGTCGCGCGTAGGAACAGCGCCTCGGGGTGCATCCGCTGGTACGCGAGCACTCGCTCGATCGGCCAGATCTCGCCGGACCACTGCAGCACCGCTTCGCCGAGGAGAAGCACGAGCGCCGGAACGGCGCAGAACGACAGCAGGTGCCGGAGGAATCGTCGCAACCCGAGCCTTGTCGGTTGTGGTGCGTACTGCTTGTACCGCGGCGCCGCCGGCCGTGCCAAGCCGCCAGATCCGCGCGCTTTTTGACCGCCGTGTGTCGGTTCGGGACAGCGCGGAGGGCTCCGGGCCGCCGCTGCAACCTCGTAACCCGCTCAATTCATGGGTACTTCAGCGAAACAGCCGCGTGGAACACAGCTTGCGACTGTATACGACATTATGGTGCACTATCAACAGGACCGGCGCATCACCGAAACGGGCGCCCTTCCCAAATGTCCGCGCTGCGGCAGCCACCGAACCCAAATGATTGGGATGTCGGCCGATCTCGACACCGCCTACCTGCGCTGCGCCGCGTGCAGCGGCCGCGCGGAGCTTTCGATTGGCGGCACCCGCGACGCCGTTGTCGCTGCCGGATGAAACCAGTGACCCACGTGGAGACCCCGTCCGACCCGATCGCCGGCGCCTTGTCCGCCGAGCTCGACGCGATGCACGCGATTGGCGCGGCGCTCGCGCGCGTACGCGATCCGCAGGCGCGCCTGCGCGTACTGCGCTGGGCCGCCGATCGCTTCGACGCGCAGCCGGCTGCCGCCCCCGCGCCGCCGCCGAGCGCGGCGGTTGCCGCTCCTTTGTCCGATCCGACGCTCGCCGTCGAAACGCTGCACGAGCTCTTCGAGCCGCCAGCCTCCGACGACGTCCTGCTCGAGATCTTCGACGTGCCCGCGATGCACGCGATCGCCGCGGCGCCCGAGCCGGCGAGCGCGCCGCGGAAGCCGCGCGAGGAACCGGCGCGGCTCGACGCGCTGGTGCGCGGCTTCGCGGCGGAGTTCCAGCGGCTCGCGATCGAGTGGCAGCGCGCGTAGCGCGGATCCGTGCTATCTAAGATCGCATAGAGCTCCGTGTAATCCGCGACGTCGCGATCGTCGGCGCGGGCGCGGCCGGCCTCGCGGCGGCGATCTTCGCGCGCCGCTTCAACCCATCGGCCTCGCTCATCCTGCTCGAGGGCGCGCGCGCGCCCGGCGCGAAGATCCTCGTCAGCGGCGGCAGCCGCTGCAACGTCACCAACGCGACGGTCAGCGAACGCGACTTCTGGGGCGGCCCGCCGGCGATCGTCCGCCGCGTGCTGCGCGCGTTTCCGGTTGCCGACACCGTTCGGTTCTTCGACGAGATCGGCGTGCGCCTCCACGAGGAAGCCGGCGGCAAGCTGTTTCCGGTCACGAGTCGCGCGCGCGACGTGCTGGAGGCGCTGTTGCGCGAAGCGCGCCGCGTCGGCGCGCAGCTCGACGCCGGCCAGCGCGTCCTCGAGATCGATCGCGTCGCCGGCCAGTTTCGCATCGTCACGCCGACGCAGGAGGTGATCGCGTCGCATCTCGTGCTCGCGACCGGCGGGCAGGCGCTCCCCAGGAGCGGCAGCGACGGCGCCGGCTACGCGTTCGCCGCGCGCCTCGGCCACACGATCGTGCCCGCCACGCCGGCGCTCGCGCCGCTCGTTCTCGACGCGGCCGACGCCGTACACGCGGCGCTCTCCGGCGTCGCGCACGACGTCGAGCTGTCGCTGCGCGTCGACGGAACGATCGCGATGCGCCTCGCCGGCGCGCTCCTGTGGACGCACTTCGGCATCAGCGGTCCGGTCGCGCTGAACGCGTCGCGCCACTGGCTGCGCGCGCAGCTCGAAGGCCGCGCCGCCGCGTTGACGGCGAATTTCTATCCGGGCCGCCAGTTCGACGCGGTGGACGACGAGTGGCAGGCGCGCGCGCGAAGCGCTCCGCGCGCGTCGGTGCACGCGACGCTCTCGACCATCGTGCCGGCGTCGGTCGCCGCGGCGCTCCTTCGCCGCCTCGAGATCGACGGCGCGATCACGCTCGCGCATCTCGCGCGCGAGGATCGACGCCGCATGGCGCGCGCGCTCGTCGAGTGGCCGCTCCCCGTCGTCGCGTCGCGCGGCTACACCTTCGCTGAAGCGACAGCGGGCGGCGTGGCGCTCGCCGAAATCGACGCCGCGACGATGCGGTCGCGCGTGTGTCCGGGGTTGTCGATCGTCGGCGAGGTGCTCGACGTCGACGGCAGGATCGGCGGGTTCAACTTTCAGTGGGCGTGGTCGAGTGGCTTCGTGGCGGGACGCGCGCTTGCGAAGGGGGCCGCTCGCGCGTGAACGAAGTCGTGACGCGCGGTCCCGCTACCGCTTGGGCTGCTGGCCCCCGCCCTGCTGGCCGCCCTGTCCCTGGCCCGGCTGGCCAGGCTTCTGACCGCCCTGGTTCGGCTGGTTCGGCTGGTTCCAGTTCTTGTCGCCGCCCGCGCCTTGTTCAGGGCGCTGGCCACCCTGCTGGCCCTGCTTCTGCGTATCGCCGGCGTTCTGATTGGCGTTCTGATTCTGATTGTCCATATCTGCTCCTGAGCGAGTCGGCCCCGCGCCAAGCGATGCAAGCGCGCGACCAGGAACCGCCGTTGACGCCGTACGCCGCCTCTCGCTACGCTCAGCCGTGATGGCCACGCGCTTCCTGTTCCGCGGATTCAAGTCGTCGCGCGAGATCTTCGAGCGCAGCCTCGGCGCGCTCGAGCGCGAGGTGATGGCGATCGTCTGGGCGCGCGGCGAGCTCAGCGTACGCGACGCATGCGAACGGTTGGGATCGGGTGTCGCTTATACGACGGTCATGACGACGATGGACCGCCTCTTCAAAAAGCAGCTGCTCGATCGGCGGAAAGTCGGCCGCGCGTTCTTGTACCGAGCGACTGCATCGCGCGACGAGATCGAAAACGCCGTGACGGCCGAGCTGGTGGACAGCTTGCTTGTGCGAAACGCCGCCGAACCGCTGCCGGTCCTCTCGTCGCTCGTCGACGCCGTGAGCGATCGCGACCGGGCGCTGCTCGACGAGCTCGAGCGCCTCGTGCGCGAGAAGCGGCGCGCCATCGCGCGCGCGAAGCCGCGATGAACCTGGACTATCTCACGCGCGCCGCGGTGATCGCGCTCGCGTGGCTCGCCGTCGTCAACCTCGCGGCGACGGCGGCCGTCGCGATGGCCGCGCCGCGCATCGCGCGCAGCAGTCGCGCGAGAGGCTCCGCGGCGACGTGGCTCACGCTGCGGCTCCTTCCGGCGTCGGCCTCGGTGATCTTCGTCGCGCTTCTGTTTCTTCCGTCGTACTTCCGGTTCGAACCGCGCGATCCGGGCGAAGGCGTCGACGTCACGCTCGCGGCGCTGGCGCTTGCGGCGGCGGGGATCGTCCTCGCCGGCGTCGCGCGCGGGATTCGGTCGTGGCGCCGCGCGTCGCGGAAATCGCGCGCGTGGATCCGCCGCGCGCGGCCGATCGCGCTCGGCGCGCCGCTCGCCGCCTACGAGATTCCGATCGACGCGCCGATGATGGCGCTCGCCGGCGTCATCCGCCCGCGCCTCATCGTGACGCGCGGGCTCGTCGGCGCGCTCACCGCCGAGGAGCTGCGCGCGAGCGTCGCGCACGAAATCGGCCACTGGCGTGCGCTGGACAACCTGAAGCGGCTCGCCATGCGCGCGGCGCCCGATTTCCTGTTCGCGACGCGCGCCGCATCGGCCATCGAATCGCGCTGGGCGGCCGCGGCGGAGCACGCGGCCGATCGCCGCGCGTGCGAAGACTCGGACGCGCGCTGCGCCCTGGCGTCGGCCCTCGTAAAAGTCGCGAAGCTGACGCCGCCGCGCACGCCGCTCGCCGAGCCGATCAGCACGCTCGTCGACGGCGGCGACGTCGCCTCGCGCGTGCGCCGCCTGCTCGACGACTCCGAGCCGAGCGTTCGATCGCGGCCGCGAGGGCGGCTGCCGCTCGCCGCCGCGGCGGCGGCCGGCGTGCTCGCCCTCGCGTACGCGCCGCTGCTTCGCCTCGTCCACGCTGCAACCGAGCTCCTCGTGAACGCGCTGCCCTGACCGCAGGCGCCATGCATCCGCTCGAGACGCTCGCACAGGACGTCCGCTACGCGTTCCGCACGCTTCGCCGCTCCCCCGGGTTCACGATCGTCGCCGTCCTCGCGCTCGCACTTGGCATCGGCGCGAACACCGCAATCTTCAGCCTCGTGGACGCGTCGCGCGCCAGCGCGCTCCCCTACGCCGATCCGACGCGGCTGGTCGCGCTCTGGGGCAACGTGCAGCGCGCGCGCGTCGAGCGGCGCGGCGCCTCCTACCCCGACTTTCTCGACTGGCGTGCGCGCGCGGCGAGCTTCGTCGACGTCGCGGCGTTCGACAGCCAGACGATGACGCTCGCCGGCGCCGACGAACCGGAGCGCATTCGCGTCGAGTTCGTGTCGCCGCCGTACTTCCCGCTGCTCGGCGCCCGTCCCGCTCGCGGCCGCGCGTTCCAGCGCGACGAAGACGACGTCGCGAAGCCGGCGCAGGTGGTGGTGCTGAGCGACGGCCTCTGGAAGCGCCGCTTCGGGAGCGATCCGGCCGCGATCGGCCGCAGCGTGACGCTCTGCTGCGCGCCGCGCGCGTACACGATCGTCGGCGTGATGCCGCAGGGGTTCAAAGGATTGACCGACGCCGCGGAGCTGTGGGTGCCGTTCGCGATGTACGCGCCGCCCGACGTCATGGCATCGCGCGGCACGCGCGGGTTCGCCGCGCTCGCGCGGCTGAAGCCCGGGACAACGATCGATTCGGCGCAGCGCGAGATGGACGGGATCTCCCGGCAGCTCGAGCGCGAGCATCCGGATACGAACGAGAAGCGCGCCGTGGCAGTCAGCCCCCTCGACGTCGAGCTGTTCGGTCCGTTCCGGCCCGCGCTCGCGATCCTGATGGCGGCCGTCGCCTTCGTGCTGCTGATCGCGTGCGCCAACGTCGCCAACCTGCTGCTGGCGCGATCGGAAACCCGGCGCCGCGAGATCGCCGTGCGCACCGCGCTCGGCGCGGGACGCGGCCGCCTGCTGCGCCAGCTGATCACGGAAGGCTGCGTGCTGACGCTCGCGGGTGCGGGCGTCGGGCTGCTGGTGGCCCGCGCCGCGATCGCCGCGCTCCTCGCGCACAGCCCCGTCGCATTCCCCAGCGTGCTGACGCCGGATCTCGATCTCCGCATCGCCGCGTTCACCCTCGCGGTCTCGCTCGTCTGCGGCCTCCTCGTCGGGCTCGCGCCGGGGCTGCAGGCGCGCGCGGTCGATCTCGGCGCGTCGCTCAAGGAGAGCGCGCGCGGGAGCGACGGTCCGCGATCGCAGCGCGTGCGGAGCGCGCTGGTCGTCGCGGAACTGTCGCTCGCGGTGGTGCTGCTCATCGGGGCCGGGCTGATGATCCGATCGGTGAGCAATCTCGCCGCGGTGGCTCCTGGCTTCGATCCATCCGCCGTGCTCACGCTGCACGTGAGCATTCCGCGCGCGGCTCCGCCGGCAGCGGCATCGGGAGGGCCGCCGGCGCCGCCGGCGCCGGTCGTCTACGGCCGCGCGCTGCTCGAGCGGATTCGCGCGGTGCCGGCCGTGTCGGCCGCCGCGCTCGGCTCCGACATGCCGCTCGACGGCAATGCCGCGGCGAGCTTCTACGCGGCGGAAGGACAGCCGGCGGCGAACGCGCAGAACGTGCCGCGCGCATACGTGCACCGCGTGTCGCCGGAATTCTTCGCCACGCTCCGGATTCCGCTCGTCGCCGGACGCACGTTCGGCGACGCCGACGCGTCGCCGGACGCGAACGTCGTCGTGGTCAGCGAACGCGTCGTCGCGCGCTTCTGGCCCGGGCAGGATCCGATCGGCAAGCGGATCAAGTTCGGATCGCTGACGTCGAGCGCGGCGTGGATGGCGATCGTCGGCGTCGTCGGCGAAGTGAAATATCGCGGGCTGCCGGAGAATCCGACGGCGGATCCCGACGTCTATCTGCCGTTCACCGATCGCGCCTCGCAGATCGCGCTCGCCGTCCGGTCGAGCGTGCCGCCGGCGTCTCTCGTCGCGCCGGTACGGAGCGCGATTCGCGCGGCCGATTCGTCGATTCCGATTTACGCCGTCGCGCCGATGGCCGACCTCATCGCGGAGCAGACGGCGCAGTCGCGCTTCACGATGTGGCTGATGGGCGTCTTCGCCGCGGCGGCGCTGATGCTCGCGGTCGTCGGCATCTACGGCGTGATGGCGTACCTCGTCACGCAGCGGACGCGCGAGATCGGCATCCGTCTCGCGCTCGGCGCGGAGGGCCGCGACATCCTGCGGCTCGTCGTCGGCAGCGGCGCGCGGCTGATCGCGTTCGGGATCGCGCTCGGCGTCGCCGCGTCGTTTGCGCTCGAGCGCCTCGCCGCGTCGATGCTCTTCGGCGTCACCGCCGCGGACGCCGCGTCGGGCGCCGCCGTGGCCCTGCTCGCCGCCGTCGCGCTGCTCGCCTGTTACATCCCGGCCGTCCGGGCGACGCGCGTCGATCCGATCGGCGCGCTGCGCCACGAATGAGGGAACCACGGCCCTTTCATCATGCGTTCATCTTGGGCGCGTTATAGTTCCGACCCGTACGCGTTGAGGAGGACGACATGCGACGATCGCTCTACACCGGTCTCGGCGCCCTCGCCACCGCCGCCGCGCTCTCCGCCGCCGCGACGGGTTATCACGTCGTCGGCGAGATCCAGATCGGCGGCGAAGGCGGCTGGGACTACCTCACGGTCGACAGCGCGGCGCGGCGGCTGTACGTCTCGCACGGGACGCACGTCGCCGTCGTCGATCTCGACTCCAACAAGGTCGTCGGCGACATCCCCGACACGCCGGGCGTCCACGGGATCGCGATCGCGCCGGAACTGAACAGGGGGTTCATCAGCAACGGCCGCGGCAACACCGTCACGATCTTCGATCTGAAGACGCTCAAGCCGCTTGGCACCGTCGCGACCGGCGAGAACCCGGACGACATCTGCTACGACGCCGGCACGAGCCGCGTGTTCGTGTTCAACGGCCGCTCGAAGAATGCGACCGTCATCGACGCGAGAGGCAACAAGGCGGCCGCGACGATCGCGCTGCCCGGCAAGCCCGAGTTCTCGGTCGCCGACGGCAAGGGGAAGATCTTCACCAACATCGAAGACACGAGCGAGATCGTGGAGATCGACGCGGCGAAGGCGGCGGTGACGAAGAAATATTCGCTCAGCCCGTGCAACGAGCCGTCGGGGATGGCCTTCGACGCGAAGAGCCGCCGCCTGATGTCGGTCTGCGCAAATCGCGTCATGGCGATCTCCGATCCCGATGCGGGCAAGGTCGTCGCGACCGCCGCGATCGGCGCCGGCTCCGATGGCGCCGCATTCGATTCCGGTACTGGCTACGGGTTCAGCTCGAACGGCGACGGCACGCTGACCGTCGTCCAGCAGACGGGCGGCAAATGGGAAGTCGTCGAGAACATCGCGACCGAGCGGGGCGCCCGCACGATCGCGATCGACGAGAAGACGCACAAGATCTATCTGCCGACCGCGAAGACGGCGCCGTCGCAGGGCGGCGGCCGCGCCAGCTATCTGCCGAATACGTTCAAGGTGCTGGTGGTCGGCAAATGAGACGGCGCCTCGTCGTTTCGCTTCTCGCCGCCTCAGCGCTGCTGGCTTCGGCGCCGGCGCGCGGCTGGGCGCAGCAGCCGCCCGCAGGCCCGCCGCTCGCGCTCGTGCATCCGGCGGCGCCGGCGGCGCCGCCCGCGACGATCACGCTGCAGGACGCGCTCGATCGCGCGCGGCAGAACGACGCGCAGTTTCAGTCGGCGTCCGCCGACGCGCAGATCGCGCGCGAGGATCGCGTGCAGGCGCGCGCGGCGCTCCTGCCCGCCGTCAGCTACACGACCCAATATCTCGGCAACTCGCCGAACGGCGTCAACCCGAACGGCCGCTTCGTCTCGCTCGACGGCGTGAAGATGTACCGCGCGTGGGGCGTGGTCCATCAGGAACTGTCGCCGAACGTGCTGATGGCGACGCCGCTCCACCGCGCGCAGGCGGTCGAAGCCGCCGCCGCGGCGAAGCTCGAGGTCGCGCAGCGCGGCCTCGCGGTCACCGTCACGCGCAGCTACTACACGCTCGTCGTCGCGCAGCGGAAGTACGCCGCCACGCAGGCGGCGGCGCAGCAGGCAAATCGCTTCTTCGAGATCACGCAGCAGCAGCAGCGGCTCGGGCAGGTGGCGCGCAGCGACACGATCAAGGCGGAGATCCAGTACCAGCAGCAGCAGCAGGCGTATCGCGACGCGCTCGTCGCCATGGACAACGCGCGGCTCACCCTCGCCGTGCTCCTGTCGCCGACGCTCGACGAGAACTTCAGCGTCGTCGACGATCTCGCGGCGGCGCCGCCGCTGCCGGCGTTCGACGAGGTGCGGACGATGGCCGCGCGCGGCAACCCGGACGTCCGCGCCGCCGACGAGGCGCTGCGCGCCGCCGGCCACGACGTGCGCGCGGCGAAGAACGCGTTCTACCCGACCCTCGTCCTCGACGGCGTGTACGGCATCGAGGCGAACGAGTTCGCGCTCAACAGCCGCATCGCGGCGCAGCCCGAGCTCGGCGTGCTGCCGAACCTGGGCTATTTCATCACGCTCAACCTCACCGTGCCCGTCTGGGATTGGGGCGGGCTGCGCTCGAAGGTGCACCAGAGCGAGGCGAAGCAGCATCAGGCCGAGGTGACGCTCACGCAGACGCAGCGTCAGGTGATGAGCAACCTCTATTCGATGTACAACGAGGCGATGGCCGCGAAGTCGGGCGTCGACAACCTGCAGCACGTCTCCGATCTCGCCGCCGAAAGCGTGCGTTTGACGACGCTGCGCTACCAGGCCGGCGAATCGACGGCGCTGGAGGTCGTCGACGCGCAGAACACGTTCGTCCAGGCGCGCAACGCCAACGACGATGCGCAGGTGCGGTACCGCGTCGCGGTGGCGGAGCTGCAGACACTGACGGGAAGGTTTTAGAGCGGCGTTTCAAGAACGATGTAGGGCGGCCCTTTCAGGGCCGCCGGGGCGAGGCTGAAAGCCTCGCCCTACGACGAACAGCGCACACGGAGCAAGCATGCGCCGACGAATTTTCGATGGCCTGATCGTCGCCCTTGCGTGCGCGTCGCTCACGGCATGCGGCCGCAAGAGCGAGCAGGAATCGACGCCGGTCGTGACGGTGGACGTCGCCCCCGTACTCCTCTCGCAGATCCAGCGGACGATTCGCGCCGAAGCCCTGATCTATCCGCGCCAGCAGGCGGCGATCGTCCCGAAGATCGCCGCGCCGATCCGCAAGGCGTACGTCCAGCGCGGCGCGCGCGTGCGCGCCGGCCAGCTGCTGCTCGAGCTCGAGAACCGCGACCTCGCCGGCGCCACCGACGAGAGCCGCGCGTCGTTCGACCAGGCGCAGGCGAACTACGAGACCGCCGCGCGGGCGACGGTGCCGCAGGAGCTCCAGAAGGCGGAGCTCGAGACGCGCGCGGCGAAGGACGCGCTCGACGCGCAGCAGGCGATCTACGACAACCGCCAGCGGCTGCTGCAGGAAGGCGCGATCGCGGAAAAAGAAGTCAACGACGCGCGCGCGAATCTGAGCCAGGCGCGCACGCAGTACGAGACGTCGCGCAAGCGCCTCGAGGATCTGCAGGGGTTCGCGCGCGATCAGGAGCTGAAGGCCGCCGCCGCGCAGCGGGACGCCGCGAGAGGACGCCTCGAATCGGCGCAGGCGCAGTTCGGCTACTCGCGCATCACCAGCCCGATCGACGGCGTCGTCACCGATCTGCCGCTCTACGCGGGCGAAATGCCCGCGAGCGGCCAGCCGATCGTCACGGTGATGGATCTGTCGCAGGTGATCGCGCGCACGCACGTGTCCCCGGCGGAGGCGGCGGAGCTGAAGGTCGGCGACGACGCGAACGTGATCGGGGTGGGCGGCGCGCCGATTCCCGGCAAGGTCACGCAGATCAGCCCGGCGCTCGACGCCGCGAACACCACCGTCGAAGTGTGGGTGCAGGCCGACAACAAGGACGGCGCGCTCAGGCCCGGCACGAGCCTGCGCGTCGAGATGATCGCGCGCACGGTGGGGAACGCGCTCGTCGTGCCGAAGACCGCGGTCCTCACGAGCCCGTCGGGCGCGACCTTCGCGATCGTGATCGACAAGGACGACAAGCCGCACCGCCGCAAGATCGCCGTCGGCATCCGCGACTCGGGCAAGGCGCAGGTGACCGACGGCCTCGAGAGCGGCCAGCGCGTCGCGACGACCGGCGCGTTCGAGCTGTTCAAGCTCGAGCCCGACGTGCTCTCGAAGGTCAAGGTGCAGATCGCCCCGGCGAAGGAAGAGGAAGAGCCCGAAGAAACGTGATGGCTGCGCCGCCCGACGAACGCCCCGAACGCTACTGGTTCGCCCGCCACTCGACGTCGATCATCTTCCTGATTTGCATCCTGGCGGTGATCGGCGTCTACGAGGCGCTGACGCTGCCGGTCGCCGTCTTTCCGACGACGAACTTCCCGCGCATCATCATCGGCGTCGACAACGGCGTGACGCCGATCGAGCAGATGGAGGTCTCGATCACGCGGCCGATCGAGGAGGCGGTGCGCACCGTGCCGGGCCTCGAGGACGTGCGCTCGGTGACGAGCCGCGGATCGGCCGAGATCGATCTCTTCTTCAACTGGACCGTCGACATGCTCGAGACGCTCCAGCTCGTCGACGCGGCCGTGTCGCGCGTGCAGCGCGCGCTGCCGGCCACGGCGCAGATCCAGACGCATCGCCTCGACTTCGCGAGCTTTCCGATCATCGGCTACAGCCTGACGTCGGAGAAGGTGCCGCAGACCGATCTCTGGGAGCTGGCCACCTACGACATCAAGCCGCGCCTCAACCGCCTGCCCGGCGTCGCGAGCGTGCTGATCCAAGGCGGGCAGCGGCCCGAGTTCCACGTCGTCGTCGATCCCGCGCAGATGCTGCGCGCGAAGACCTCGATTGCCGACATCGTCGCCGCCGTGAACCGCACCAACGTCGTCGACTCGCCGGGACTCCTCAATCGCAACCACCAGCTGTTCCTGGGCCTCGTCGACGCCCAGCTGCACAGCGTCGAGGACGTCGGCAACGTCGTCATCAAGCACGTGAACAACACGCCGGTGCACGTGCGCGACGTCGGCGCGGTGACGCGCGCGACCGAGCCGGTGTACACGGCCGTCAGCGCGAACGGCAAGCCGGCGCTGCTCCTCAGCGTCAACCGGCAGCCGGACAGCAACACCGTTCAGGTCGCCGACCAGGTGCACCGGGAGATGGCCGCGATTCAGCCGACGCTCCCCGCGGGCGTCGAGATGCGTCCCTTCTACGATCAGTCGACGATCGTGACGGAATCGATCGCCAGCGTCCGCGACGCGATCGTCATCGGGCTCTTTCTCGCGGGGCTGA
>Ga0209474_10001485_pt1 | contig 22789 bp, 16 predicted proteins | sample GraSoiAngelo_145_FD_185902 | JGI IMG/M metagenome (GOLD analysis project Ga0209474, IMG submission 185902) | Grasslands soil microbial communities from the Angelo Coastal Reserve, California, USA - 14_1009_05_20cm (SPAdes) (version 2) | ecosystem: Environmental > Terrestrial > Soil > Grasslands...
TGCGGATCCGGAAGAGCCGGCAAAGCTCAGTTCCAAAACCCGGGAACAAACTGCAGGCGTCGCGGATTCTTCGGTTAGGAGTCGATGGGGCAGGCCCGTGTTGACTGCCGCTGTTCTGAGCACCGTGGCGCTCGCGATGGGCTTCGGGATTTGGAGCCTATCGCGCCAGTTAGCGCCCGAGCTGACCAGCGTGTCAGCGTCGCCGGAGGCCGCCGCACTCGCCGTCCTACCGGAGAAAAGTATCGCGGTTCTTCCTTTGGCAAATCTTAGCGAAGATAAACAGAACGCGTTTTTGGCCGATGGCGTCCAAGATGACATTCGTACCGCTCTTGCCAAAGTGGCGGACCTCAAAGTAATCAACCGCACTTCAGTTAACACCTACGCGGCGGGAACGCGACGCAACTTGCGCGAGTTAGCCCAGACCTTAGGCGTCGCCTTCGTCCTGGAAGGAAGTATTCGCCAAAGCGGTGAGAAAGTGAGCATCACCGCGCAGCTGATCGATGCCCGGAGTGGCGTTCCTGCATGGGAAGAAAACTACGAACGCGATCTGGCCGACATCTTCGCGATCCAGAGTGACATCGTGCAGCGAATTATCTCTCAGCTTCAGGCCACCGTTTTGCCAAAAGAGAGAGCCGCCATTGACGAGCGCCCGACTAAGGATCTCATCGCCTATGGCCTTTACGTCCGCGCGAAGGCCCTCATCGCGACGATTTCTCTCAATGCCCAAATCAACGAAAAATTGCGTGAGGCCGTTCAGTTACTCGATCAAGCCATCGAGCGGGATCCGGGCTTTTTTCTCGCTTACTGCCAGCTAGCCGCCGCCCATAACTACTTGTACTTTTTTGGTCTCGATCACACGCCGTCCCGTCTGGCGCTGGCGGATGGCGCGCTCAAAACTGTCATTCGTCTGCGTCCTGATGCGGGGGAGACGCATCTTGCTCGGGCTGATTTCCTCTACCGTTGTTACCTCGATTACGAGAAGGCGCGGGCCGAACTCGCCGTTGCCCAACGCGCGTTGCCGAATAATTCGGATATCTTCGAGCTAACCGGCTATATCGACCGGCGCCAGGGACTTTGGAATGAATCAGCGCGGAGCTTGCAAAGGGCTCTCGCGCTGGATCCGCGCAACTTTTTCATGCTCCAACAGATTGCACTTAGCTATCAGGAGTTCCGACAGTTTCGGGCGATGGCTGCTGCTTTGGACCGTGCCCTCGATCTAATTCCGCGTGACTTAGACACACGCGTCACTCGCGCCTCGGTCGATCTCGAATGGCGAGCGGACCCCATCCCCCTTCGCGAAAGCATTCGAACAATTCTGACTGAAAATCCGGCGACCGCTTCAGACCTGGCCGCCCAATGGTTCTACCTCGCGTTGTGCGAACGCGATCCGGCGGCGGTTACCCAGGCTTTGGCTGCGATCCCGGCCAGCGGGACGGCTGTTGATCTGAACTTTCCGCGCTCCTGGTGCGAAGGCGTGGCCGCCCGCACCAAGGGCGATGTTGCCACGGCCCAAGCTGCTTTCCTTGCCGCGCACGCGGAACTCAAACGCACGGTGAGCGAGCAGCCCGGTTATGCGCCGGCGTTGTGCGTGCTCGGCCTCATCGATGCAGCCCTCGGCCGCAAGGATGAAGCGATCCGCGAAGGCCGACGCGCGATTGAACTTTTGCCGATTACCAAAGACTCAATCGACGGTGCGGAGTTGGTGAAGTACATGGGCGTAATTTACGCCTGGTGTGGCGAAAAAGATCTCGCCATCGAGCAAATAGCATTGACGCTGAAAATCCCGAGCACCTTAAGCTACGGTAACTTGAAACTGCATCCGAACTGGGATCCGCTGCGCGGCGACCCACGTTTCGAAAAAATTGTAACCGATCTCGCACCGAAGAGTCCTGAGAAGTAAACAAAGGGAAACTCGGCCGGCTTCCCAATGGTTGAAGATTCCGGTGACCCGGGATTCCGTTCGCCGCCAAAGCATCTTCGCGATCACGATTTTCCTAATCATTCGCTTTCACGAGAGAAGGGTTGCGCAGTTCGTTGACGGTGCTTTAACAAATGAGTTGAGGCGGATAGCTCTGTGGTAGAGCGGCTGGTTTACACCCAGTTTCAGGAGCTTTTCTCCATTTCGCGTTTTCCATCGCAACCGGCGAGAAATGGTCATTCTTAGAGGGAAAACAATCTCCGAACTGCGCTATCGCAAATGCATCTCATGTTGTCACTAAATCAAATGATCAGTATCATACGGAAGTGACAATGAACATCGAGCGCGGCACCGAGCCTTTTTGCGCGCACGCACGCGCGATGTGTTAGCTTTGCCGATTCAGCTTACCTTGAGGTCGGCGGGATGTGTTGCAATTGATTGCGACCAGGGACGTTTCGTCTGCGCGCGAAGTGATCAGGCTCCTTTGCGTGCCGATCGCCACCGATACCTGACGAGGCCGAGGAAGCTCACCGTTAACAGTAACAGTTGAGGCTTCATCAGGAGTGTTTGCTGTCGCGGTCAGAACGGCGTCTGTCGCGCCATAGCTTACTACCCAACGTTCCATGCCATTGTCGAAAACAGGATTTTGAAACCTGAACGCGCCGAAGATGGATCCGTAGGACAAGAAAGTGAACTGGTCACCAATGGACGGGATAAAGCCGTTTTGAAGAACAGGGTCTAGAAACCCATGTACGTTCGCGGTGTCAAGAACATCTAGAACGCTGAATTGGCCGGCGCCCGTGCCTGCGATATCGATTAGCAGCCTGCCACTACCCAGCGGTTGCGCGTAGCTGTTTACGGTCAGGGCTCCTATTGGATCTCCTGGGCTGACAGTTCCGTGACCAGTAACTGCGCCATAGATCTTTCCCGTGCCTGCGAGCGTGCTGCCATGGTTAACAAATGTGTTGCTTGTAATGGAGCCATCGAGTTGCAACACGCCACCCTTGATATTGGTGTTGCCGGTGTAGGTATTGGTTCCCGTCAGCTCGAGCGTTCCCGTACCGATCTTGGTCAACGAACCACCGCTGCCGCCATTCACCCCACCATCCTGGATCATGCCGGAAAAAGTGGTGCTTAGATTGTTGCTGCCTACGGTCAGGTTATTAGCTCCCAAGAAAACATTTCCGTCTCCCTCAATGGAGCCGACCGTCACGCCCAGAATATCATGGAAGCTTTTGTTATGGAGGCTTATGTCCAAGTTGCCGTTGCCAAACACCTCAATCCGCGATGTGCCACCAGTGGAGTTGTCTTCAAAGAGAATTGTTCCACCTTGGCCGCCGCCCAACCCAGCGTTTGCGATCAGCGTTGCGGAATCCGCGGTCGGGGTGCCGATGAAGAAGCGTGTCGTGCCGCCGAATGCTCCGCTGGCTGTGCCACCGTCGTTAATGATCGTCGCGCTGCCCGCGGTGGGGCTGCCTTCGAAGCCGTCGAAGAGCGTAGTGCCGCCGAATGCGCCGCTGACCGTGCCACCGTGGTTGATGATCGTCGCGCTGCCCGCGGTCGGGGTTTGGAAGAAATCCGTTTCGCCGCCGAATGCCCCGCTAACTGTGGCGCCGTTGTTGGTAATCGTCGCGTTACTGGCGGTCGAGGTGCCGAAAAAATTCGTCTCGCCGCCGGGGCTGAAACCGCTGACCGTGCCACCGTGGTTGATGATCGTCGCGCTGCCCGCGGTCGAACTGCCTCTGAATTCCGTGCCGCCTTGAAATGGGCCGGAAACCGTGCCGCTCATGTTGATAAAAGTACCATTGCCCGCGGTTGAGGTGTCCAAGAAGATCGTGATGCCGCCGCCGAAGCCGCCAATGCCGTTGTTGTTGGTAAAGATGGTGGAGGTTCCTGCGGTCGCACTGTTGGTGAAAACTATTTGTTGGGGAAAGCTAAAGTTGCGGGTAGCCACAAAGTTTTGTGTGGTTCCGGAATTGTTCGTGATGCCCACGCCTCTAATGGTGAGCGCAAAAAAGGGGCTGGCTGTGATTGTGAAGCTGCTCGCACCCGGAGCGAAAGTGATCCCGTCCACTATCGTATTCGCCGAAATAGAAATGGCCGTCGTACTCGAGACCGCGAACGTCGCCGTATCTGCCGACCCGTCAGGCACGGTCGCTGGCGTCCAGTTCGCCGCGTTATTCCAGTCGCCAGAGGCGGGGTTCAGGTCCCATGTTGCGCTACCGGCACGTACTGAATTGGAAACACCAATCGCAGCGACGAAGCAAAGGTAAACGAGGGCGAGTGACAGACGGCCGGAGATTTTCATGGTGGTTCGTCAGGGAAGGACGAGGATGAATATTGGCATCCACTGGTGTCCAGTTTTATTTGCTGAAAACCCGTATTATCTCGCTTTGCGGTCGGCGAAAGCGCAAAGCAGGCTAGGGCGAGCGGGAGGGCGACAGCAAAGCCGCGTCGCAAAGCCGAAGAGCTAATTAAATTTGGGACGAGTGGCTTGCGAACGGTTCAATCTGCCGCTCGAAACATAGCGGCGGCAGGAGCGCGCTTTTGGGCTGCTCAGGAAGGTGTACGTCAAACGGGCGGCTATCCGCGGGCAATCAACCTTGCCACAGGACAGGCAGTTTCAGCTTTGGCGTAGTGAGAACAAGGAGAGGAAGAGTATTTGTACTGAAGCGCATTCAATCTGTCGGCAGTCTAATTCCGGGCAGGTTCCGTGACGATCGTATTAATGCGGGCGCTCGTTGTGGCTGGGACAATCTTGTAAACGCTGCCGTTTCCAAGATCAGTAATGTAAAGCTCATGGTTGGCGTCCTCACCGAACGAGGCTGGATTTTGTAATGAATAGTTGCCGATTTTGGTTGGGAAAAGTTGCCTCGTAATATCCTGAAAGTTCGAGACGCTAGTGCCATCGTAATTGAAGGTAAAAATCCGCCCGACATTCCCAGGCTCTGGGCCAAGGTAATCCCCGAAAACATATACGCCTTGCAACGCCGGAATCTGAGCGCCGCGATAAACGTAGCCGCCAGTGATGCATTGCCCGGTCGTGTGCGGATAATCGAAGATCGGATCGATCCCATCAGGTGGTCGCGGCCCGCCAGCGCCGCTCGCCGGTGTCTGCACCGTTCCCTCGCGCAATCGCCACTCATAATTTGGCGCGCTGCCGCTCGGCGTCGGTGTTGGGGTCGGCGTGGGCGTGGCCGTCGGAGTTGGTGTTGCGGTAGGTGTCGGCGTTGGCGATCCTGCAACCACTGTGAACGAAACATTAAAGGGATTACCACGGGCACCGTTCGAATTGATTGGGATGAAGTTCATGGTGTGCGGAGCCGCGCCTTTCGGCGTCCAAGTGTAAGAGAACGGCACCGTGTTATCGCCCCACTCCACTTCGTTGTCGCGCTGGAATTGGACCTTCCATGTGTCCGATGTCGCGTTCGCCACGAAGGTGTAGGTCTGATTCACGAACAGCTGCGTCCCGTCCGTGAATGGCTGGCCGTTGTACGTCACGCTATTAATCGCTGGCGTCGTCACCGCTGCCGCGAGCTGCACGAAAGCACCGTTGATCAAGTTCGCTGGGGCTGGCTGCGCGTCTATCTCCTCGCGTGTGTCCTGCCCAACGTCGCCGATGAAGAGTCGGCCCGTCTGCGGGTCGAAGCTGCACCGCCATGGGTTACGCAAGCCGTAGGCGAAAATCTCCTGCCGGTAGGTGCCGGAGCCGAAGAACGGATTGTCTGACGGGATCGACACCGCGCCCGTGACCGGCTCGACGTGAATACGGAGCATTTTGCCAAGCAGAGTCGTGTTGTTCTGCGCGTTGCCGCCCGGCTCGATGTGCCCTGTGTCTTGATCGTTAGCACTGCCCCCGTCGCCGGTCGCGATGTAAAGATTGTGATCGTCGCCCGCGCGCGGGCTGAACCCGATCCAACCGCCGTTATGGTTGGTTTGGGGATGGCTGAAGGTGAGCAGAATTTTCTCACTTGCAGCGTCGGCTACGTCTGGATTGCTCGCTGAAACTTGGAACTGCGAAACATGGGTAACTCCATTGCTCCACGTGCCGCCCGGTACGACGAAGTTGAGGTAAAACTTCCCGTTAGTGGCGTAGCTTGGGTCGAACGCCATTCCGAGTAAGCCTTGTTCGCTGCTGGTGCTAATTCGCGCGGAGATATTCAGAAATTGCGTCGCGTTTAACTGGCCGGTAGCGAGATTCAAGATGTGAATCTGTCCGCCCTTCCTGACGATAAACAGTCGCTGAGTATCTCCTGGTGCCGCAGTAACAAAAAGCACTCCCCCTACACCGGTAGCAACACGTACCGCGCTCAAGCCGGAGATTGCTTGCGCGTAGCTTTTGCTCTGCATCGTGAATATACAGATGCCAAAACAAATCCATCTAATAGTCCTGAGACTCATTCGAGCTATCATACTACCTTCTTTCTTCAGTGATTTCGCTCACGATTTCATCCTTTGTCATTGCGTGATGTGAAACACTTCCGCACTCGCACCTCGTGCGCGCCGATTTCCGCGTAGGCGCAACCGTTTCAACATTGGCCGAGTTCAGATTCTGCAGAACTTGGAACAATGAGACCGCGCATCGGAGTTTCTTTCTTTCCTCCCGGAGTTATCGTTTTACTGCAAACCTGGACAAGGGACGAGAGCTACCGGAAGAGAACGCGCCATCCCGATTCAGATTTTGTTCAAGCCACCTAGGTTTGGCAAATCTGTGACCATTTGTCCAGCTAAAATTCGACTGGTCGCTAGAGCAACGTCCTCTCCAGCTCCAGCAACCAGCACCGATTTCCGCCTGGGCGCAACCGTTTCAAGGTTGGCCGAGTTCAGATTCTGTAGGCGACGAGACTATTTAAGGGTTAGCGACTAACTGTGGTGCAGGTTTGCTGAGGGCGACTTGGTCGCTCACTTTTTGGATAGTTGCAGTGAGCGCTTCGATCTGCTTCTGCTGCTGCGTAGCGGTCAGTTCCTGCTTCGCGACTTTGGATTCCAATTCCGTGATGGTCGCCTGTTGTTCCTCGACCTTGCGGTGCTCTTTCAGGAACTCGTTCAGGAGCATGGCATTCACCGCTTCGTAGCGAACACTCATGACTTTCCCTTCGTCGTCGCGAACGACCAAGTCAGGATTCACCTTCTCCACTTCTTCAGCAATCAAACCAAACTGGGGGATGCCATCGGGATCTATTTCCTCCTTGTAGCGGAAGCTAACTGGCTTGAGCTGAAGAATGGCTTCACTGGCTTTATCCATCGCTTTGATAGCTTGCTTGAACCTGACTGAGGAGGTGGCAACTCCAAGCTTGCCATTCGGGTTGACAACGACCTGGGTGCCGGTCACTGCTGTTCCCGCGATGCCAGCAATGAATGCAGCCTTCTGTGTCCCTTGCTTGCCAATGCGAATGGTATTCGCTTCACCGCTAGCGCCAACGACGTTGGCGCCAAGGTCGATGTTATTATTCCCCGTAGTGAGATTGGCGCCGGCATGGCTGCCAATGGCGATGTTGTTGCTGCCGCTGGAATTGCCGTTCAGCGCTTGGAAACCTTGCGCCGTATTGTCGTGACCGGCTCCGTTAGTTTGCAAGGCAAAATTACCGGTAGCTGAGTTGTTGATGCCTGTGGTGTTGTTGAGGAGGGCATTGACTCCGTGGGCGGTATTGTTGGATCCTGAACTATTGAAAAAGAGCGCGTTGAGTCCGACCGCGGTGTTGGAGTTGCCGCCTGAGTTACTGCTCAGTGCGGAAGCGCCCACCGCAGTGTTAAAGCTTCCGCCGATATTCTGCTCGAGGGCACTGATACCGACGGCAGTGTTATCTTCGCCAATTGTGTTTAATCGGAGGGCCGCAACGCCGTTCGCGGTATTGCTGATACCCATCGTGTTGCTAAAGAGCGCATTGAGTCCGGTCGCGGTGTTGTCGTGGCCAATGGTGTTACTAAGCAGTGCATTGCCACCTATGGCGGTATTGTCATGGCCGGTTGTGTTCCTGGTCAGCGTCTCATAACCGATCGCCGTGTTTGTATTACCGCTCGTATTGCTACCAAGCGCCGCAACCCCCACTGCCGTATTCTCCATGCTAGTTTGAGTCGTCATTAAAGCGTCAAAACCAACCGCGGTGTTATCAATCCCGCTTGTGAGGTTGAGCAAGGCATTTGTTCCCTCGGCGGTATTCTCGCCCGGATAACCTCCGTCCGGTGGCGGGCTAACGGCGCCAGCTTTCAAGACAGCAAAAAGTGTTAGCCATCCGATCATCATAATTAGTAAGGCGCGCCTCTCATTTCTTCCTGGTATCCATGGATTTGTTCGCTGAGTTAGTGGGTAGATCATGGTTTCCTCCTGATAGTTTTTTGTTTGCTCGGCTTGCAAACCCGAAGAAGGTCAGGCGCTCTCGGGGAACAAGAACGTCCCGGCCCGATTCAGGCCGTTAATTCGTTTCCGCCATCGTGGACAGATCTGCAAACATTTGTCCAGCAAATACGGTCTTTCTCCTGCGAGTTGGAACCACTCCACCCGACGCGATTGTTAATCACATTGGCGTAGGATCATCGATTTCTCCGCTCGCTGCGAGCTCGCCATCCGACTCGGAGAACTCTTCTGACCCAAAAGTCGGCGCAACTGTGAGGCTAAATCGCGACATGCCTGTCCAAGTTGGTTCTCGGGTTATCACTTGGCTTGAGGCCACCGTATGACTTTCCACGGTCGTAAAGGAAAGGATGCTGCTCGCTTTCGTTATGCCAGGGCCGATTACATCGTGCCATGTTCCGCCATTCGACCTGCACGATAATGGATAGCACAGGAATATCATAAGGCAGTGACAACAACTTGTTTACTCGGCTAGAAATAGATCATAAATTATCAACACAGCAGCTTCGGGCGGTTAGCTCAGTGGTAGAGCGGCTGGTTTACACCCAGTAGGTCGGGGGTTCGAAACCCTCACCGCCCAGGTTTACTCGTGAATAGTGATCGATGAATTGTGGTTAGTGCTCCATTCCGGTGGGTATTTTGCGGATTGCGCTTCGTTTCAACAAGAGATGCGATTTTCGAATAGATCGCCAGATTATGTTATGAAGGAAAAAGCGATCGATCCCAGAGTCCGCATCGGGCATGTCCATTTGAAGGTGGCTAATCTGCAGCGCACGCTCGATTTCTACTGCGGCGTGCTTGGATTCGAGCTGACCCAACGATATGGCGAAGAAGCAGCCTTTGTTTCCGCGGGTGGTTATCATCATCATATTGGACTCAACACCTGGGAGAGTCGTGATGCGCCCCCGCCGCCAAAGGGGACGACCGGTCTTTATCATTTCGCGATTTTGTATCCGGCCCGCGCCGCCCTGGCCGACGCTCTTCGACGTCTGGTGCAGGCAAACGTTTCTCTCGCAGGCGCGAGCGATCACGGCGTGAGCGAAGCGTTGTACCTAAGCGATCCGGATGGAAACGGGATCGAACTTTATTGGGACAGGCCGCGCGAATTATGGCCGCGCGACGCAAATGGGCAGATTGAGATGTTCACGCGAGAGCTCGATTTGGAAAACCTGCTATCGGAGGCGTAGCCGCCGCTGTCTCAGCGGCAAGGCCATCGCGGTTCCACTGCCAGCGACGGCGGCAACTACATCATTGAATCCGGTAGACTTCGATGAGGCCGACGCCGGTGGTGTTATTTTTGCCGCGCACAATCGCTGTCCAGTTTCCCTGAATTAGGGTGGTTAAAATGGCCGGCTCGCGCTCGTCGCCGGGAGCAAGGCCCGTCGCCTGAATCGCTGTCTGCTGCAAGGCCTTCCAATTATCGTTAGAGGCGATAAGATTTCCATTGCCATCGAATAAGTCCATCTCGGGATCTTGTAACGCATCGGCAATCCCAAAGCTCGTTAGTTCCGGACCGAGTGCGCGCACCAATACTTTCGAGCTACCATCTCCGTTAGCCCCAAGGCCGCCGCCGACAATAAAGCCGCCAATCATAACGTTGGCATCGGTCCCGACCGGGCCACGAGTGCTGATATTCGTAATTAGGGAGGCGCCCGCTTGATCGAGATCATGAACTTCGAGTAAGGCAGCGCCGACGGTACTACTCACTCCGTGCACCACAGCGCTGTAATTCCCGGGTGCGAGCGTTTGGATGATGGCCGCTTCCCGATTGTCGCCCGGAGCGTAGCCGCTTGCCTGAATCTCCGTTTGCTGGGAGCTCTTCCAATTGTCGTTAGAGGCAACGAGACTTTTACTGGAATCGTAGAGATCGAGGACCGGATCCTGTAGAACGCCGGATACGCCGAACTGCGCCAGCGTCGGGCCGAGGGCACGGACAATTACTTTTTTCGAAGCGCTGCCGTTAATAATAAAGCCGGCAATTCCCACGTGCTGGCCGGTTTCTACATGTAGCCGTGTGGAAAGATCCAGCTCTTTGCCGGTACGGATAACCGAAGCGGGGTTATTTGCGCCCGTCCCGGAAGCAAACTCTGATTGGTTATCTTCGCCGTCGCGATCAGCATCGGGACTCTGGGCATGTAGAGAGGTAGTGGGTACTTGCACGAGTGATTCTCGCGCGGCTTCCCAAGCTGTAACCAGGTCGGAATACGGCGCAATCCCGGCGCGCGTAATGAACGGATCGGGGTTCCCGGTTCGTGTATCAACCCATATCGGTACCGCCGGCACCGTTGGTCGGGTAGTTTGGGCAAGGCCAAGATAATCACCAAGCATGTAACCATTGGCGGTGAGCGGAGCGAGGGAGGCATCGGTTGAGACCGAAGTAAGCCGGACGTTGGGCTGCCAGGTATTACCGAAATCAAAGGATTGTGCGAGGTAAAGATCAACCAACACATGAGAGCCGGGATTATTCCGATGGTCATAAAAGACGCACGTAATGGTCCCGCCATCGGGCGAAACATTGATCGCTGGATTAAAAACCCCCGAGCCCGCTGGGTTATCACTAATCGCAACCGGCGCGGTCCAATTACTCCCGCCGTTAGTCGACCTGGTGAAAGCAATCCGGGGATTACCTCCAAGTAGCGTCTGATACACAACGTATATGTTCTGTGTCGTTCGGTCTGCCGCGGCTGAGGGTAGAAACGAACCAGTCCGAATCGAAGGCTCGTTATATTCGACGGCTGAGGTAATGAAAATGGGCGATCCAAAACTCTGGCCGCCATTAGTAGAGATCACCGCTTCCAGTCTTTCGGACTGTTGGCTACTCCCGAAGTTCCAATAAACAACCACGCAGTTTCCATTCGGCAAATACAATGGTTGCGATCCTTGCAAGGTAGTCTCTGTGCTTATAGCGGCGGGTGAACTCCAAGTAGCTCCACGGTCGTCGCTATAAACGCGCATAATCGGGGCGCCATTAGAATTGATGTTACTAAATAAGGAAAAAGTAACGAGCAAGCGACTGCCGGTCGCGGTTCCGGGAAAAGTATTAATTGCCATCCATTCTTTGTCGGGAAAGACACTGTTGCTGCCGGGCCGATAAGCTACCACGGGTGCAGCGAAGGTTGCCCCTCCGTCGGTTGATTTACTCAGGACAATTGCGCCGTTAATGAACTGGGGGTCGGTGGCAACGAGTGTCTCAAGGTAAACCGTGTTGATCAAGTTAATGGTCACCACCGGATCTGTTGCGCGGAAATAGGGACCGCCTGAGGTCATGGTGAGTTGCGGAATCAGCGCGCGCGTCCAAGTAAGACCGCCGTCGTGCGAAACCGAGTAGCCGCAATCGACCGCCCCGCCGCCGTTTGCAAACCGCCCCTCTTGAAATACGCCCACCAGGAAATCCTCGTTGGAGGTGGCGCGGGCAATGTGGGGCTCCGCTTGCGCCCGCATGTTGGATGGCAAAGGAGAAGGATCATTACCCAGTCGAATGTTTAGACCGATGCGCAAATCCAGCGCGACCGGCGCACTCGCCGCCTCCTCCGCGGTGGTTCCGCCTTTCGCAGTTGTGATCGAACGCGGCGGAAGGACGAGATTGTTATCACGGTTGAGCAACATCAGCCCACCGGAGGACAAGCGGTGGAGTGGAAGATTGCGCAGATTGGGCGGAAGTTTTGCCCGATCGACCGGCGGCATTATCAGAGACTGACTTTGTTGGGCAACGGCAATCGACCCGACCGCCAAAAATGACAATGTAAGGAAGAACTCTTTCAATATTGAAACTTTAGCAATTCTCCTCGATATAACAACGCGGGGGAAAAATTGTTGCGCAGTCAGCACACAGGATTGTGACCGCCGACGCCAATCACCGTCAGAAGACTAGCGCCACACCGACAAAATGGCGCCCATAATAATGCAGCCGACAATGTGATAACCTGTATCGATCGCCCAGAGGCTCCGTGGCGGCGATTGCCAGAGGTAAGTCATGGTCAATGCGATTGCACAAAACCCCACGCCAACACCCGCACCGATTTTTAGGCCGCGTAACAGATCAACGCCGTGCAGTTGATGTATGACGCGGGCTAAGACGATAGCTGCGATTAAATTGCAGACCAAGGTCACGATCAACTTTGCTCCCATCCCGCTTTGGTTCGGCTGACCTAGTTTAACGCCGTGTTGCTCGACGGCGGACCGCCATGCCTTACTAAATAGCGCCGAATACCATCGTGCGCCCAGAAGCCAGTAGGCCAGTCCCGCGCAGACAATCGCCCGTCAGTTCATATCGCCATAATCCATCACGCCATAGTCCATAATGCGTATTGTGGTCCTTCGGAATTGGATACGACAAGGTCAAACCACAACGGCGGATCAAACCCGCAAGCTCTCGACGTTGGCCCCGCAGCATCGCCGCAGCGAGTCCGTGCGGTTGCGGACAAGATGGCTGTGCTACGCCTGCTCGCTCGCCGTTCTAAATTATCCGCCGACTTAATTACTAATCCTTAAACGGATCGACAATATCGCGTCCAGCCATCGCTACGCCGAGCGGACGCAACGTGTGGAGAACGCGAATTGTTCCAGCGTGCGCGGCCAAAACTTCTGGGAGACGCCGATATGCTTGCGGCGCCTCATCGACATCTCCGCCGCGCAATTCTACTCCGCGGTTTGTCACCCACTTCATCATCTCATCATGACGCACCAAACCGTCGCGGCGAATCCGCTTCCTCCCCACCCTCTCGAATCTACCTTTGGCCGCCGTGCGCGACATGATCCGACCGGCCCCGTGGACAGTTGAGTAAAGCGCCTCACGTGATTCACCGGAGTCGACTCCTTCAATGATGACCGCATCATCGCCCATGCTGCCGCCGACAAAACCGCGTTGGCCGGGAAACGCCGGCGTCGCGCCTTTGCGCACGACCCAAAGTTCCTCGCCGTCATGCTTTTCCTGCCAGGCGAAATTATGATGGTTATGCACCTCCTCCACAATCTTCGCACCAAGAATTTCACGGACAACATGCCTCGCCACTGCTTCGCGGCCGGCATAGGCATACCTCCCGGCGAGTCTCATTCCCGTTAGATAATCGGAGCCGATCTGAGAGTTCAGTGGAACTACGGTCGGAGGCACTTCCATGCCATCTTTTCCGCCGGCCGCTTTCAAGAAATGCGTCGCCGTCTTGTGTCCAAGCCCGCGCGACCCGAAATGCACACCTACCCAGATGCGGTCCTGCTCATCCGCAAAAACATCGACATAATGATTTCCTCCGCCGACCGTGCCGAGCTGATCCCGCGCCATTTCTTTTAATCCTCCGATGGGCGCGATCGTCCAGGCCTCGTCTTCGAATAACTCATGATCCACCCGCGTTTTGGCTTTTCGCCCGATCCCGAACGAAATATCGCGTACGACATCGTCCATGATGGATTTGATCCTTGGGCCGACTTCGCTCCCTTTGGCGTCACTTAAAATGGCAAGGTTACCGCAGGCAATATCGAAGCCAACGCCGGACAACGAAATCTTGTCTTTGTAAGCAATGACTCCACCGATGGGTTGCGCATAACCTTTGTGCCCATCGGCACAAAGCACTCCACGCTCGCCTCCGGCATCGATACAAGTCTGAATCTGGCGCAGGGTCGCCTTATCGTGCTGGCCGAATACTTTCGCTTTCATTCTTCCCCCTGTCATCTCAAGCGTAGTCGAGGGATCCCGCCGCGCAACGAAAAGCGAAATGCTGGCATATGATCAACGTCCATCACCTTTCAGGCGACGAATATGAAGTAAAGGTTGGCGGCATTACGCAGACGACTCATCGCGTCACATTACGAGATGCTGACCGTCAGCGACTGGGCGGGAAAGATGTTACGGCCGAACAGTTGATTGAGGAGAGTTTTCGGTTTCTGCTGGAGCGAGAACCCAACACCAGCATCCTAAGTAGTTTCGAGCTGCCGTTGATTGGAAAGTATTTTCCGCAATACGAGCGAGAAATTCGCGAACGGCTGAGACAAGGTTAAGGCGAATGTGCTACCGGTAACGCCGTCCTTAAACGTCGAAAATCAGCCCCGAAAGCTTTCGGGGCTGGCCCCACAGCAACGATGACTGTGCTATAACCGGACGCTCGTCGGAGCGATTCAGGACGACACGGTGCTGATTAACTCGTAGAATTTATCGAGATCGACGTTACCTCCCGATACTACCGCAACGATTGGTCCTTTACCGGCTTTACCACCTAATGCGGCTGCTACCGATAAGGCGCCGGCGCCTTCCGCGATCACGCGCGTCTTTTCGGCCAATAATCGCATTGCTCGCCTGGTTTCTTCCAAGCTAACGACAATTGAACCGTCCGCGACCGGCAGCATCCGTTGCCACATTCGTGGGAAAATGCTTTTGCCACCGGCACCATCGACAAACGATTGCTTCCACCCGGTGAAGGCTTGCGGCGATTGTTTCGCGAATGACAACGCCCCCGGCGCCGCGGTTTCCGGCTCCGCGCCCCAAACTTTCACCTCCGGCTTCAGCGCTTTAACTGCGCTACCCAAACCGGTAATCAATCCCCCTCCTCCAATCGCCGCAATCACCGCGACGACATCAGGCGCGTCCTCCAGAATCTCCAAACCTAGCGTTGCATTACCGGTGACGAAATTCTGATCGTCGAATGGATGGACGAAAGTTCCTTCTATCCCTGCGAAGGCACGGTCTTCCATCGCCTTCCAAGCATCATCGAACGGCACCGGAATGAGTTTGGCACCAAGTGCGCGCATTCGCTCAACCTTCGACGCCGGTGCCGTCTCTATCACGACGACCGAACATGGCACGCCCGCCTTACGCGCCGCGTAGGCCACACCTTGCCCGGCGTTCCCGGCGCTAATCGTCCAGACTCCGCTGCGGCGCTCCGATTCCGATAGCATCGCCACGGCATTGGCCGCACCGCGCAGCTTATAAGCGTTAATCGGCTGCAAGTTCTCCAATTTGAGGTGGATAACTGGAAAATCCGGCCCCAGTTCGAGACGAACCAGGGGCGTTCGGAGAATGATGTTCGCAATTCGCTTCCGCGCTTCACGTATTTCCTTCAGTTCAATCGGACGGACCGGTTCCAAGATCGCGGACATGTAATGGAGTTTCGGATTCACCTGCAGGCGAGCAAGAAAAATCTCGGCAAAGGAACACTGTGGCTCGCGAGATGCTGCAGCCGTCTTTTATGAGCGCTTCTCCTACACTCTCACATGATATCCCTATTCATCAGCCACCCGATCGCCTCCCCTGGCAAGAACAACAAAGTCCGCGTCTTTATTCCGTCGGGCGCCCTCTCCCTAAGAACACAGTTCGTTTTAAATGCATCGATTGCGGCCGGCCGATGGAAGCGCGGGCGCAAGACGGCGGCGTCGATACGAATTGTCCCCATTGCGCAGCACCCCTTACCGTCCCTCGGATTCCGCCAAATCCGTACTTGCGTCCGATTAAAAACATCGTCCGCCAAATGAAAGCGGTGCCATTTCCGTTCCCCTACCTGCCACAGCTGATCCAACTCGCGGTATTAACGTCGGTCCTCGCTCTTTTTGCCGTCCTTTTCGTCACCATTGGCGTCGCTACCCAAGCCGCTGGAGTTTTTCGAGGACTCATCCTCGATACGAAGAAACATTTGCGAGAGGGATCGACTGTGGAACGCAGCGCGCAGGCGATCAGCATCGGAATTTACTCGCTTCTTTTCCTTCCCTTCTGGATGATTCAGTTGCCTTTCTCCCTGATTGGTTCATTCTGGAGTTCACGTCGTCTCAGCGCCCTTCTCACCGTCGCGCTGCTTCTCTCCATCGCGTACGTTGTTACGCTGTATTCGCAACACCTGATTAGGTTTTGGCATTCGCTTTAATAACGGTGCCGCGAATTGTGCCCGGCGAAGTGCTTCGAGCAGCGCCGCTAGGCATGACACGCCTGTAGCAGGACTCACCTGACAACCTGCCACGCATAAAAATTCTAGGGCGGCCAGAATGGCCGCCCTAGAATTGCTGCATACGTGTCATCTAGCTGTTAACTCGCTTCATGGTTGCCCCTAGGACTTGACTTCGGTGCCGAGTAGATTTGCTACCGTCATCGGATCATCCGGCTTCGCCATCTGGTTAACGAAACGCTGGAAACGTTCGGAAAAAAGATCGTGCCGCAAGGTCCAATAATGTTCCAGGCCGGGAGAAGCAAGATAATGCCGGTAAAGATTCCACCAGCCACGGTAGATTTGTTCATCCATCAAGCCATAAATGAAATAGAGGTGGATTGTTTCCATCGCCTTTAAGAACTGGTAGGTAACATGGTAGAAACGGGCACGATCATCGGGTGAAAGCGCGTTGATGTCTTCCAAACCGATCCGCCAAATCCGGCCGAGCTCGGCATTTTCGCTAAATTGTTTAGTGACATCACGCAGAGCACTGGCGGCGGCATCCTGCGCAGTGAGCTTGGCGACGCGCGTGCTCCGGTGCACCTGAATGGCGAGATACCAAAACGACGCAACGACCGCGAAGGAACTAATCAGTTGCGCGGTAGCATTGATCGCTTCCCAGCTCATCGATGAATGAACGTATTGAGGAGAGAGCGGCGTTCAACTATTAGCCCACGGGGAAGCGCTTCCACCTGGAGGGCAAAGCTCTGGGAAGGGGCGCCGAACCATACAAACGTCGCGCATGATCGAAAGCCGGCCGAGCCCGGCCCCTACAGCGAATGTCGCCCTAATCTCGGGGAGACTGCCCTGGCGGCTCAGCAACTTTTAGCACCACTTTGCCACGAGTATGGCGCGATGCGATTTGCTGATGTGCCTTAGCCACATCGACCAGGGGCATGACCGCGGAAACGATTGGCGTAATCTTCCCAGTATCGATTAACTTGGCCAGCTCTTCCAACACCTTTGCGTCTGGATGTGCACCAAGCCCTGTGCCCCTGATGCCATGTTTCTCGAGCTCGGCAGGATCGGGCTCCCCGGTAATTGAGACTATGATGCCACCTTTTTTCACTACACCATAAGATCGCGCCAGAGTATCGCCGCGCACAGCGTTGAGAACAAAATCGACATTCTTAACTACGTCCTCAAACTTCGTGGTGGTGTAATCGATCGGTTGGTCTACCCCAAGCTGCTTAAGGAGGCCCTGGTTTGCGGTAGACGCTGTAGCGATAACTTTGGCGCCGCGCGCTTTGGCGATTTGCACAGCAAACGTCCCTACCCCGCCGGAGCCGCCGTGAATCAGAACCGTTTGTCCCGCGCTCAGTCCGGCCTTCTCGATCAGCGCCTGCCACGCCGTCGTTGCCGCGAGTGGAACGGCTGCCGCGTGTTCGAAATCGACCGATTTGGGCTTGAGCGCAGCATGATCTTGTTTCGTCACCGCAAACTCGGCATAACCTCCCTGCTCTTCAAAACTGAGATAGGCGTAGATGGCGTCACCTCGCTTAAACTTCGTGACCTTGTTTCCAGTTTCCTCTACTACGCCCGCTACATCCATGCCGGGAATAAGAGGAAAATGGTTAATCCGACCTTCCCGAATGAAGACGTCAACCGGATTAACCGCCGCAGCCATCACCCGAATAAGAATGTCGTCATCTTTCGCCTGTGGCCGCGGCACATCTTCATACTTCAATACTTCCGGTCCCCCGGAAGAATGAATCACGATCGCCTTCATTGGCGTCTGCGCTGCCGAAGCCACAGGAAGGACGGCGATCCAGGCAATGAGCCGGAGTGAATTAATGCTTAAAGAGAGCCGCATATCGTTAGCGTAGGCCAATTCGTTATCCCGACAACGTCGAAGCGTTTCACCGCGACGGCCCAGCCCGGGTCTCTTTTTCTGAAGTGTAGGGGCGAGCTCCTGCGAGCCCAACATAAGGTCCGTCAAATACGCGAAACCTGTGGCGAGCTAAGTCGGACCCATGACGGCAAAAACGAAGCAAGATTCTAAACCGCGCATTACCCGGACCGCTTGCGAAGGAATACAGATTTCCAAGTCTGTGCGCCAAACAGGCATTCCTGCCTGTTTTCTGCCTGTTTTCCTCGGAAACGCACAACAGGGTCAAAGTTCGTTGGGCATACAGGCTCCAAGCCTATGTTTCCCTCGGACGACATGCGCGCGACCTTTCTCGTAAGCGCAAAGCAAGTATAGGTTCGTTTCACATGAAAAGATCGCTCGATAACGAGGCCGCCGTAATTGCCGACGCCGCACGCGCTCTTACCACCAATGCGGACTACGGCTCGCTGGTAGGAATGGCTGGAGAGGCACAATGCGTCCTCATCGGCGAAGCTTCACATGGAACGCATGAGTTTTACGCGATCCGCGCTGCCTTAACCCGCCGATTAATTGAAGAAAAAGGATTTCGCGCCGTCGCGTTGGAAGCGGATTGGCCGGACAGTTTTCGTGTTCACCGCTTTGTCACCGAACGCAGTGATGACAAGCGGGCCACTGAGGCTCTCAACGATTTTCGCCGTTTTCCTTCATGGATGTGGCGTAACATTGTAGTCGTGGATTTTGTCGAATGGCTGCGGCAATGGAATGCGCACAATAAAGACAATCTCGCCGGCTTTTACGGACTCGATCTCTACAGCATGCATACTTCCATCGAAGCGGTGCTCAATTATCTCGACAAGGTCGATCCGGCTGCGGCCCGCCGTGCGCGTCAGCGCTACGCTTGTTTCGATCACTTTGGCGAAGATCCGCAGCACTATGGCCTCGCCACTGTCGCCGGCGGAGCGGAGCCATGCGAAGACGATGTCGTGGCAGAGCTAACGGAATTACGACGAAAACATGCCGAGTTCATCCGGCGCGACGGACACATCGGCGAGGAAGAATTCTTTTCCGCGGAGCAGAATGCGCGGCTGGTCATGAACGCGGAACGCTATTATCGCGCGATGTTTCACGGCCGCGCCAGTTCATGGAACTTGCGTGACCAACACATGTTCGAAACGTTAAGTGAGCTATTTAGTTACCTCGATAGCGGCCAAGCGAAAGTTGCGGTCTGGGCGCACAACTCTCATCTGGGCGATGCTCGGGCCACAGAAATGCACGCGCGTGGCGAGCTTAACATCGGCCAGCTCCTCCGGGAACGCTTGGGCGAGCGCGCCTTCGCCATTGGCTTCAGCACATATCATGGAACGGTTACGGCGGCTTCGGACTGGGGCGCGCTTGCTGAGCGCAAACGTGTTCGGCCAGCCCTGGCCGGCAGTTACGAGGAACTATTTCACGCTACGGATCAGCCGAGTTTCTGGCTTGACCTTCGCGAGCGCAACAGGGCTAACGACTTGTTGCAAAGGGAGCGGTTGCAACGCGCCATCGGCGTGATTTACCGACCACAGACCGAGCGTCTCAGTCATTACTTCGAAGTACGATTGCCCGCGCAATTCGATATCATGATCCACATCGATGAAACCAAGGCGCTAGAGCCCCTGGAACGAAGCTCTCAATGGGACCGCGGTGAGCTGCCCGAAACGTACCCAACCACACTTTGACCTGTCCAATTTCTCGTTAGTCCCAAACCCACGGTCCGAGCCTTATATCCCCTCGGTCAAAATCCGGTTTGAGGACTTCGAGCTGTTGGCGTAATCCGCGTTTGAGTGGTAAATTGGACTTGCAATTGATTTGAGAAACTGGCAATCCGCACAGTTATTATGACGACGCGTGCTTTTTTCGCAGCTATTCTTGGTGGAATTGCAATGTTCATCTGGAGCTTTGTCGCACATGATTTGCTACCGCTCGGCGAAACGGGCATGCATGAGTTCAGCGATGAAGCGCCGATGCTCGATGCTTTAAAAACTAACCTTGGTCACGCTGGCGGCCTTTACCACTTCCCGGGACACAGGGCGGGGCCGAACGCAACGCGGCAGGAGAAGACCGACGCGATGAAACGCGCCATGGAAAAAGCCGCCAGCGGTCCGTCAGGAATGTTGCTTTATCATCCAGCCCGAGAGTTTTCATTCGGCAGGTTGTTGGGCATCGAGTTTGCCACCGAACTTCTCGAAGCCATCCTTGTTGTTTTCCTTCTTACTCAAACCAGGATCGAAAGTTTCGGCGGCCGGGTCGGGTTCGTCCTCGTCGCCGGAATTCTTGCGGCAATCACCACGAACATTCCCTACTGGAACTGGTATGGCTTCCCTTCCAATTATACCGCTGCCTACATGTCTATTGAAATTATCGGCTTTCTCTGGGTCGGCCTTGTCGCCGCTTTGTTGCTAAAAAGCAGATCGCCGGCATCGGCAACTTCATTACGCTGATTCGTCACATTAGCGTTGACGAAAGTCCGGCCGCGCCTCTAGCCTCCTTTCATGACTACGAAACGTGCTCTGCTTGTATCGATAATTATCTTTGCGGGCGTTTCCCTGGTCGGAGCACAAAGCCCGACTTCACCGCCCAGCGCCAGCCCCGAAGCATCCGCTTCACCCGCGAAGAAGCGCGGTCACAAAAAGGCTGAGACTTCGCCGGCGACAGCTACCAGCCCCGAAGCTTCGGCTTCTCCGGCGAAGACACGCGGACGCAAGAAAGCCGAGACCGCGGCTGCGCCAGCTGGAAGTCCCGAGGCATCGGCATCGCCGGCCAAAACGCGCGGACGCAAGAAAGCTGAGGCGTCGCCGGCACCAAGCGCAAGCCCCGCGGTTTCAGCCTCGCCAGCGGAACGTCACGCTCGCGGCAAAAAAGCAGGCGCGTCACCCACAGCTACGCCGGCAGCGTCAGCGTCTCCAGCCAAGCCGTTTTCGAAGATCGGCTCACTATTCAAGCCGAAACCAACAGCTAGTCCGGCAGCAGCTACCACCACAGGTTCCGCCGAGGCTAATGCTACACCGGCGCCAGGCGGTGGTCACGGAATGGTATGGGTGAATACCGAAAGCCACATCTATCATAAAGAAGGCTCACGCTTCTACGGCAAAACCAAGCAGGGTAAATATATGAGCGAAGCGGATGCAATTAAAGAAGGCGACCGCGCCTCCAAGACGAACGACTAACTAGTCGTAGCTTTCATTCCCCCGGGTCGCGCTCTTTTGAAAGAGAGCGCGACCCGATTTTTTGCCAAGACTTTGTTCCTCTTATTTAAAGCGACGCGACAATTGAAGCTCGGCGCACACAATCGAGAGCAAAAGCGCTACAGGGCCGGCGCGCTCCAAGACGCTCCGCGAATTTCGAAGGCACCGCGAGCGGGCACCAGCTTTTGGATTGCGCCCAGTCTTCTGCCGCTTTTAGCGCGGCCATGCCTACCCATCACCTCACCTGAGCTTCATCCCAGCGAACAGCTTCGCGCATGAGTTCGCGCGCACTTGTTACTCCAAATTTCTCCTTCGCTCGGGCAACATACATTTGCACGGTTTTAACCGAAAGATTGAGCTTCTCCGCAATGGCTGTAGTGCTCGTTCCTTGCCCAAGCATTTGAAATACCTCCAGCTCGCGATCACTCAGCCGTTCAATCGGTGGCCGCGTTGTTTTTGCATGGCTCAGTCGCGACGCGATCTGCGCCATTAAGCGCTCGCTTAGGAATACTTCACCCTGAAGCACACAGCGAATGGCTGAGACTACCCTCTGCGAACTTTCGCCTTTCATTAAATAACCGCGCGCTCCGGAACGAACCGCTCGTTCGCCATAAACCAGCTCATCGTGCATTGAAAGGACAATGACCGGCAGTTCTTGATACTGATCCCTGATGTCCTTTACCAGCTCTAGCCCGGAGCTATGTTCTAAGGAGAGGTCGACCAAAGCAACGTCAGGAGATGTTTGGGGAATTGTCTTAAGGGCAGTCGCTGCATCCGCCGCTTCCCCGCAAACCATCAGGTCTTCTTCCTGCTCGATCAAATTTTTAAGCCCGTCGCGTACGACTGGATGATCGTCCACAATAAAGACGCGAGACCGATTTTTCTTTTCCACTTAAGTAGTTATGAAGCAGAAGTCGCATACTTGCAATAGACGATCTGCTTCCGACATAGGGGATCCGCTCCTGGCTCCCGTGCCGGAAGCCGTCGGGCAATGCTACGGAAATTCGGCGTTCAGCTTGGCTCGGCTGACAGACTTCCTTCAGCCGCTCTCAGATTAGTTTTCCGTAAGCGGTATCTCGCAATGCACGACGGTTCCGTGCGCTGCATTTTCTACTCGCAATGTTCCGCCCGCAAGTTCCGCCCGCTGAGCCATCACTCTTAAACCGATGCCGTCCTTCATCGTACTTTGAGATAAACCACGACCATCATCTTCGACCTTTAGCCGGAGATAATCTTCAGTAGTCTGGAGGTGGATTCGGACATGCTGCGGCTGGCCATGCTTGAGCGCATTGGTTACGGCTTCGCGCGCCACCCAATAAACTTGTGTCGCCAGCTCCTTGGAACGAGGCGGCTTACCGCTGTGCTCGAACTCGCACTTTACTTGATTACTCGCGACTGACCGGGAGAGCGATTCCAGCGCAGAAAAGAGGCCATCGCCATCTAACTCCGAGGAATACAGGCCACGGGCAATTTTTCGGGTAAGGTCAATCCCCTGGTCGATCAGTCTTACCACCTTTCTGGCAGTAGGTTGGATAGAACTATTCTCCTTCTTCAGCTGGTTCGCGA
>Ga0209474_10001487_pt1 | contig 22780 bp, 24 predicted proteins | sample GraSoiAngelo_145_FD_185902 | JGI IMG/M metagenome (GOLD analysis project Ga0209474, IMG submission 185902) | Grasslands soil microbial communities from the Angelo Coastal Reserve, California, USA - 14_1009_05_20cm (SPAdes) (version 2) | ecosystem: Environmental > Terrestrial > Soil > Grasslands...
CCGCCGGTGAGCTCATCGAACTGCCCCACCATCCCGTCGATGTCGGTGCCGAGGTGGGTGTGGGCGTCGAAGATGTCGAGGTCGGCCGGGAGATCGGCGCGCAGGCGGTCGTCCCACGTCGCTGCGACCTCCCGTGCCCGCTCGAGTGCGTCCACCAAGCGGAATCTAGCCGCCGACCGCCTCGGTGCGCGGAGGGCGCGGATGTGTGCCGATTTCGTGCCGACTCGCCAAAGGACACTGTCGGCGAGAACCGGCGAGCGGTAGCAAGGGAGCCGTCATGTCGTCCCGGATCGGAGGCTCCATGAAGCGCATCCACCTGCTCGTCCTGCTCTCGGTTCTCGCCCTGCCCTTCGCCGCCGCGTCGGCCAGCGGCAGCGGCGCGGGCACCCTCGTCGTCGCGGAGGTCTTCGCCGCAGGCGGCAACAGCGGCGCCGCGTATGCCAACGACTACGTCGAGCTGTTCAATCGAGGCGCGGCCGCCGTCGCCGTCGACGGCTGGACGCTCCAGTACGCGTCCGCCGCCGGCACGACGTGGCAGGCCACGGCGCTCAGCGGCACGATCCCTGCGGGCGGCCGCTACCTCGTACAACTCGCGTCCGGCGGCGTGAACGGAGCAGGGCTGCCTACCCCAGACGCAACCGGCACGTCCAACCTCGCCGTCACGGGCGGCAAGGTCGCGCTCGTCGACACCGCGACCGCGCTGTCGTGCGGCACGTCCCCCGGAAGCTGCTCCGCCGTGTCCACGGTGGAGGATCTCATCGGGTACGGCGGTGCGGCCGACTACGAGGGAAGCGGTGCCGCGCCGGCGCCGAGCGCGACGACGGCGCTCGCCCGCGCGGGCAGTGGCTGCACGGATACGGACAACAACGCGTCCGACTTCGCCACCGCGGCGCCAGCCCCGCTGAACTCGTCGGCGCCCGCGGCGCCCTGCTCGGCGCCCCCGCCGCCTCCGCCCGGAACGAGCGGGTCGGCCGGGGTCGACGTCGACGTGCAGCCGGTCCTCTCGATCGCCCTCGACCACGCGACGCTGAGCTTCCCCGCCGCGGTGCCGGGCACGACGCCCGGTCCGCTGCCCGAAAACGTCACGGTGACGAGCAACGACCCGAGCGGCTACACGCTCAGCGTCCATCGGACGGCCTTCTCGCCGCATGAACTGCCGTTGGGCATCGGCGTCGGGAGCGGCGGTCTCGTGGCCGTGCCTGTCGCGCCCACGCCGGACCTGCTCCTTGCCACGGCGAGCGGCGCGAGCGCAAGCGGAGGCGACGTGTGGGCCACCAGCGTGGGGTTCGTCTCCCCGCTGCCCGTCGTCCCGTCGGGGCACTACACCGCGACGCTGACGTTCACGGTGATCGGCCGGTGAGGCGCGCTCTCGCAGCGCTGGTCCTCGGAGCGGCCGCGGCATCCATACCGGGTGCCGCGGCCGGCGGCGGCATCGGGTTGAGCGCGAGCCCGCTACGCCTGACGCTCACGGGACCGCCCGCTTCCGCGATCACGGTGCGGAACCCGGGACGCCGGCCGCTGCTCGTCGACGTCTCGCGGGCGGGGTTCGCCCGTTCGCTGCGCGGGAGGCCGCGCATCGGTCGGGCTCGTGGGTCCACGGCGTGGCTCAGGGTGCGACCGCATCGGCTGCGGATCGCGCCCGGCGGCAAAGCCACGCTTCACGTCAGCGCCGCTTCTCCGCGGCGTGCCTCGCCCGGAGACCACCCGGCGCTCGTGCTCCTGACGACGCGGCCGCTCGGCGTGCGCCGCGTCCGGTTCCGGCTACGCGTCGGCGTCATCGTCGTCCTCCACGTCCGCGGTCGGGTCGTGCGGCGGCTCGATGCGCGTGCGCTCAGGGTCCGGCGCGCCGGGGCCAAGCGCCTGCTCGAGCTGCTCCTCGTCAACCGCGGCAATGTGACGGAGCGGCTCGGCGGCAGCAGGTTGCGGCTCGTGTTGCTCCGGCATGGCCGGACGCTGGTCACGCTGCGGCCGCGGCCACGCGAGCTGCTCCCACGGAGCGCCGGCCTCGCGGAGTTCGTGTACCGCGGACGCGTACGGGGGAGCGTGTTGGTCCGGGTCGAGCTGCGGCCGGTTGGGCACGAGCGGCGCGCTTTCCACGTCCACCTGTGAGCGCTCTGGCCGGCAGCCGGCGAGTTAGGCCGTCGCGAGGATCCGGCGGAGGAACTCCGGCTCCGGCACCGCGCCATCCCACCGCGGCTCGCCGTCGATCACGATGCGGGGCACGGCCCACACGCCGAGCTCCTGCGCGAGCTGCGGGAACTCGTTCGCCTCGATCGCGGTCGCCGCCACGCGCTTGGAGGCGAAGGCGCAGCGGTACGCCAGCAGCACGGCCGGCGGGCAATGCGGTCAAGTCGGCGTGACGAATACGTCGAGGACGAGGTCGCGGTCGAGCATCTCCAGCTCCGCGAGCGACTCGGAGCGCAGCGAGGGCTCGGCGCGCCCGGCCTCCAGGATCGCGCCGACGAGGGAGCCCAGTTCGTAGCCCCACGGCAACCCGTCGTAGCGGACCCCCGCGTCGCGGCCGTCGGGGCGGATCGAGACGGCGGGGAAGCGGGGGAAGCCGTCCGGCTCGTCCTCGACCCGCCAAGTCACGCCGTCCCCCAGCTCCGCGAGCCCTTCGCACACCTTCACCATCTCCGCGCCGAAGTCGACGTCGCGAGCGCCCGCCGGCGGCGTCTGCTCGGGCCCGACCGCCACGAGAAGCTCGACGGGCCGCTCGAGCGCGGCGAACCACTCGCGCACCTTCGCCTCCTCCTCGCCGCGCAGAAGTGCCACGGCTAGAGGCTATGCGCGGCCGTAGAGGTCGTCGATCGCCTGCTCGAGCTCGTCGAGCCGGGCGGCGCCGAAGGCACGGATCGTTCCGTCCGAGTCGACGACGACGTTCGTCGGCACGCCTCGCACGCCGAGGGTCGTGGCGAGCTCGCCGGCCGGGTCGAGGAGGATCGGCCCCTTGATGCCCCACATCTCGCAGAAGCGCTCGACCTCAGGACGGGGCTCCGTCCCCTCCCAGATGTCGACGAGCACCACCTCGAGACCCGACCGGGCCCCCTCGCGCATGCGCAGCTCCTCGAGGAACGGCGCCTCCGCGTTGCACGGTCCTCACCACGAGGCGAAGAAGTTGAGGATGTACTTCTTCTCCGCCCAATCGCGATTCGTGCGCCGCTCCCCCGTCCGGTAGTCCTCGAGCGCGAACGACGGCAGCTTGTTCCCCAGCCACGGGCTTGCCTCCTCGACGACCGGGGCGGGCGGCTTCGCCGCGAGCAGGTCCTCGACGATCGACACCGTCTGACTGCCCGCGTTCGCGACGAAGATGCGGCCGTCGTACGGGTCGACGACGACCCCGCCCGGGCCGTTGCCGACGGGGATCTGAGACCACTCCTGCCGATCGGCGACGCCGAGCACGCTCAGCGTTCCCGCGCCGCGGTTCGTGACGTAGATCCGGTCGTGGGCGGGCGCGACCGTGAGCCCGACGGGCGCCTGGCCGGTGCGCGTCTCATCCACCACCTCGATCGCGTCGAGGTCGACGAGGGAGACGGTGCCCGCGATCGAGTTGACGATGAACGCCTCGCCGCGCTCGGGCACGATCCCGATCGCGCACGTGCCGGTGCCGAGTTCGAGCCGGCCGACCTCCTCGAAGGAGCCGGCGTCGTAGAAGTTCGCGGAGGCGGCGACGAAGTTGACGCAGATCACGAGGCCGCGGGTCGGGTCGACCCCGATCGCGCCGGCGCCCGGCTCCGCGTCCACGGTGGCCACCGTCTCGAGCGTGTCGAGGTCGATCACGCTCATCGTCGAGCCGAGTGAGTTGCCGACGTAGAGGCGGCGGAACTCCGGTACGTGGGTCAGGCCGGAGGGGTAGCCGCCGACCGGCAACGCGGTCTCCACCTCGAGCGTCGCGGAATCGATGACCGTGACCTGGTCGGAGTGCGCGTCGGCGGTGAAGACGCGGCCCGTCTGCACGTCGAGGCCGATGTCGATCGGCTCCGCGCCGGTCTGAATCTCGGCGACCACCTCGTGCTTGTCGAGGTCGACGACCGAGACGAAGTCGCTGCGCGAGCACGCGACGAACGCGCGGCGCCGTGCGACGTCGACGGCGATTCCCTCCGGATCGAGCCCGACGGGAATCTCGGCCACCTGCCGCCAGGGCGAGCGCGAGTCGATCCGGCACGCGGCCCCGACGGGGAAGGCCGGATCTTCTCTCTCGCCGGTCGCCGCCATGTGACCCCGCGAGTATCCCTTTTCGCGGGCTGAAGCGCCAAACGAAGCGGCGCGCGGCCGCTAGGATCGGTGCCAGCTGTGGCCGACGCGGTTCTCATCTACGGCGACTCGTTCCGCTCCGCCGACATGCGGCACGCGGTGCCGCTCGGCGTGCCCGATCCGTTCCTCTATGCCGAGCGGAACGGGGATCGGCACGTGTTCGCGAACTCGATGGAGGCGGCTCGGCTGCAGGAGCTGGGCCTCTTCGACGTGCACGTCGACGAGGAGCTCGGCGTGGACGAGCTCGTCGAATCGGGCGTCGAGCCGCGCGAGCTCACGGCGCAGCTCGCCTTGCGCGCCGTCGCGAGTCTCGGCCTCGAGCGCGCGACGGTTCCCGAGAACTTCCCCGTCTGGCTCGCCGACCGGCTCCGGGCCCAGGGCGTCGAGCTAGACGTCGACCAGGAGCTCTTCGACGACCGGCGCCGTGCCAAGACCGCGGCGCAGCTCGAGGGGATGAAGCGCGCGCAGCGCGCCGCCGAGGCGGCGATGGACGCGTGCCGCGAGCTCCTCCGCCGTGCGGAGATCCGGGGCGACGAGCTGCTCCTCGACGGCAAGCAGCTCACCGTGGAGCGCGTGAAGGCCGACATGAGCATGGTCTTCGCCGCGCACGACACGACCGCAGACGAGTACATCGTCGCGCCCGGCGCGCAGGGCGCAGTCGGCCACGACATGGGCTCTGGGCCCATCCGCCCGAGCACGCCGCTCGTCGTCGACATCTTCCCCCGCGACAACGCCTCCGCCGTCTACACGGACATGACGCGCACGTTCGTCGTCGGCGACGTGCCCGACGATGTGCGCGAGTGGCACTGGCTCGTCAAGGAGGCGCTCGACCGGGCCGTTGCGGAGATCCGCCCCGGCGTCGAGGGACGCGCCGTCTTCGAGCACACGTGCGACATCTTCGAGGCGGCCGGCGAGCCGACTCAGCGCACGAAGAAGCCGGGCGAGACGCTCGGCGACGGGTTCTTCCACGGGCTTGGCCACGGGGTCGGCCTCGAGGTGCACGAGGCGCCGGGCATGGGGCGCCTGTCGAGAAAGACGCTCGTCGCGGGCGACGTCGTCACCGTCGAGCCGGGGCTCTATCGTGTCGGCTACGGGGGAGTCCGGCTCGAGGACATCGTTCTCGTGACCGAGAACGGCGCCGAGGTCCTGACGGACTACCCGTACGACCTCGAGCCCTAGCCCGTTGGGGGTTGGTTCCCCGGCGGAGTCTGTGGTATGAGCTGAGGATGCAAGGTGTGATGGCCCCGCCGAAGCGCCACCCGACCCCGCCGCTGATGCTGGCGGCCGCGCCACTCCAGCCGACTCGCGGCCTGATGAGCGTGGAGGCGCGCGCTTTCGCCGAGTTCGACCTTCAGCTGGAGCTGCGGCGGCTGCTGTGGAGCGCTGCCGTGGCGTTGCTGCTCGTCCTCTGCCTGCTGCACGCCGTCGGCACGCGCTGATCGCTGCCGTGTTACACCGGCGGTCATAGCGGGAACGACCCGGTGCACTACGGACCGGCGGTCGGTGGCCGCGGGGGCGGCTCGCCGATACCGGAAGGAGGAGGTACGCATGGCAGCTGTCGAGGCTGAACCCGCCCCCTCGTGGATGCCAGCCGATCCCGCCCCGCTTGGTCTGGGGGCATTCGCGCTGACGACGTTCATCCTCAGCGGGCACAACGCGACCTTCATCCCCGACCTGATCTGGGTCGGCCCCGCGCTCTTTTACGGCGGAGTCGCCCAGCTGCTCGCCGGGATGTGGGAGTTCCGCAACCGGAACGTTTTCGGGGCGACGGCGTTCTCGACGTACGGCGGCTTCTGGCTGTCGCTCGGGATCGTCGTGCTGCTCGCCTCGGTCTCGAAGACATTCGCGGCGGGCCTCACCGGCGCGAACTTGCCGAACGCGGTCGCGTGGTTCCTCGTCGCGTTCGCGATCTTCAACACGTACATGCTCCTCTGGAGCACACGCGTGAACCTCGCCGTCCTCGGCGTCTTCGCCACCCTGGAGGCGACCGAGATCATCCTCGCGATCGGCTTCTTCCGCGAGGCGCACGGCTACAGCCCGTACATCACGCACATCGGCGGCTGGGTCGGCCTCGCCACCGCCGCCGTGGCCTGGTACACATCCGCGGCCGGCGTCGTGAACGGGATGGCCGGGCGTGCCGTGGTTCCGGTCGGCGGGCCGCTGTGGGGCCGCGTGCCTAGACTGGCGCGGCCGGCGACGACGCACTGAGAGGAACGGAGGTCGTAGTGGCATCGAAGACGCACGAGGAGGTCGAGCTCTCCGAAGCTCATATCGCGGTCCACTGGAAGGAGGAGGAGTACTACGACCCGCCCGGCGCGATCAAGAAGGTGGCGAATGCCAACGAGCCGTCGATCCGGGAGCGATTCGCCGAGGAGAACTTCCCACAGTGCTTCGAGGAGTACGCAGAGCTCCTCACGTGGGACAAGAAGTGGGACACGATCCTCGACACGTCAAATCCGCCGTTCTTCAAGTGGTGGGTCGGCGGCCGCCTGAACGCCTGCGCCAACTGCGTCGATCGCCATCTCGAGACGCGCGGGGACGAGAACGCGTTCATCTGGGTACCCGAGCTCGAGGACCAGGAGACGCAGGAGATCAGCTACCGCGAGCTCCACCGGCGCGTGAACGAGTTCGCGTCGCTGCTCGCGGACTTCTGCGGCGTCAAGCCGCAGGATCGCGTCACCTTCCACCTGCCGATGGTGCCGGAGCTGCCGGTTGCGATGCTCGCCTGCGCCCGCCTCGGCGTCATCCACTCGGAGGTGTTCGGCGGGTTCTCGGGCGCTGCCTGTGGCCAGCGGATGGCGGACGCGAACAGCACGATCCTCGTGACCATGGACGCCTACTACCGCAACGGCGAGCTCATGGATCACAAGGTGAAGGCGGACGAGGCGATCGAGGCCGCCCGCAAGGAGGGGACGGAGGTCGAGAAGGTGCTCGTCTTCCGCCGCCACCCGGGCGAGTATCACTCCGGGAGCCCGATGGTCGAGGGGCGCGACTTCTTCGTCGACGAGCTCCTCGAGCGCTACCGGGGGCAGGAGGTGGAGCCGGAGTCGATGCCGGCCGAGGACACCCTCTTCCTCATGTACACGAGCGGAACCACAGGCCGGCCGAAAGGTGCGCAGCACTCGATCGGCGGCTACCTGTCGTACGTCGCCGGGACCGCGAAGTACTACCAGGACATCCATCCCGAGGACACGTACTGGTGCTTCGCCGACATCGGCTGGATCACCGGGCACAGCTACATCGTCTACGGGCCGCTCGCGCTGGGGACGACGAGCGTCATGTACGAGGGTATCCCCACCTACCCGGATGCCGGCAGGCCGTGGCGGATCGCGGAGAAGCTCGGCGTGGAGATCTTCCACACCGCGCCGACGACGATCCGCATGCTGCGCAAGCTCGGCCCCGACGAGCCGGCGAAGCACGACTACCACTTCAAGACGATGACCACGGTCGGCGAGCCGATCGAGCCCGACGTCTGGCGCTGGTACTACCACACCGTCGGCAAGGGCGAGGCGGCGATCACTGACACGTGGTGGCTGACCGAGACCGGCGGCTTCCTCGGTTCGACGCTGCCGGCGCTCGAGAGGATGAAGCCCGGCAGCTGCGGCCCGATGGTGCTCGGCATCTACGGCGTGATCTACGACGAGAACGGCGACGAGGTGCCGAAGGGCTCCGGCAAGGCCGGCAACATCTGCATCCGCAACCCGTGGCCCGGACGCATGCTGACCATCTGGGGCCAGGACGAGCGGTACGTCGACACCTACCACAAGAAGTACAACCGCGATCCGAACAGCACCGACTGGCACGACTGGCCATGGCTGTGCGGCGACGGCGCCGTGCAGGCGGCCGACGGCTACTACCGCATCCTCGGCCGCATCGACGACGTGATCAACGTCGCCGGCCACCGGCTCGGCACGAAGGAGCTCGAGTCGGCGGCGATCGAGGTCGAGGAGATTGCGGAGGCCGCGGCCGTTCCGGTCATCGACGAGCTCCGGGGGAGGGCGGTCGAGATGTACGTCTCGCTCAAGCCGGGAATCGACGACAGCCCGGACATCGCGGACAAGGTGACGAAGGCGATCGAGACGGAGATCGGCAAGATCGCCCGCCCGAAGAACGTCTGGATCGTGGCGGACATGCCGAAGACGCGCTCCGGCAAGATCATGCGGCGCGTGATCGCGAGCATCTCGAACTTCGCCGACATCGGCGATGTGACGACGCTCGCGAATCCGGAGATCGTCGACGAGATCAACGAGCACGTCCGAGCCGAGAAGGTCGCGCATGGCGATGTCCCGCGCGAGCTCTCGGAGCAGGAGCTCGCCGAGATCAAGGCATTCGGGCAGGTCGAGTAGTCGCGGGTCTCGCTCGTCAGGCGGGGGAGCCCCCGGGCTCCCCCGCTCCTTTCGCAGATGAACCCCGACGAGCTGCGGAGACCGCCACATCGCCGACGTGGACGACCGCGGGCACCTCGAGCCGCAATTTGCGGACAATGTCCCCTGAACGAGGGTTTCTTCCGTCCGCAGCGAATGCTAGAAACCTCGCGTACGAGCGGCTGCGGAGGTCGAAGGCACTCCAACGGGCGAATCCGGGTCAGGTGCCAACTGGACCGCCGACCTGCGGAAGACGCCGCCGCCCGTCCTTTTGAATCCACGCCGGGCACGATCTGCTCGGCGTGCCTCAGCCGTCGAGGAGCTGCTCGAAGCGGGTGGCGTCGTCGAAGGGGCCGATCACGGCGAGCCGCAGCCGGTCGGATGCGATGAGCTCGGACGCGACCCGCGCCACGTCGTCGCTCGTCACGGCGTCGAGCGCGCGTACCACCTCGTCGGGATCGGGCAGCCGCCGCTCGAGCACTTCCTTCCGCAACCCGAACATCATCAGCCCTTGCGGGCTCTCGAGCTGGAGGACGAAGCGGCCCTTCGCGAAGTTGCGTGCCTTCTCGAGCTCTTCCGCGGGCAGCGGCTCGGCCGCGATCTTCCGCAGCTCGGCGGCGATCGTCGCCACGGCATCGTCGATGCGGGCGATGTCCACTCCCGCCTGCGCATAGAGCGTGCCGGCGTCGGTGTAGCTGTGGTTGAGCCCGTAGACGTAATAGGCGAGCCCGCGGCGCTCGCGGACCTCGGTGAAGAGGCGTGAGGACATGCCGCCGCCGAGTGCGGTTGCGAGAAGCTGGATGGCATAACGGTCGGGATGGTCGAGCGGCAGGCTGTGGACACCGAGTGAGACGTGCGCCTGCTCGGACTGCTTCGTCGAGACCTGAACCCGGCTGTTCGTGTACGGGGCCGCCGGCTCCGGCTCGCCCGTATCGGCGTCGGCGAGGTCGCCGAGCAGCTCCTGCACCCGCTCGAGCAGGGCGTCGCCGATGCGGCCCGCGACGCCCAGCACCATCCGCGACGGCCTGTACCAGTGGTCGAGATAGCCCATGAACGTGTCACGCGTCGCGTCGCGGATGGTCTCCTTGTTGCCGATGATGTCGCGGCCCAGCGGCTGGTCGCCCCACAGCAGCTGCTCGTAGACGCCGCCGATGAAGTCGCGCGGCGTGTCGTAGTACATGTTCATCTCCTCGATGATCACGCCCTTCTCCCGCTCGATCTCCTCCTCTACGAAGCGGGAATTACGGAGCATGTCGACGAGGACGTCGAGCGCCACGTCACGGTGCTCGGCGGCGCACTTGACGTAGTACGTCGTGTTCTCCTTGCCGGTGAAGGCGTTGAACTCGCCGCCGATCGCGTCGATCTCGCCCGCGATCTGGCGGGCGCTTGGCCGCCGCTCGGTTCCCTTGAAGAACATGTGCTCGGCGAAGTGCGCGATCCCGCTCGCCTCGGCCGTCTCGTAGCGGGAGCCGGCGGCGAGCATCACCATCACCGCGACGGACTGCGCGTGCGGCAGGTCCGCCGTGAGCACCCGGAGGCCGTTGTCGAGCGTGTCTTGCTGAAAGATCGTCAACCCCTCCCGATCGTATAGACCTACGGCTCGTGAACGGCGAGGAGACACGGCGGGCGATTGCTGCGCAGCCGGAATGGCTGGCGCAGGTGCCGACTGACAAGCGCTTCCCGGACGACGCGCGGCTTCTCTTCACCGGCTGCGGGACGTCGTTCCACGCCGCGATGACCGGGGGCGATGCCGTGCAGGCGCTCGAGCTCGCCCTGCGCCCGGAACGCGAAGCCGACCTGCTCGTGCTCGTCTCCCACGAGGGCGAGACGCCGCTCACGCTCGAAGCTGCTCGCGTGTGGCGCGGCCCCCGCTGGCTCGTGACCGGACGCGCCGACGGGCCGATCGCCGAGCTCTGCGACGAGGTTGTCGTCTGCACGCCGGAGATCGAGACGAGCTGGTGCCACACCGCGAGCTACACGTGCGCGGTGGCGGCGATCGCTGCCCTGCTCGGCGAAGACGTCTCCTGGCTGGCGGCAGCCGTCGAGGAGGCGCTTGCGAACGACCTGCCGCTCGTGCGCGACCAGGAGCGGTTCCTCGTGGCCGGCGCGGGCCGCGAGCTCGCGACCGCGCACGAGGCGGTGCTGAAGCTGCGCGAGGGCGCCTGGGTCGCCGCGGAGGCGTACGAGACCGAGCAGCTCCTGCACGGCTATCTGGCTGCGGTCGACGAGTCGGTGAGGGCGTTCGTGCTCGGGGGGGAGGGATTGGCGGCGGAGCGGGCTGGAGCCGCTGCGGCGGCGCTGCGTGAGCTGGGCTGCGACGTCGACTTGCTGCCCACGCGGCACCCAGTGGTCGACATCGTGCTCTTCCAGCGTCTGACGGTCGCTCTCGCCGAGGCGCGCGGGCGCGAGCCGGACCGCATCCGCCGGCACGACCCGCGCTGGGCGGCGGCCGCGCGCGCCGCGAAGGCGGACAACGCGGCCTAGCGCCGCCTAGAGCGCGGCGAGCGCTTCGAGCAGCCGGTCGACCTCGTCGAGGGTGTTGTAGTGGACAAAGCCTGCGCGGACTGCGCCGTCGGGTTGCAGGCCGAGCCGTTCCATCGCCTCGACGGCGTAGTAATCGCCGGCCCAGACCGCGATCCCCTGCTCGGCGAACCGCTCTGCAACCTCGCGTGGCGTGAGGCCGGCAACCCGGAAGACGAAGGTCGGGACGCGGCCCTCCATCGTCTCCAGCCCGTACAGCGTGCAGCGGCCGGGCAGCCCGTCGAGGAAACGCTGCCCGAGCGCCCGCTCGTGCGTCTGGATCGCGTCCCAGCCGACCTCCCCGATGTATTCGACCGCGGCGACGAAGCCTGCGAAGAGCTCATGCGCCAGCGTCCCCGTCTCGAAGCGGGTGCCGACAGGCTCGTCGGCCGCCGGCCGCACCTTGTACGGCCGCCAGGCGCGCAGGAGCACCTCCCGCCCGAAGGCGAGGCCGAGATGTGGGCCGAAGAACTTGTACGGCGAGCAGAGCAGGACGTCGACACCGAGCGCCGCGACGTCGATCGGCCCATGCGGAGCGAAGTGGACGGCGTCCGCCCACGCCAGGGCGCCGGCTTCGTGAGCGAGCGCCACGACGCGCGCCGCATCGGGCGTCGTCCCGACAGCGTTCGAGGCGAGTGGGAAGGCGACGACACGTGTGCGCTCCGTCAGCTTGCGCTCGAGGTCGTCGAGATCGAGCGTCGTGTCCTCGTGGATCTCGACGAAGTCGACGCGGAGATCGAGGTCGTGGGCGAGCTCGAGCCACGGCGCGACGTTCCCGTCGTGATCGAGCTGCGTGACGAGGATCTCGTCGCCGGCCTCGAGAGTCCGCGCGAGCGCGCGGGTGAGGGCGAAGTTGAGCGTCGTCATGTTCTGGCCGAAGATCGTCTCCTCGGGCCGGCAGCCGAGGAAGCCGGCCGCCGTCCCGTGCGCGCGCTCGACGAGCTCGTCGCTGCGGCGGCTCGCGGCGAACGCGCCGCCGAGATTGGCATTCGACTCGCGCAGGTACGACCCGATCGCGTCGATCACGGACTGCGGGCATTGCGTCCCGCCCGGCGCGTCGAGAAACGCCACGCCGGAGGCGAGCGCCGGGAAGCGCGCGCGGAGGGCGTCCACGTCGAGAATCGCGGCAGCCATCTAACCCTGCTCCAGCGGCGCCATCGTGAGGCCGCGGTCACGCAGCTGCTCCCAGTAGAGCTCTGCCTGCTCGCGCAGACCGGACCAGACGACAGCCTGGCCGGAGCTGTCGATCCGGTTCGCCAGCCGCATCCCGTCCTCGTACGAGACGCCGGGGATGACCGCCGACAGCGTGGCCGCGACGCCCTGGAACGTGTTGTGGTCGTCGTTGAGGACGATCACGAGCCAGGGCCGGCCGAGGCCCGTGCCCTCGCCGCGGTCGAGCCGCTCCCGCGGCGGCGTCAGCGTGCCGCTCACAAGCCGATCGTACGGCCGTTCACCGTCCATCGATAGCTTGGCTTGGCGGTGAGGGAGGAGCCGACGAAGCAGTCGCGCTCGGCCAGTGCGAGGAGCTCGGCGAGTGCGTCCGGCTCCGGCTCGGGCTCGAGGTCGACGGCGAGGTCGACGTCTGTCTCGACGAGGGCGTAGCGCTCGTTCATCTCCCGCTTCGTGACGAGAGTCCGGCCGCCGCCGGAGGCCGAGCCCACGTTGACGCCGTTGCGGCCCGCGTGATGGTTGAGGCTCTTGAGCGAGCAGCGTACGAGCGCCGCGAGGATCAGGTGCTCGGGCGACCACTCCGCCGGCACGTCGAGAACGACGCCCGTCTCCTCCCTGAGCTCGCCCGCCGCTGTGAGGTCGACCGCGTACCGCAGCTCCTTCGCCCTGACGGCCACGGCAGGCATCGTCTCAGATCGCGGGTCGGACACGGCCCAGCGAGCGCCGGCCGCTCCGTCCGGAACGCTTCGTACGCTGCGTCACGTGCGACGGCTGCGTACGCTGTCGGAGGCGGAGTGTTACGTCCGCTGCTACGGCGGCTGGGACCCGACGGTGACCGTCACGAAGGTCGAGCCGCGGCCTCCGCGGTACGAGTTGCGGGTGTCGGGCGAGGACCTTCGCCGGGAGTTCGAGGCGCGCATCGAAGCCCGGACGGAAGAGCTCATGGCCGACCTCGACGCGGCCGAGGCAGCCGCCGAGGCCGCCTAGCCGCGCAATCATCCGGCGCAAAGTTGCCACCCCGGCGTGACGGCTCGTCGCCTACCGTTGACGAAGGGAACCTCGCTCCCCCCATGGGGGAGTACGTGGCTCGAGTAAAGGACATGGCCGGACAGGACGGGACTCCGAGCGACGTGCCGGATGTCCTCGCGCCCGCGCTCCGCATCGTCTTCGTCGGCATCAACCCGGGCCGCATGTCCGCCGCCGCCCGAGCGCACTTCGCGAACCCACGCAACGACTTCTGGCGTCTCCTCCACGCGGCCGGTCTGACGTCTCGCCTGTACGAGCCGCTGGAGCAGTTCACGCTGATCGAGGAGGGGATCGGGATCACCAACGCCGCGTACCGCACGACGCCCGGCTCGGGCGACCTGCGACGCGCAGACTTCGCCGGCTCCGCCGAGCGGCTCGAGCGGATCGCCCGCGAGCTGAGGCCGGGGTGGCTCGCCTTCGTCGGCAAGGAGGCATACCGCGGCAGCTTCGGCACCCGGCCTGACCTCGGCCTGCATGAGCGCAAGCTCGCGGAGGCCAAGCTCTTCGTCCTCCCTTCGACCTCGCCCGCGAACGCAGCCGTCCCGTGGGAGGAACGGCTGCGCTGGTTCCGCTCGTTGTCGAAGCTCAGCCGCGCCAGCGGTTCGTGATCGGCGTCCGGCGGTCGCGGCCGAACGCCTTCGGCCGCAGCCGCACCCCCGGCGGCGCCTGCCGCCGCTTGTACTCGGCGCGGTCGATGAGCGCGACGGCCCGCGCCACCACCTCCGGGTCGAAGCCGTCGGCACTCAGCTCGTCGAGCGAGCGGTCGTCCTCGACGTAGGCCTCGAGCACGCGGTCGAGCTCGGAATACGGCGGCAGCGAGTCCTCGTCGAGCTGGTCCGCCCGTAGCTCCGCGCTCGGCGCCCGGTCGATCGTCGACTGGGGAACGAGCTCACGGCCCCCGCGCTCGTTCAAGTGCTGCGCGAGCCGGAACACGTCCGTCTTGAACACGTCCTTGAGGAGCGCGAACCCGCCGGCCATGTCGCCGTAGAGTGTCGCGTAGCCGACCGACAGCTCCGACTTGTTGCCTGTGGCGACGAGCAGCCAGCCGAACTTGTTCGAGAGAGCCATCAGGAGCGTGCCGCGGATCCGGGCCTGGAGGTTCTCCTCCGCGAGGTCGGGCTCGCGGCCGGCGAAGGGCTTGGCGAGCACGCCGCCGAACGCTTCGACGACCGGCTCGATCGGGAGCTCCTGGAAGTCGCAGCCGAGGTTCTCGGCGAGACACCGCGCGTCGCCCTGCGTCCCCTCGGAGGAATAGCGGGACGGCATCGAGACACAGTGCACGCGCTCGGCCCCGAGCGCCTCGACGGCGAGCGCGGCGGTGACGGCCGAGTCGATCCCGCCCGAGACGCCGACGACGACCTCTGCGAAGCCGTTCTTGGCGACGTAGTCCCGCAGTCCGAGGACGAGGGCGCGCCGCATCTGCTCGAGCTCCTCGGCGAACGGGACGAGCGGCGGCTCCAACGGCGCCCGGTCGCCGCGCTCCGGCAGTGCGACCTCGATCGTCGTCACCTCCGGCAGCTCCGGCAACTCGCGCGCGAGCGCACGCCTGCGCACGTCGCGCAGCCGTCGCGCCACGACGGCGGACGGATCGACGTCGACGACGAGCAGGCACTCCTCGAACCCCGGCGCCCGCGCGAGCACCTCTCCCTCGTCGTCGAGGACGAGTGAGTGCCCGTCGAAGATGAGCTCGTCCTGGCCGCCCACGGTGTTGCAGAAGGCGACGAAGCAGACGTTGTCGAGCGCCCGCTGGCGGAACATCGCCTCCCGCTCGCGCTCACGGCCGACGTGGAACGGCGAGGCCGAGATATTGACGAGCAGCTCGGCCCCGGCGAGCGCGAGCTCCGTCGCCGGCGGCCCCGGCTGCCACATATCCTCGCAGATCGTCACACCGATGCGCGCCCCGGCCGCCTCGACGATCACGAGGTCGCGACCCGCGGCGAAGTAACGGTCCTCGTCGAAGACGCCGTAGTTCGGGAGGAACCGCTTGCGATAGATGCCGCGGACGCCGCCGTCCGCACAGATCGCGCAGGCGTTGTAGAGGTCGCCGTCGAAGAGCGGCACTCCCACGAGCGCGACGAGGTCGCGCGTTTCCGCCGCGATGAGCTCGAGCGAGGCTCGGGCCGCGCCGACGAAGCCCGGCCGCAGGAGCAGGTCCTCGGGCGGATAGCCGGTCACCGCGAGCTCGGGGAGGAGGACGAGATCGGCATCGGCCGCGCGCGCCTCCCCGATACGCGCGAGGATGAGATCGCGATTCCCCTCGAGGTCGCCGACAACTGGGTCGATCTGCGCGAGCGCGAGTCGCATAGCGGTTTCAGCCTAACAGTCGAAAACCTATGGACGCCGCAGCCGGATCGCGTTCCAGTCGTGCTCGAGGATCTCGCCGATGCGCCCGCGCAGCGCTTCGGGCGGGTCGTGCTCCGCGTGGAGGTAGCGGCCGCTCAGAGCGTCGAACTCGCCCGACGCGAGCGCCCTCACGAGCCGGGGAGCGCACTCCCGCGGCGTCCACGGCATGTCGTCGGGGAAACCCGCGGTCATCTCGGTCCGCACCATCCCGGGGCTGATCACGAAGACCGGGATCCTGTCGCCGAGCGCGTGCGCGAGCGTCTCGCCGTAGCGGCAGACGGCAGCCTTCGAGGAGGTGTACGCGGTCTCGCTCTGCCCGGGGAGGTACGCCGAGCCGCTGCCGACGATCACGATCCGGCCGGCGTCTCGCTCGAGCATCCCGGGGATGGCTGCACTGCAGCAGAGATGGACGCCGAGCACGTTCACCTCGAACGTCCGCCACCAGACCTCGGGCTCGCGCTCCCAAGGTAACCCCTCCCCACTTGCGGTGCCGGCGTTCGCGACCAGCAGGTCGATCGGCCCGAGCTCGGCGAACCAGCGCTCGACGTCCTCCCGCTTCGATACGTCGCCGACGAGCGCGCGGCCGCCGATCGCCGACGCGACGCCCTCGACCTGGTCCGCTGTGCGCCCGCTGACGGCGACCTCCATTCCTGCCGCCGCGAGCTCCCGCGCGACGTTCTCGCCGATTCCGCGGCCGCCGCCGGTCACGAACGCCCGCTGTCCCGCCAGCTCGGTCATGGCGCAACTCTAATTTGCCGACGTAAGTTAGCGCCCGCTAACCTAGTGAGCGCTAACTTCGGACGAGGAGAACGATGAGAGCACGGGTGCTGGCCGTCCTGGCGGCCGAGGAGAACCGCAAGTGGTGGACGCTGTTCGCGGTCTCGTTCGGCCTCTTCATGATCATGCTCGACAACACCGTCGTGAACGTTGCGTTGCCGACGATGCAGCGCGACCTACACGTCTCGATCTCGCAGCTCGAGTGGGTCGTGATCGCGTACGCGCTCACCTTCGCGTCGCTCCTGATCACGGGCGGCAAGCTCGCCGACCTCTACGGCCGCCGCCGCATCTTCGTGGTCGGCCTCGTCATCTTCTCGCTCTCCTCGCTTGCATGCGGGCTCGCTTCGAGTGCCGGCTTCCTCATCGGTGCGCGCGCGGTGCAGGGAGTGGGTGCCGCGCTCATGAATCCGGCGACGCTCTCCATCATCGTTGCCACTTTCGCGCCGAAGCAGCGTGGCCAGGCGATCGGGATCTGGGCCGGCGTCTCTGCGCTCGCGCTTGCGATCGGCCCGCTCGCGGGCGGCTTGATCACGCAGCATCTGAACTGGAACTGGATCTTCTTCATCAACGTCCCGGTCGGCGCCCTCGCGATCGTCGTCTCGCAGCTCGTGATCCGCGAGTCGCGCGACACGTCGGTCGAGCAGAGCATCGACCTGCCCGGCCTTGCCACTTCGGTCGGCTTTCTCTTCGCGTTGAGCTACGCGCTCGTCGAGGGGAACCGGCATGGCTGGACGTCGCCCGAGATCCTCGGCCTGTTTGCAGCATCTGCGGCTCTGTTGGCTGCGTTCGTCCTGGTCGAGCACCGGCAGCGCCTGCCGATGCTCGACCTCTCGCTGTTCCACATCGGCGCCTTCACCGGAGCGAACGTCGTGGCGATGCTCGTCACGCTCTCGATGTTCGGCGTCTTCTTTTTCGTCTCGCTCTACGTCCAGAACATCCTTCATTACTCAGCGACGCAGGCGGGCGCGATCTTCCTGCCTATGGTGTTGCTGATCAGCGTCATAGCGCCGGTCGCGGGCAAGCTCTCCGACAGCGTCGGCTCCCGCTGGCTGATGGGCGGCGGCATGACGCTGCTCGGCATCTCCCTGCTTCTGTACGAACGCGTCGGTGTCCATTCCAACTTCTGGACCCTGTTGCCGCAGCTGCTCGTCGGCGGCGTCGGCATGGCGATGACCATGTCGCCGATGACGTCGGCCGCGATGGGTGCGGTTCCGGTGGAGAAGGCCGGCGTCGGCTCGGGTGTCCTCAACAGCTTCCGTCAGGTCGGCGGCTCGCTCGGGATCGCGGTGATGGGAGCGATCGTCGCGGCGTCCATCCACCACTCGCCGGGCTCGGCGGCCGGCGCGCAGGACTACGTCGACGGACTGCACAGGGGCTTCGAGGTGGCCGCGGCGATCACCTTCGTCGCGGCGTTCGTCGCGGTCGTCACGGTGCGGACCCGGCCCGAGGTCGTGCGCGAGCACATCGCGGAGCTGGCTGCGTGAGCACCACCGCGACCCGCATGCCGGCGGCGGAGCGCCGGCAGCACCTCGTCGAGACGGCAATCCGCCTGTTCACCGAGGGGAGCTACCACGGCACGACGACCGCCGAGATCGCTCGCGCCGCGGGCATCTCCGAGCCGATCCTCTACCGCCACTTCGCCTCGAAGCGCGAGCTCTATCTCGCGGGGCTCGAGCACGTCTGGACGAAGGTGCGTGCGGGCTGGGAACGGGCGCTCGCCGACGCGCCTGACGCGTGTGCGGCCGTCGAGGCGATCGGCAAGGGACACGTCTCGGTCCGCTCTGCGAAGTTCCAGCTCGCCGAGCTGTGGGTGCAGGCTCTGAGCGACGCATCGGAGGATCCGGAGCTACGGCGACACCTACGCCGGCACATGCGCGAGGTGCACGACTTCGTTGCGGACCTGATCCGGCGCGGCCAGGCGCAGGGGGCGATCGCCGCGGAGCGGGACGCCGACTCGGAAGCGTGGATCATGCTCGCGGGCGGCATCCTCGGCATGGTCGGCAGACGAGTCGGCCTGCTCGACGACGGGGAGCTCCAGGCCATCCGCGCCGCCCGCCTCACCTGGTTGCGCGCCTGAACTAATGCCTTTTGCGTGCCGCGACCGACATGCGCGGGCGCGGCACTGGCGCGAGCGGAAAGCACGGCGTCAGCGCACTCGCGCCGAAGGCACGCCTGCGCCAGCGAAGCGGGCGAAGCGCCCAAATGAAAAGGCCCCGGCTGCGGCTCCGGGGCCTTCTCGAGAGGCGCGCCACTCTCGGTGGGATTTGAGGAGGCGGATCTGCGGCCCACCCGCTTCCGTTCCTTGACCGGGAGTTCCCGGCGCGCCCCCTGCGAACCTCGGCCTGGCGTCCGGCCTGGTTGCAAGGTGCGCTCACTATAGGAGCCTCCGGGGCGCTCGTCAAGTAGCTCGGTCAAGTGATTCTGCGTTTCGCATGGTTGACCGAGTTTCCCACTGAATACGCTCTAATGGGGGATGTCCAAACCGGCCAACTTGCGCTTCAGTGAAGTATGCGCTTGACTAGGCGCGCCGAGACATGCCCATGCGAGACACCGTCAGCCGCACCCGCAGAACCAGCCCCGAAGGCCTTCGCCTCGGGGAACGGCTCCGCCAGCTTCGCGTCGCCGCCGGGCTGACGCAGAGCGAGCTGGCGGGCGACCGCTTCTCGAAGGAGTACGTCTCCCAGATCGAGCGCGGCAAGACCCGCCCGACGAAGGGCACGATCGAGTGGCTCGCCGAGCGTCTCGGGGTCGACGCCGGCTTCCTCGCGAGCGGCGTCGCCGCCGACGAGCGTGCCCGGCTCGAGGGATCCCTCACGCGCGCCGAGGCGCTGTACGAGGCGCAGCAGGACGAAGAGGCGGCGGACGCGTTCGAGGCGCTCCCCGCGGCTGCCCGCGCAACCGGGGTTCCGGAGCTGCAGGTACGCGCACTCGTCGGGAGCGGGCTCGCGAAGATGCGCATCGGCGACCATCGCGCCGCGCTCGTGCTCCTCAACGAGGCGCGCGCGATCTCCGAGGCCGAGGCCTTCTCCGACGTCGAGCGTGCAGATGTCCTGCTCCGGCTCGGCGGCTGCCGCGTCCAGCTCAACAGCATCCAGACCGCACTCGGCCTGCTCAACGAGGCGTTCGCGCTTGCCGAACGCTCGGGTCTGCCCTGCGACGCGCTCAAGGCGAGCATCCTCTCCTGGAGGGCTCGCTGCTGGCTCATCCAGCGCGACTACGAGGCCGCCAAGGAGGACGTGGAGCGCGCGCTCGAGCTTGCGCACGCCGTCGACGATCTGCGCACGGTGGGCGCCGCATACTTCCAGGCCTCGCTCGTTGCCGACCGCGAGGGCCGCTGGGTGCTCGCGCGCAACTACGCGGAACGGGCGCGGGAGGCGTATGCCCAACTCGCCGACCGCGTCCACGTCGGACAGCTGACGAACAATCTCGGCGGCCTCAACTTCTTACTCGGGAAGACCGAGGACGCCATCGAGTTGCTCAAGGAGGCGTTCTCGATCGCGCTCGAGGCCGGCCAGGACGCCGACGCCGGTCGCGCCGTCTCTTCGCTCGCCCAGGTCCATCTCCGGACGGGCAACGCCGAGCAGGCCGAGGAGCATGCGCGAACTGCGCTGGAACTGCTCGACGGCCGCGTCGACTACGTCGACGAGACCGGCAACGCGCAGCTCGTGCTCGGCCGGGCCCTGCTCGAGCAAGGCCGGCTCGAGGATGCGGAAGCGGCTTTTGCCGCCGCCGAGACGAGCTTCGGCGAGCTGGGGTCCGCCAGCCACCGCGCTGCCGCTTGGATCGCGCGCGGCGACCTCGCCGCCCAACGGGGCGAGCACGAACGTGCGGCAGAGCTTTATCGCACCGCCGCAGAGGCCCTTCAGGACGTCCGTTTCTAAGGAAGGAGGTGACGACTTGACGAAGGCACGGTTCATGTATCTGCTGGTCATCGCATCGCTCCTCGCCTACTTCCTCGCGTGTGGGCATCCCCACGGCGGGATGAGCAGCGGCGGCGGCTTCTAGAGACTCGCGGCAGCGGCGACCCCCGCCCGCGTTTCCCATGTCGTCAACGGTGGGATGACGCCTCCGTGGGCGCACGACTCGAGCGCGCTCGGCGCGCGCTGGCCGTCGGGCGGGTCGCACACCAGAGCGGGCTTCGCCGGATCCTCGCCGAGATCGGTCTGGCCAGCAGCCGCGAGGCGACGCGCGAGGGAGCGCGGGCTTTCCGAAGCGGTCTCGAGGAGCTCGGGACGACGTTCATCAAGCTCGGGCAGCTCCTTTCGTCCCGCCCGGATCTCCTGCCCGACGTCTACATCGACGAGCTCAGCGACCTCGTCGACGACGTGCCACGGGTCGTCCCCTTCCCGGAAATCCAGGCCATCGTGCGGGCCGACTTCGGCGAGGACGCCTTCGTGAACCTCGACCCAGAGCCGCTCGCAACGGCTTCCATCGCCCAGACTCACCGCGGGCTGCTCGCAACGGGCCACGACGCCGTCGTCAAGGTGCGTCGACCTGGAGTCGTCGAGCAGGTCGACCTGGACCTCGCGGTGCTGCGCTCGACGGTGCGCCTCGCGACCCGGCACTCCGAGGCGGCCCGGAGGGTGCAGCTCGAGGAACTCGCGGACGAGCTCGAGATCCATCTCCGCGCGGAGCTCGACTTCGTCGAGGAGGCGCACAACACCGAGCTCGTGCGGAGGCTGGTCGAGCCGTTCGAGGGCCTCGTCGTGCCGCGCGTAATCCGGCCGTACGTGACCGAGCGTGCGCTCGTCCTTGAGCGGATTGCCGGCGCCAAGGTCGATGCGGGGCATGGGCTCGAGCCGCAGCGCGCGGCCCTCCTCGCGAGCGAGTTCTTCCGCGCCTACGTGTTCCAGGTGGTGGTCGAGGGCGTCTACCACGCCGATCCGCACCAGGGCAACGTCCTCTTGACGGAGGACGGGCGGTTGGCACTCCTCGACTTCGGCCTGCTCGGCCGGCTCGACGAGGACACCCGGACGGGTCTTGCGCTGCTGCTGCTCGCCCTCGCCCAGAACCGGGCCGACAACGTCGCCGACCTCGTCGTCGAGCTGTCGCTGACCTCGGCCCGTTCGGATCAGGCGGGCTTCGTGCAGGACGTCCGGCGCAAGCTGCCTCGCTTCCATCACCGCCCGCTCGCGTCGATCGAGGCGGGCCAGGCGCTCGCCGATCTGCAGCGGGCGGCGATCCGGCGAGACATCCGGTTGCCCACGTCGTTTGCCCTCGTCGGCAAGACGCTTGCACAGGCCGACTCGATCGCGCGGCTCCTCGATCCCGAGCTCGACCCGGTCGCACTGATCGAGGAGCAGTCGCTCGAGGTGATGACGCGCGAGGCCGAGCGACGGCTCGAGCCGAACCGGCTGGCCGCCTACGCCTTCACGCAACTCACGCCGCTCGGCCGCCTGCCGCGCAGCGTCGGACATCTCCTCTCCGAGCTCGAGCGCGGCACCCTGGCGGTCGGCGTCGTTCCGACCGGCTTGGAGGAGCTCGAGCACAACCTCCGGTCGATTGCGAACCGGATCGGGGCGGCAATGATCGTCGGCGCGCTGTTGCTCTCATCGTCGCTGCTCGTGCGCGCACACTCGGTCGAATGGCTCGGTGTGGCGGGATTCTGTCTCGCCGCCGTTCTCGGGCTCTACATGATCTGGAAGATCATTAGGACTCCGGGAGAGCTCTGATGCTAGGCGTCGCCGCTGATTGAGCCCACTCTCTCGAGTACGACCTGCGGGATCCGCGCGTTCGGACTCAGCCTCACGCACATGCGCACGACCTCCGCGCAGTCCTCGGGACGGATCATCTCGTCGGGCGCGATCCCGGACCACTGCGCCATCGGCGTGTCGACGAAGCCGGGACAGAGCGCGATCGCGCGAACGCCGTCGGCGTCGAGTTCGGCGTTGAGCGAGCGGGTGAGTGCGATCACAGCAGCCTTCGTGGCGCCGTAGGTCGCAAGACCCGGAGTGGGGAGCGTGCCGGCGATCGAGGCCAGGTTGACGATCCAGCCGCGCGACTCGCGCAGGAGTGGGATCGCCGCCTGCGTCACGAGGAAGAGCCCGCGCAAGTTGACGTCGAGCTGGAGGTCGAGGTGCTTCAGCGGCAAGTCCTCGACCCGGCCGCCGATGCCGATGCCGGCCGAGTTCACCAGCACGTCGAGGCGGCCGAACCGATCGCGGTGCTCGGTGACGATCCGCTCGCAGTTCTCCGCCTCGGCGACGTTCGCCGCGACGGCCGCGGCGCCGAGCTCCTCTGCCGCCGCCTCGACCCGCTCGGGCCGGCGCGAGACGAGGGTCAGCTCGAAGCCTTCGTCCCGCAGCATTCGCGCGATCGCGAGCCCG
>Ga0209474_10001488_pt1 | contig 22754 bp, 20 predicted proteins | sample GraSoiAngelo_145_FD_185902 | JGI IMG/M metagenome (GOLD analysis project Ga0209474, IMG submission 185902) | Grasslands soil microbial communities from the Angelo Coastal Reserve, California, USA - 14_1009_05_20cm (SPAdes) (version 2) | ecosystem: Environmental > Terrestrial > Soil > Grasslands...
GCTGCCCGTCGCGGCGCAGACAATCGGATGGCAGTGGGTGTTTCTGTGCCTGGTGCCGGGGCCGGCGCTCGGCGTCGTCGCGCTGCGCGGGCTGACGAAGGCCGAGTAGGTCGGGCGGGTCGGGCGGGTCGGGCGAGTCGGGCGGGTCGGGCGGGTAGGGCGGGTAGCCGGTTTGACACGATTTTGAATACTACGATATCGTAGTATTCATGAGTGCGGCGACGGCTGTCGCGATGGCGCGCGCGCTGGAGCGCGGCGAACTGCCGCGCGCCGGCTTCCACCACGCCGACCACCTGCGCGTGGCGTGGGCCTTCCTCGAGGAATCGCCGAACGTCGACGCGGCGCTCGGCCGCATGGCGGCCGCACTCCGGCGCTTCGCCGCATCGGTCGGCAAGCCGGAGAAGTACTCCGATTGCGTCACCGCCTTCTGGATGTATCAGCTGGCAGCCGCGCGCGCGGTGCTGCCCGACGCCGACGCCGACGCGCTCTTCCACGCGTTTCCGCGCCTGCTCGACAAGAACCTGGTCGTGCCGTGCCATGCCACTGAGACTCGTGCCGCCGATTCACCGAGCGACCCACCGGATCGGGCTCTATCTCGCGACCCTGCGTGAGGGCGGCCTCTCGCAGGGCGAAGCGCACATCCTTGCCCTGCTGGCGACGAAAGCGCCTGCGACGGTTGCCGAGCTGCACCAAGGCCTCGCACACAAGCGATCGACGTTGACGAGCATCCTGGATCGCCTCGTCGAACGCGCGCTCGTCACGCGTACGGTCGGCACAACCGACCGGCGCACCTTCGTCATCACGCCGACGGCGAGAGGCCGCGCCGTCGCCGCTCGCGTGAGCCGCCACCTCGCGGCGCTCGAGCACGCCGTCTCGCGCCGCGTGACGCGCGGCGACGTCCGCGCATTCCTGAAGGTGATCGAGGTTGTCGGTGCAGAAGCGCACGCCCGCACGCACGACGGAAAGCGAACGCCAGGCTGAGGTCTTCATCCTGCGACGCGGCGACCCCGAGAGGGTCGCCCTACAACCGGCCCGAGAAGTCGCCCTGCAACCTGCCCGAGCTTTACTAATAGCCTCCGCTTGCAGGATGATGGGAGTTCAGGTAAGGTTTTTCCCACTGAACACCGGCTGCCTGCGTGTGTGCGCCTGCCCTGCATTCCCTTCCCTTTCTTTAGGAGAGAGTTGATTGGCCGTTCGTCTGTTCGTCGGTAATCTCGCCTACAGCACCACCGAAGCCGACCTGCGGACCTACTTCGGCGCCATCGCCCCGCCGTCGCAAGTGGTGCTGCCGGTCGATCGCGAGACCGGCCGGCCGCGCGGGTTCGCCTTCGTGGAGTTCCTCGACCGCGCGCACGCCGAGCAGGCGATTCAGCGCTTCAATGGACAGGTGTTCGCCGGACGGCCGCTCGCGGTGAGCGAGGCGCGCGCGCGCGAGGATCGAGGGCCCGGCGGCCCGCCGCGTCCCGGCGGCTACGCGGGTCCGCGGCCCGGCGGCTTCTCGCCGCGTCCCCCCGGATCGTTCGGCGGCGCCCCGCGTCCGTTCGACAGCGGCGGCGCACCGGGCGCGCCGGCGCGCAGTCGCAACTTCGGTCCCGATGCGAAGCCGCAGCGCGGACCGGGCTCCGCGAAGAAGAAGAAGTTGGGCGACGACAAACCGCGCGGGCCGATTCCGATGAAGCAGACCGGCCGTTCGTTCAGCCTCGACGACGTCGACGCGACCGACGAGGTGATGCCGGATATCGACGACATCGCGACGAGCAAGCCGCACGATGAAACGGAAGACGAATAGCGCAAGGCAGGAAGGCAGGAAGGCAGCAGGGCAGGAATTCAAGGACGGATGGACGGAAGGCGGGAAGGACGAAGGCGTAAGGCCGAAGGCTGAAGGCGAAGGCTGAAAGGCGGGCCTTCCGACTTTGCTCCTTCCAGCCTTCGTGGTTCCTGCCTTCCTGCCTTGCTCCCTTGAATTCCTCCCTTCCTGCCCTCCTGCCTTCCTGCCTTGCCGATCCTCACCTATCTGTTTCCAGACACGAAATCGAAGTTCGCGGTCGTCGTTGCCATGATGTTGTGGCTGACGGCGGCGAGGCCGACGTACACCGCTGCGTCCATCGGGATCGTATCGGTGCCGACGAGCGTCCACACTGCGCCGTCGGGCGACTCGTACGCATTGAACGTGTCGCCGATCCGCTCGAGCTTCACCCACCACGCCGCGCGCGCGGTGGTCGTGCCCACCTGATTCACCGTCGCGGCGCCCGCCGTCGGGCGCCGCTGGAAATCGGTCCCCTTCCCCTGCGTCACGAGCATGTACGCGTTCGGCGCGTTGGCGGCGAGCGACGCGCGGATCATCACGCCGGCCTTCGCCGACGTCGACGTGTTCTGCAGGCTGCGCACGCGCGCCACGATGAAGCCGTCGCCGTTCAGGACGCGGTACGCGTAGTGGAAGGCGTCGGCGGCGCCCCACACGTCGTTGCCGGCGCCTCTCACCGCGAACGTCCCGCTTGCGCCGTCGAACGTCGTCCCGCCGGTGAATCCGACGGCGCCGATCTCCTGATCGGTCCACTCGTCCGGCAGCGCCGGCGGCGTCGGCGGCGCAGCAGGCGGCGCCGGCGTGCCCGCCGTCACCGTGACGTTGTCGAACGTGGACGCCGACGTCTTGAGGGCGTTCGCGCTCGCGCCGCCGAGACCAATCATCACCGTTGGCGCCATCGCGATCGTGTCGCTGCCGACCCACGTCCAGTCGACGCCGTCCGCCGATTGATACGCGGTGAAGACGTCGCCGGCGCGATCGAGACGCAGCCATCGCGGCGCGAGCACGTTGGCCGATCCCAGCGTCGCGAACGTCGAGTCGCCGGCGGCGCGGCGCCGCTGGTACGCGCTCACTTTGCCCGGCGCCCAGTACATGAACGCGTTGGCCGCGTTCGAGGCCATCGACTCGCGGATCATGACGCCGGCGCGCGCCCAGACGTTCGTGTTCTCGACGCTTGCGAGCCGCGCGACGATCGACCCGTCGCCGATGAGCGACTGATACGCGAAGTACATCCCGTCGCCGGTTCCCCAGATGTCGCCGGCATCGCCGATCACGCTGAACGTGCTCGTCGCCGCGTCGAAGCTCGCCATGCCGTTGATCGACACGACGCCGATGTCGCCGCGCTGCCACGGATCCGGCAGCGGCGGCGCCGTGCCGCCGGCCGCGCCGCTCACCGTGCTCGCGAGGATCGTGGCGTCGTTCTTCGCTGCGCCCGGCGACGAGCGCACGTACGTGTCTGGACTGATGACGATCTGATCGAGGATCGTTCCGTCGGTCCGCACCTGGATGCGGATCGTGTGTGTGCCGGTCGTCGCGAAAAGGATGTCCGGACCGAAGTTGCCGAAGCCGTTGTCGGCCCATCCCCATCCGCTGATCGATCCCGATGTGCCGTCCTGCAGCACGAACTCGGCGCCCGATGGCGTGCCGATGCGGTAATTCGGCGATCCGAACGCGTCCACCGAGTCGCTGAACTGCGCGCTCACAGAATCGTTGTTCAGCGAATTCGCCTGCGAGCGCATGCGAACCCAGACGTGATACGGCACGTTCGCCGTCGCGTCGAAGGTCGCCTCGAAGAAGCTCACCGGCGACGCGAGCGCCGGCGAGATCTTCGATTTACCTTTGTCCGGATTCCACAGCACGTAGCCGCCCGCGGCGGTCGGATCGCTGACGAACTGCCACGCCCCGACGACGGCCTGGCCGGGAACGTCCTCGGCCCAGATGACCTGCGTCACCGCGCCGGGTGGGGGCGGCGGCGGCATCGGCGGCGTCCCCTTGGTCGTAAAGCTCCACACGGGACCTTTCGACATCAACCCCGCCATCGTCTTCGTGACGATGCGCCAGTAGTAGGTCGTGCCGGGCTGGAGCGCCGGCAGCGTCAGCGTCTTCTTCGTCTTCGGCGTCTGGTAGTCGATCGGCCCGAGCTTGAGGTCGGCCTTGAACAGCGGCGGGTTCGGATCCTGACCGAAGTAGATGTCGTAGATGTGGCCGAAGTAACCCGGATCCCATTTCAGCACGATGCCGGCCGTGTTCAGGTTGATCGCCGCATTGGCCGGCAGCAGGTTGATCGGCTTGTCGGCCGGCAGCGGCACGTAGTCGGTCGTCTCGACCGAGCCGACCGGATTCAAATGATCGGCGCAGGAGTCGGGCATCCCCGCGGCCCACGTCCCCGAACACCATTTGCGAAGAAACTGGCTCTCGAAGAACTGGAAGATCCACGGCTTCAGGGAGAAGTAGTTGTGCTCCTGCTGCTGGTTCGCCGACGGCGTCGTCCAGTTCGACGAGCCGAACACCGTGAGGGGACCGGCGGTGCCGACCGTCGGCTGATTGTTGTAGAAGAGGACCAGCTTCTGATGGTTCAACCCGTCGTGGCCGCGGACGCGCAGCGGGACGCCGGACGCCCACAGCTTGTCGAGGTTGTAGGACACCCACTGGCGGCTCGGGAAGCGGTACTCCTTCATGTCGCTGATCAGGCGCACGGGAATGCCGCGCTGCATCGCCGCGATGAGCGCGTTGGTCTGACGCTCGTCGGTGATGCGGTACATGATCGCGTCGATCGCCTGCTGCTCCTTCGGGTACCGCTTCAGGATCCGCAGCGCGTAGTCTTCGGCCTGCGGGAAGTTCAGCGCGGAATCCTTCGTGAAGATCGGATAGAGGCGCGCCGGCGGGCTCGTGATGTTGGCGTAGTCCTGGTAGTACTGCGTCTCGATCCAGTGCGTGTCGTACTCGGTCATGAAGCTCTGCACGACTGAGATGTCGTCGGAGAAGTAGATCGTCTCGTCCTCGTAGTCGGCGTACGGCGTCTGCGGCACGAACGCGGTGGGGCTGAAGTTCGCGCCCGAGAACTCGACGATGTTCTGCCCGGCGAAGAGCATCATCTTCCAGTGCAGGATGCCGGGCGCGGTGGACTTCCGCATGCGCATGGGGATGCCCGCCGCCGCGAAGCTCGCGAGCATCTGGTCGTTGCCCGGATAGGTCGGGTTCGCGAGCGGGTCCACGAGAATCCGGACCGGCACGCCGGCCTGCCAGCGCCTGATGATCTCGGTCGCGTAGCGCGCGTCCTGCATGAACCAGAACGCCACGTCGAGCCCGGCGTTCTCCTGCTGGATCAGCCTGATGAGTGGCGCGCGGCAGTCCTGATAGGACGCGTCGCACAGCCACTCGTTGGGTCCTTGGGGTGTGGTCTGCGCGGACAGCTTCTGGGCCGCGGCCGCCAACATGAGGAGCGCGAGCAGCGCTCGCCGGACATACTGGGAACCTCGTCGTGCCACCATCGACGGGACGTCCTCCTTCGCACGCCAGCCGTATTGCGTCGTCCGTGCCGGATGCTCGACCGGTGATGCAGGCGGAATTCGGCTGGATTTCAGCCGTCGCACGGCAATCTCTATCCGCGGATATACGCTCGGGAGTACCTGAAAACGGAAAACGGCTGGGCGAGACGGCTACTTCAGGCGCGTGACGAGCAACGCGACGCCGCCGCCGGGAACGCTGACCGGCGTGAAGGCCCAGTAGTCGGACGCATGGTGGACGACGGTCCGGCCCGCGATCGATCCGACGCCGGCGCCGAAGATCACGTCGCTCAGGTAGTGGCGGTTGTCGTGCAGGCGCGAGGCGGCGACGTACGACGCGATCACGTAGCCGAGGACGCTCTTCCGCCATCCCAGATGGCGCTCGATGACCGTCGCCGTCGCGAAGGTCACGGCCGCGTGGCCCGACGGAAACGACTGGCGGTTGCTGCCGTCGGGCCGCTCGCGGCGCGTGGCGAACTTGATCGGCTCGACGAGCATCTCGGTGAGCAGCTGCGCCTGAATCAGGTCCATCCCGAGGTGCGACACCTTCGGCTGATCGAACGCGCGGCCGAACGCGAAGGTGCCGAGCGACAGCGCCACCTGCTCCGGCGTGTCGCCGATGTATTTGCCCGGCGCGAACACGATGTTCACGCCGTCGTAGTGGCTGCGCAGCCGCGCGTTGAAGGTCTGGTCCGCAGGATGCGCGGCGATCGCGAGCCCGCCGGCGACGGCTGCGATGTACACGTTCTGCATCGAGGGGAGATGCTTGACGTCCTCGACCAGGTTGCCGAAGAGCGCATGGATCCCGGTGCGCGGCGGAGTCGGCGGCTCCTTCGCTTCAGCTTTCTGTTCGTCGGGCTTCTGCTGCGGCTCGGCTTGCGAGGTCTGGGCTTGCTGCGGCGTCGGGTCGGCGGCGACCGGCGCCTGCACACCTATAAGCTGAAGCGCAAGGACGCCGGCCGCGATAAGCATGCGATCGTAATTCCAAGAACGGTGCCACGTTTTCGCGCAATCAGCGCTGATCCGTGTCGTAGACGCTGGTGATGGTGCGCGGCTGATTCGAGCCGCCGCGGCCTTCCATCTGCACGGTAATTTTCAGCTGGTGGTGCTCCGGATCCGCCGCGAACGTCTGAGTCGCCTTCCCCGGACCGAGCCCGCTGATCTCGCTGACGAGCTTGCCGCTGTCCCACTTCGTCCTGCGCTCGATGCCCGTGTTCTCGTCCTTGATCTTCTTGCCGTCGGGCGACAACCGCGTCGTGCGGCCGTCGGCGCCGGTGACGACGATCATCGACCCCGTCTCGGTGATCGTGAGGTGATCGGACGGGTTGGTGAGATCGCGCATCGCGTCGCGCATGCGCTGCATCTCCTCGGGGCTCATGACGGCGCCGCGCGTGCCGCCGCCGCGGCCCATGCCGCCGCCGCCGTAGCGCCCGCCGCCGAAGCCGCTGCGCCCGCCGCCGCCGTAGCCGCCTCGCCGGCCGCGGTCGCCGTGATCGTCGCCGGTGTTGTCGCCGCGGTCCCGCGCGCCGCTGTCGCTCAGATCTTTGTTCAGCGTCCAGACGCCGGCAATCGACGGTTTCTCCGCCGCCTGCGCAGGAGGCGCTGGCGCGAGCGCGATGATGAGCAGCGTAGTCGTCAGCATGCGATCGATTATCCAGAGGCGCCGCCGCGGCGTGGCGTGAAAAGACTGTGACAGCGCGACGCGTGGACCGGGCGTCGGGGATTACGGATTAGCATCGAACGAGAACCCCGTGCGCTGGTACCGCAGCCTCTACTTCCGGATCGCGCTCGGCGTCGTCGGCCTGCTGGCCGCGATGCTCGTGGTGCAGGCGATGCTGTTCACGTGGGCCGTGTCGCAGTCGGGGCGCAGCCTGCCGGGCCAGTCGCCGGCGCGTCTCGGCTCGAACGTGGCGCTCGATCTCGCGAACGTCCTCGAGCGCGACGCGCAGGCCGATCTCCAGCGCTACGTCCACGATCAGTACGCGCAGTACACGCATCCCTTCTTCGTGCTGCTCGCCGACGGCCGCGTGATCACGAGCGGGAGCTCGTCGTTCCCGGAGCCGCTGCTGCGGATGGCGCGCGAGCAGCTCGCGCGGCGCGTCGAGCGCTCGGCGCGCGGCGATCGTCCCGAGTGGTGGCGATTCGACGGCCCCGACGGCCCGCGGCCTCCGCGGCCGGAGCCCGGCGATCGTCCGGAGTTCTTCGGCCGCGGCGGCTTCGAGCGCGGGCCGGGCGGCGTCCCGTTCGTGCGGCCCGCCCCGATCGTCGTCGGCGGCAGGCTCGCGGGCCTGGTCGTCGTGCCGCCGCAGGCGCCGTTCGGGTTCCTGCTCGGCCGCTTCGCGCCGATGCTCGCCCTCGTCGCGGGCGGCGTGCTGATCGTCGGCACGATCGTGACCTCGGCGCTCATCTTCGGTCCCGCGCGGCGGCGGCTGCGCGCGGTGGAATCGGCGGCGCGGCGCCTGGGCTCGGGCGATCTGTCGGCGCGCGCGCCCGATCGCGGCGGCGACGAGATCGCGGCGGTCGCGAGCGCCTTCAACGCGATGGCGGCGGATCTCTCCGCGCGCGCGGAGGCGCTGTCGGCGTCCGACCGCGCGCGGCGGCAGCTGCTCGCCGACGTCTCGCACGAGCTGACGACGCCGGTGACGGCGATGCGCGGCTATCTCGAGACGCTCGCGATGACGGAGCTCGCGCTCGACGAAGCGACGCGCAGCCGCTATCTCGGGATCATCAGTGACGAGACGAACCGGCTCGAGCGGCTGATCGGCGATCTGCTGGAGCTCGCGCGGCTCGAAGGCAGCAGCAGGACGTTCGCGCAGGACCGCGTGCGGGTCGCCGAGCTGTTCGACCGCGTCGCCGCGCGCCACGAGCCGGCGTGCCGCGCCGCGGGCGTCGCGATCAGCGCGTCAATCGAGCCGGGCGCGGACACGGTGATCGGCGATCGCGATCGCCTCGAGCAGGCGCTGCAGAATCTCGCGGCCAACGCGATTCGCTTCGCGCCAGCGGGGACAGCCGTCCGGCTGGCGGCCACACCGCGCAACCGCGCCGTCGTCATCGCGGTCGCCGACCAGGGGCAGGGCATTCCGCCCGAGCACCTGCCGCACGTGTTCGACCGGTTCTACAAAGCCGACGCCGCGCGCGAAGGCGTCTCCGGCGGCAGCGGGCTGGGGCTGTCGATCGTGAAAGCGATCGTCGAACGCCACGGCGGCACGATATCCGTATCGAGCGAGCCTGGCAGAACGGTGTTCGAGATCGTGTTTGCGAGTGGCGAGGAGCGACCGACGTCCTAGGCGGCCGACTTGCCCTCCTGTCCTGAGGCGCCGGCGCCGCGCACTTCTTCCTTGATCCTATCCCGCAGCCAGTTCACCGGCTGCGGCTGCCGCGAGACGAACGCCTGCCATTCGGCTTCGGACAACGTGATGGAGATGACACGATCGCGTTCGTTGCTCATGATGGCAATAGCATACGTACCGCCGAGGTCCGCAAAAAATAGAATGATCTGATAGAACCCATCTGATTCGATCATGCATGCCGCCGGCGGCCCCGCGGAAGGGTCAGCCGCAGCTTGTCCTTTACCGCCTGGAAGGCCGTCAGCAGCTCTTCGATCATCCGCGGCACGCGGTTCGCGCGGGCGTAGACCCAGCCGGTTTCGCGGACGAGCTCGTGGCCTTCGATCCGCGAGCAGAACAGCTGACCTGCCTTCACCTCGCGCGCGATGGCCTGATACGGCACGATGCCGATGCCGAGGCCCGTCTTCACCATCGCTTTGATGATCTCGACGTTCTCCGTGTCCATCACCACCGTCGGCTCGATGCTCTCGCTCGCGAAGAAGTTGTCGATCACGCGCCGCGTCGCCGATCCCATCTCGAAGAGCACGAACGGCACCGCGGCCAGGTCGCGCGGCGCCACCGTGCGCCGCCGCGCGAGCGGATGCGTCGGCATCGTCACGAGCAGCAGCTCCTCGCGCAGGACCGGCACGGTCACCATGTCGGCGTCGTCGATGGGCAGCGTGAGGAGCCCGGCGTCCACCCGCCCGGCGCGGATCTCCTGGACCGAATGGCCCGCCATCGCGACCGTGAGGCGGACGTCGAGCTGCGGATGCACGCGGCGCAGATGCTTCAGGAGCGGCGGGAAGACGTAGAGGCAGACCGTCATGCCGCCGGAGAGCCGCAGCGTGCCGCGCAGCTCGCGCGTCCGATCCGTGATCGCCCCGACCGTCTCGCGGACGTCGAGGAACACGCGCTTGCCGAGCTGCACGAGGCTCTCGGCCGCCGGCGTCATCCGCACCTGGCGCCCGACGCGCAGGAACAGCGGCTCGCCGAGCTCCTCCTCGAGCAGCAGAATCTGCCGGCTGATCGCCGACTGCGACACGTGCAGCTTCCGTCCGCACGCGGTGAACGATCCGGTCTCGGCGATCGCTTGAAGGATTTCGAGCTGGCGCAGATCCATGACGGGCGTCATGGCTGATGGCTGATGGCTGATGGCTATGGAGGATGGTGGATGGAGGACGGATGACCCATCGGCCCTCTGCCATTTGCCATCAGCCATCAGCCATCAGCCATGACCACCCTTTCTGAAGGAGACGCCCTTCGCCTCGGGGCCCGTCGCGGTGACGATGAACGCGAGGACGAAGACGAGCGTGACGAGGCCGCCCATCGCCTGCGTATACGTGAAGCGCTCGCCGAGCGCCGACTCGACGTACGGGATGCTCGCGGCGAACATCACGCCGAGCTGGTACGCGAAGCCGGGGAAGAACCCGCGCAGGTGGTTCGGCGAGAGCTCGTTGATGTGCGCCGGAATCACGCCCCACGCGCCCTGCACGAAGAACTGCATCAGGAAGACGCCGATCAGAATCCGCCACGGGCTGTGGCCCGCGATCCAGAACGGCACGACGACGAGGCCGCAGATCATCGCCGTCAGCATGGCGCGGCGGCGGCCCGACACGTCGGAGTAGTAGCCGAACGCGAGGCCGCCGAGGATCGCGCCGATTCCCGAGAGCATCGTCAGGTCCGCGATGCGCGCTTTGTTGTAGCCGAGCGTGCCGAGCAGCGTCGGATACATGTCCTGCGTGCCGTGCGACATGAAGTTCATCATCGTCATCAGCACGACGAGGTACGCGAAGCGGCGCCAGTAGAGCGGCAGCGACTTGCGATACGTCGCCCAGTCGGTGCGGTGCTCGTGCCACGCGTCCGACTCCTTCACTCTCGCGCGGATGAAGAGCGACAGGAGCGCGGGCGCGCCGCCGAGGAAGAACATCAGGCGCCAGCCGTTGCCCGGGTAGAGCGAGTTGAAGTACGGGTACACGAGCCGGAACGCGACGGCCGACAGCAGGTTGCCGAGCGCGTAGCCTTCCTGCAGCAGGCCCGACAGCAACCCGCGCAGCCGCGGCGACGCGGACTCGAGCGCGAGCGACGCGCCGACGCCCCACTCGCCGCCCATCCCGATGCCGAACAGCATGCGCAGCAGCAGGAACATCTGATAGCTCGGCGCCAGCCCCGAGAGCACCGAGATCACCGCGTAGAAGATCACGTTGAGCATCAGCGGCAGCCGGCGTCCGAGCCGGTCGGCCATGATGCCGAACACGATCGCGCCGACGGGCCGCATCGCGAGCGTCACGGTGAGCGCGAACGCGACGTCTGGCCGCGTGCGGCCGAACGACTTCGCGATGTCGTCGATGACGAGGGTGAGGATGAAGAAGTCGAACGCGTCGAGCGTCCAGCCGAGGAATCCGGCGAGCACGGCGTTGCGCTGGTTCGCGCGCTCGGCCGGCGTCTGCTTCTGCGCGGCGACGGCGGGGAATGAGGCCATGGACAGCGAAGGATAGCGTACCGCGGCGATCAGGAATCGCCGACGCGCGACACGGCCAGCTCGCCGACGGACCCGAGCCGCGCGAACGCGAAGTGCGCGGCGCCGGCGACGAAGAAGCCGACGAACCAGGCGTAGTCGTACAGCGGCTTCAGCGCAGGGACGACGAGCCCGCCCCACGCGAGCGCGCAGCCGAGCGCCGTCGCGGCGATCGCGCGCGCGTTCCATCCGCGGTACGCGCCGTCGGCGAGATACAGATCCTCGAGCCGCAGCTCGCGGCGGCGCACGAGCCAGTAGTCGGCGACCAGCACGCCCGCGATCGATCCGAGGCCGCCCGAGTAGCCGAGCAGCCACGTATAGATGTAGCCGGACGGATCGGCGAGCAGCTTCCACGGCTGGATCGCGATGCCGAGCAGGCCCGTGATGAGCCCGCCGGTCTTGAAGCTGATCGCGCGCGGGAAGGCGTTCGCGAAATCGTTCGCCGGCGACACGACATTGGCCGCGATGTTGACCGCGACCGTCGCGACGACGACGGTGAACATCGCGATCGCGACGACGAGCGGCGAGGTGAAGCGGCCGACGAGCTGCACGGGATCCCAGATCGCCTGGCCGTAGATGATCGCGGTCGCGCTCGTGATCATCACGCCCATCGCCGCGAACACCGACATCGTCGTCGGCAGCGCGACGACCTGGCCGACGATCTGCTCGCGCTGGCTGCGGCCGAAGCGCGTGAAGTCGGGCATGTTGAGCGAGAGCGTCGCCCAGAAGCCGATCATCGCGGTCAGCGAGGGCACGAACACCGGCCAGAATTCGGCGAACGAGTGGAACTTGCCGGGCTGCGACAGCAGCGGGCCGAGGCCGTTCGCGCGCGTGATCGCCCACCACAGCAGAACCGCCGTCATCACGAGGACGAACGGCGCCGCCCAGTTCTCCACCGCGCGCAGCAGATCCATGCCGCGGTAGATGATGTAGACGTTGATCCCCCAGAACAGCAGGAACGAGACCCACTCGGTGGTCGTGTGTCCGCCGAAGCCGGGGCCGAGGAGCGTCGGCCACCCGGGGACGATCGTCCTGAAGAAGGTGTGCAGCGCCTCGCCGCCGATCCACGCCTGGATCCCGAACCACCCGCACGCGACGAGCGCGCGCATCAGCGCCGGCACGTTCGATCCGAGCGTGCCGTACGCGGCGCGCGCGAAGACCGGAAACGGAATGCCGTACTTCGTGCCCGGATGCGAGTTGAGCAGGATCGGCACGAGCACGATGGTGTTGCCGAGCAGAATCGTGACGAGCGCCTGCGCCCAGCTCATGCCCGACGCGAGCAGGCCCGACGCCAGCATGTAGGTCGGGATGCAGTGCGCCATGCTGACCCACAGCGCGGCGTAGTTGTAGGTCGACCAGGTCCGCGCGGCCAGCGGCACCGGCGCGAGATCGCGGTTGTAGAGCGGGCTCGCCTCGACGCGGCGGGTGTCCACGAGCTCAACCCGGCCGTCGGCGAGGCGCCGTTCGTTGCGCACGCCGCAGTATAACGCGCGCCTTCCGCCGCAGCTTCGCGTTGACGCCGCACGCGGCGCGGCCGTAGAGTCCCGCGCATGACCTGGCGCTCACCGCGCACGCGCGCGCTCGTCGTTCTGCTCGCAGGCGCGTCGATGGCCGCCGCGAAGATGCAGCCGCGCCACGTCTTCGTCCACGTCATCGATCAGCGCGGCGATCCGGTGACGGATCTCACCGCAAGCGATTTTCAGCTGACCGAAGGCGGCGTCGCGCGCGTCGTCACGCACGCACGAGCGACGCGGCGTCGCCGGCGCTCACGCACATGCGCGCGGCGGCCGTCGGGTTTCTCGACGCGCTGCCGCCTGAGGACGAAGTGCTGATCGTCACGACCGGACGGCAGGCGCGTGTACGCATCCAGCCGACCACGGATCGCAGGAAGCTGAAGGAGACGGCGGGAGGCCTGTTCACCGACGGCGCCGGCACCGTGTTGATGGACGGCCTGCTCGAGGTCGACGAGCGCTTCTTCAAGAAGGCGGACGACCGGTGGCCGGTCTTCGTCATCTTCACGAGCGACGGCACCGAGAGCAGCGCGGCCGCGCACGAGAACGCCTTCAACAAGTGGGCGGTCGGCCTCGGCGCGCGCGGCGCGACCGTGCACGCGTTCGTGCTCGAGGGCAACAAGGGAGGCGGGACGCCAGACGTCGTCGCGACGACGCTCACGCGGAACACCGGCGGGCGCTACGACATGATGAACACCACCAACGCGCTGCCGGACAAGATGAAGGCGCTCGCCGGGCGGCTTGCGCTCGATCGCCGGCGCATGACGGCGTGGTACCGGATCGACTTCCAGACCGACGCGGCCGAGTTCATGCCGATCAACGTCGGCGTCGCGCGCAGCGGCGTGCGCCTCGAGATCTCGGATCGGCGGCGGATTGAATGAAGGCCGGGGGGGTCTGGCAGGCCGGGCGGGTCTGGCAGGCCGGGTGGGTCGCGAAGGACACAGAGGCGATTAGAGGGCTAACACCTCGTGCGCGGCGAGGTGAGCCGAGGATGCCGCCGTGAACCAGCCCGCCGATGCACGAGCGGCGCTGCGCGCGGTGCGGCCCGGTGACCAAGTCCACTATCCTGCGGCGACGCCGGGTCCATGCGATCCTGGATCTGATCCTGGATCCGATCCTGGATCTGATCCTGGATCTGATCCTGGATTTCGAAGAGCGGCCGCCTTTGCCGCCCGCCTCGACCCGCTGCTCCTCGGAGACCGTTATACTCCGCCGCATGGCGGACACGTCGATCCCCGACAACGCGCTGTCGTCGATCCTCGATGCGGTCGACAAGCCGAACGCCGCCGTCGCGCGCCAGTTCCCCGGCGATTCACCGCGCCGCCAGCCCGTGCACGTCGTCTACGGCGGCGCGCATCTGTTCAAGGCCGACGCGGCACAGAAGCTCGGCGCGCTCGCGTTGAAGGCGCTGCAGGATCACGCGCCCGACGCGCGAACCTTCGCCGCCGCGATCGGCCTCGACGCCGCGCTCGCCGATCGCGTCTACCTCCGCGTCGTCGACAAGCTGACGCGCGAACCGGTCGAGGACTACCGGATCGATTTCGAGGACGGCTTCGGGAGCCGCCCGGATCACGAAGAAGACCGGTACGCGCAGATCGCCGCGAACGAAGTGGCGGCGGCGATGCGCGATCGCACGCTGCCCGCGTCGATCGGCATTCGCATCAAGCCGCTCAGCGAGGAGCTGAAGCGCCGCGCCCTGCGGACGATGGATCTGTTCCTCACGCGGCTGCTCGAGCGGACGAGCGGCGCGCTGCCGCCGAACTTCGTCGTCACGCTGCCGAAGATCACCGCGCCGGAGCAGGTGAGCGCTCTCGCGCAGTGGTGCGAGGCGCTCGAATACTGGCGCGAGGTGCCGGCCGGCTCGCTGAAGTTCGAGGTGATGGTCGAGACGACGCAGTCGATCGTCGCGCCCGACGGAACTGTCGCGCTGCCGACGTTCGTCGCGCTCGGGGGCGGACGCCTCGTCGCCGCGCACTTCGGCACCTACGACTACACCGCGTCATGCGGCATCACCGCCGCGCACCAGCACATGCGCCATCCGGCCTGCGATTTCGCCAGGCACGTGATGCAGGTGAGCCTGGCCGGCACCGGCATCTGGCTCTCGGACGGCGCCACCAACGTGATGCCGATCGGATCGCGCGAGTCGGTGCACGCCGCCTGGCGGCTCCACGCCGAACACGTGCGCCACTCGCTCGTGAACGGCTTCTACCAGGGCTGGGACCTGCACCCCGCGCAGCTGCCGTCGCGCTTCGCGGCGGTGTTCGCCTTCTTCCTCGAGGGGCTGGCCGCTGCGTCCGAGCGGCTGCGCAATTTCGTCGAGAAAGCGGCGCAGGCCACGCTCGTCGGCGACGTGTTCGACGACGCCGCGACGGGACAGGGGCTGCTGAACTATTTCCTGCGCGCGATGCAGTGCGGCGCGATCACCGAGCATGAGGCGATCGAGAAGAGCGGGCTCACGCTAGACGAGCTGCGAAGCCGATCGTTCGCGGCGATCCTCCGCTCGCGGCGCGCCTCATAGACAGGAACTCAGACGTAGGGCGACCCTTTCAGGGTCGCCAAGGCGAGGCTGAACACCTCGCCCTACACGCTTGTCACGCGCTCATAGCCGGGCGCCGCGTGTCCCCTCAGCGGCCGCTCCACGCGGCGTCCCGCTTTTCCAGAAACGCGTCGATGCCCTCGACCGCGTCGTCGATCGCCATGTTGCGCGCCATCGTCTCGCTCGTGACGTCGTAGGCGGCGGCCAGCGGCCGGTCGATCTGCGCGTAGAAGGCCGCCTTGCCGAGGCGGATCGCGGCGGGGCTGCGGGCGACGATGCCGTCGGTGTAGTGCTTGACGGCGGCATCGAGCTCGGCGGCCGGCACGACGCGGTTGACCAGCCCCCAGTCGAGCGCCGTCCGCGCGTCGAACATCCGGCCGGTCAGCAGCATCTCCATCGCGCGCTTGCGGCCGACGTTGCGGACGACGCCGACGGCCGGCGTCGAGCAGAAGACGCCGATGTTCACGCCCGGCAGCGCGAACTGCGCGGCGTCGGAGGCGACCGCGAGATCGCACATCGCGACGAGCTGGCACCCGGCCGCGGTCGCGATGCCGTGCACGCGCGCGACGACCGGCTGCGGCAGCTCGGTCAACGCGATCATCATCCGGCTGCAGGCGTCGAACAGCTGCCGCTGCCACGCGCGATCGCCGGCGTGCGCGCGCATCTCCGTCAGGTCGTGCCCGGCGCAGAAGCCGCGCCCGTTCGCCGCGAGCACGACGGCGCGAATCCCCGCGTCCGCCGCGATGCGGCGCAGTGCGTCGTCGAGCGCCGCGATCATCGCCGACGACAGCGGATTGAATCGCGCCGGCTGATCGAGCACGACGCGGGCCACGGCTGGCTCCGGCCGTTCGAGAATCACCATACGGCCTCCGCAATGCAATTTGGAATTTGGAATTTGGAATTCTCGTCACGCTGTCACGCATTCCAATTCCAAATTCCTCATTCCTAATTACGTCGTCCGAGTCGCAATGTCCTCTTGAGCGTACCCCTCGGCCTCGTACCCGCCGCGGTAATCCTTCTCGCCGGGCCGCCGGATTTTCGACTGCGCGACCACACGGTCGCGGCGGGTGCCGCGGAAGTCGTCCACGCGGCGCCACCCTTTCGCCGCGTTCGCGTCGAGAAACTGCCGCAGGCCGTTCGTGAGCTCGCGGATCACGGTCGGGCCGACGGCCGCATCGAGCATCGCCGCGGTGCACACCTGCACCGTGCCGCAGCCGAGGAGGAAGTAGTTCAGCGCGTGCGCGAAGGTCGAGATGCCGCCGATGCCCGAGAAGCTCTTGTCGGGAAACGCCTGCGTGAGCTGCGACATCTTCGCGAGCGAGAGCGGCAGGATTGCCGGCCCGCCGAGGCCGCCGGTCGAGACGAGCCCGTCGACGTTCACCTCGAACTCGAGCGTCTCGGGATCGATGAGCGGCAGGGACGTGAACGTGTTCGACGACACGATCGCGTCGGCGCCGCCGAGCAGCGCGCCGCGCGCTTCGACGACGATGTCGGTCGTCGACGGCGTGAGCTTCGCCCAGACGGGAATCTTCGCGATCTCCTTCACGACCTTCGTCACGATCGAGACGAGCTCCTTGTCCCGGCCGACGTTCGATCCCATGTCGGGCCGATCCATGTGCGGGCACGAGAGATTGAGCTCGAGCGCGTCGCACCCCTGCTCCTGGCACGCGACGGCCAGCTTCTGCCAGTGCCGCAGCTCCGTGTCGTTGCCCGAGCCGGCCATGATCGACGCGACGAGCACGCGATCGGGAAACGCCGCTTTGATCCGGCCGAGACGCGGCACCCACCAGTCGAGCGTCTTGTCGGAGATGAGCTCCCAGTTCCACGAGGAGTGCAGCGCCGCGCCGGGCCGCTTCTTCATCGAGAGCCGCGGCGAATCGGCGTCCGCGCGCAGGAACTTCGTCTTCGGGCCGACGACGTTGACGACCGGGTGCAGACCGATCGTCTTCGTCACGACGCCGCCCCAGCCCGCCTCGAACGCGCGCAGGATGTTCGACTCCGATTCGGTCGGAGGCGCCGACGACAGCAGAAACGGGTTCGCGAAGCGAACGCCGGTGAACGTCGTCGAGAGGTCGGCCGCCATGAGTGTCTCCAGGGTGCGGGCCGGCCTGAAAGCCGGCCTCCTACGATCGCCTGATCGTAGCCTCGATCAGCCCGAAGGGTTGATCCGTCGCGACGAAAATCTCGTTGGGATTGTCCAGGCCGAACGGCTGCAGATCGACGAGCAGATGGTGGCGGTTCGGCAGCGTCAGCGTGATCTCGGTGACGTCGGCACACGCGGCCAGCGCCGCCTCGCCCATCGCGTAGAGCGTGTGCTGCACGGAGCGGCTGACGTGGCCGGCGAAGGTCTCGAGGAGCGCGCGGCGGACGAGGTCGCGCGCGGAGAAGTCGATCGTCGGCGCGCGGTAGCGCCACGACGCGGTGATCGACGTCGCGAGGATTCGATCCTCGGTCTCCGGCAGCGTCGTCAGCTCGTCGCGCGGGAAGCCGGCGAACGCGGAATCAGCCGTCTTCAGCACGACGAGATTCGTCACGCCGGAAGCCACCGACGCCGGCCCATGCGCGTCGCGCGTAACCACCGTCGTCCACTGCTCGCCGCCCGGCTGCATGAAGGCGTGCGGATGCGCACGGCCGCCGACCTCGATCGGGTTCCAGCGATGCTCGAACGCGCTGATGCGCGCGCGGGATACGGCCGGCTTCTCTCCGAAGTGATCCGCGAGGCGGAGCGCGAACGCCTCGACGTGCGCGATCGGGTCGCGGCGCGCGAGCGCGTACACCGTGTTCTTCATCGTGTCGGTCGCGAGGCACGCGCTGTTGTCGCCGGCGACGTACACATCGTCGAACGCGCCCTCGAGCTGCACGTCGATCGTGAGATCGACGACGTCGTGTGGATCGCCGGCGTGCGGGCGGCGCACCTTCACGAGGCGCACGCGCGATTTGCCGTACCGGTTCCAGGCGAGCACGCTACGCGCCTCGATACGTCGTGTAGCCGAAGGGGCTCAGGAGCAGCGGGATGTGGTAGTGGTCCTCGGTATCTTTCACGTTGAAGGTGATCCGAACTTCCGGAAAGAAATTGACGTTCAGGCCCATGTCGCGCTGGTACGCCGCGACGTCGAAGGTGAGCCGGTACGCGCCGGGCGAGATCGGCCCGTCGGTGAGCGTCGTCACGCGTCCTTTCGCATCGGTGACGCCGCGGCCGACCGGCGCCCACTCGCTCGCCTGGCGGAGCTCGAGGATGACGGTCACGCCGACGGCAGGGCCGCCGCGGGCGACATCGAGGACGTGCGTCGTGATCATGATGGTCGGTTCCTGCCCGCGTCGACGAGCGTTTCGAGGCGCAGGCGCGTGATCTTCCTCTGCTCGTCGCCGGCGATCTGCAGCTCGCGCTGCGGGTCGTTCGTCAAACGATCCTCGAGCGCGGCGAGCATCGCGTCCGCCGATTGGCCGGTCGCGCAGACGATGAAAATGTAACCGAAGCGCGCCTCGTAGTCGCGGTTGGCCGACGCGAGGCGATCGCGCACGTCCGCCGACGCCCGCGCGGCGCCCGCCTGCTCCTGAGACGCCCACGCGGAGCCCGTCGGCTCGCCGATGCGCGGGTGCGCGGCGAACGCCTCGAGCCAGTCGCCTGGATCGAGCGCGCGCCAGGCGGCATCGGCGCGCGCCAGGAGATCGTCGAGGTCGCGAAACGGCCGCGCCGCCGCCATGCGCGCCGCCCACTGAGTCGATCCGCAGCAGCGTCGCAGCTCGCGCCCGGCGGCGTCCGCGTCGATGGTGTTCAATTCCTGCAACGTCATCCGCTCAACAGTCGTTATGTTTTCCGCACGCATGCCCAAGGCAAGATCCAGGATCCGATCCTGGATCTGATCCTGGATCTGATCCTGGATCGGTCCGGGGCTATCGCGGCCGGCCGAAGAGGCGCAGGCGCGCGACGCCGCCGTCCGGGTAGATGTTGAAGCGGACGTGCGTCGCGTCGCCGACCGCATTCAACTCCTCCTCGAACCAGTGCCGCGTGTGCGGCTGCAGCGGCATCCTCGGCAGCAGCTCGCGCCACGCGGCGCGCTCGCCGAGGACCGCCGCCGTCTCGCCGCCGCTCGCCTCGAGGCCGCACGCCCCCGGCGCGTTCCCCTTGAAATGACGCGTGTCGACCTCGACGCGACGGATGGTCCCCTCGGCGCCGAGCCTGACGATCGTCCAGTCGTGGCCGGGACCGCGCCGCCGCTTCGTCTCCCACCCGTCGCCCATCTGCGCAGCGTCGCCCGGCATGATCAGGTTGTGCCGCGACCCGAAGAACATGTCGCTGCACGCGACGACGACGCCGCCGTGCTCCGCCGCGGCGAGATCGACGTCGCCCTGCCGCCGCAGGCGATCCCAGTCGGCGACGACCTCGCCGTGCGCGCGCAGCCGCGCAACGCCGCCGTCGGGAAAAATCCGCAGCCGCAGATGCGTGGCGGGCGGCGCCGCGTCGATCGCGATCAGGTTGTGCGTGTCGCCGCGCAGCGGATGGCGCGCGAGGATCTCGCGCCACGCGCCACGCGAGAGATCCTCGGGCGACGAGTTGCCGCGCGCGTCGCACGCATCGATGGCACACGACTCCGGGTAGTTCCCCGTGAAGAACGACGTATCGACGTCGACGCCGCGCACGACGCCGCGGACGCCGAGCCGCACGATGCACCAGTCGTGATCGCCGGCGTCGCGGCGGCGGCGCGTCTCCCAGCCATCCATCCACTTGCCGCGCTCCGTGTACTCGCCTTCCCGCCACACCGCCGCGGACGCCTTGATCAGATTCTCTTTCGCCGCGAAGAACTCGTCGTTCGCGCCGATGACAGCGCCGCCGAGCCGCTCGGCGGCGAGATCGAGGAGCTCGACGAACGGCGCGCTCATAAGAGCTGCCCGCTCTTCGGCCGCGCGAGGACACCTTCGTTCCAGACGCGCTCGCCGCGCAGATACGCCGCGCGCACGACACCGCGCAGCGCGCGCCCGGCGTACGGCGTGAGCTTGTGGCGCTGCTGCATCCGGAGCGGATCGACCGTCCACTCGGCATCCGGGTCCCAGACAACGAGATCGGCATCGCCGCCGACGGCGATTCGTCCCTTGTGCGCGCCGAGGCCCGCAAGCGCGGCGGGCGCCTCGCTCATCCATCGCGCGAGCATCCGCAGGGCGACGCTTTCAGCGTCGTCAGGCGACATCGTCTTGCCATCGCGAGCCTGAAAGGCGCGCCCTACAGCCGACCACACGGCCGGGAGCGACAGCTCCAGCGACGCGATTCCGCCCCACGCCTGCATGAAATCGCCCGCGCACTTCATCGCCGGCGGCGCGGGCGAATGATCGGTCGCGACGAAGTCGAGCGCGCCGGACTGCAGCGCGCGCCGCAGCGCGGCGCGGTGCGCGGCCTCTCGGATCGGCGGCGCGCATTTGAACTCGGTGGCGCCGTCGCGAATCTCCTCGGCCGCGAACGTCAGGTAATGCGGGCACGTTTCGGCGCTGATTCGCACGCCATCGGCCTTCGCGCGCGCGATCGCGTTCGCGCCCTCCGCGCACGCCACGTGAACGACGTGCACGTGGACGCCGAATTCCCGGGAGAGACGAATCATGAGCTCGATCGCCGCGACTTCCGCGTGCGGCGGGCGCGTGGCGAGATAGGCCTGGTAGGTCTGGTGGGTCGGGTGGGTCTGGTGGGTCTGGTAGGTCGGGCGGGTCGGGCGGGTCACAGAGGCCACCGAGGCCACAGAGGCCGAGGTCATCAGGCACGTGGGATCCTCGGCGTGCACGAGCAGCGGGACGTTGCGCCGCGCGAGGATCGGCATCGCCTCTCGCAAGTCGTCTTCGCCGACGTGCGGGAACTCGTCGACGCCCGACGGCGCGAGGAAGCACTTGAACCCGCGCACGCCGGCGTCCACGAGCGCGTCGAGCGCGCGCGCGTTGCCCGGCACGACGCCGCCCCAGAACGCGACGTCCACGTGCACGCGGCCGCGCGCCGCCGCCCGCTTCGCCTCGAGTCCCTCCACCGTCGTCGTCGGCGGGACGGCGTTCAGCGGCATGTCCACGATCGTCGTCACGCCACCCGCCGCCGCCGCACGCGTCGCCGTGTCGAACCCCTCCCACTCGGTGCGTCCCGGCTCGTTCACGTGGACGTGCGGGTCGACGATGCCGGGCGAGACCGCGAGGCTGCCGACGTCGATCGCGCCGGCGTCCGCGGCGCCGCGCGGCGCGCCCGGCTCGACGCGCACGATGCGTCCGTCTTCGACGTGAATCGACGCAGGCCGCACACCATCCGGCAGGACGACGCGGGTGCTGCGGAGGATCAAGCGCGCGTCGACCTCTTGAGGAAGGATCCGCCGCCCTTGCGGCCGACGAATGCGCCGCCCGCGATCACCGCGCGGCCGCGCGACAGCACGGTGTCGGCAGCGCCGGTCACCTGGCGCCCCTCGTACGGGTTGTAGTCCACCTTCATGTGCAGCGTCTTCGCCGACAGCGTGATCGTGCGGTTCGGATCGAAGACGACGATGTCGGCGTCGGCGCCGGGCGCGATGGTGCCCTTGCGCGGAAACAGCCCGAAGATTTTCGCCGGCGACGTCGACGTCAGCTCGACGAACCGGTTGAGCGAGATGCGGCCCGCGCGCACGCCGCCGTCGTAGACGAGGCTCATGCGCGTCTCGATCCCCGGCGCGCCGTTCGGGATCTTCGAGAAGTCGCCGCGGCCGAGCTCTTTCTGCTCCTTCATGCAGAACGGGCAGTGGTCGGTCGAGATGCACTGCAGATCGTTGAACGCGAGGCCGCGCCACAACTCCTTCTGCTTGGCCTGATCGCGCAGCGGCGGGCTCATCACGTACTTGGCGCCGTCGAAGCCCGGCTCCTCGTAGTTGTCGTAGGAGAGGAAGAGATACTGCGGGCACGTCTCCGCGTACGCCGGCAGGCCGCGATCGCGCGCCTCGGTCACCATCTCGAGCGCCTCGGCCGCCGAGAGATGGACGATGTAGATCGGCACCTCCGCCATCTCGGCGAGCGCGATCGCACGGTGCGTCGCCTCGGCTTCGGCGCGTGCGGGGCGCGTGAGCGCGTGGTATTTCGGCGCCGTGTGGCCCGCCTTCAGCGCGCGCTGCACGAGCACGTCGATGACGTCGCCGTTCTCGGCGTGCATGCAGATCGTGCCGCCGTTCTGCCCCGTCCTGAGCAGCGCGCGGAAGATGCTGCCGTCGTCGAGCATGAAGATGCCGCGGTACGCCATGAACAGCTTGAAGGAGGTGACGCCCTGCCGCACGAGCGCGTCCATCTCGCACTCCACCTGATCGGTCAGCTCGGTGATGATCATGTGGAAGCCGTAGTCGATCGCCGCCTTGCCCTCCGCCTTCTTCATCCATGTTTCCCAGGCGTGGTGCAGCGTCTGGCCGCGGTACTGGATCGCGAAGTCGACGATGGAGGTCGTCCCGCCGAACGCGGCGGCGATCGTGCCGCTCTCGAAATCGTCGGCGGATCTCGTGCCGCCGAACGGCATGTCGAGGTGCGTGTGGACGTCGATGCCGCCGGGCAGGACGTACTTGCCCGCGGCGTCGATCACC
>Ga0209474_10001489_pt1 | contig 22748 bp, 24 predicted proteins | sample GraSoiAngelo_145_FD_185902 | JGI IMG/M metagenome (GOLD analysis project Ga0209474, IMG submission 185902) | Grasslands soil microbial communities from the Angelo Coastal Reserve, California, USA - 14_1009_05_20cm (SPAdes) (version 2) | ecosystem: Environmental > Terrestrial > Soil > Grasslands...
CGTTAGAGCGCAGCTTGGATGATACGTTCCAGACTGGACTCTTTTCGTCAGCCATTGAGATCTCCGATTGGGCAACAGCCCCCACCCCAGCCCTCCCCCGCAAGCGGGAGAGGGGGCGACCTGACCAGCCGCGAGTATCGCTTCGCCCACTAGATGGTGAAGCATCGTGGTGAAAGGTCTTAGCCGTGAGCGCGGTCCGTTCCCTCTCCCGCTTGCGGGGGAGGGCTAGGGTGGGGGTGCCCGCCATGGCTGCAGTCTCAGTCTCAACGGCACTCACGAACTCAATCCTCCGGCGAGCGTCGGGACCTCGAGTGGCTTGAATCCGTAATGGCTGAGCCAGCGCACGTCGCTCTCGAATAGCTGCCGCAAATCGGACATGCCGTATTTCAGCATCGCGATGCGGTCGATTCCCATCCCCCAGGCAAAGCCCTGATAAACGTCCGGATCGATCCCGCAGGAGCGCAACACGTTCGGATGAACCATGCCGCAGCCGAGAATTTCCAGCCAGTCCTCGCCTTCGCCGAAGCGAATCTCACCCTTATCGCGCCTGCACTGGATGTCGACCTCGAGCGAGGGCTCGGTAAACGGGAAGAACGACGGCCGAAAACGCATGTTGATGTGGTCGACCTCGAAGAACGCCTTGCAGAACTCGTGGAGAATCCATTTGAGGTGACCGAGATGCGAAGCCTTGTCGATGACAAGGCCCTCGACCTGATGAAATTGGGGCGTGTGGGTGGCGTCGGAATCGATGCGATAGGTACGGCCGGGGCAGATGATGCGGATCGGCGGCTTCTGAGTCAGCATGGTGCGTACCTGCACCGGCGAGGTATGGGTGCGCAGCAGCATGCGCGAGCCGTCTTCTTTCGCGTTGAAGAAGAACGTGTCGTGCATCTCCCGCGCCGGATGACCTTCAGGGAAATTCAGCTTGGTGAAGTTGTAATCGTCGGTTTCGATATCCGGGCCTTCGGCAATGGAAAATCCCATGTCGGCGAAGATCGTATTGACCTCCTCGAAAACCTGACTGAGCGGATGGATACGGCCCTGCTCGGCTGGGGCTTCGCGCACAGGCAGCGTGACGTCGACGGTCTCGGACTTAAGACGCGCGTCCAGCGCTGCGGCCTTCAGAATATCGCGCCGCGCCGCCAGCGCCTCCGTCACGTTATCCTTGGCCAGATTGATCTTCGCGCCTTCGGTCTTGCGTTCGTCCGGCGACATCTTGCCGAGCGTCGACAACAGCGCGGAGATCGAGCCCTTCTTGCCGAGCGCAGCGACACGCACGGCTTCAAGCGCTGCTTCGTCGCTGGCGGCGGCGATCTGATTGAGGATGGATTGTTCGAGCTTTGCGAGGTCGGACACGGCTAGATTCTTTCTGCAAAAGGCCGCTGGTTGTGGCCGTCTCAGGGCCGAAACGTCAAGCGAAAAGCCGATCATAACCGGGTCGTCGTTCAGGCGTTTTGAACCCTTTCGGCGCGCGCGCTACCAAGAGAAATCCGACATGGGAGCACACGATGCGTAATGGGCCCTGGCTGGCGGCTTCGTCCGTTGTTTTATCGCTGGCCGCTTGTCCGGCGCAGGCCGTGGATTGCCCGGCCAAGACAAACCAGATGGACGACATCCTGGTTGCGCTCAATGAGGCTCCGAGCTGCGACCGCGCGATGAAGGTGTTTGAAGCCTGCGAATATGTCGCGAGTGGCGACGTTCAGTTCGGCGCCGTCGTCGAGAAGAAGTGCGAAAGCGATTTCCTGGCTCGCCTGAAGAATCCGAAGAAGCAGGCCTATCGGCGCGAAATGCGGGTCTGTGACCGAAAATACCGCAACGAGTCCGGAACCATGTACCGATCGTTCACGGCCTTCTGCCGGGCGATGGTCGCCCAGCGTTACTCGCATCAGGCGCTGAAACTCGCGGCTCCGTCAGGGCACCGCTGATGCGCCTTGCCTCAGGCCGCCAGCGCGGCCTTGGCCTTTTCGGCGATCGCCTGGAACGCCGCCGGTTCGTGGATGGCAAGATCCGACAGCACCTTGCGGTCGACTGTGATCCCCGACTTTGAAAGGCCGTTGATAAAGACGCTGTAGGTCATGCCGAACGGACGCACCGCGGCATTGAGGCGCTGGATCCACAGCGCGCGGAAGGTACGCTTCTTGCGCTTGCGGTCGCGGAAGGCGTATTGGCCGGCCTTCTCGACAGCCGCCTTGGCGGCTCGGATGGTGTTCTTGCGGCGGCCGTAAAAACCTTTGGCGGCCTTGTAGACTTTCTTGTGCTTGGCGTGAGAGGTCACACCGCGTTTGACGCGAGACATGACTTAAATCCTTGATCTCTGAATGGGTGATGGATCGCCGCGCGAACGCGGCTTTGCAAGCTGGACGCGATCGCTGTTGCGATCAGGCGTTTGGCAAGAAGTATTTCTTGATGTTGTCGCCGTCGGTCTTGAACAGCACGCGCGTCCCACGGAGCTGACGAATCTGCTTCTTCGTCCGCTTGATCATGCCGTGGCGCTTGCCGCGCTGGGCGTGCATCACCTTGCCGGTGGCAGTCACCTTGAAGCGCTTTTTGGCGCCTGACTTGGTCTTCAGCTTGGGCATTTGGCTCTCCTGTGGCCGCAACACGAAACCGCCCCCGAGGGCGACCGGCCGGCTAAAATGCTCGTTAGAGCGTTGAAAATGCTCGATTATCCCAAAGTGAGATAACCAGCATGGGCATCGCCACGGCAGCCCTTGATCAGCCGGGCGATGAAGGCTGCGCTTATGGCAGAGCCAAGCAGGATTGGCAACGATGAACGGAGGGCCGTTTTTTCCGCCGGGGCTCGGTTGCCAGCGGCACTGGCACACTTGGCGGCCGCTCCGGCGCAGGCCGATGGAACACCAGGCTGTCCGGCGGAAACTGCAGCGCAAGCTGGCAAGCGAACGGAGCTGATCATCAAAAAAGGCCCGGCAGATCGCCCGGGCCGTTTTTGATTGCAATCAGCGTGGCGCCAGAACCATCACCACCTGACGGCCTTCGAACCGCGCGTCCTGTTCCACCTTGGCGAATTCGGCGACGTCGGCCTTCACCTTGTCCAAAAGCTTGGTGCCGATTTCCTGATGCGCCATTTCGCGGCCACGATAGCGCAAGGTGATCTTCACCTTATCGCCTTCCTCGAAGAACCGCTGCATCGCCCGCATCTTCACGTCGTAATCGTGATCATCGATCATCGGCCGCAGCTTGATCTCCTTGATTTCGACGACCTTCTGTTTTTTTCGGGCTTCCGCGGCTTTTTTCTGCGCCGAATACTTGAACTTCCCGTAATCCATAATCTTGCAAACGGGAGGATTGGTATTGGGGGAAATCTCCACGAGGTCCATGCCCGCCTCTAAGGCCATCTTGATGGCGGCGACTGTCTCGACCGTGCCGTGGTTCGTGCCGTTCTGGTCGATCAGCTGAATCGTGGCGTTGCGGATTTCGTCATTGGTGCGCGGCCCGTCTTTAGTGGCAGCGGGCGGGGCTCTGTTGGGACGGCGAATGGGTAATTCTCCAAGTTGTGAAAGAAGGCCGTAGTTTGAAGCATTAAGGCGCAGTCGGCAAGCGAACTCGCAGGCCAGCGGCCAAAACCATCAAATGCGAGGCATTTTGGTCACGCCAGAGAACGCTGGTCGGCGTGGAATGTTCGGCCCGGCCCAGATAAGGGACAAGCGTCCATTCCGCAAGCACCTCCAGCACGCGCAAGCCGATATCGGCGTGCGTTGACGGATCGATTGTGCTCACTCAAACAGCGACGAACCGGAGTAATGATCGATGACCGATTCCGCACTATCCGGGCAATCGCCCACTTTCATCGAGGTCGGTGAAGCAAGCGCGGCGCGTAAAATAGCGGTGCGCGCTCGTAAAGGCTCCGCGCCGGGGCTGTTCTGGCTGGGTGGATTCAATTCCGACATGCTGGGCACCAAGGCCGTGGCGCTTGATGCGTGGGCCGCCCAGCACGGCCGCGCCTGTGTGAGGTTCGATTATTCCGGTCACGGCGAATCCGGCGGTGCTTTGGTCGAGGGCACGATCGGGCGCTGGCTGGAAGAGAGCGTGGCGGTTTTCGAGCGGTTCTGCGTGGGCCCGCAGGTCGTGATCGGGTCGTCGATGGGCGGCTGGATGGCGCTGTTGCTGGCGCGCGAGATCGGAAGGCGTCAGGGCGTCCGCGCATCGCTCGCCGGTCTGGTGCTGATCGCGCCGGCGCCGGACTTCACCGAACAACTGATGTGGAACAGTTTCTCGCCCGAGGTCCGAAAGCAGATTGAGACCAAAGGAGTGTGGCTGCGGCCCTCGCAATATGGCGAGCCTTATCCGGTCACCCGCGCTTTAATCGAAGAGGGCCGGAACCATCTGCTGCTCGGCAGCGCCATTGATGTGGGATGCCCGGTTCGCATCCTGCAGGGCGCAAAGGATCCGGACGTGCCATGGCAGCATGCATTCGCCCTGGTGCACCGGTTGCCCAGCGATGACGTGGTGCTGACGATGATTCAGGATGGCGATCACCGTCTGTCGCGCCCGCAGGACATCGCGCGCATCATCGCCGCGGTGGCGGAGATTTGAGCGCGTAAGCGACCTTCTTCGTAGCGTCTGGTCCACTCAACCCGTCGCCTGGCTTTTGCCGTTTTTGGGAAACAAGGGCCGGAAAAACGATCGTTCATAACGGACGAAGCAGCGCGTCTGTTTTGCGAAAGCTACGGCCTTCTGAACATCCGGATCGACACCAGCGTCCTTGCGGTACTGTTCATACGCCGCAAGGTTCGGAAAGCTGAACATGGCCAAGGCAACATCACTGTCTCCTTCGGATGGCAGAAAGTATCCGTGATGGATCCCGCCGAACCGCGGCATCAGGTCAAGCCACATGGCGCCGTAAGCCTCGAAATCGGCGAGCTTGTCCGGATCGAGTTCATACCGCAAATAACAGGCGATCATTCCCGTGGTGCTCCAGCGCGAGTTTAATGGGCTACTCGCTATATATATCCGCAGCGGTGGACTTACGCACGCGAGTTCTCACAGGAAATCGCGCGCATCATCGCCGCGGTTGCGGAGGTCGGGTGAGGCGATCATCACCTTCCCGCAACGTATCAGTCCGGGGTCGCCGCTTGGCGTCGCGTCGGAATGACGGCCCTTCGCGAGCCGCTCACTTTACTCGGATCGTGATCGGTGCTCTCACCTGGCTCACTCACCGAAGCCATTCTCCGCGCACGGTCTCGTCGGCTTCATCATTCAATGCGCGCGTTGCGCGGATCGAGAATTGCTCTGGATGGATCAATTGCGACAGCGCCCACACCGCGGCGCCCCGCACCAGCGGGCTTTCATCCCTGAGAAGCCGCTCGGCTTCAACGGCCAACGCGCCATCGTTCGAGTTGCCGATGGCGATCAGCACATTGCGCAGGAAGCGCTCGCGGCCGATGCGCTTGACCGGCGATTTCGCGAACAATTGGCGAAATGCCGCATCGTCGAGCCGCGCGAGGGCCGCGAGTTCAGGCGCGCGCAATTGCTCCCGAGCCTCGAGTTTTGCCTCACGCCCGGCTTGCGCGAACTTGTTCCATGGGCACACGGCGAGGCAATCGTCGCAGCCATAGATGCGGTTGCCGATCGCTTTACGAAATTCGTGCGGGATCGGTCCCTTGTTCTCAATCGTGAGATAGGAGATGCAGCGCCGCGCATCGAGCTTGTACGGTGCCGGGAACGCGGACGTAGGGCAGACGTCCAGGCAAGCGCGGCACGAGCCGCAATGGTCCGTGTCGGTCTCGTTGCGCGGCAAGTCCAGCGTTGTGAAGATCGCACCCAGGAACAGCCATGAGCCGAATTCTCGCGAAACCAGGTTGGTGTGCTTGCCTTGCCAGCCCAATCCCGCGGCCTGCGCCAGCGGCTTTTCCATCACCGCAGCGGTATCGACGAATACCTTGACCTCGCCGCCCGAGGCAGCGACCAGCCATCGCGCAAGCGTCTTCAGGCGCTTCTTTATCAGATCGTGATAATCGTCGCCTCTCGCATAAACCGAGATCGCGCCGCGAGTCCGTTGCTGCAGAATGGCCAGCGGATTTTCGTCGGGCCCGTAATTGACGCCGAGCATGATGATGGAGCGTACACCAGCCCACAGCACGCGCGGATCCGCGCGGCGCTCGGGCCGAAGGGCAAGCCACTCCATGTGGCCATGCGCACCGGCGTCGAGAAAAGCGCGCAGGTGTCGACCAGCGTCGACGATTGCATCGGGATCGGTGACGCCCACACAATCGAAACCCAGCGCGCGCGCTTGGCCGGCGAGCGCGGTTTGCAGCTCGTGGCTGCTGAGCTTCACCGTGGTGTTCAGAAGTCGAGATCCACGTAGGTGCTCGACGCCGGAACGCCGGCCAGCGATTCGCTCAGTAATGGACGGAACGACGGGCGGCATTTCACCCGCGCATACCACGCCTTTGCTGCGTCGTCCTCGATCCATGGTACGTCGCCCAGATAATCGATCGCCGAAACATGTGCTGCGGCCGCAAGGTCCGCATAAGTCAGCCGGTCGCCAGCCAGAAAGTTCCGGGTCCGCGCCAGCCAGCCGATATAAGCCAGATGGTAGCGCACATTTGCCTTTGCGGCACGGATCACGGCCGCCGCCGGCGCGCCGCCGCCTTGTTCCTGTCTCATGAACCGCTTGTAGATGCGTTCAGTCACCAGCGGATTGGAGGCCTCCTCGAAGAATTTTTCGTTGAACCAGGCCATCAGCCGGCGCACCTCGATGCGCTCGCCCATGGTGGCTGGCAACAATCGTCGTTCGCCGATGTCAGCGCCATAAGCTTCATCGAGATATTCGGCGATGACGCCGGCGCCGGGAATCGAAGGCCAACCTTCCGACATCAGCACCGGCGTGGTGCCCGCGGGATTGAGCGCCAGAAAATCCTTACGCCGCTCCCAGACCCGCTCCTCGACCAGCCGCACATCGAAACCGTGTTCCCCGAGCGCCAGACGGACGAACCGCGATTGGGGACAGAACGAATGATGAAATAATGTGAACATGAGCCCTTTGATATAGGCGCGGTGTTTAAAAATTCGTCACCGCCTTGAGCACCAAATATACGCGCGACAATACCGCAGCCGCGCGACAAACTACCTAAGCACGCGAATGAGGCAACCTGTGTTTTTGCGTTTTTTACGATTGCCGGAGCGGCGCGAATAGGCGAGAAGAACCCGGCTTTTCCGGCGGGATCGTTCAGAGCGGACACATTCAGAGCGGATCACATAATTCAGAGCGGATCACATAATGATGTCTGATGCATTGAGGGCGGTGATTCTCGGCATTGTCGAGGGCGTCACCGAGTTCGTACCGGTGTCCTCGACAGGACACCTGCTGTTGGCGGAGCGGTTCTTCGATCTTGGTGACGGCGCTTTCTGGAAGAGTTTCGCCATACTCATTCAGCTCGGCGCTATCCTGGCGATAGTCGCACTATATTTTTCCAAGTTGTGGCGGATTGCGCTCGGCATGTTCTCCAATCCGGAGGACCGACGATTCGTGATAGGATTGCTGGTGTCGTTTTTGCCGGCCGCTGTCATCGGGGCGGCCGCCGGTGGGTACATCAAATTCTACTTGTTCAATCCCTGGGTGGTGTGCTTTTCGCTTATTGTCGGTGGCGCCATCCTGTTGTGGATCGATCAGCTCGATCTTAAGCCCCGCGAACAGGATGCCACGACCTTTCCGCTGCCGATGTATCTCGCGATCGGCTTTGCGCAGTGTCTTGCGATGATTCCCGGTGTATCAAGGTCCGGCGCCAGCATCGTCGCGGCGATGCTGCTTGGCGCCGATCGGCGCTCCGCGGCGGAGTTTTCGTTCTTCCTGGCGATCCCGACCATGGTCGGCGCCTTTGCCTACGATCTCTACAAAAGCCGCGCCGATATGACGATCGATCATCTGGGGATCGTCGCGATCGGATTTGTGGTGTCGTTCATCACCGCTATGGTGGTCGTCAAGACATTCCTAAGTTATGTCACACGCCACGGGTTCACGCTGTTCGCGTGGTGGCGCGTCATCGTCGGCACGCTTGGGCTGGTCGCGCTGGCGATGGGGCGGTAGCGTTTTCGAGGTTGTTGCTCCGCGGTCTTACGCGCCTTTATGCGCGAACTGCCCGGCCTTGCGGAAGCGCCAGAGATATTGCGGCACAATTGCTTCAAGCGAATCTGGCACAACACCAAGTCCTTCCAGCGTCAGGGCGGCGGCTTTCGCTGCATCCGAGACCACATTGTCGATCCGCAATAGCGCGACCTGGTCAGGGGTCAGTTTTAGCGGCCCCGGCGCGAACTGCAGGAACAGCGCCTGTAGTTTCGCCAGACCAAACGGTAATGACACCAGCATGCGCCGGCGTCCGATGGTGGCGAGAATGATCTGCATGATCTCGCGCATGGTCAGCACTTCCGGGCCCCCGAGCTCGTAGGTCGCGCCGGGTTTGGTCTTGCCATCGACGGCGTCGGCGACCGCGGTCGCGACATCGCCGACATAGACCGGCTGCATTTTAGTCAGGCCGCCGCCGATCAGCGGCAAGGCTGGCGATAGCCGCGCAAGCGCAGCAAACCGATTGGTGAACTGATCCTCCGGCCCGAACACGACGGAAGGCCGCAAGATAGTGGCCGAGCGCACGGCGGACAGCACGGCCTTTTCGCCCGCCGCCTTGGCGCGGCCGTAGCGCGAGGGCGAGTTTTCGTCGGCGCCAATCGCGGAGACGTGCACCATGTCAGCACCCACGGCCGCGGCCGCCTTTGCCACCGCGCCAGCACCGGCGCCTTGAACGGCGTCGAAGGTCTGTGCGCCGCTCTCGGCCAGAATGCCGACCAGATTGACGGCAGCATGGGAGCCGCGCATCGCGGCCTCGACAGACGCCGGATAGCGCAAATTGGCTTGCACGGCGTGGATCTGGCCCACCCTGCCGAGCGGCTGCAAATGCCCGGCCAGTTCCGGTCGCCGTACCGCGACCCGAATGCGGTAGTCGCGTTTGGCCAATGCGCGCACGACGCTTCGTCCGAGAAAACCCGATCCGCCGAAAACAGTGACCAGCGTGTCCAGATTCGAGGGCATGGCGTCAGTTCCTAGTCAAATTTCGATCAGTCATGCGGAGTATTTGGCGATTTCGCGATACGCCAACATGCCGTCCCTGTATAGCGCATTTGCGTCACGGCTCGCCAATTTGACAACCGCCTAACCGATCCGTACTAACCCGCCCGGGCCCAGGTGGCGGAATTGGTAGACGCGCTGGCTTCAGGTGCCAGTGGCTTCACGGCCGTGAAGGTTCGAGTCCTTTCCTGGGCACCATTCTTGTTGGATGTCCTCCCATCGCCGTTTAGGCTCCTCCGGCTGCTCGCCTGTTGCGGATTTGGGCGGTAGCTTGGTCGATAGCGATTCGACGAGGTTTTGAAAGACCATGACCGTACGCCTGCATCGCGGCGATCTGCCCGAACTTAGTCGCTATACCAATTCGGTGGCGATCGATACCGAGACCATGGGGTTGGACCCGCACCGCGACAGGCTTTGCCTGGTGCAAATGTCAAATGGCGATGGCAGTGCCGATGTAGTGCAAATCCCGAAGGGTCATGGAAAGGATGCTGCCGACGCGCCAAACCTGAAAAGGCTTTTGGCCGATCCGAACGTGGTGAAAATATTTCATTTCGCGCGGTTCGATCTCGCAGCTCTCTACAATGCCTTGGGCGTCATGCCGCAGCGGGTGTATTGCACCAAGATCGCCTCGCGGCTCTCCCGCACCTACACCGATCGCCATGGCCTGAAAGATCTGGTGCGCGAGATGCTCAATATCGATCTGTCGAAACAGCAGCAATCGAGCGATTGGGGCGGCGAGACCTTGAGCGAGGCGCAACTGGCCTATGCGGCCTCCGACGTGTTGCATCTGCATGCGCTCCGCGAGCGGCTCGATATCGTGCTGGCACGTGAGGGCCGTTTGGAGCTGGCGCAAGCCTGTTTCGAGTTTCTGCCGACTCGGTCGAAGCTCGATCTGCAGGGCTGGGGCGCCGAAGACATTTTTGCGCATTCTTGAGCCGAAACGGCTTCTTGCGGCCGTATCGCCCCGTTTCGGTCATTGTCACGCCTGCCTCTGGGCTGCCCAATGCGGCCACTCCCGGTTAGGATAGGCTTTTAGCATAGGTGCGCCCCATTGCTTTGGAGCAGCGGTGAATTCGTTTCAGAACCCAGCCTATCACGCCGGAATGGAGGCGCGCTTCGCCGTCGCCTCGCGCCACAGCAGGATGGTGCGGGTGCTGCGCGTTGCGGTGCCGGCTGCAGTGATTCTGGCGATGGCTGCCATCATTACGGTGTCGATATTCAATCCATTTCGGATGCTGTTGCCCAAGCTGCCGGTCGATATCGGAAACCTGGTCGTCTCCGGCTCCAGGATCACGATGGAATCGCCGCATCTGTCCGGCTACACCCCCGATCAGCGGCCCTACGAAGTCTGGGCAAAAACCGCCACCCAGGACGTGACCGCTCCCGATCACGTCGATCTCAAGACGTTACGGGCCAAGGTGTTGATGGCCGATCACACGACGATGGTCACCCTCGACGCCGGCAACGGCATCATGGACACCAAGCAACAACTGCTGGAGTTGCATAAAGACATCTTTTTACAATCCTCCAGCGGTTATGAAGCGCGGCTGTCGCAGGCGTTCGTGGACATGGGCAAGGGCACCATAATCTCGGACGAACATGTGGACGTTAAATTGCTGCAGGGAACGCTGAGCGCGGACAAGCTCAGGATTACCGGCGGCGGCGAAGTGGTTAGGTTCGAGGGCAATGTGGTGATGGATTTGGACAATCTGGGTGCGTCCGACCAGTCCGCCAACGCTCCGGAGACGCTCGAAGCGGTGGCTGCTCCTTCCCCCAAGGCGCGCCCTTCATCCGCCAGGAACGGCGACCCGAAATGATCGCGGAGATGACTATTTTTAGACACGCTCTGGCAATCAGGAGCATCGTGAGCGCGTGCACGGCCGCATTCGTGCTGTCGATGGTTCTCACCGCTGACGCAGGCGCACAGAGCGCGATGTCGGGCGTGCCCAATGCAATGCAGGGGTTTTCGCAGAATCGCGATCAGCCGATCAAGATCGAAGCAGCCTCGCTCGAGATGCGCGACAAGAAAAAGGAAGCGACGTTTTCCGGCAATGTGAAGGTGGTGCAGGGCGACACTACCATGACCTCCAAGACGCTGGTCGTGTTCTACGATTCCACGTCGGCTCCCGCTCCGGCTCCCTCGCCCGCTGCAAAGGCGACAAAATCGGCTCCGATCCAGTCCACGACGCCCGGTCCGGGCGGCAGTTCCTCCATCCGCCGGTTGGAAGCGAAAGGCAGCGTGGTTGTGACCCAGAAAGATCAGGTCGTGACCGGTGAGACCGCAGTGTTCGACACCAAGTCGAATCTGATCACCATGCTTGGTGGCATTGTGCTGACCCAAGGCAAGAATGTGCTCCGCGGCGACCGGCTGATGGTCGACATGACGACCGGCGTGTCCCGGGTGGAATCCGACAGTGGAAGAGTGCAGGGCCTGTTCCAATCATCGGGCCAGGGCGGTCCAATCATCCCGGGAGCATCGCCGGCGGGAGCACCGCCCTCAAATAAACCGAAGTAGTATCAGTCGCTTGCGTACTATGTACGACCGGCGAGGTTGAAGCCCGCGGTCAGAGCCTGTATTTACGACCGGCGATTGCGCGATCAGCGAATCGCATCGCCGTGGCGGGTTGCGGGATAACCGTGAAAGGCTGAGTAAGCGGCGATGGTGGATTTACTCGGCATGTTCCGTCGTCGGCCGGTGAAACGCGGTCCACCAGGATTTGCGCGCTCGCGTGCTGATATCACCGCCTTGGGCGATACCATTGGCAAGATGCTGAATGGCCCGGTGCGCGATGCGCCTCCGATCGTCCGCGATGCGCCATTGCTGAAACCGGAACCCTCCAGGGCGGAACAACCCAAGCCGCGCAGGGGCAATGGCGCGGGCGCTACTCCACGGCTGACGAAGCGGCCTGGTTATCTGGCTGTGCATAGCGTGGAGAAGAGTTTCGGCACTCGGCAGGTCGTCCGTGGCGTCAGCATCTATGTGCGGCGCGGGGAGGCGGTGGGTTTATTGGGTCCGAACGGCGCCGGCAAGACAACCGTCTTCTACATGATCACCGGCCTGATCAAAGCTGATCGCGGCGCCATCGAGCTCGATGGTCACGACGTCACCAAGCTTCCGATGTATCAGCGCGCCCGCCTTGGAATCGGTTACTTGCCACAGGAAGCTTCGATCTTTCGCGGCCTCACGGTGGAACAGAATATCCGCGCGGTGCTGGAGGTCGTGGAGCCCTCGAAGAAAAAACGTGAGGCCGAACTCAATTCGTTGTTGGATGAATTCAACATCACTCGGTTGCGTAAAACGCCCTCTATCGCGCTGTCAGGCGGCGAGCGGCGCAGGGTAGAGATCGCCCGCGCTCTGGCGACCCGCCCCAATTACATGCTGCTCGACGAACCTTTTGCGGGCATCGATCCGATCGCGGTCGGCGATATCCAGGATCTGGTCCGCCATCTCACCAACCGCGGCATCGGCGTGCTGATCACCGACCACAATGTGCGGGAAACTCTCGGGCTAACCGACCGCGCCTATATCGTTTATGCCGGTGAAATCCTGACCGAGGGAAGTCCGGATGAAATCGTCAACGACCCGGATGTGCGTCGTCTTTACCTGGGCGAGGAATTTCGACTTAACCTTGGCGGCAACCACGAGCCTGCAGCCGATTTTTCGCGCCCGTCAAGCCGTGTACATCAGCTTTGGACTAGGCTAAGCAAGAATCGGACCAACTTTCAGGAATCGGTTCTGGCCTCGATGGCGCTGACGCAAAGATTAGAGTTCCGACAGTCGCAGTCGCTTGTGATGACGCCGCAGCTGATGCAGGCGATCAAGCTGCTGCAACTCTCGAATCTCGATCTGTCGGCCTTTGTCGAGGAGGAGCTGGAGCGAAATCCGCTGCTCGAGCGCGTCAGCGATGGCCCAGAAGCGCCGGTGCCGGGCGAGCCGACGCCGGAACGGGCAGAATTTTCCGAGTCCGACGAGTCTGGGGTGTCGTATAGCGACCAGGCCGGCAGCGAGCGCTCTGAAATGGCCGGCCCCTCCGGCGACGGCTTCGAGCAAGCCGCTGAAGACTGGATCGATCGCGATCTCGGCAGCCGCAGTGAGCTCGAGCAGACCCTGGACGCCCCGCTCGATAACGTCTTTTCCGAAGAGCCGGCCGAGGCCGCCGCCCGTAATGCACAGGATGCCGCGCCGACCGCCTACACCGAATGGGGCGGCGGGCCGTCCAATGATGACAGCTACAACCTCGAAGCATTCGTAGCCGCTGAGGTGACGCTCGGCAGCCATCTTGCCGAACAATTGGCTGTTGCTTTCGCCGACCCGGCGCGGCGCATGATCGGGCAATACCTCATCAACCTCGTGGACGAGGCCGGTTACCTGCCGCCGGATCTGGGCCAGGCCGCCGAGCGGCTCGGCGCCTCGCAAGAGGAGGTCGAGGCGGTGGTTGCGGTACTGCATAAATTCGATCCGGCCGGCGTTTGCGCGCGAAATTTGAGCGAATGCCTGGCGATCCAGCTGCGCGAACTCGATCGTTACGACCCGGCGATGCAGGCGCTGGTCGAGCATCTCGATCTGCTGGCGAAACGGGACATCACGGCTTTACGAAAATTCTGCGGTGTCGATGATGAAGATATCACCGACATGATCGCCGAAATTCGCCGTCTCGATCCGAAGCCCGGTTTGAAATTCGGGTCAATGCGTACACAGACCATGGTACCGGATGTCTATGTCCGGCCCGGGCCCGAGGGCGGGTGGCACGTCGAACTCAACAGCGACACGTTGCCCCGTGTCCTGGTGAACCAGATCTATTACACCGAGCTGTCGAAGACGGTTCGCAAGGACGGCGACAAATCCTATTTCACCGATTGTCTGCAGAATGCCACGTGGCTGGTACGCGCACTCGATCAGCGCGCGCGAACCATCCTGAAAGTCGCGACTGAGATCGTGCGCCAGCAGGATGGCTTCTTCACCAACGGCGTGGCGCATCTGCGGCCGCTCAATCTGAAGGCGGTGGCGGATGCTATCCAGATGCACGAGTCGACCGTGTCGCGCGTCACGGCAAACAAGTACATGGCGACCAATCGCGGCAGTTTTGAACTGAAGTATTTCTTCACCGCCTCGATTGCATCGGCGCACGGCGGCGAAGCCCATTCAGCAGAGGCGGTGCGTCACCAGATCAAGCAGCTAATCGATACGGAACAAGTGGCCGCGATTCTGTCCGACGATACCATCGTGGAACGATTGCGCGAATCGGGCATCGATATTGCCCGTCGCACCGTTGCGAAGTACCGTGAAGCGATGCGAATTCCATCCTCGGTGCAACGCCGCCGTGACAAACAGAGCATGCTCGGTAGTGCATTATCGGCGCCCGCCGCATCGTCGGACCGGTCCCGCGACACGCAACCTGCCTGATTGCGTCCGGGCCAAATCGGGATAGTCTTGCTTTGCCCCTGCTGGCTAATCGAGGCATCGAAATGACTGTTCGGATCTCGGGAAAAAGCATCAATGTTGGCGAGGCGCTACGCGGCCGCGTCAGCGCGCGCACCGATGAAGTGCTGCGCAAGTACTTCGATGGCAACTATTCCGGGCACATCACACTGAGCAAGGACGGTTTCGGTTTTCGCACCGACTGCGCGCTGCACCTGGATACAGGAATCACGCTGGAGGCCGATTGCATTGCCCCCGACGCGTATGCCAGCGCCGATCAGGCGCTGCTGATGATCGAAAAGCGGCTGCGCCGTTACAAGAGCCGCTTGAAGGATCGTTCGGCGCGCAAGGCCCATGCGGCTTCCGAGGCTCTCGCCGAGATGAACGCGCCGGCACTGGACGCTTCGAACTATGTGATTGAGGCGCCCTCCGAAGGCGACGACGAGATTAGCGGGTATAATCCCGTGATCATCGCTGAGTCCAGCACTTCGCTGAAGCGCCTTTCGGTGAGCGAAGCGGTGATGGAGCTGGATCTGGCCGGCACTCCCTGCATCGTCTTCCAGCATGGCTCCAGCGGCCGCGTGAACATTATTTACCGGCGCTCGGACGGCAACATCGGCTGGGTCGATCCGCCTGTCGTCAAGTCCGGCGATTAGCGCCGCCCATGGCATTGACGGCAGTTGGGCCGATCCCTATGGTCCGCCGCCGCAAATGGCAGGCGCAGTGGAACCTGTTTTCGGGAGTTGGCACCGCTCTTGCGTTGGAGTAGAAGCCGCGCAATCACCGATCCGCTGCAAGCCGGCCTCCCGCCTCATCTTCTTGACGCCGCCTCACTAGAGCTTATTTCACTATCTGACGGCTTTATTCACCTCGGAACGCCCCATGATGATTACCGATCTGGTCGCACCCGAGGCGATCCTCCCCGCGTTGAAGGTCAACAGCAAGAAGCAGGCGCTACAGGAGCTGGCGGCGCGCGCCTGCGTGCTGACCGGCCAGAATGAACGCGCGATCTTCGAGGTGCTGCTACAGCGCGAGAAGCTTGGGACCACCGCAGTGGGCTATGGCGTCGCCATTCCGCATGGCAAGCTTCCGAAACTGGAAAAGCTGTTTGGGCTGTTTGCGCGCCTCGAGCGGCCGATCGATTTCGAGTCAATGGATGGTCAGCCGGTCGATCTCGTATTCCTGCTGTTGGCGCCGGAAGGCGCGGGCGCCGATCATCTAAAGGCCCTCGCGCGCATCGCGCGGCTATTGCGCGATCAGGACATTGCCAAGAAACTGCGCGCCTCGCGAGATGCGCAAGCAATCTATTCGGTGCTGGCGCTGCCTCCGGCGACCGCGGCCTAGCGCAGCGCGCATGCGACGGAAAAAAACTTCATCCGTCATGCGGGCTGTTGTCCGGCACCGTTGCACAAATGGCGCCTCTGTCGTCAGTGCCAGCACAGACCAATGCATCGCGAATTAATTGAGATGCCGGTGAGGGCGGCACGTGCCGCGCCGCTAAAATCCTCGTGACATCGGCAAGCGCCGGGTCAGATAACACCGCGAAACCGGGTCGGTCACATCGGCAAGGCGGGTCAGTGACACCGGCAAGGCGGGTCAGTGACACCGGCAAGGCGGGTCAGTGAACGCTGACGGCCTGCAGCTCGTTGCTCCACGCATTTGCGATCGCCGCTTCACGGCTGTCGGTCAGCATGATCGGGGTGCCGTCGGCGGCATGCAGCGCGAACAGCTTCAGGCCCGGTGCGATCTTCGGGGCCTGGGGAAACAGCCCCGGCACATCCTCGGAACGGATCTGCTTCACATAGGCGATATGGCCCTCGCCGAGGGTCGCAAGCGACTCCGCAGAGACCGCCGCCGGTTCAAACACTACAGTACCTTCAGTCATGGTCTCGACTCCTCTGGTAGACTAAGCGGTCGAGTCCGCTACTCGTTCCATTATTCATGTTCATTGATAGCGATTGTCTTAACAATCTTCTCCGGCTCAGGCCGGGCGAGATCGATCGACAACAGCCCGTTTTTCAGGTCCGCGCCCAGCACCTGCATCCCTTCCGCCAGCACGAAGGTGCGCTGGAAGTGCCGCGCCGCGATGCCGCGATGGATGTACTGCCGGGCTTTGTCGTCGTGCTGACGGCCCCGGATCACGAGCTGGTTTTCCTCAATGGTTATATCGAGTTGGTCGCGGGTAAATCCCGCCACCGCCAGCGTGATTCGCAGCCTTTCGGGCTGGCCATTGGCGCGGTCGCACCTCTCGATATTGTAGGGAGGATAACCGTCGGCGCCTTTGACGACCCGATCGAGCGCACGCTCGATTTCGTCGAATCCCAGAAGGAACGGACTGGACAGCGAGGGAACACGAGTCATATTTTTACAAAGTCCTCTCGAAGCGACTTTGGCATTCAGAGGCCCTTGCGGCGCCTCATTTGACCGGCTGGCGGGCTTGCCGTCCGGTCAATCTGGAATATGGGCACGATTTCGGCGCCATTCAAGCGTGTGTGTAAGCCCTGAAATGCGGCTCTGAAGGCTAGATATCGATTCGCTGTCGACCATCCGCGCTGAACAGATGCAACTTGTCACGTGGTGCGCTGGCCCGAATGCGCTCGCCGATGGCGGGGCCGATCGCGCCTGGAACTCGCACGATCACTTCGCCAGGCGGCAGCTCGCCGGGCCTGGCGCTGACAGTGGGCGCCTCGCCCTGGCGCGAGCGGATGCCATAAACATAGGTCTCGGCACCGACCCGTTCGATCGCCTCAACAGTGAGGTTGAGGGCAAGTCCGCCTGCAGGCGTATCGCTGGAGATCACAAGGTCCTCCGGACGGATGCCGAGAATGCCGTCGCGCGCGGGCGCATGAAAGTCGCCTGCCTCACGCAGTGCCATCAGGTTCATCGGCGGCGCGCCTATGAAGGAAGCGACAAAGGTGGTCGCGGGCTTCTGATAAATTTCGAGCGGGTTGCCAATCTGCTCGACACGGCCGCCATTCATCACAACCAGGATATCGGCAAGCGTCATCGCTTCCAGCTGATCGTGCGTGACATAGATCGACGTGGTCTTCAGCCGACGCTGCAATTTGCGGATTTCGACGCGCATGGCGATGCGCAGCTTGGCATCGAGGTTCGACAGCGGCTCGTCGAACAGAAACACTTTCGGCTGGCGCACAATGGCGCGGCCCATCGCGACCCGCTGGCGCTGGCCGCCTGACAGCTGTCGCGGCTTGCGCTCGAGCATGGCGCCAAGCTCGAGGATGCGGGCGGCTTCCTGGACGCGGGTGTCGATCTCGGGTTCGGGCATGCGCCGATTGCGCAGGCCATAGGCCATGTTGTTGTAGACGCTCATATGCGGATAGAGCGCGTAATTCTGGAACACCATGGCGATGTCGCGATCGGCCGGCTCGATCGCGTTGACGATGCGCCCGCCGATATCGATTTCGCCGCCGGTTATGCTCTCCAGCCCCGCGACCATGCGCAGCAGCGTCGACTTGCCGCAGCCGGAGGGACCGACCAGCACGCAGAATTGGCCGTCGCCGACATCGAATTCGATGCCTTTGATGGCCTCGAATCCACCGGCGTAGGTCTTGCGGACGTTACGGAGCGCGACATTGGCCATCTCAGTCCTACTTCTCGGTCTCGACTAGTCCGCGCACGAACAGCCGCTGCATGAACACCACCACCGCGACCGGCGGCAGCATCGCCAAGACGGCGGTCGCCATGGCGAGTTGCCATTCGGCCAATTCGTCTGTGGTGGTCAACATTTTCTTAATGCCGATCACGATGGTCTGCATGGAATCTTGAGTGGTGATCAGCAGCGGCCACAGATATTGATTCCAGCCATAAATGAATTGAATCACGAACAGCGCGGCGATCGTGGTTACCGACAGCGGCAACAGGGTATCCCAGAAGAACCTGAACGGTCCGGCGCCGTCGATGCGCGATGCTTCCAGCAATTCGTCCGGTATTGTCATGAAGAATTGGCGGAACAGCAGCGTACCTGTCGCCGATGCGATCAGCGGCAGAATCAGCCCGGCATAGGTGTCGAGCATATGCAGGTCGGATACGACCTTGTAGGTCGGATAAATCCGGACTTCGACCGGCAACATCAGGGTGACGAAAATGATCCAGAACGCCGTCTTGCGGAACGGAAAGCGGAAATACACCACGGCATAGGCGGACAGAATTGAGATGAAGATCTTGCCGACCGCAATGCCGGCGGCGGAGATGAATGAATTGGTCAACATGTGGCCGACCGGCTCGCGGCTGGTGCGCGATCCTCCGACAAACACGGCGCGATAGTAGTTCTCCAGCGTATGGTTGCCCGGAGAAAGCGGCATATGGCCGCCGATCACCGTTCCCGCATCGTGACTCGAAGCAATCAGGGCGAGATAGACCGGAAAGGCGACGATGAAAACGCCAAGCGTCAGGATGGCATAGGCGATGACATCGTTCAGCGGGCGGTGCTCGACCATCAGTATTGCACCTTTCGCTCGACGTAGCGGAACTGAACCGCGGTCAGTGCGACGACGATGATCATCAACACCACCGACTGTGCTGCAGAGCCCCCCAGATCGCCGCCGAGCCGCCCGTCAGCGTACACCTTGTAAACCAGCGTCGTAGTGTTGCCGGCTGGTCCGCCGCCGGTCACCGCATCGATGATGCCGAAAGTGTCGAAGAACACATAAACGACGTTCACGACCAGCAGAAAGAAAGTAGTCGGCGACAGCAGCGGGAATACGATCGTCCAGAAACGCCGCATCGGACCGGCGCCGTCGATCGCGCCGGCTTCGATCACGCTTTTGGGGATCGACTGCAGTCCGGCGAGAAAGAACAGGAAATTGTAGGAGATTTGCTTCCACACCGCGGCCATCACCACCAGCGCCATCGCGTGATTGCCATTGAGAAGCGGATTCCAGTCGAAGCCCATAAAACGTAGTGGCTGCGCCAGCGTGCCGAGGGAGGGTTGAAACATGAAAATCCACAGCACGCCGGCGACCGCGGGCGCTACAGCGTAGGGCCAGATCATGAATGTCTTGTAGACCTGAGCCGCCTTCAGGTTCTTGTCGGCCTGCGTCGCGAACAAAAGCGCGATGGCGAGCGACAAGACGGCGACCAGCGTTGAGAATACCACCGTGGTCAGCATCGCCTTGTAATATTCAGGTTGGGCGAACAGCGCCTCGTAGTTTTCGAACCCTATGAATTCGGAACTGAGCCCGAACGCATCCTCGCGCAGGAACGACTGCCAGAGCGCCTGGCTGGCCGGCCAGTAGAAAAATACGAATGTAATGACGAGCTGCGGCACGAGCAGCGCATACGGAAGCAGCTTGCTGTTGAAGACCGCAGACTTTTCCATTCAGGCGTCAGTACATTCCGTGTGATGCGAGAGAAGCTCCCTCTCGCATCCGAGAGGGAGCTGCCTGGACGGATTTACTTTGCGGTCTTTTCAAACGCCCGCAAGATCGCATTGCCACGCGCCACGGCACTATCGAGCGCTGCCTGCGCCGTTTTCTGGCCGGCGAGCGCCGCCTCGATCTCCTCGGCCCAGAGGTCGCGCATCTGCACCATGTTGCCGAAGCGCAGCCCCCGCGAATTCTGAGTGGGCTCCTTATTGGTCAGTTCCTTCAGTGGCGTCTGCAGTGTCGGGTTCTTCTCGTAGAAGCCATCCTTGATCGACTTCTCATAGGCCGCCTTGGTGATCGGCAGGTAGCCGGATTCCTGGTGCAGCTTGGCCTGACGGTTGGTATCCGACAGGAAGGCGAAGAACTTCGCGACACCTTTGTACTCTTCCGGCTTCTTGCCGCCCATCACCCATAGCGAAGCACCGCCGATGATCGAGTTCTGCGGCGCGCCAGCAACATCCGGGTAATACGGCATCGGCGCCGAGGTGAAATCGAACTTGGCGGTACCCTTGGCGGTGCCGTAGTAGCCCGACGAGGTCAGGAAGATCGCGCACTCGCCGGAGCCGAAGCGCGCCTCGTTCTTGCTGTCGCGCCCGCTATAGTCGTAGGTCTTGTCCTTCTGCAGGTCGACGAGGTTCTGCAGGTGTTTCACATGCAGCGGCGAGTTGAATTTCAATTCTGTGTCGAAACCGTCAAGCCCGTTCGCCTTGGTGCCGATCGCCACGTTGTGCCAGGCCGAGAACTGCTCGATATGCGCCCAGCTTGCCCAGGCGTTGGAGAAGCCGCAGCTCTCGTGGCCGGCTGCCCTCAGCTTCTTGGCGGCGGCGAACACGTCGGGCCAGGTCTTCGGGATCTCGGCGATGCCGGCCTTCTTCAATTCATCCTTGTTGATCCACATCACCATCGAGGACGAGTTGAAGGGGAACGACAGCATGTCGCCCTTCGAGGTCGAGTAATAGCCGGTGATGGTCGGCAGGTACGCCTTGGGGTCGAACGGTTCTCCGGCATCCTTCATCAGTTGATAGACCGGTTTGACCGCGCCGGTGGCGCTCATCATCGTCGCAGTGCCGACCTCGAACACCTGCATGATGTGCGGCGCGTTGCCGGCCCGGAACGCCGCGATGCCCGCATTCATGGTGTCCGGATAGGTGCCTTTGTAGGACGGCACGACCTTGTAGTCGGACTGGCTGGCGTTGAATTCCTCGGCAAGCCTGTTGACGACGTCGTTGTTGCCGCCGGTCATCGCGTGCCACCACTGAAGCTCCGTCACCGCTTGAGCGGGGCTGGCGAGCGCGAGCGTTGTTGCCAGCGTGGTGGCAAGGCCAAAGTGTCGAAGCTTCATCTAGTTCCTCCCGGTTAGACCATTATTGTCGTTTGGCGCATGACAGCGCCAGGTCACATGCAAATGACCCTATAGTTGAAAGGATGCTATTGGGAAACAGGCGGACGGTTAGGTTCTCACTATTTTACAGGGCCCGCTTTACAGGCCTGCCGGGACCGACGTCCCCATCGGAGCCTCAGCGCTTCCGCTCGCTGCCGCAGACCACGCCTGTTGACAACAGGTCCTCGATCTCCCCCCGGGAGTATCCGAATTCCGTCAGCACCTCGGTCGCGTGCTGGCTGAACTTCGGCGGAACGTGGCGCAGGCCAGGCTTGCTGCGCGCAAGGCGGATCGGCGAGGCGACCCCCTTGTACCAATCTTTTGCGATGACATCGCCGCGATGGACGGCGTGGGGGCTGGTCAGCGCCTGGTCGATAGACTGCACCGGCCCGGCAGGCAATCCCGCTGCAAGCAGGCGATCGCACAGCGGCCCGGCGTCGTGCTGAGCGAACACGGCGGCAAGTTCGACGCGCAGCGCGTCGCGGTTGGCGATGCGGTCCTTGTTGCGCGCAAAACGTAAATCGGCCGCGAGTTCGGGTTTTCCGATCTCCTTGCAGAGCTTGCGGAACGTGCCGTCATTGCCGACGCCGATGAAAATGTTTTCAGTGCGGGTCGGGAAGATCGCGTAGGGCACGAGGTTCGGGTGCTCGTTTCCGGTGAGCCGCGGGGGCTTGCCGTGCATAAAATAATTCGCGGCGTGCGGGTGCATGATGGAGAGGCCGGTTTCGTACAGCGTCGTTTCGAGAAACTGTCCGAGGCCGGATTTCTGCCGCTCCGAGAGCGCCATCAGGATCCCGATCGCCGCATAAAGGCCGGTCGAGATGTCGACCAGCGGAACGCCTATGCGCATCGGGCCGCTCTGGGGCGAGCCAGTCGCGGAGATCATTCCCGTCATCGCCTGTATGATGGCGTCATATCCGGGATTGCCGCCGCGCGGACCATCGCCGCCGAAGCCGGAAATCCGGCAATGAATCAGCCTGGGAAATTTCGCGCGCAGCACGTCATTGCCGATGCCCCATTTGTCGAGCGTGCCGGGCTTGAAATTCTCGATCAGGACGTCGGCGCTCTCGAGCATTTTCATCAGCACCGCGCGGCCGGCCCCCGAGGCGAGGTCGACTCCGATGGAGCGCTTGTTGCGGTTGATTCCTACGAAATAGGCTGCATCTTCGCCGTGGAACGGCGGTCCCCAATCGCGCACCTCGTCGCCGGCGGGCGGTTCGACCTTGATGACGTCGGCGCCGTGGTCGGCGAGGATTTGCGTGCAGTAGGGTCCGCCCAGAACTCGCGTAAGGTCGATCACACGCAATCCGGTCATCGCGCCGGTGGCGGGGAGAGTTTCAGTCGTCATGGGCACGGCTCTCCGAACTCCCGATTTGCTCTACGCAAAAACGCCAAGTGATTGCGGCAAAGCTGCAACCTTCGTTACGAATGGCTTGCCGAGCCAACGCCCGTCTTCGCCCTTCGGGCTACGACGTGGCAGCCTTC
>Ga0209474_10001490_pt1 | contig 22733 bp, 23 predicted proteins | sample GraSoiAngelo_145_FD_185902 | JGI IMG/M metagenome (GOLD analysis project Ga0209474, IMG submission 185902) | Grasslands soil microbial communities from the Angelo Coastal Reserve, California, USA - 14_1009_05_20cm (SPAdes) (version 2) | ecosystem: Environmental > Terrestrial > Soil > Grasslands...
GAAAATAAATCCGTTCTCGATTCACCCAAATCACTTTTATAAAAGCCGCCATCCCGTCCCTCTGAGGGGCGTTTCGCGATCGTCACGGACGTAGGGCGGGATGCGGTGGACGCGAAGGCAGCGCTGACGAACGGTGCCGACGCGGACGGCGAAGTCGTGTGGTTCTGATGCCCCGACGCTGGCGTCAAGTTAGCGGAGGCAACTTCGCTTGCGACGGTGGCAAACAAGCCCGGTCACCGGGAAGAGCACGAAGGAAACCGTTAAAACCATTGCGCGGGGAATGCCGGGTGAACCCGGTGTGACCGTGGTGACTATGCTCGTATGCTTTTTATTTTGCATGCGAGGCTGCGGGCGCATCGCGCGCCCGGCATTCCCTGCGCCCTCTGATTTTCGGATGGCACAATGAACAGCAAAACTCGCGTGCTCATGCGCGGCGAGAATCGCGGAGGTGTGTCTCAGATCCTGAGGTGGTAAATTTGATCGTCATTGCGAGCGGAGCGAAGCAATCCATCTTCGATTTGGCGATGCCGAGCCATGGATTACTTCGCTCCGCTCGCAAAGACGGGAGACGGAGCGAAGCGATACGATGTGTCGGGTGGGTGTCTGTGCGCAGAGCACATCCTCACATCGCCCCCACCCCGGCCTCCGCTTCGCTGTGGCCGACCCTCCCCACTAAAGGAAGAGGGATAAGAAAGAGCTCGCCCCGCTTGCGGGGAGAGGTGAAGAACGGTCGGCAGTAGTAATGGCATCGAGAAAGCGTGGCGTGGCGAGAGAGCGGGGTATTACGGCACGGATTGGTTTGGCGCACTCGCTAATTCAGCGTGCGCTTGCTGTCCGGACTGTCGAGCGAAAACGTCGGCACGTCGATTTCGAACCGCTCGCCCTTTGCGCTTTCCATCTCGTAACGGCCGGTCATGAAGCCGGATGGGGTTTGAAGCGGGACGCCACTGGTGTATTCGAACCGCTTGCCGGGAGCGAGCACAGGCTGCTCTCCGACCACGCCTTCGCCGCGGACTTCCTGCCTGTGTCCGGAGCCGTCGGTGATGATCCAGTGCCGCGCCCGGAGCTGCACGGTCTCCTCGCCGGTGTTGGTGATGACTATCGTGTAGGACCAGAAAAACTGACGTTTTTCGACCGAAGACCGTTCCGGCATGAAGTTCGGCTCGACGGTGACCTCGATCTGGCGGGTAATAGCGCGGTACATACGAGCGATTCTTTCGAAATCATGGCGCATCATATCCAAAAGCCGGGTCGGAACCAATCTCCGCCTCGCGGGGGTGACTTGCCTGCAACAGGCGTACCGATACTATCTTTGCGGGGCTGAAAACGCGTGAAAGCCGAGCTGCCCAGGAGACCGTCGTCAACACTTTTCAAGACCGGTGCCAGATGACTTCCATTGCCGATGGAATTGCCGGACGACCGCTCGCGGGCGAGGCGGACACGATTGTGCGCGACGAGGCGGCACCGGCCAAGGCGCTGCCCTCGATTACACTACCTGCGGCCGGCGAGCGCGAACTGCGCCTCGATCTTTTCCGCGGGCTGGCGCTGTGGCTGATCTTCATCGATCATTTGCCGCCGAACCTGCTGACCTGGTTCACCATCCGCAATTACGGATTCAGCGACGCCACCGAAATATTCATTTTCATCTCCGGCTATACCGCGGCTTTCGTCTACGGCCGCGCGATGCTGGAGTCCGGCTTTGTCGTGGCAAGCGCGCGCATCCTGCGTCGGGTCTGGCAGATTTACGTCGCGCACGTGTTCCTGTTCACGATCTTCCTTGCGGAAATCTCCTATGTCGCCACCAGTTTCGAAAACCCGCTGTACACCGAAGAAATGGGGATCATGGATTTTCTCAAGCAGCCGGACGTCACCATCGTCCAGGCGCTGTTGCTGAGATTTCGTCCCGTCAACATGGACGTGCTGCCGCTTTACATCGTGCTGATGCTTTTCCTGCCGGTGATCCTGTGGCTGATGAAGTGGAGGGCCGATGCAACGCTGGGCATCTCGGTCGCACTTTATGCGCTGACCTGGCGTTACGACTGGTATCTTTCGGCGTATCCGAACGGCTATTGGGCGTTCAATCCGTTCGCCTGGCAATTGCTGTTCGTGTTCGGCGCGTGGTGCGCGCTGGGCGGAGCGCGGCGAATGTCCAGCATTCTGTCCTCGCGCATCACGTTGGCAATTTCGTTCGCCTATCTGTTCGCGGCGTTCTGCGTCACGCTGACCTGGTACCTGCCGCAATTGGGCCATGTGGTGCCGCGCCGGATCGAGCAATGGATGTACCCGATCGACAAGACCGATCTCGACGTGCTGCGGTTCGCGCATTTTCTGGCCCTTGCAGCCGTGACCGTGCGATTTCTGCCGAAGGACTGGCCGGGATTGAAATCGGCTTGGCTGCGGCCGTTAATCCTGTGCGGGCAGCATTCGCTGGAGATTTTCTGCCTCGGGGTGTTCCTGGCGTTCGCCGGCCATTTCCTGCTGGCCGAGGTTTCCGGGGGTGCTGCGATGCATTTGCTTATCAGTATTTCCGGAATCCTGATCATGTGGGCCGTGGCGTGGGTAATTTCGTGGTACAAACACGTTGCCGACAAGAGCGCTTCGCGAACGAAAGGCGCCGGCGGCAACGCGGATTTAGCGGGAGGAGGCGGATGAAGTCCAGATCGGGGGCAACCCTGGGATTGGCGATGCTGCTGGGTCTTTGGGCCGCGGCGAGCGCGCCGGTGCGCGCCGAAGACAGTTCGGCTCCCCAGAGCTGCGAAGTTCCAGCCTACCTGCTCGCGACCGAAAGCCCGCTTCCCAAGGTCGCCGACGCCGTAAAAGGCGGGCGGCCGCTGGAGATTCTGGTGGTAGGCAGCCGGTCCTCGACCATCACCACGTCGGAGGCAAGCGGCTATCCCGGGCGTTTGCAGGCAGCGCTACACGAGAAACTCCCGTCAGTGGCGGTTAATGTATCCGTAGAAATACAGGTAAAGAAAACCGCCATGGAAGTAGCCGGCACCTTCGTTAAGCTGATGGAAGTTAAAAAGCCTACCTTGGTGGTCTGGCAGACCGGCACTGTCGATGCTTTGCGCTCCATCGATCCCGATGAGTTTCGCGCCGCACTCGATGCCGGTGTTGCTGCGCTGCAAAATGCCGGAGCGGACGTGGTCCTGATGAATTTGCAATATAGCCCTCGCACCGAAACGATGATTTCGGTGCCGCCTTACCTAGATAACATGCGGGTGGTGGCGCAGAAGTACGATGTTCCGCTGTTCGATCGGTTTGCCATCATGCATCAATGGAACGACGCGGGAGACTTCGACCTGTTCAGCGCCTACCACGGGGTCGAGCTTGCCAAGCGTGTCCACGATTGCCTTGGCCGGGCGTTGTCGACATTTGTGATCGACGCCGCTCATCTCGGCCCAGCTCAGCAGAATTGAGGATCTAGCGTTAATGAGTCGTCTACGCCCTTTTTGTCTAACAACAGCGCTGGCCGGCCCTGCGATCGCAGGGCTCGCGCTGTTGACGTCAGTCTCGGTGGTGCCCGCGCGTGCCCAAACAGCCCAGGCCTCGCAACAAGCTAAAGCATCCGAAACATCTGACGCTCTCAAACCGGAAGCGTCCCGGACCACCGGTACTGCCAACGTCGCATCGGTCGATCAGTCCAATCCTTCGCAGCAAAAGAGCATCGCCGCCAAGACGATCGACACGGTGAAGGAGGTCGCGAAATCTGCTGGCGACATTTTTAGCCGCGTGCCTTGCCTGCCTCCGAAGGGCGGCCCCAAGTCGATGGGATCGCTGCCGCATGTGGCGGGCAAGCTGGCTTCGGGCCAGCCGGTGGAGATCATCGCCTTCGGATCGTCTTCGACCGCTGGTTTCGGCGCCACCTCACCTGAATTCAACTACCCCAACCGGCTCGCGGCGCAACTGCGCCGCCAGTATCCGAGCGCCGAGATTACTGTCGTCAACCGCGGCAAGGGCGGCGAAGACGCGCCCGAGATGATGAAGCGGTTGCAGACAGAGGTGATCGACATGAAGCCCGATCTGGTGATCTGGCAGGTCGGCACCAATGCCGTGCTGCGTAATCTCGATCCCGCCGAAACCGCCAAAATTGTCGAGGACGGCATCACGCTCATTCAGGCCGCTGGCGCTGATCTCGTGCTGGTCGATCCGCAATATTCCCCGAGGCTCAATGAACGTGCGGAAAGCGCGAACAAAATGGTCAGGCTGCTCGGCAGGGTCGCCGAGCTCCGCCATGTCGGCATCTTTCCGCGCTTCCAGGTGATGCGCGAGTGGCATGAGCAGCAGTCAATCCCGTTCGACAACTTCGTGATCGCTGACGGCCTGCACATGAGCGATTGGGGCTATGCCTGCTTCGCCCAACTGCTCGGCGACGACATCATCAAATCCGTCGGGCAGATCAAGCTCGGGGTCAACGTGCCGCGCAAGGTGCAAACCTATCGGCCGATGTGAGCTCACGCCTTCTCCAGCGCGCGCTGCAAATCCTCGATCAGATCGTCACGGTGTTCGAGACCGGCCGAGAACCTGACAAAACCCTCGCTGATCCCGAGTTCGGCCCGCGCCTCCGGCGTCAGCCGCTGATGGGTCGTGGTCGAGGGATGGGTGACGAGGCTCTTGGCGTCGCCGAGATTGTTCGAAATCCGCGCCAGCTTCAGCGCGTTGAGCGCACGGAATGCGGCCGGCTTGCCGCCTTTGATTTCAAAACCCACAAGCGTCGATCCGGCGCGCATCTGCTTCTTCGCCAACGCTGCCTGCGGGTGATCGGCGCGGCCGGGATAAATCAGCCGCGAGATTTTGGGATGCTGCGCCAGGGCGTCCGCGATCGCCGCAGCGGTTTCGGTCTGCGCGCGTACCCGGATAGCCAGCGTCTCCAGCCCTTTCAGCAGGATCCAGGCGTTAAACGGCGACATCGATGGACCGGTCTGACGCAAAAAAGTGTGGATGTGTTCGGCGATGAACGCTTCCGAGGCGAGGATAATTCCCCCGAGGCAGCGGCCTTGGCCGTCGATATGCTTGGTCGCGGAATAGACCACGACGTCGGCGCCGAGCTCCAGTGGGCTCTGCCAGATCGGCGTCGCAAACACGTTGTCCACTATCAGCCGTGCGCCCGCAGCATGCGCGATTTGCGCGATGGCGCCGATATCGAGCACCTCCAGCGTCGGGTTTGTCGGGCTCTCCAGAAAGCAGCTTTTGGTGTTCGGCCGCATCGCCCGCTTCCATTGATCGAGATCGAGGCCATCGACCAGTGTGGAGGAAATGCCATAGCGCGGCAGCAGATCTTCCACGACGTAGCGGCACGATCCGAACATCGCCTTGGCGGCGACCACGTGATCGCCGGCCCTCAGCGGTGCGAGAACGGCGGTCGTCACCGCGGCCATTCCGGTGGCCGTGGCGCGCGCGGCTTGGGCGCCTTCCAGTTCGATCATGCGGCGCTCGAACATGGTGACGTTGGGATTGGAAAAACGCGAATACAGGAAACCGGAGTCTTCGCCCTTGAACCGCGCTTCGCACTGTTCGGCGCTGTCGTAGACAAAGCCTTGGGTCAGAAACAGCGCCTCGGAGGTTTCAGCGAATTGCGAGCGCAGGGTGCCGGCATGCACCAGGCGGGTTTCGGGACGATAGCCCGCAGTTGATGACGCGGACGTGGCGAAATCAGGCATGTGCCCTCCATCGTGACCATCAAAAAAATGGTCACAAAAAACCGGCCTGGAAAAATTCCACAGGCCGGGATCACACTGTCCCCGGCCTGTTTAGCTACTTGTTTAACGTGGCTGCAAGCCGGCCGGCTCAAATCACCACGGGATAAGTGATGCTGATATTCCCTCGCGCCCTTTCCGTCAAGGCGGCCATCGGATAACCGATAAACGTCCGTATTTTCAGCGTCTGGATGGCTATAAGCAAGTCATCCCGGGGGACCAATCGTGTCGTTCACGCTTCAGCCCGGCGCCAATGGCATTCTACCCGACCGCATGATCGCGGCGATGGCCGATGCCGGACTTATTCTGCCGGCCTATCCCTTTATCGAAAGCCAGATTCAACCCGCGAGCCTCGATCTGCGCCTGGGCGACATCGCCTACCGGGTGCGGGCGAGCTTTTTACCCGGGCCGGGCGCGACCGTGGCGGAACGCATCGACCAATTGAAGTTGCACGAAATCGACTTGAGCGACAGCGCGGTGCTGGAAACCAACTGCGTCTACGTCGTGCCGCTGCTGGAAAGTCTGGCGCTGCCGCCGGAAATCGTCGCCGCCGCCAATCCGAAAAGTTCGACCGGGCGGCTCGACGTGTTCACCCGTGTTATCGCAGATGGCACGCGGCGCTTCGACATGATCGGCGCGGGCTACCATGGCCCGCTCTATGCCGAGATCAGCCCTAAGACATTCCCGGTGCTGTTGCGCGAGGGATCGCGGTTGTCGCAGGTGCGCTTCCGTGCCGGCGATGCCATTCTCACATCCAGTGAACTCGACGCCTTGCATGATCTGGAACGGCTGGTCGATATCGACGATGCCGATCTCGCCAAAGGCGTGGCGCTCAGCGTCGATCTCTCAGGCCAGACCGGCAGCGGGTTTGTCGGCTACCGCGCCAAACGTCATACCGGCGTCGTCGATATTGACCGCCGCGCCGGCTATGCCGCCGATGAATTCTGGGAAGCGATACGCGCTCGGCCCGACGGCAGCCTCATTCTCGATCCGGGCGAGTTTTACATTCTGGCGTCGAAAGAGGCGGTGCAGGTGCCACCTGACTATGCCGCGGAGATGGTGCCGTTCGATCCTCTTGTCGGCGAATTCCGCGTGCATTATGCCGGCTTTTTCGATCCCGGCTTTGGATATGCCGGAGCTGGCGGGCAAGGCTCGCGCGCCGTGCTGGAAGTGCGCTCGCGCGAAGTGCCGTTCATCCTTGAACATGGTCAGATCGTCGGCCGGCTGGTCTACGAAAAAATGCTGGCGCGGCCCCACGCGATGTATGGCCAGCGGATCGGCTCCAACTATCAGGCGCAGGGCCTCAAGCTGAGCAAGCATTTTCGGGTGTGAGTTTGACTCGTGTCCCGGAAGCGGCGATACGCGCAACAGGAGCCCACATGAGCGCAGCGCGACAAGGCACGGACGAAGCGCAATGGCTGCGGTGGCGAAGCGTCGCCGATCTCTATCACGCCTATTTCACCGGCCTCATTCTAACCGTTGTGACGCGGCGAAGCACCGCCGAGGCTGCCGAATTCGTGTTCCGGGTGTTTCGCCGTCAACAACATGAACGTTTTCTGCCCGGTCTGGAAAAGCTCGGGTTGAGTAGCCTGCCGCACGCCGTCGCGGCGGCGCAATACCACTATCTTTCGAACTGGATCGGCGGGGTGTCGGTCGAATATATCTATGAGTCCGACCGCAAGGCGTGGATTCGTTATCCGCCGCCGCGCTGGATCTGGCGCGGCACCGCGATTTGCGGCGTGCCCGGCGAAGTGTCGCGGGCGATGCTGCGCGGCTGGCACGGCAATAACGGGGTCGCTCTCGGCAATCCCAATCTTGGCTTCGTCTGCACCAAACAGAGTGTCGATGGCCAGGATGGACTCGAAGGCTATTACTGCGAGTACGAGCATCCGCTGGAGATCGAGCAGCGCGTGGTATTCGCGCGCCATCAGGAAGCCCCGATGTTCGACCCTGCGGCCGCGCCGGGTTTGCCGGTAAAGAACTGGCCGAAGCCGCGGCTGGAAAAAGCCTACCGCAATTATGCGATGGAATATGTGCGGACCGCCGCGCCCGTAGTGGTGCAGTTGTTCGGGCCGGAGGATGCGAGCTATCTCCTGCACCTGACCGGCAGATTGATCGGCATGCAGTATTTCGCAGAGATCGCCGCTGGTCTCTCCTGTCACGCTGGAACTGCAAGGGAGTACGCGGCTTTCCTTTGTGCGCTGTTCGAAGCGCAGGACGATGTAGTTGGCGTTGAGGAGTCCGGGGGCACTTTCGAGATCAGGCAGCAGACGTGGAAGCTGATGGCGGATGTCGCTGATTATCACCCGGCATGCGCGAGCGCGTTGAGCGGATTGCTCGAAGGCCTTGCCGCCGGCTGCGGACGCCATATTCCGGTCACGATGAGAGCGGGGCCCGGAGGCGGCCCGCCATTCGTCTGGCTGGTGGGCTGACAAAAACTTCTGTTCCACGGCATATCGATGACGACGCGAATTGCGCAGCCACGCCATGCGCCTGGCGCACGTGGCGTCGCGCAGGATCGTGCTAGGAAGCTCGCGGCGAGAACGCCCAGGGAGCAGTGATGTCCGATATTGGCGTCGCCGAGATACCGGTAGACGAGGATGAGCAACCGCTTCCGCCGATCGAGGCGCCGGTGCGCAACGCGCTGGTCGAAGGGCCTATTCTGCGCACCCTGTTGTGGCTGGCATGGCCGAATGTGGTCGCGCTCAGCGCCGGCACCTGCGTCGTTATCGCCGAGACCTCCTATATTGGCCGGCTCGGTGTAGAGTCGTTGGCGGCGATGGCGCTGGTGTTTCCGTTCGTGATCCTGACCATGACCATGTCTGGAGGCGCGATGGGCGGCGGCGTGGCTTCCGCGATCGCGCGCGCTCTTGGAGCTGGCGATACTGATCGTGCATCGACGCTTGCCGCGCATGCGCTGCTGATCGGCATCTGCTTCGGGCTGATGTTCATGCTCGTCATGCTGATTTTCGGTCCGCGGCTTCTGCAAAGCCTGGGCGGGCGCGGCAACGTGCTGGCCTACGCCATCGGCTATGTGCAGATCTTTTTCGGAGGCGCGGTGGTGCCGTGGCTGCTGAACACGCTCGCTGGAATCTTGCGCGGCACCGGCAACATGAAATTGCCATCGCTGATGATCCTTTCCTCGGCGGTCTGCCAGATAATCCTGGGCGGTACGCTCGGACTCGGTCTCGGGCCGATCCCGCAATTCGGGATGCGCGGCGTCGCCTCGGGATCGCTGATCGCCTATCTCATCAGCATATCTGTGATGGGGTGGTACCTGTTTTCGGGGCGAGGGCGCGTCATTCCCAAAATCAGCGGACTTCGGATTCAATGGACGATGTTCGCCGATATCCTCAAAGTCGGCGCGGTCTCCTGTTTTTCGCCGCTGCAGTCAGTGCTGACGATCAGCATTTTTACTCACTTGCTGGCGCAGTTCGGAACCGAGGTTCTGGCCGGCTACGGCATCGGCGCCCGGCTTGAGTTCATGCTGACCTCGATTGCCTTCGCGGTCGGGATCGCCTCGGTGCCGATGGTCGGGATGGCGATCGGCGCCGATCGCGTTGCGCGCGCGCGCCGGATCGCACTGCTCGCAGGCTGCGTGGCGTTCCTGTCGGTGGGAATCGTGGCTACCGTGATCGCGGTGTTCCCCGACCTGTGGGTCGATATCTTCACGCGAGATCCCGGCGTCCGCGCCGCCAGCCGCCAGTATCTTTCCACCGCAGCACCGATGTACGCCTTCATCGGCCTTTCCATCTCGATGTATTTTTCCTCACAAGGCGCGGCGAAAGTTCTCGGACCGGTGCTGGCGCAGACAGCGCGCCTGCTATTCGTCGCCGCTGGCGGCTGGTGGCTGTCAATGCACGAGGCTACGGCCGCGAATTTCTTCGCTTTGGCGGCGGCATCGATGGTGTTGCTCGGCGTCCTGTCTGCCGTCAGCGTTGTGGTCACCCGATGGGGCCCGAAGGGCGCCGCGGTTGCGCAGGTCGGTCCGGCATTGTCGGGATTGGTGGATTAGCGCGGCGGCTGGCTCCGCAGTGCTTTCTGCATCGCGAGCGCCCCCTGATCCATTTGGGCCTCGATGTATGGCGCGATCTCGTTAGGCAATAGATCGACGGTCCATAGCAACCGCGCCCGCGCTTCGCCGTTGGGGAGCACCTGAACCGAGGCGCTGTGTTGCTTCACCCGTTCGCTGACCACAGCATAGACGAGCCGCCGCCGCGTATCGTCGCAGTCGACCAGCAGCTCGCGCGCCACCGTACCGTTGGCGAACGTGACAATTCGCGCATCTCCATCGAGATGTGCATCGACCACGAATCCCGGCGCCAATCGTTTATGCACCGCGCTGAAATCGCGAACCGCGGCCCAGACCTCCTCGGGGCGGGCCTCGATTGGAATCTCCTTGTGGATGGAAGCCATTTGGCGTTTTCCTTGTAGCAGTGACGATGCCGGGGCAGCGCGGAATTCTCAGGTGCAAACCGCCTCGACATTGTTGCCATCGGGATCGATCAGGAACGCCGCGAAATAGGTCGCGCTGTAATCCGGCCGTGGCCCCGCCGCGCCGTTGTCGCGGCCTCCGGCTTTGATGCCCTCGGCATGGAATTTCTTGATCGCCGAGTGATCGGAGGCGCGGAACGCGATGTGGGCGCCGGCCCATGCCGGCCCATTATGCGGATAAAGCCACAGCGCCGGCTCGCCCCTGGGTCCAAATCCTGCGCCGCTGTTGTCGTGTGAGCACAAGACATATCCGAGTGGCGCCAGCGCTGCCGTATAGAAACGCACACTGGCGTCGAGATTGCCGACTTTCAATCCGATATGGTCGTACATGATGATCTCCAATTCTGTCGCGTTCCAACGGCGCCAGCTGGAGATCAGACTACTCAGTGCAGGGCGAGGGGTTCTTGGAAAATCTTGCGCATGCCGCGCGAGGCCTCGCGGAACTTGCGCGGTGAAACGCCGGCGGCCCGGTGGAACGTGCGCACGAAGTTGGAGAGATCGCCAAAGCCGACCTCGTAGGCCACATCGGTGATGGAAATGCCGTCCTCGGCCAGGAGCCGCGCCGCATGCCGCAGTCGCGAGCGGACCAGATACTGGTGCGGGGTGACGCCGAGCACGATCGAGAACAACCGCAGGAAATGGAATGGGCTGATATCGGCCTGGAGGGCTGCTTGCTTCAGATCGATCTGCCGGTTCGAATGGGCTTCGATCCAGTGAGCGGTTTCCACCGCGCGGCGGCGATCGCGCGCGCTGGCTCGTGTTGGCTGGCGCGCCCGTCCGGAAACCACCTGGACAAATCGGTTGGCAAACAGCGCACCGGCCTCTTCCAGGCCGACATCGCTGCGGCCGTCCGCGGCGGCTTGCGCCAGCTCGCCGAGCACCATCAGTTCGGGGAGGGGCGGCGCCGCGCCGATCTGCCAGACCTCCGCCCTCTCGCCGATCTCGTCCAGCAGTTGCGGGCCCAGGAAGAACGACAGGCACTCGTCGCCACAGACGTGTTCGTGAGTGCAGACATATTCGTCACCGGCATGTCCGACCAGGACGCATCCTGTCACCAGTTCGAAGAAGCGGCCGCGGCTCTCGCAGCCGAAGCTGCCCTTACGCACATACGAGACCGAGTGGCGGCGATGCCGCTCGACGAACGGCGCGTCGTCCGCGCGAGCGCTGCAGCGGAACTCGGAAACCGAAATGGAATCGCTCTGCAAAAGCGTAGTTGCAGTCATGGCCGCAATTTTACCCCGGCGGGCGCGTCGGAGCAACTGGAAGCAGCACCTCGAACAAGGTCTTACTAGTGGTCTTGCCGCGCGCGCCTTCGATCGACAGCAGCCGGCGCTTGGAAATAGCGCCGCCGTTGGGCGAGATGTTGTCGGCGTAGCCGCCTGCTTCCAGCACGCGGTGACAGGGCACGATGATCACAAACGGGTTACGGGCAAGCGCCTGTGTCACCGAGCGCACGGCGCCTGAAACTCTGAGCTTGGTGGCGATCTCGCCATAGGTCAGGGTTTCGCCGTGCGGAATGGTGCGCGTGAACGCATAAACTCGCTCACTGAAGGCCTGGATTCCGCTCGTGTCGAGCGCGATTTCGGAGAGATCGGCAGGCTCGCCGCGCAGCAGCGCTACAATGCCCTCAATCGCGTTCTCAACATGCACGGGCGGGCGGACTTCGCGGGCCTCCGGATAAAGCTGGAACAGGCGCTTGCGGGTTTCGATCTCGCGCGCCAGCGGAAGCTGCACGCCGATAATGCCGAACGGGCTCCATGCGATGCCGCACCGGCCAATGCTCGTATCGAATATGCTGTACTCACGCCCCGCCATAACGCCACTCACCCCGCGCGCACCATAGCACCTCGATCAAAGAGCGCATCTGAAAAATTCAGCTCTGGTCCAAGTGTCCCCAGGCCCGGAAGGCTGGCAGGGTGGGTCGCGAATCGAGCGGCATCACCTCAGCGCCATCGAAACGGGTTCACTCCGGCTTGATGCCGGCCGCCCTCAGGATCGGCAACAGCCGTGCTTCCTCGCTATCGCGGAATGCCTTGATCTCCGCCGGCGAGGTCGGCCAGGGCGTTGCACCGAGGTCAGAGTACCGTGTTTTCAACGCTGGATCGGTGAGTGCCTTGACGGTGAGCGCATTCACTTGCGCCACAATATCGGCCTTCATGTTCGATGGTCCGATCATGGCTGTCCATGAGGTGATCTCATATCCAGGCAGCACCTCGGCCATCGCAGGCACGTCCGGAAGTTCGGGAATGCGGATCCTGGAGGTGACGGCGACCGGTTTGATCTGCCCGGCGCGAACGCTCGGCAGTGAACCGGGCAGATTGTCGAATAAAAAATCGACCCGGCCTCCGAGCAGATCGGTCAAAGCGGGGCCAGCTCCCTTGTATGGGATGTGGGTCACTTCTACGCCGGCCATGCTGTTCATCATCTCGCCCGAGAGGTGCAAGGTCGTGCCGAAGCCTGCCGACGCGTAAGTGTATTTGCGGGGCTCCCTCTTGAAAGCCGCCAGCAATTCCCTGAGATCGGATGAGAACAGGTCCTTCCGGGCCGAGAGAATATTTGGCAACTGCCACATGCCAGCGATGAAGGTGAAATCGCCGCGCGGGTCATACGGAAGCTTTGCATAGCTTCCGATCGCAAGCACGTTGCTGGCAATGCCGCCAAGACCTACCGTGTATCCGTCCGGCGGCGCTTTCGCCACCGCATCCGCCCCCAGCACTCCGCCGGCCCCGGCCCTGTTCTCGACAACAAACGATTGTCCGGAGAGCTCGCTCATCTTCTGGCAGAGAATGCGCGAGAGAGTATCGGTTGCTCCCCCCGCCGGGAAGCCGTTGACGTAGCGCACCGTCCGGGCCGGCCAAGCCTCTTGCGAGAAAGCAATGCGAGGTGCCAGCACCGGCGTGGCGATCGATCCGCCAAACATGGTCAGCAAAGTGCGGCGGTTCACTGCTGTGAGCGACATCACTTTCCTCTATGATCGGTACGGCTTGGTCGAGAGCCCACCGGCACAGTAGGTTCAAACTTTATCATACTTTCAGGGAGCCAAGGACAAACGCGGGCTATTGCTTCGACGACAGGTGGACCATCTGGCGCCCGCTATTCATCGCCTTGAGAGCGTTGACGTAATCCTCAGGACGCTGCCAGCGCAAGGGAACTTTCAATCCCATGAAATCCGCGATGCTGCCGATAAACGAGGTGCAATTGGACGACTCGGCATTCCAGACCGGTGAACTCGCCTGCAATTTCTTGATGTAGGCGAAAACTGTTTTTGCGTCCGCCTCATTCAAGTAAACCCGGTAACTGGCGGTCAAGTACTGCGGATCAAGATCGCCATAGCTAGCGCCGGTCTCGGATGGCACCCATGTCAAATGACCAAGTACATAGGCCAGGGTGTCCCCCGCAGGAGTAAGGCCGGCGACTTCAACTTCTCGCTCGCTTGTCTTGCCAAACCAGACGAAAGCGTGTCCCCAGCTCGTTGCCGTTCTGGCTCTGAAATCAACGTAATACGGGCCCTTTGCTGAGCCCGACCCAAGCTTGCGAGTCGACCGTGGCGCCGATTTCGATTCAACGGACGTCTCACTGGAAACAAACGCATTCGCGTCGGCGGTGCGCTTGTGGATCTCCCGTCTCTGGGAAATGAACCGTTCCGAACCGGCGCGTGTGTCAACGTCGCGTGCAGAAGCTGATTGGATTTCGCACGCGAGCGAAACGGCGAGCGTGAATCCCGCAAGCAGGCATAGTCCTGATCTGTTCGACCTGTTTGCCACGCTTCGCCCTTCGACTGTCGACGATAAAGCTCAGATTCAACGAGACCTAAAGTCCATACCGCTTATCAATAGGCCCGCGTCACGACGGGCGACTTGCCGATTGGGTTCTTCCCGATCGGGCTCTTGCCGATCGGCATCTTGCCGACTTGAGCTTGCTGATACACGGGCTGTTGGCGCGGCAGGTCGGCGGCGCCAGCGGCAGTCACTAGGGCAAGCGTTGCACCCGCCATGATCACAATCTTCACCACGGTACTTCTCCTCCAGTTAGAAGAAACAAGGCAGTAACCTGCCTTGCGTCTCAGATACGGCTGCGAGCATGAACGTCGGAATACGTCTACAGTGCGGCAGGTGAGGAGACGTTCGAGGAATGCGTGTATAGCGCCGCAGAAATGACACATCCGGGCAGCTCCTCAGCGCTATTGGGAACGGTCCGCTTCGGACCAAAAAGTGGACCTACACGCGGGCCGAAAAAATAGGTTCGCATTTCGAGCCGATATAAAGATCGGGGCGAGGGCGAAAAGCTGACGGCGATTGAACAGGGGAAATCCAGTTAACGCCTTTTCTCGGCGGTGCGATGCAGCCGAACATGCCCCGCAACCATCGCCTGATTTTCATGACAGCCGAGCGAGCGAACATAATCGCGGCCATCAACGAAGAGAGAGCGCGAGCAATCAAGGAAGCTATCGACGCTCTTGCGCCGTATCTGAGGTAAAAAAATCTGGCATGCTGCACGGACCAAACGCGGCGGGTGAACTGCAAACCTTTTCGTTCGAAAATTCCGTCGATCTAGGGCGTGTACTCAGTAAATCCAGAACGCTCACGCTTGGCGATTTCGGCGCTACCCTCGGCGGACATTCGGGCCAGCGTTCGGCACGCCTGCTTTGTGCCATGAACGGACTCACGCAGCGCAGCAAGCGACAGCGCCTATTCGATCACCTCGTCCGCGATGGAGAGCAGCCCTGAGGGCACCTCGATGCCGAGCGCTCGCGCCGTCTGAAGGTTAATAACGAACTCGAACTTGGTTGACTGCAGCACCGGCAGATCGGCGGGCTGCGTGCCCTTGAGTATGTTGCCAGTATAGACGCCGACTTGATGGAACATGTCCGCGAGAGCGGTTCCGTAGCTCATCAACCCGCCAGCTTCCACAAGCTCACGGTTCGAATAAGCCGCAGGAATCTTGTCACGCGCCGTCAGGGTGGCAAACTGGCCGCGCCGATCTGTGAAGAATGCGTCGGGAGCAACGAAGAGGGCATCGGGGCGTACACGGGAAAATGTGGCAAATGCCGCGTCAATCTCGCCGATCGTCGTGGCATTGAGGATCTGAATTTGCAACCCAATGGTCGGGGCGGCCTCCTTCACTTCCCGCAACGTCGACTCGGCGAGCGGAGCATTGGCTGGATTGACAAGCACCGCAACACGAACAGCCTTGGGCACCAAGTCATGCAGCAGCCGCAGCCGCTTGGCGATCACCTCAGTGAAGAAAAAATTGATGCCGGTCGCGTTACTGCCGGGCCGAGCGAGGCTAGCTACAAGACCGAGCTGGACAGGGTCTTGAGGAACACTGAAGACGATCGGGATCGTCGCTGTTGCCGCTTTGGCCGCAAGCGCAGCCGGAGTGTTGCCCGGAGTAGCGATCACGGCCACCTGTCGGTGTACTAGGTCGGCCATCAGCGCCGGCAAGCGATCGTATTGGTTCTCCAGCAAATGGTACTCGACCGTCACGTTTTGGCCTTCGACGTAACCAGTTTCATTGAGGCCTTTACGGAATGGAGCCACATAGCGCGCGGATGCATCAGCCGACCCGCCAAAAACGAAAGCGACCACTGGCATCGCGGTCTGCTGCGCGCCAGCCGCGAGCGGCCAAGCAACTGCCACGCTCCCGAGAACCGTGATGAACTCGCGCCGCTTCATGCCAGCCCCCTTGGCGACAAGCGGGCATTATGAGACTTAATCAGGGCGACAGAAAGAGTGGTGATGAACGATCGGCTAAGGTCAGCTCCGGGGTCAAAAGGTGAAATTCGGGGCTGACCAGCGCACGTCTGCTTTAGCCCCGATGGCGGACATCTCTCGTTTTATGACGCCCTGGCGTGGAAGCTGGATTGGGAAATAATCCGCACTTTGAACGCGACGGGGCGCGATATCATCGAAATGAAGTGCTTCGCCTTCAATGCAGCGGTGACGGCGTATTCAACCGTTTTCGACCGCCGTAAGGTGCGCCCCGTTCGCAGTGGTCAGTCTCCGAACTTGGAGTTGATCAGACGGAAAGGCAGAGCACGAGAGGCAAGCGATGTATTCGAACAGACGCGGATGTAGTGGCATCGGTTTTTGATGGCACTTGGCCTTATCCTTTGAGCAAGGCTAGAACCGGGTTAGGTCGCAGTGTATGATCGCGCGGTTTTGTTGTTGATGTGCTCCCGAGTTCGCGTCAGCTAAACGTTAGCTAGATTCGAGAAGTCCTATTTGCTAAGAGCTTGATCTTGCCAAGTGTTGCGGGCGTAGTTCAATGGCAGAACGGCAGCTTCCCAAGCTGCATACGAGGGTTCGATTCCCTTCGCCCGCTCCAAAACCCCTATTTGCGCCGCTGCCTTCGCGGGACTGATTCGCGTCGCCCCGCTCAGGGCGAAACGGTGAGGCTTGCCTTCATGTTGGGGTGATAGCGGCAATAATACTCGATCGCGCCTGCCTTTTTCAAAACCAGCGTGCCGGTCTTTTTCGGCGGCAGGTTCACGTCCCAGTCGCCGTTGCGCGCGGTCGCAGTGTGGGCAAGCACGTCTTTGTTGATCCACTCGATGGTGTCGCCGACTTTTGCCGACGCTTCCGCCGGAGCGACCACGAGATTTTCCATCGTGATTTGAATGGTCGCGGCGTGCGCCGAGACGGTCGTCGCGAGGCCCAGCACGGCCACGATCGAGAGTATCCGTCCCGGCATCATGCGCGGCTCCTCATTTCAGGCTCGATGCCACTTGCTCGGCGTGTTGCTCGTGACCCTGGAAGATCTTCAGGCCAGTCTGCAGCAGGTTCTTCAGTTCGGGGTTGTTCGCGTTGGGGATAAGCGTCGTCTCCAGCGCGCTGTTGACGTTCTTGTGATAGGCGACTTCGTTTTCGGCGTAGGCTTTGTCGAAGGCCGCGCCCTTCAGCCTGGCGAGCTTGGCGCGCTCCTCGCCGGCGCTCTTCGATAGCGAGCGGCTGGTCTCGTTATCCTGCGGGGTGACCTTGAGCTTCTTCACGAGGGCCAGCGCCTGCTTGTTCACGGCTTGATGGTCGCGCACCATGTCTTGTGCGAACGCCTTGACCTCCTTGTTGCTGGTCTTGCCCAGCGCCTGCTTTGCCGCCGCGATATCGATCACTCCGGCGGTATAGGCAATATGCGCGATCTGCGGATCGGTCGGCTTCGCGCCTTGCGCGATCGCCGCACCGCTCAATAGGCTCACCGCGGCAATGGCCGCGCTCAATCGAACGAACATGGTTTGACACTCCGTTGGCGCCGGCGTGGACCGTCGGCGCATGTTGGTTACACAGCCCGTTAGATGAGGCGGGAAGCGAAAAGTTCCTGGAAATCTAGCCGACGAAACCGAGACGCTTCAGAACCGCCTGGGTCAGCCGCTCGCATCTCCTGCCGGCAAATGGAAAGGCTTCCATCACGACCGGCCCAATTTTCTTCTCGACGTTGTCGCGCAGCATGGTGCGGGCGCGATGCAATCTGGTTTTGACGGTCTCCGGCTTGAGCTGGAGAATTTCAGCCGTCTCCTCGACATTCATCCCCTCGATCACGCGGGTGATAAAAACGACGCGGAACGCGTCGGGAAGTTCATCGATCGCGTGTTCGACGACATTCTGAATTTGACGTTGTGCCATGGATTTTTCCGGATCCTCGGATGCGCCCGAATGGGGAAACTGGATGATCTGGGCCTCGAGGGTACCAGGCGGCAGTGAGTTCCATTCGACGCCCGGCCGCTGCCGGCGCAACCGGCCCAGGGATTCGTTCATGGCGATGCGTGCCAGCCATGTCGCAAGGCTTGAGTCACCGCGAAAATTCTCAAGATGGGTGAAGGCCCGGACGTAGGTTTCCTGGACCACGTCTTCGGCTTCGCTGTCGTTGCGCAGGATGCCGCGGGCGATCCGGTAGAGCCTGCGATTGTTCGCCTGCATAATCGAGCGAACGGCCGTCTCGTCGCGGCTACGGGCGCGCTGGATCAGTTCGGCGTCAGCGGCTCCTGTCGCCGCCAATCGAGGGGAATATGCTTTTCGCATGCCTTACTCCATGGCTCCCGTATCGCTTGTGCCTGCGAGTTGGATGCGGCAAGCGCCGACAGGTTCCCGAGTCAATTGCAGAAATGTCAATCGCAGAAATCACGTGTGGACGCGTCCGTCAGGCGTAGATGACAGCTCGTGCGCTCGATGAGGGTCAGACCCTGGTTGCTTTCGGCCCGCTGCACCGCAGCAACGAGGGGCTTGATTTCGGATGGCTAATCATACGCGCGGCGGCGCTGAACCCGCCATGTTGAACAACATCGGAAAACAACTCCCGATCACACCAATCCATTGCGGCGATTGTCCACTTGCAAGTAAACAATGTGTCCAGAAAATTCCGGTTCTCGCGGCAGCGCCAATGAAATAGAAACTAACAGAACGAAAGCGTTCCTCGGATACGGAGGGTGTAATGACGGACGAGGGAATTTTTCTGCGCAATTCCTGGTACGTTGCGGCCTGGAATCACGAATTGATCGATGGCAAGAAGCTGGCCCGGACCATTCTGGAGCGGCCGGTCGTTGTTTACCGAGGCGGGAGCGGCAAAGTCGTCGCGCTGGACGACCGCTGTTGCCATCGCGCGGCTCCGCTCTCGATGGGACGGATCGAAGGCGACGATATCCGATGCATGTACCACGGCATGAAGTTCGATCCGGACGGAAAATGCATCCAGATTCCCGGCCAGGAAAAGATTCCGCCGAAGCTCGGCGTCAGAAGCTATCCCTGCGTCGAACGTTATAACCTGATCTGGATCTGGATGGGCGATGCCGAAAAAGCCGATCCAAATCTGATCGTCGATTATCCGCCGCTCGCAGACAGCAAATGGCGCGGCCTTCCCGGATATATGCACTATCGGGCAAACTGGCTGTTGATCGTCGACAATCTGAGCGACTTCGCCCATCTTGCGTTCGTGCATACCCACACGCTCGGAGGTTCAGAAGAATACGCCTACAAGACAAAACCGGTCGCGATCGAAAAACTCGATGACGGCTTCCGTGTCGAACGCTGGCACATGAACGCCGATCCGCCGCCGTATCATTGCAAGGTGATCCCGAACAGAACCGACAAGATCGACCGGCGCAATATCGGCCGAATGCTCATTCCAGGAATCTTCCTGCTCGATACCATGTTTGCGCCGGCGGGACAGGGGGCTGAGCGAGGCGTTCAGGTCCCGGGTACCCGTCAATATCGCAACGCGCAGTTCATGACGCCGGAGACGCGCAGCTCGACCCATTTCTTCTGGAATTATCTGCACGACTTCGATCTCGAGAACCCGAACATATCGCTGTCGCTACGCCATAGCCTCGAAGAGGCGTTCATGGAGGACAAGGCGATCATCGAGGCGCAGCAGAAGGTGTTCGATGCCGACCCGAACTACCAGCTTCTTGCGATCGGGGCAGACGCGGCGTTGACCTATTTCCGCTGGGCGCTAGCGCGGCGGATCGAGGCGGAGCGAAACGCCGCGCGCGCCGCCTGATGGATTGAACTCCGGCCGCCAGAGACTGCTCATGACCGGGTGCTCTGGCCGCCTTTCCAGGTCTGCGTCAGCGCTCCTGGTCATCCCGCGGCTTTGGCGGCCGCGCGCCCGGCGTTGCGGCCGGAGAACAGGCAGCCGCCCAGAAAAGTACCCTCCAGCGAGCGATAGCCGTGCATGCCGCCGCCTCCGAAGCCCGCGGCTTCGCCAGCCGCGTAAAGCCCCGGCATGATGCTGCCATCGCTGCCGAACACGCGTGAGTCGAGGTCGGTCTCGAAGCCGCCCAGCGTCTTGCGGGTGAGGATGTTGAGTTTCACCGCGATCAAGGGACCGTGCGCGGGATCGAGAATACGGTGTGGCTTGGCGGTGCGGATCAGCCGGTCGCCGATATAGCGGCGCGCATTGTGAATGTTCATCACCTGCGCGTCCTTGACATAGGGATTTTCGATCTCGCGATCGCGCGCCTCGATTTGGGCTTTCAAATGCTCAAGCTTCAAGAGATCGTCGCCGCTGAGCTTGTTCATGGCCGCAACCAGATCGGCGAGATTATCGCGCACGATAAAATCCACGCCGTGCGACTTAAATGCTTCCACCGGCGCGGGCGCGCCCTTGTTGGTGGCCCGGCGCGCGGTCATCAGCCAGCTTTTGCCGGTCAAATCCGGATTCTGCTCAGAGCCCGAAAGCGCGAATTCCTTTTTGATGATGCTTTGCGTGAGCACGAACCACGAATAATCGTAGCCCGTGCTCATGATGTAGTGCAGCTGGCCCAGGGTATCGGAGCCTGGAAAAAGCGGAGCCGGCAGCCGTTTGCCGGTGGCGTCGAACCACATCGACGATGGCCCCGGCAGGATGCGGATCCCATGGCGCGGCCAGATCGGTGACCAGTTGCTGATGCCCTCGACGTAATGCCACATCCGGTCGCGATTAATCAGCCGGGCGCCGGCGGCTTCGGTAATGCCGATCATCCTGCCATCGACATGCTCCGGCACGCCGGAGATCATGTTCTTCGGCGCATTCCCCAAGCGCTTCGGCCAGTTCTGCCGCACCAGATCGTGGTTGCCGCCAATGCCGCCGGAGGCGACGATCACGGCCTGCGCACGCAATTCGAAGCCGCCGATAACCTTGCGCGAACTGCTGTTTCCGCGCTCGTTGTTATCAGTCTCGAGGATCGAGCCGGTGACGCCATCGACAGTGCGGTCGGTGATGCTCAGCGCATCGACCCGGTGGCGAAACCGGATTGTCAGCCGGCCGCTGGCTTGCGCCTCGCGCGCCCGCCGCTCGAACGGCTCGACGATCCCGGGGCCGGTGCCCCAACTGACGTGAAACCGCGGTACGGAATTGCCATGGCTCATGGCATCGTAGCCGCCGCGCTCGGCCCAGCCGACCACGGGAAAAATCCGGTGGCCCATCGCGCGGAGCCAGTCGCGTTTTTCGCCGGCCGCAAATGCGACATAGGCTTCCGCCCAGCGCCGCGGCCAGTGATCTTCGTCGCGGTCGAAGCCCGCCGATCCCATCCAGTCCTGCAGCGCGAGGTCGTAACTGTCCTTGATGCCGAGCCGGCGCTGTTCGGGGCTATCGACCAGAAACAATCCGCCGAACGACCAGAAAGCCTGGCCACCGAGGCTTTGCTCGCCTTCCTGGTCGACCACGATGACGCGTTTGCCGGAATCGGCGATTTCGGTCGCGGCGACAAGGCCGGCAAGGCCCGCGCCGATAACGATTACGTCTGCATCATCGGCCATCGATCGTCTTCCCCCGCTACGCATGTCCCCAAATGATTGAAGCGCGTGGCCTAATCGGCGGTCAATGGCAAATGGCCGGCTTGATGGCGGCCGCCCCCGAGGCGCGAGGTTGTTCCAGTTCCCGAACTTGCAGGGTGCAGCGCGCCTGCAACAGTTTATTTCAATTTGATCCGAGACGCCCTTTGTCTCTGGACAAAATTCCAGTCTGGCAACACGGTGGCAGCCGTCTTCGCATCACCCCTGATCGTCAGATCGGGATCGACAGGTTGCACTGGGGCTGGGATATGAAGCTCGTGACGGGGTTGCTCGCGGCCGTTGTCTTGTTGGCAGGGGTGGGCGCGAGTCAGGCGGTGGTCCGCATTGCTGACGATCGCGGCGGCCGCATCGGCACTTACGTCGACAGGTACCAGGACCTGCGCAGTTCAGGCGAGACGGTCATCATCGACGGCCTGTGCGCCTCGGCCTGCACCATCATTCTCGGCGCGGTTGCGCATGACAAGATCTGCGTGACCTCGCAGGCCAATCTCGGCTTTCACGCCGCCTGGGATTTCGGCGCCAACGGACGGGCGATCACCAACCCCGAAGCAACGCAGATGCTGTACTCGATGTACCCGTCAGCGGTGCGGCGCTGGATCGCGCAGCGGGGCGGCTTGAAACCGCAGATGATCTTCCTGCGGGGCAAGCAGTTAACGAGCATGTACCGCCCGTGCTATCTGGAGGCCCGGGCCACCTCCGTACGCCGGTCCTCATCGCCGCGCGCTGACCGCGATGCGCGCCCACATGAGGTGGTTACACCCAGTGCGGCCGTGCTTGCCCGCCAGCCCTACTAAGCCTATCTGACATGACAGGACGGCGAATGGCGGCAACGCCAGACGCCGATATCTGCTCACTTGGATAGAAACTCTAGCGATGGCCCAGCCGATTTCCTCTGAGCGGAACATTCCCGCCATCCGGCCGCCCGCGCACAGGGCAAGGGCGATTGTCTCGCTGGCTGGCGCGGCGCTTGGCATCACGCTCCTGGTGGGCACGCTGGCGCTGTGGTTCCAGTTCGGGACCACGGTGTTCTTCGAGACGATTGCATCTGGCATCGCCGCCTGCTTCTGATCCGGATGTGATGGAATTCATGATGGATCGGACTATCCGCCCGCTGGTCATTGTCGCAGCCTTCGCCGGAAGCCTGCTGGTCGGGCTGCTGGTAATGCTGTGGGCCTTGGGGGGATTGCAAAACGTGGCGGCCCCGGCCGCAATTGGCGGTCCGTTTCAATTAACCGACCAGAGCGGTCAGACCGTGACCGAAAAGAACATGCGGGGCCAT
>Ga0209474_10001491_pt1 | contig 22723 bp, 14 predicted proteins | sample GraSoiAngelo_145_FD_185902 | JGI IMG/M metagenome (GOLD analysis project Ga0209474, IMG submission 185902) | Grasslands soil microbial communities from the Angelo Coastal Reserve, California, USA - 14_1009_05_20cm (SPAdes) (version 2) | ecosystem: Environmental > Terrestrial > Soil > Grasslands...
CGACGACGGCGGTGTGGGCCGTGAACCAGCTCTCGCGGACACATGGCGCCGAGTTGGACGATTTCATCGAGGCATCCGATCGCGTGCGCCACGCGCAGATGCGAGGAGCCGCGGCCGAGGAGCTGCGCGCCGCGATGGCTGCTCAGCGCGCAGCTCTCGCGAAGCTGGAGCAAGCGGCCGCGGAAGTATTGCGTGGATCGGGCGCGCAACCGTCGCCGGCCGCGCTGCGCACCGTGCAGTCCACGTTGCAGGCGGCGGCCAGCGGCCCTGGCGAAGCCCGCGAGCAGTTGCGCGAGGGAACGGTGCGCGGGGCGCTCGAACCAGCGGGCTTCGAGGCGCTGCTGGGCGCGAAGCCCGCGGCCCGGCCATCGCGACGCTCCGCGACGGGCTCGCACGCCGCCGTGCACGAAAAGGCCGGCCACGACGAGCGCAGCGACCGCGAACGCGAGCGCCACGAAAAGGCGGAGCGGCGTGCCGCCGAACGCAACGCGAAACGACAGGCGGCGGAATCGCGCAAGCGAGCTCGAGCTGCCCGAGCCGCCGAAGCGCGCCTGCGGAAGCTGGAGCAGAAGGCAAAGGCAGCGGAAGAGGCCGCCACCCGAGCGCGCGAAGCGGTCCTCAACGCTCGCAGCGCTCTCGACCGCCTGCGCAGCAGCAGCTGAGATCCGGGGACACCATACGTAACCCTGCGGTTCAGCCGCACCGGCCATCGAGTTACGTATGGCGTCGCCGGATCCGACGAAGGAGGCAAGCTACGGGACGTGGCTCGAGGACGCAGCCGCCTGCGCAGGCGCGATGCGGGCATCCGCAGTCCGCTCCGGACTGGCCGATTCGGCGGCGCGCTGCTGCGCGAACGTGGCCCGCGGGTCGCGCGCGGAGATGCGACCTGCGCGAACCACGCCGAAACGAAGCGCGAGCGTGCCGAGCGTCCCCAACCAACCGGCGGCGCGGCGCACCGGGCGAGACTCCGGTAGCAGCGACAGAGCCAGGCTCGACGCGACGAAAATCTTCGCTGCACGCCACAGCGCGCCGGACACTCCGTGGCGTAGCGGAGCGCTGACGATCTCGGGCGTTCCGACCTGGCGCTCGACGGCTTCGCTGAAGAGCAGCTCCGCGGCTTTTCCGGCGATCCCAAAACGCCGGACAACGCGTCGCTCGAATGCATTCAGCTCGCACAGGTCGAGCGCGGACGCGGCACTCGTGATCGCCGAGGAGACGAAGAGCGGCGGCAGCGCGGTGGCTGCGCCCTGCCACACAGGCACGGCCGTATTCGCGAGCAGGACGGCGGTGTATCCCGCGAGCGGCAATCCGAGGATCCCGGCGCCCAGCGCTGCCGCATCGCCGACGGCGGCCAGCGGACCGAGGCGCTGCTTGCGAAGGATCGCCGCTACGCTGGCGCATCCGCCAAACCCGGCAAGCACCCAGCTTCCGACGCTCATCGGCGAAGTGGGCCGGAAGACGCGCAGCATGTTCATGAAACGCGACGGGCGACCGAGGTCCTCGACGAGGAGGGCAGCGCTGACGACGGCGCCACCAGCCGCGATCAATCGGGTGCGCTCGACGAGGCCGGCGAGGAACGGGTTAGCGGACCAGCGCGCCGCCGCGCCCAACGCGGCCGAGGCGCCCGCCAGACCCCCCACATAGAAGTACGCGGGGATCGCCGCCTTCCAGACGTGCTCCTTCAAAACGGGAAGGCCGTAGTACGTGTCGCGCTGCGAATTCGAATCGGAAAACTTCGGAGCCGAAGCATAGGGCCGTTCCTGCTCGAGATGCTCGACCTGCTGCAAAGCGCCCTCGCCGTCCAGGATGCCCAAGCGCGGATCCACGTTGCGGCCGTCCAGTTTCGGCGGCGCTTCTCCGCGCAAGTGCGAATCGAGGAATCGGCGGCGCGCCATCGGGGGACCTCCTACGGTGTGAGGACGGCGCCTACGGCGAGTGCAGCCATCCCGACCGCCGCGGCGGCGAGCGCCGTCCAGCTCCGACGCGCCTTCTTCGTCGGGACGACCGGATCAGGCGGCAGGTTGTAGACCTCGGGCCGATCCGTGAGGAGGAAGAACGCGTTGAGTCCTTCCGTCCCCGGCTGCGCGTCGGGCGAGTGTCCGTACAGGTACGCTTCCGGCATTCCGCGTTTGTGCAGCTCCTCGACGCGCTTCTCCGCCCGGCCGCGAAGCTCCGACAGCTCGCCGAACTGGATCGAAGCCGTCGGGCAGTGCTTCGCGCACGCCGGGACCATGTCCTCGCGCAAGCGGTCGTAGCAAAGCGTGCACTTCCAGGCACGGCCGTCGTCCTCGCGGCGATCGATGACGCCGAACGGGCACGCCGAGACGCAGTAGCCGCAGCCGTTGCACACGTCTGGCTGGACGTAGACCGATCCGAACTCCGTGCGGACGATCGCTCCGGTCGGGCAGCTCTCGAGGCATCCGGCGCGCGCGCAGTGTTTGCAGACGTCGGACATCATCAACCAGGAGCCGTTCCCGACGCCCGTGGTCTGCATGCCGAGCGATACCGGCCGCTCGACGAAACCGACGTGGCGCCAGGTGGAGGAACCGAGGTGGCCGGTGTTGTCGTACGACCAGCCCGTGAAGTGGAACCCGTCGTCCGGCAACTGGTTCCACTGCTTGCACGCGACCTCGCAGGCCTTGCAGCCGATGCAGAGCGTCGTGTCGGTGAAGAAGCCCTTCGTCCCCATCCCCTACTCCTTCTTCCACTCGTGCTGCTGAGGCTGCTTTCCGTGCGCACTGGCCGCCTGAGGCAGGTCGCGAGGCACCTGCCCCACGCCGCGCGGAAGCCTCGGAGCACCGCGGAACGCGGCGCGTCTGCGGCGCGAGAGGCGGCCCGGGGCGATGTTGCCGGTCAGCGCCTTCGATTCCTGGATGTGCACGTTCGGGTCGGCGACGAATGCGATGAGATCGTTGGCGGCGTGCCCGCGCACGCGACCCGTGTAGCTCCAGTGATACGGCAGACCAATCTGGTGCACGACGCGCCCGCGGACGCGCAACGGAACAATCCGCCTGGTCACCAGCACCCGCGCCTCGATCGCACCGCGCGCGGTGGTGATCGTCGCCCAGTCGCCATGTCGCAACCCGCGCTCGGAGGCGAGCTCGGGTGAAACTTCGCAGAACATCTCCGGCATCAGCTCCGAGAGCCACGACAACCACCGCGTCATGCCCCCGGCGGTGTGGTGCTCGGTGAGCCGATACGTCGTGATGACGTACGGGAAGCGCGGATCGCCGTAAGCGCGGTGGTACGGATTGTCCTTGCGGTTCCACTCCAGCCGCCTGGGATTGCATTGCTGCGGGTAGAGGAGGTTCTCGACGATCGACTCTTGGGGCTCGTAATGCGTCGGGAGTGGCCCGTCGATGACCCCGTCGGGCTCGAACAGCCATCCCTTGCCGTCGGCCTGCATGATGAACGGATCGATGCCGCTCAGCGCCTCGACGCCCGTCTCGCCTTTACGAGGCCGGTACGAGGGCGCCCGATCCTTGATGAAGTCGGGAGTGTCGTGGCCAGTCCACTGCTGCTTCGACTCGTCCCACCAGACGTACGCCTTCCGCTGGGACCATGGCCGTCCCTGCGGATCCGCGGAGGCGCGGTTGTAGAGCATGCGCCGGTTGTCCGGCCACGCCCATCCCCACTCGGGAGCGACCCAGCTCTGCTCGCGCCCAGGCTTGCGGCGCGCCGTCTGGTTCACGCCCTCCTTGTACAGGCCCGAGTAGATCCAGCAGCCGCACGCCGTCGAGCCGTCGTCCTTGAGCTCGGTGTACCCGGAGAGGAGCTTCTGGTCCGCAAGCTTCCAGCCGTTGATCTCGCGAAGCACCGCCTCCGCGTTCGGCTCGTGATGCGGACCGTGCGTCGGGTAATCCCACGTCAGCGCCTGGATGGGTTGGTCCTTCTCCTCGTGTGAGGCGGCGTACAGGCGCTTCAGGTGCTTTCCGAGGTGGTAGACGAAATGGAGCTCGCTCCGGCAATCGCCGGGCGGCTCCACCGCCTTGTGGTGGAACTGCAGCAAGCGTTGCGTATTGGTGAACGTGCCGTCCTTCTCGGTGTGCGCGGCCGCCGGGAAGAAGAACACTTCGGTCTCGATGTCCTCCGGATCGACGGTGCCCCCGATCACCTCGGGCGCGCTGCGCCAGAACTCCGCGGTCTCCGTCAGCTGGAAGTCGCGCACGACGAGCCACTTCAGCTTCTGCAGCCCCTTGCGCTGGAGCGCGCCATTCATCGATCCGACGGCCGGGTTCTCGCCCATGACGAAGTAGCCTTCGAGCTTCCCGTCCGCCATGTCGGCGACGGTCACCATGTGCGAGTGGTCGCCGGTCACGGCGGGCAGCCACTGGAAGCACCACTCGTTGTCCTTGGTGGCGTGCTCGCCGTACCAGGCGCGCATCAGCGAGACGAAGTAAGCGGGGAAATTGGACCAGAACCCGGCTCCCGCCGTGTTGGTCTTCATGTACTCGTCGAATCCCGGATGCATGGCGTGCGGCATCGGGATGTAGCCGGGGAGCAGGTTGAAGAGCGTGGGGATGTCCGTCGATCCCTGGATCGACGCGTGACCGCGCAGCGCCATGATGCCGCCGCCGGGCCGCCCCATGTTGCCGAGCAGCAGCTGGATGATCGCCGCCGAGCGGATGTACTGCACGCCGACGGTGTGCTGCGTCCAGCCGACCGCGTAGCAAAAAGCGCCGGTGCGCTCGCGGCCCGAGTTCCTGCACAGCTCCTCGGCGACGCGGACGATCAGATCGGGCGAGACGCCGCAGATCTCGCCGACGAGCTGCGGCGTGTAGCGCGCATAGTGCCTGCGCAGGATCTGATAGACGCAGCGCGGGTGCTGCAGCGTCTCGTCGCGCTCTACCTGCGTCACGCGCTTGCCGCGGACCTCGCCTTCCGATCCGCTGGGAACGATCTCCTTGTGGCCGGCAGCCGGAACCGCTCCGTCGATCCCTTCGTACTGCCACGAGGTGGTGTCGTACTCGCCCTTCTTCTTGTTCCAGCCGCCGAACAGGCCGCCCAGATCCTCGGCGTCCTCGTAATCCTCGCGGATGATCATCGGCGCGTTCGTGTAGTTGACGACGTACTCCTTGAACGTGCGGTCGTTGGCGAGAATGTAGTTGATGATCGCGCCGAGGAACGCGATGTCCGTCCCGGCGCGGATCGGCACGTGGATGTCCGCCATCGCGCTGGTGCGCGTAAAGCGTGGATCGACGTGGATGATGGTGGCGCCGCGCTCCTTGGCTTCCATCACCCACTGGAAGCCGACCGGGTGGCACTCCGCCATGTTCGAGCCCTCGATGACGATGACGTCGGCGTTCATCAGATCCTGCTGGAACGTCGTCGCTCCGCCGCGCCCGAACGAGATCCCCAGACCGGGGACCGTAGAGCTGTGTCATATCCGCGCCTGGTTCTCGACCTGCACGATCCCGAGCGCGGTGTAGAGCTTCTTGAGGAGATAGTTCTCCTCGTTGTCGAGCGTCGCGCCGCCGAGGTGCGCGATACCCAGCGTGCGCTGAACGTCTTTTTTCCGCTCGTCCTTCTGTTCCCAGGTGCGCTCGCGAGTTTCGCGTACGCGCTCGGCGACCATCTGCGTGGCGCGCTCGAGCGGGATGAGCTGCCACTCCTTCCCGCGCGGCGGACGATAGAGGCAGTGGTGCAGCCGGTGATCGCCGGCAACGAGCTGGAACGTCGCCGCGCCCTTCGGGCACAGGCGGCCGCGCGAGATGGGGGAGTCTTCGTCGCCCTCGATGTCGAGGATCTTTCCTGCCTTGACGTAGACCTTCTGGCCGCAGCCGACGGCGCAGTAGGGGCAGACCGACTTGACCACGCGGTCCGCTACCGCCGTCCGCGCCCGCAGCTCGTCGGTGCGAGGCGATGCCGCCGTCCCGTCGAGCGCGGTCACGTCGCCATGCGCGACCTGCCGCGCGACAGGCCAGCTCCCCAACACCTTGAGTATTCCCACGCCAACCCTCCGTCGCGCAGCAATGGCGGAGGGGACACCATTTGGATGGTGTCCCCCAATGCTCAGCAACGGTAGGAACCACGTCCGCGCCCAAGCAACCCGGGAATTCCTGAGAGCAAAACTACTTCCGGGCGGACGTGCGCTCGCCGCGCTGGTAGGTCCCCATCAGCTCGGCAGTGCCGAGCAGATGCCCCTGCATTTCCCGCTCGACCCGCTGCCGGGACGCGGGGCCGAGATCCGGCAGCACCGTATTGAGCGCGTGCAGGCGGAAGAAGTAGCGGTGGCGGCCGATGGGCGGACATGGCCCGCCCCATCCAGTGCGCTTCCAGTCGTTCGCGCCTTGCAGTGTGCCGGCCGGCAGATCGGTTTCCCGTACCCCTTGGGAAAGGGACTTCGTAGCGGGGGGCAGGTTGTAGAGGATCCAGTGCACCCAATCCATGCGCGGCGCAGCCGGGTCCGGCGCGTCCGGGTCGTGCACGATCAACACCAGGCTCTTTGCTCCCTGTGGCACGCCGCCAAAGCGCAGCTCCGGGGAAACGTCCTTGTCGTCGCACGTGTGCAGCGACGGGATCTCGCCGCCCTGTTCGAACGCGGGTGAGCTGATGGTCAACGCCATGACCGCCTCCGTCGGCGGGCGCATACCGCCACGGGCGCCGCGAGTCCAGTCGCGGCGGCGTGCCAGGGTGGTACCCTTGCGCATCGTGAGCGCGGCGAAACGCAGCAAACCTCGCCTGTTCGTCGCGCGCCGCCTCTCGATCGATCCGCGCGCCGTCATCGGCGAAGAAGTCGATCTCGACGTCTGGGACGACGAGCTGCCGCCTCCCCGACCCGAGCTCCTCGCACGCGTCGCGCGCGCCGATGGCGCTTTGACGCTCGTGACGGACACGGTCGACGCGGAGATGCTCGCCGCCGCGCCCGCCCTGCGCGTCGTCGCGAACCACGCCGTCGGCGTCGACAACGTCGACGTGCCGGCCTGCACCGCGCGCGGGGTGTGGGTGACCAACACGCCGGGAGCAGTCACCGAGTCCACTGCCGACCTGACGTGGGCGCTCATTCTCGCCGTCGCACGGCGCGTCCACGAGGGCGAGCGCCTGATCCGCGAAGGGCGTTTCCGCGCCTGGGCGCCGACGATGCTCCTCGGACTCGAGCTGCGCGGCGCCACGCTCGGCATCGTCGGGCTCGGGCGCATCGGGCAGGCGGTGGCACGCCGCGCGGATGGCTTCGGCATGCAGGTCCTGCACACCTCGTCGCGCGGCGGAGTGCCGCTCGACGACCTGCTGGAGCGGTCCGACGTCGTGACGCTGCACTGCCCGTTGAATGTCGAAACACGCCATTTGATGAACGCGCAGCGGCTCGCGCGCATGAAGCGTGGAGCGATCCTGATCAACACCTCGCGCGGCCCCGTCGTCGACGAGGCAGCCCTCGTCGCCGCGCTCGAATCGGGCAGGCTCGGTGGCGCGGGACTCGACGTATTCGAGAACGAGCCCACCGTCCACCCGGGGCTGCTCGGGCGCGACGACGTCGTCCTGTTACCGCACCTGGGCAGCGCGACGCACGCAACCCGCGCGCTGATGGCGACGATGGCATTGACGGACGCGGTGCGCGTGCTGCGCGGAGAGCGGCCCCTGCACCCAGTCAACGAGGTGCGTCGATGAAGTCGCACACGACCTATCTCACGATGAACGTCCAGGCGCGGATGGACTTCGTCAACATCACCGACCGGGTCGCGCAGGCGGTCCGCGAGAGCGGAGTGCGCGAGGGCCTCTGCCTCGTCAACGCGATGCACATCACCGCCAGCGTCTTCATCAATGACGACGAACCCGGCCTCCACGAAGATTACAAGCGCTGGCTCGAACAGCTCGCGCCGTACGATGCGAGTCCGCAGCGCTACCATCACAACCGGACGGGCGAGGACAACGGCGATGCGCACCACAAGCGCCAGGTGATGGGCCGCGAGGTCGTCGTGGCGGTCACCGCGGGCAAGCTCGACTTCGGCCCGTGGGAGCAGATCTTCTACGGCGAGTTCGACGGCCGCCGCGAGAAGCGCGTCCTGATCAAGGTGATCGGCGACTGACCCGCTCGAATCGGCGATGAGCGCGTGAGGATTTCGCGGACGAGGTCGCGAAGCGGTCTGCTACCAGGACGGTTGCCGCGCCCTATGGCGACGCGGGGAGCAGACCTGCTCTTTGGAACAAATTGGCGGTCATGCGTTGTACCCGCGCATCCTCGACGCTGGTGGGCCCGGGCCCGCCTGTAAGCCCCCACGACCACTCGATCGTCCCAGCCGCGAAGACCCATGCCCCGGATGGGGCGGTATAGATCGTCGCGTTGTGCATTCCCGGCGTGCCGTCGTGGTTGACGACGGGAGAACGGGCCAGAACGACGATGCCGGGAGGCGTCCGCCCATTATCGAAGACTCGATCGAACTCGTAGCCGACGATTGGCGCCAGAGAGTCTCCGTCGTTGACTCCCGTGCCGGCGTAGACCCAGTGCCCGCTGTTCGCGACCACGAACGGGAAGCTGACGTTCTGGTAGGAGTCGTACATCACGCCGACAAGCTCATTCTCGGGCCGGTTCAACGCGGGGGAACGCCACTCCGTACTCTCGAGCGGCGTGCCGCGCAGCGGATCCGAGGGATATCCCTTGTGGCAGACCTCGGTGCGGCGCGGCGTGCCGGAAGCTCCGGGCTCGAGGCGGATCTGCCACTCGAGGGCGTCGGCGGAGAGGTACGCGACGTTGACGCCACGCGCGATGGCCGTCTCGACGGCGGTGCGTTCCGCGCCCGACCAGTATTCGTCGTGTCCGACGGAGAGGAAGAGCTTCTGCCCATCGAGCAACGATGGGTCGCGATCGAGATCCAGGTTGGTCACGTACGTGAGGTCGTATCCGTGGGACTCGGCCCAGCGCACGAAGTGCTGTTCGAAATAGAGGAACTCGCCGGTGCCCCATTGGTCCTTGAACGGCCGGTCGAAGGAGACTTCCTTGGCAAAGCCGCCCGTCTGGCCCGTGGATGTCACGTACAGGCTCTCGCCGCCCCAGTCGTTGTAAGCCTGCCATGTGGTCACCGATGCCTGCACCACGGCGACGCCCTTCCGTTCATCGGCACGGACGATGAAGATGACGTAACGCTGGAGTCCGTCGTCGCGGGTGAGCCGCACGACATACACGCCGCTCGTCCAGTCGGGTTGGGTCTGCACGCGGAAAGTCGTCGGCCAGGCGCACTCGACGCGTCCCGTGGTTGCGTTCGTCGATGGAGTCGGCTGCGGTCCGATCTGTAGCGGGCCCCCGCTCGCCACGCGGCGCGCGCCTGCGCCCTGGTAGTACCCCATCCTGAACACGTCCCAGGTAAACGTGTGCGCCCCATCCGCCCTGGCGTGGATCTCGACGCTCTCCCCGTGCTGGACGCTCATCGGGCTTGCATATCCCTCGAGCTGGGCTGGCTGGCCGATCTGGACGATGTCCCAAGCGTCGCCTGGACGCGCGTTCTCGGAAGCGATCGGATTTTGCTGCGGCGGTGTCCCGCCACCGTCGGGCGTGCCTGCGTCGGTCCCTCCGTCGGTTGCTCCACCACCGTCGGGCATGCCCCCGTCGGTGCCGCCGTCGGTCGCTCCGCCTCCGTCGGGTGGTCCGCCGTCGGTACCACCACCTGGAGGAACCGGGGCGCTCCCGAGGCTCGTCAGCGTGAAGTCGTCGACCCAGCTGCCCGACACGACGTTCGTGAAGCCGGCGACACCGGTGCCGGTCAGGGCAGCAGAGCTGCCGTCGGTGACGGTCAGCTTCGTCACTCCATTGACGACGCCGGTGAGGACGACCGGAGCAGTTCCGGACACGCTGAACCTCAACGACGCCCAGTCTCCAAGGTCGGGGATTCCGCTCGCGACGTCGCCCAGCACGGTCGCGCTGCCGCCGCGCCATCGCCGAATCCGCAGGGCACCGCTGCTCGTGACCGCAAGGTCGTAGCGATCGGTCGGCGCTGCCGGATTGCCTCGCAGCGTCAGTGCGACCTCGGTGCCGAAACCGACCACGCGTGCGTCGATGCGGCAGTCACTGCATGTGATGCCCTTCACGTAGGCCTGGTCGAATCCGTCACGATCCGAGTTGGCACGCGTATCCGTGATGTACGTGCCGGAAGAGATCGTCCAGTTCGGTCCGAGGCCGGAGAGGTCGTTCCGGTTGAAATTGTCCGCGAACAGCACGCCAGAGGCAGGAGGTGGCGGCGGCGTCCCGGCGTCAGGCGAACCAGCATCAGGCGCGCCAGCGTCAGGCGCACCGGCGTCCGGTGGACCGGCGTCCGGTGGACCGGCGTCCGGTACGCCGGCGTCGCTTCCGCCATCGGGCAAACCGGCGTCCGTGCCCGCATCCACGCCGCCGTCGGAAGCGCCGCCGTCTGATCCTCCGCCGCCGCCACCGGCGCCGGTCCCGCTCAACGTGAAATCGTCGACCCAGCTCCCGGCCACGAGGTTCGTGATGCCGGCGACGCCGGCGCCGGTCAGGGCAGCAGAGCTGCCGTCGGTGACGGTCAGCTTCGTTGCTCCATTGACGACCCCGGTGAGGACGACTGGAGCAGTCCCGGTCACGCTGAAGCTCAACGACGCCCAGTCTCCAAGGTCGGGGATTCCGCTCGCGACGTCGCCCAGCACGGTCGCGCTGCCGCCACGCCATCGGCGGATGCGCAAGCGGCCACTGCTCGTGATCGCGAGATCGTACCGATCGGTCGGCACTGCCGGATTGCCTCGCAGCGTCAGTGCGACCTCGGTGCCAAAACCGACCACGCGCGCGTCGATGCGGCAGTTGCTGCACGTGATGCCCTTCACGTAAGCTTGGTCGAATCCGTCGCGATCCGAGTTGGCGCGCGTATCGGTGATGTACGCGCCGGAAGAAATCGTCCAGTTCGGTCCGAGGCCGGAGAGGTCGTTCCGGTTGAAATTGTCCGCGAACAGCACGCCAGCGGCAGGAGGTGGCGGTGGCGTCCCGGCATCGGCGCCGGCATCGGGCGCACCAGCGTCAGGCACGCCGGCGTCCGGTGCACCGGCATCAGGTACGCCGGCATCGGTTCCGCCATCGGGCGCTCCAGCGTCCGTTCCCGCATCGACACCGGCGTCGGGAATACCGCCGTCGGAACCGCCGCCGCCCGTACCGGTAGCGGTCAGCTTGAAATCGTCGAACCAGGTGCCGGACCAGAGCGACGTGAGGCCGGCCCCACCAGCGGTCGTGATCGCTTGCGCGCTGGCATCCGTGACGCTCAGTCTGATGACGCCATTGACGCTGCCGGTGAGCTGTACCGGCGCGGCACCCTGGGCGGTGAACGCAACGGTCGCCCAGTCGCCCAGGTCGGGAATTCCGCTCGCTGCATCTCCGAGGACCGTCACGGATCCGGACTTCCATCGGCGGATCTGCAGATGCCCGTTGGAGAGGACGACCATGTCGTAGCGATCGCCCGATGGCGCCTCGCGCAGCGTCAGTCCAGTGGCTGCGGTCCCGAACCCGACGAGCCTGGAGTCGACACGGCAGTCCGCGCAGGTGACGCCGTGCACGTTCGCGCGATCGAGTGTGTCGAGGTCCGAGTTTGCCCGCGAATCCGTCAGCCATGAGCCCGCCAGGATGTCCCAATTCGGCCCGAGCCCGGTGGACGTGTTCCGGTCGAACGAGTCGGAGAAGAGAACCGCGCCCGCGGAGAGCGCGCTACCACCGCCGCCACTTCCGCCATCGACGCCTGCGTCGGGCGAGCCGCCGTCGGTCCCACCATCCGGAGGAGGAGGAGGAGGAGGTCCCGCGCTCGGAGCCGGAGCGCGGCCGAACACGATTTCAGCGTTGCCGCTCGTATCCGTATCCGGTGTTTTCCCGTAGATGCACGGCACGTTCACGGTCGAGAGAGGTAGAGTCTCGAACGCAGCCGGATAGCCCATGAACCCGCCGCTGTCGTCGAGCGTCGATGGCGGACTGAACGATCCCGCGTGCAGCGTCCGGTACATCCAGCTGTAGCTCGTGTTCGTCGCGAACACGTGGTTGTAGAAGATGACGAGGTCGTCGCCGAGCCGCGTGATCGCCGGCTGAAGAGCCCAGTCCGCAGCTCCTTCGAGAAGCGTCGCGCCCGACCAGCTCGAGCCGTCGAAGTGCCGGTAGTAGAGCTGCTCGTTCAGATCCTTGTACGCAAGGTGCAGTCCGCCCGCGCCGTCGGCGACCGCGCTCAGCGCCGCCCCGTGATAGATGCCCTCCGGCAGCGCGGTAACCGGAGCGCTCCAGCTGGCCAATGGATCCGTATCGCTTCGCAGCCGCATCTTCGCCGCCGGGCAACAGCCATGCGCGCCATAGAGGAACATCAGCCGCGTGCCCAGGCTGACGAGGCGGCCTCCTCCGCGATCCGGCACCGTATCGAGCGATGGCTGCTGGACGAACGTGGCGCCGCCGTCGGTCGAGACGGCAATGACGGCAGTGTGGGTCCCAGCGCTGTCGAGGAAGAAAGCTTGCACCCAGATGCGGCCCAGCGAATCAACCGCGATCAGTCCGCGGTAGTAGGCGGTCGTCGACGACGGTGAATCGAAGACGCGCACCGGCGGCGAGGGAACCCAGTCGCTACGGCCGTCCCAGCGCCACCACTGGAAGAACACGTCGTGTCGCGCCGAGGTATCGAGGACGGGGCCCTCGTACGAATAGACGAGGGCGATGTCGTTGCCGACCGTCACGAGGTCGGGTGTGTCGCGCTCGCTCCAGTCGTTCTGGATCGCGGCGTACGAGCTCCAGTTCGCGCCGCCATCGTCGCTGCGCACGAACCACAAGCCGTGGCCAGCAGCCCCATCCTGTTGGATGGCAAGAAGCCAGGTAGGCGGCCGGCCGCCGCCGGTGTCCAGGCGCGCCATGTGACGCGCCGCCGGAAGCGTCAGCGCGTTTCCGTTGACGATGGGCGCGACGAACGCAGCGATCACCGCGCCGAGCAACGCGATCATGTCCGCCCCTCCCCCGAAACCCGTGTTCAAAGGTGAGCATCGAGGGCGGCGCTGTACATGCCTGAGGGGAAGAAGTGCTGCGGGCCTACGTGACCGGCCGTTCGCACGAGGAGCGGCACCGCTCCCGCCATCCGGACGCGAAGCTCGTGTAGCGGCGGTTTCTCAGCTCGCTATTGCGGATCGTCGGGAACGAAGGGTTCCGTATCGGCGTATGCGGCGAGCGGCCGCGAGACGAGATCGCGCACCGATCCGCGCGCCATGGCTATGTCTGCTGCGCGGCGCGCGGGCCGATCGCGGCGCGGGCGCTTTTCCGCCTCGGCGACGCGTTCCGCAGTCCGCAATAGCGAGTCGGGCGTCAGGCTGATCGAATCGATTCCCTGTTCGACGAGAAACTCCGCGAAATCGGGGAAGTCGCTCGGCGCCTGCCCGCAGATGCCGACCTTCCGCCCTGCCTGGCGCGCGGCTGCGATGATGCGCGCGCACGCTTGCTTCACCGCCGCGTTGCGTTCGTCGAAGAGAGGCGCGACGAGCGCGGAATCGCGATCGACGCCGAGGCACAGCTGCGTCAGGTCGTTCGACCCGATGGAGAACCCGTCGAAGATGCGCGCGTACTCCTCCGCGAGGAACACGTTCGAGGGCAGCTCCGCCATCACGTACACTTCGAGGCCGCCGGCGCCCTGCGCCAATCCCACCTCGCGCAGCACCTCGAGGACCTGCCGCCCCTCGTCGGGTGTCCGGCAGAATGGGACCATGATGAGCAGGTTCTTGAGCCCGAGCTCCTCGCGGGCGCGCCGGATCGCGCGCGCCTCGAGAAGGAACCCATCCTTGTACCGCGGGTGGTAGTAGCGAGATGCCCCGCGCCACCCGATCATCGGGTTTTCCTCGACGGGCTCGAACTGCTTGCCACCGACGAGCGTCGCGTACTCGTTCGACTTGAAGTCCGACAGGCGCAGGATGACGGGCTTCGGGTAGAACGCAGCGGCGATCACGGCGATGCCCTGCGACAGCTTGTCGACGAAGTAGTCCGCCTTGTCGGCGTAGCCGCGCGTGACGGCGTCCACCTGCGCCTTGTCTTGCGCCGACAGCTGGCCGTATCGCGTCAGCGCGAGGGGGTGCACCTTCACCCAGCTCGCGAAGATGAACTCCATGCGCGCGAGCCCCACGCCGTCGTTCGGAAGCATCGCCGCCGAGAACGCCTGCTCGGGATTGCCGACGTTGAGCATCATCTGCGTCCGCGGACGCGGGAACTGGGTCGGATCGAGCTCGTCGACCTCGTACTCGACCGCTCCCCGATAGATCCTTCCCTGCTCGCCTTCCGCGCACGAGAGAGTGACGGTCTCGTCACCCGGCACACGGCACATCGCGTCCACGGCGCCCACCACCGCGGGAATGCCGAGCTCGCGCGCGACGATCGCGGCATGCGAGGTGCGGCCCCCGCGCTCGGTGACGATCCCCGCCGCCATCTTCATGATCGGTTCCCAGTCCGGATCGGTGCTCTCGGTGACGAGGATCTCTCCCCGCTGGAAGCGGTCGAACTGCGCCGGGCTGCGGATGACGCGCGCGCGGCCCACCGCGATGCCTTCGCCCACGGCGAGCCCCTGCGCGAGCTGCTCGCCCTTTCCCGTCAGCCGGTAGATGCGCAGCGCGGCGCGCTTGCGATTCGAATGGACGGTCTCCGGGCGCGCCTGCAGGATGAAGAGCTCGCCGGTCTGTCCGTCCTTGCCCCACTCGATGTCCATTGGCGAGTCGGTGCCGCGTGCCCGCGCGTAATGCTCCTCGATGCGCAGCGCCCAGCGCGAAAGCTCCAGCACCTCATCGTCGCTCAGACACGCGCGCGAGCGCAGCTCCTCGGGAACGGGCTCCAGCTCGACCAGCTTCTCGCCCGGCGCGGACGCATACACCATGCGCCGTTCCTTGCTGCCGATGGTCTTCCATACGAGCGAGCGATAGCCGTCGCGCAGCGTGGGTTTGTGCACGTAGAACTGGTCGGGCACGACCTGGCCCTGCACCACGGCTTCGCCCAATCCCCAGCTGGCGGTGAGGAGGATGATGCCGCGGTGGCCGCTCTCCGGATCGAGCGTGAAAAGGACGCCGGAGGCCGCCAGGTCCGACCTCACCATCTTCTGCACGCCGACGGAGAGCGCGACCTCGCTGTGCTCGAACCCCATGTCCTCGCGATAGCCGAGGGCGCGCGCCGTGAAGAGGCTCGCGAAACAACGGCGGACGGCGTCGAGGACAGCCTCTTCGCCGCGGACATTGAGAAAGGTGTCCTGCTGCCCGGCGAAGCTCGCGCCCGGAAGGTCCTCGGCGGTCGCGGAAGAGCGGACCGCCACGTCGGCGAAATCCATCGAGTATCGGCTGGAGAGGTCGCGATAGGCCCCGAGCGCTTCTTCGCGCAGCTCGGCGGGAAGCTCGGCTGAGGTGATGAGACCGCGGATCTGAGCGCTGCGCTCGACGAGATCGTTCACGTCGTCGCGCCGCAGGCCGGAAAGAAGCTGCGCGATCGGCTGTTCCAGCCCGGCGCCGCGGAGGAAATGCCTGTACGCGTCGGCGGTGATGGCGAAGCCATCAGGGACGCGGACGCCGAGCGACGCGACGGCGCGGATCATCTCGCCGAGCGACGCGTTTTTGCCGCCGACGAGAGCGACATCGGCCAGACCGACTTCCGAAAACCAGCGGACGAAGCGCATGCGTGCCCCTCCCTCGAGCCAGCATGTATGCACCGCCGCGCTGCGGCGCAGCGCGCAGGCCGCGATGCCTTCTACCGAACGGATCGCTCGCCGGGCCGCTCGCTGCAGGTGTTTCGCTGAGGTCGCATCCTTAGGCCCGCGAGGGGGCAACACCTTGGAGGATTCCAGCATGCGACGGACGTGGTGGTTGGCGGCGATCCCGGCACTGGTCTTTGCCTGTGCCCACGGTTCGTCGGAAAGCAAGATGAGCGATACGGCCAAGACGCAAACGCAGGCCCAGCAATCGTTGCAGAAGGCGGCCGACGCGCAGAAGAACGCACTGCAGGAGCAGCAGAAGGCCGAGCAGCTCCAGCAGGAGGTGACGCAGAAGCAGAAGGACCTGGCGGATGCGCAGGCCAGGCTGCAGGGGCAGCGCGCCAAGGCGCAGCAGGCGCAGCGCGATGCGCAGCAGTCCGCGGATGAAGCTCACCGGCAGGCGCAGCAACAGCAGACGCAGGCAGCGCAGCAGCAGCAGAGCCAGACACAGCGCAACCAGCAGCTCACACAGCAGAACCAGCAATCCTGGCTGCAGACGAAGAGCGTCACCGGCCGCGCCGTTTCGGCGAGCAACGACGAAGTGCTGCTCCGCTCGAGCGATCAGGGCGACCTGCGGCTCAAGCTGAGCGACTCGACGGCGATCAGCGTCGACGGCCGGATGGGCAAGGCGGACGACATCAAGCCGGGCGAGAACGTGCGGGCCTCGTACCAGGTCATCGACGGCCAGCCGACGGCGCTGCGGCTCGACGTCACCTCGTCGGGTGGCAAGAGCAGGAGCAGCTCGGGGATGAGCGGCTCCTCGAGCAGCGGGAGCACGGGCAGTTCGGGAACGAGCGACACGAGCAGCACCAGCACCACGAACCCGAACACGAGCAGCAGCAGTTCGACGAGCGAACCATCGCCGCAACCGAAGCAACAGTAGAAAACGTCGCGGTGCAGCGGCCACCTTTCACAGGGTGGCGCTGCGCCGCCCGCGTATCCGCGGCGCGCTACTTGGCCGCCGCCGCGATCATCTCTTCGAGTCGCGTGAGCGCGGTCTCGATTTCCGCCTGCGGCGGCCCGAAAGAGAAGCGGCTGTAACTGCGGAAGCGCGAGGCGCGACGGCTCCGGCGCTTTCCGGGGTTCACGTCGAAGAACTCACCCGGAACGGTGATCACCTTGCGCTCCAGCGCCGCGCGGAAGAACTCCATCCCGTCGTTGAGCGGGGGAGGCAGCCCCGAAAGGTTTCCCCAGACATAGAAGGTGCCGTCCGGAGCGCGGTCCACGCGGATTCCGAGGCGCTCGAGGCGGGACAACATCCGGTCGCGCTTGTCGCGGAAGGCCGCATGCGTCGCGAGCATCTCAGTGCGCACGTGCTCGTCGGAGAGCAGTGGGATCGCGGCGCGCTGCAGCGGTTTGGTGCCGCCGCCGTCGAGGAACGATCCTGCGCTCGCGACCGCCTCGATCACGGTGCGCGGCGCGATGGTCCAGGTGACGCGCCAGCCCGGGTAGCGCCAATTTTTCGTGAGCCCATCGAAGAGGACGACCGGATCGCGGTCGACGTCCTCGACGTACCGGGCGGCGCTTTCGATCGGTAGCTGCCCGGGACGGGTGGTCCACACGTAGTGGCTGTAGAACTCGTCGATGAGGAGCGTGCATTCGAGCTCGCGCGCGATGCGTACCCAGCGCGACAGCTCGTCGCCCTGCACCAGCTTGCCCGTGGGATTGCACGGGTTGGAGAGCAGGAGCGCCGAGAGGCCACGGCCCTGGACTTCTCGCCGCAGATCCTCGGCGGTGAACGCGTACCCACGTTCGCCTTCGAGCAGGATCGGGATGGCCGTGAACGCGCGGAAGATGTCGAGCAGCTCTTCGTACGCGGTATAGTCGGGCAGGAAGTGGCCGAGATTGATGTGGCCGAGGGAAGCCGCCGCGCGGGTGAGCGACGCACGGCCGCCGCCCGAGATGGAGACGTTCTCCGCGGAGTACTGCGAGCGCATTCCGCGCCGGTACAGGCGGTTGTAGAGGGAAGCGACTGCCTCGCGCAGCTCCCACACACCAGGAACGGGCGCGTACTCCTGGTCGTCGACATCGATCGCGACCTGGTGGACGCGCTCTGGCGCGGACGGCAACTCGCCCGTCTCGGGCTGTCCCTGGCCGAGGTTGCACCAGCTCGGGTCGCGCGGCCGATAGCCGCGGCGCTGCGCCTCGGAGGTCACGTAGATGACGCCCGTGCGCGGCACGCTGCGGAACGCCGGGATGACGACCTCGTCCGCCATCGTCCGAGCGTAACACCCCTGCCGAACGCACTTCAGAAAATCACCGCGGGAGACGCCCCTTCAGATCGCGGTGCGGACCAGGTTCGGCGAGGAGGGCTCGCGCGTTATCCACCTGACCCCATGTGTTCCACAAGAGGACGCCGCGGACGCGACCCTCCCGCAGGTAGTACACGACGCCCTCGCGGAACGGCACCTTCCAGTCGGCTGCCGTGTCGAGGCGGGAATCGATCTCCCCGACGGCCTCGTATCCGAGGTCGAACAGGTCCGAATAGAACATGGGCACGTGGCGATACGTCACCGACGCGCCGGTCATCGCCTGGCCGGCGAGACGGCCCATCGTGTTCGCGTTGTCCTCGTGCTCGACGCGCATGTCCTTCTCCAGGACGATGCTGCGGAACCGTGCCACGTCGCCGGCGGCGAGGATGTCCGGATCGCTCGTGCGAAGCTGCTCGTCCACGACGATCCCGTCGCGGACCTCGAGCCCCGCCGACTCGGCGAGCTGCGTCTCGGGCGTGATGCCGAGGCCGGCGACGATGACGTCGGCCGGCAGCTCGCGCCCGGACTTCAGTCGCACGGCGCCCGAATCCGTCACCTCCGAGGGCACGTCCCCGGTCAGCACCTCCACTCCCTTTTCCCGGTAGTACCCCGTCACGAAGTCTCGGAGGTCCTTGGGGAAGGCGCGGCCGCAGACCCCGTCTTCCGGGAACACCATCGTCACCTCGCGGCCATCGATCGACAGCGCGGCGGCGATTTCGCTGCCGATGAACCCGCCTCCGATCACGACTGCGCGCCGGCCGGATCGCCGCAAGCGCCGGTAGTCGTCGACGGTGCGGAAATACACGATGCGATCGCCACGGAAAGGCAGCCGGCGCGGCGTTCCTCCGGTCGCGATCAGCAGCTTGTCGTAGACGTGCGCTTCGCCGCGGTCGTCGGCGACGCGGTGTGCTTTGCGGTCGATGGAAAGGACGCGGCGACCGGAGAGCAGCTTCAGCTCCGCGACAGGCGCAAGCCAGACCGAGTCCTCCGCCTGCCCTTTCCACAGCGCCTTGGAAAGCGGCGGGCGCGCGTAGGGCGGGTGCTCCTCGGCGCCAATCATCGTGATGGTTCCAGTCGGATCGAGCTCGCGGATTCCTTGGGCCGCGGCGTGCGCCGTCATCCCTCCGCCGACGATCACATATCGCTTCGAAGCCATGGCTTCCTCCGCCCGATCAGAGGACCGACGCGGGCGCCCGTTTCGCCGTACAGTGCGGCGCCGTGCGCCCCGCCTCCCTGGTGCTCCTTTTGTGCGCCGCCGCGGCCCAAGCGCAAGACCCCTTCGAGATCCAGGTCTACGACGCAGAAACCGCCCCTCCGCTGACGCCCGGCGTGGAGGTCCATCTCAATGGCTTCCTGCGCGGGACGCAGCAGACTTCCCCTGCCGGAGAGCTGCCGACGCGCCACGTGACGCACGCCACGCTCGAGCCACACCTCGGCCTGACGGATTGGCTCGAGGTCGGGGGCTACCTGCAATCGGCGCTGCGGCCGGACGGCGCGTACGACTACGCCGGGACGAAGCTGCGCATCAAAGGCCGCCTGCTCGATCCGGCGTTCGGCTGGCTGCGGCTCGCTCTCAACGGGGAGCTGTCGTGGATACCCACCTCCTACGAAGCCGCACGGTGGGGCGGAGAGCTGCGGCCCATCCTGGAGGCGCGCTCGGGAAGGCTCGGGCTGTGGGTCAATCCGATCGTTTCGTTCGCGTTCAGCGAAGGATTTCATCCCGAGCTCGAGCCCTGCGCCAAGGCGGCATGGGCGCTGAACGACGTGCTTTCGCTTGGCGCCGAGTACTACGCGCGATTGGGGCCCATCGACGGACTGCTGCCGCTCGCCGAGCAGGTGCACCGCGGGTTCGGCGTCCTCGACGTCGCGTGGCGCTGGTTCGACCTGAACTTCGGCGTCGGCGGAGGCTCAGGGCCCGAGTCGTTCATCGTCAAGGCGATCGTGGGGGTGCATCCGCCTTGAGCGTGCTCGGCATCAGCGCTTGAACCGTGGCAGGCGGATGCCCTGCCGCAGGGCCGGTGCGAACAGGTCGCCTACTTCGGCCAGGCGCGTCGGCATGGTGCGCAGGTTGAACTTCTTCGGGTCGAGGCCGGTTTCCACCTCGCTCCACCGGAGCGGCGTCGACACCGGAGCTTCGTCGGAGCCGCGCAGCGAGTACGGCGCCACCACCGTCTTCCCATATCCGTTCTGCATGCAATCGAAGTAGAGCCGTCCTTTGCGCTTCTCCTTGGCGCGCTCGAGCGTCACCTGCGGCAGCTTCGCGATGACGGTCTCGCCGACGGAGAGCGCGAACGCCTGCGCATCGTCGTACGTATGGCCCGCCGCGAGCGGCACGAAGACGTGGATGCCACGCTTTCCTGTCGTCTTCGGCACGCTGGGCAGGCCGAGCCGGTCGAACATGCCGTGGAGGATCTGCGCGACCTCGATGGCCTGCTCGATGCCTTTGCCTTCGGCAGGATCGAGATCGAAGACGACCCAGTCAGGCATCGTCAGATTCTGCGCGCGCGAATGCCACATGTGCAGCTCGAGCGCGGAGTGCTGCGCGAGCCAGCGCAGCGTCTCGGGCCGGTCGGCGACGAGGTGCCGCACCGGCGTTCCCTTCGCCGACGGCGTATCGACGACCGTCATCCAAGGCTCGGCGTCCTGGCCAGTGTTCTGGTGGAACCAGCCGGATTTCCCGACGCCCTGATTCCAGTGGATGACCGCCAGCGGGCGATCGCGCAGCGCTTCGATCAGCGGACCGGAAACTGCTTCGTAGTACGCCGCGACGTCCTGCTTCGTAATGCCGTCCTTCGGATAGAGGAGCCGCGTCGGATTCGTCAGCTTCACCTCCTGCCGTTCGACGTGGTTCGGCGTCGCGCGGGCAGACGCAGGAGCAGGTGCCTTCGCCGTAGCCGCGCTGGGCGTGCTCGAGCGCGACCCGGCGCGCCGTGAACCCGTCGCGCCCCTGCCGCGGTTTTTCGGCGCTGCCGCGGGGCGTTCGCGGACCGTCTCCATCGGAGACTTGTCGGGCCGCAGTCCCTGGAAGCTCGGGTGCCGCAGCTTTCCGTCGTGCGTCCATTCGGTGAACCGCACCTGCGCGACGAGCCGCGGCTTCACCCAGCGCGCGTCGCGCATGCGCGGCGCGCCAGTTATCTGAGGTCCGTCGGTCTCGTCCTTGCTCAGCTCGGCGAGCAGCTCCTTGCGCTGTTTCGAGGAGAACCCGGTGCCGACCTTGCCGGCGAATTCGAGCGTGCCGCCTTCGTTCACGCCGAGGAGCAGCGCGCCGATGCCGCTCGATGCGGAACCTTCGCCGGGCGTCCAGCCGACGATCGCGAGCTCCTGGTTCTGCAGCGCCTTGAGCTTCAGCCAATCGCCTCCGCGCCCCTTCTCGTAATGGGAGCCGCGCCGCTTGAGCACCACGCCTTCCCATCCGGAGCTGGCAGCGTCGCGGAGAAGATCGGCCACCGGGCCGTGCAACTCCTCGCTGACACGCAGGTTAGCGGCGGTGTTCGAGAACAAGCTGCGCAACAGGTCGCGACGGTCTTCGATGGTGCGCGAGCGCAGGTCTTCTCCGTCGAGCCGCAGCACGTCGAAGGCGAAGAGGATCGCCTCGTCGTTGCGGCCCTGCTGGATCAGCTCGAACCTCGGAACGCCCGCCGGGTCGAGAATCGCAATTTCGCCGTCGACGACGGCATCGCCCACGATGATTTGCGAAAGCGATCGCGCGATGGCCGGAAACCGCGCCGACAGATCGAGCGCGTTGCGCGTCCACATCGCGACACGGCCGTTCGAGAGCGCGGCCAGCGCGCGGTAGCCGTCGTACTTTCGCTCGACGATCCAGTTCTCCTCGTCGGCAGGCGCCTCGTCGACGAGCGTCGCCAGCATCGGCGGCAGCAGCCCTTTGAGCAGCGCCTCGGGTGCGGCTCGCGGGGCGCGCAACACGCCGGCTCGCTCCGGTCCGCGCGTCGCGACGCGGCCGCTGACGACCGACTCGGGGCGTTCGACGACGACGTCGTAGCTCGGGTTCTCCTTGCCGTCCTTCGCCTTGAAGATGAGCCACTGCGACTTGGTGCCGTGCATGCCCCCCGTGCGCACGAGGTGCCATTCGCCATCGAGCTTGTGCCCGTGGAAGCGCACCCGCAGATGACCTTTCTTCCGCTGCTCGCTGGGCGTCAGCGGCGGAACCCCTTCGTACGTGCCGTTGTCCCAGATCAGCGAGTCGCCCGCGCCGTACTCGCCGTCCGGAATGCGGCCCTCGAAGTTGCCGTACTCGAGCGGGTGATCCTCGGTCTGGATCGCGAGCCGCTTCTGGTTCGGATCGTACGACGGCCCCTTGGGCACCGACCACGACGCGAGCGCCCCGTCCATTTCCAGCCGCACGTCGTAGTGCAGCCGGGTCGCATCGTGCTTGTGCACCACGAACGAAGGGCGCTCGGCGGAAGGCGCCGCCGTTCCCGGCGCCGGCTCGGGCGTGACCTCGAAGTCCCGCTTCGCCTCGTATTCGGGTAGTCGCTTGCGCAACGCGGCCCCGTCCCTCCGAACGCGCCGGCCAGCGGCAGGGCGGGCGGGCGCTCGTCGTTTCTTTCTACGCGGACGGGCACGTGCGTACGTTACGCACGCAAGAACTCGATCAGCAGCCGGTTCACCGTTTCCGGCGCATCCGCCTGTACCCAATGGCTCGCACCGGGTACCGCCGCGAACCGCACGTCGGGAACCCACTCCCGCGGAGGTTCGGCGAGCTCGCGCCCGAGATACCGGTCCTTCTCGCCCCAGACGACCTGCACCGGTTTGTCGATCGTCTTCCAGCGCGTGTGCGTCGGGCGCTGCATC
>Ga0209474_10001492_pt1 | contig 22717 bp, 21 predicted proteins | sample GraSoiAngelo_145_FD_185902 | JGI IMG/M metagenome (GOLD analysis project Ga0209474, IMG submission 185902) | Grasslands soil microbial communities from the Angelo Coastal Reserve, California, USA - 14_1009_05_20cm (SPAdes) (version 2) | ecosystem: Environmental > Terrestrial > Soil > Grasslands...
GTGTGCGTTCCGCTAGCCCTATTCACCCACGAGATCTGCGAGGTGCGCCCAAAACAGATCATGGGTTGGGTACCGAAACAATTCTTGCCACCGTGGCCGGCCTCGCCCACCACCAGCGTGCCCTGGAAGAATTCGACGCCGCGCGGGCTATCGAACCCGCCCGCGACAAACGCGGGCGTGGGCGCACCCGCCCCGGCCGCCGGTGTCGGTAGTAGAGCCCCTATCGCCATGAACAGGATCGCCGCTAACGTAAATCGGGTTTTCGTGCGCACGTCCTCCACCTCCTACTCGTCCCCAATTGGTCCCCCCGTAACGCCGCTTTATGCCACACCCGGTGGCCAGCGGGCATGGTACGCGATCGCCCGAATCCCGTCAATCAGGCAGAAACCAAATCCGGTTGAGCCGCGTTGCATCCTCCCGGGGGGCCCGCCGGCTCTTCGCTAGACTCGAACAACGGAACATGGACCAGATCTCCAGTACCCCGGTGCTTGACCGGATCACGAGCCCCGCGGATCTTCGCTCGCTCAGCGAGCCGGAGTTGCGCGCGCTGGCCGAAGAGATCCGCCAGTTCCTGGTCGCGACGGTGTCCAAGACGGGAGGTCATCTGGGCCCCAACCTCGGGGTCGTCGAGTTAACCCTGGCGCTGCACCGCGTCTTTCGAAGCCCGCAGGACAGGATCCTCTGGGACACCGGTCATCAGGCCTACGTCCACAAGCTGCTGACGCGGCCGCGGGAAGGCTTTGCCCGGCTGCGCAAGCTCGGCGGCATGAGTGGCTATCCGAACCGGTCGGAGAGCGAGCACGACTTCATCGAGAATAGCCACGCCTCGACCGGGCTCAGCTACGCCGCCGGCATGGCCGAGGCATTGCGCCGGCAGGCTCACACCGGTCGTGTGGTCGTCGTGGTGGGCGACGGCGCGCTGACCGGCGGCATGGCCTACGAAGCGCTGAACAACATCGGGCACAAGAAGACACCGGTGATCATCGTCGTCAACGACAACGGCCGGTCCTACGCGCCCACCATTGGCGGCCTGGCGCAGCATCTGGCGCAGCAGCTCACGGTGCTCAATCCCACCTATCACGCGACCAAGAACCGCGTCGACCGCGTGCTGCGGGCCCTTCCGGCCGGGGACAAGGCGATCGAAGCGGGCCGGCGCATGAAGGAGGGCCTCAAAGAGCTGGTCTCGCCGCGCACGTTCTTCGAGTATCTCGGCATCAAATACTCCGGTCCAATCAACGGCCATGACATTGAGGCCGTCGAGCGGACGCTCCGCCAGGTCAGCCGCCTCAAGGGTCCGGCGGTGGTGCACGTCATCACGACGAAGGGACGCGGCTATGGCCCGGCGGAAGAGGACGAGATCGACCACCTGCACGGCGTTAGCGCCTTCGACGTGCTGACGGCCAAGCCGTTGAGCCGGAAGGTTACCTACACAGACGTGTTCGGTGAGGCGCTGGTCGCAGAGGCGGAACGCGAGCCGCGCGTGATCGCGATCACCGCCGCCATGGGCAGCAGCGCCGGGCTGGGGCCGTTTGCGGAGCGCTTTCCGGACCGCTTCTTCGACGTCGGCATCGCCGAACAGCACGCCGTCACCTTCGCGGCCGGCCTGGCCATGGCCGGCATGCGACCGGTCCTCGCCATTTACTCCACCTTCCTTCAGCGCGCCCTCGACCAGGTGATGATGGACGTCTGTCTGCACCGGCTGCCGGTGACGTTCGTCCTCGACCGTGCCGGGATAACGGGTGACGATGGTCCCTCGCATCACGGCATCTTCGACCTGACCTTCCTGCGTGCGATGCCGGGAATGATTCTCGCCGCCGCCAGCGACCCTCAGGAGTTGCGCGACCTGGTCCATACCGCGATCGCCGGCGACGCGCCATTCGCGATCCGCTTTCCGAAGGGGGCGGTGGGGGTCTCCGCCAATGCGGAGATTCATCCCCCGCGGCTTCTGCCGGTCGGTGAGTGGGAGGTGCTGCGCCAGGGTAGTGCCGCCCTGCTGCTGGCGACCGGCAAGCTGGTATCGGTGGCGATGGATGCGGCCGCGCTACTCGACAAGGAGGGTGTGCCGGTGACGGTCGTGAATAGCCGGTACATCAAGCCGCTCGATCCGAGGCTTCCGAGCTGGGCACGCCGCCATCCCGTGGTGTTGACCCTGGAAGACAACGTCGCGACCGGCGGGTTTGGATCGGCCGTTGCCGAAGCGCTCGCCCCGCACGGAATCCCGGTCACGATCATGGCGGCTCCCGACGCCTTCATCGAACAGGGCGGCCAGCCCGAACTGCTGAAGCAGCTGGGGCTTGACCCAACGGGCGTCGCCGCTCGGATCCGGCAGACGCTGGCGGAGGCCGAGACGATGCCGGAACCAGCCACGCAACCCGGCAGCTAGCGTCGCGAGATGGCCACCGCGTCGCCGGATCCCGTCACGCAGGCCGCCGCGTACCAGCAGCACCTGCTCGGCCTGCTCGGCCAGGACGACCCCGCGCAGGTTCAGGCAGCGACGCGCGCGCGACTCCTCGCGGTTCTCGAGGACGCAGGTTCGGACCTTCGCCGAACGCCGGCCCCCGGCGAGTGGTCCGTGCTCGAGCTACTGGGCCATCTTGTCGACGCCGAGATCGTGCTGTCAGGCCGCTACCGGTGGGTTCTCAGCCACGACCGTCCCCCACTGCTCGGCTACGACCAGGATCGCTGGGTCGAGCGCCTGCGCCACAACGATGAGTCACCCGACGAGCTGCTCGAGGTCTTCTCGACTTTGCGAACCGCCAACCTTCGGCTGTGGGATCGGTCGTCAGCCGAGGATCGTCGGCGGGTCGCGCTGCACGCCGAGCGCGGCGCCGAAAGTTATGAGCTGATGTTTCGCATGCTGGCCGGCCACGACCGCTTCCATCTGGACCAGATGCGTCACACGCTTGGGCTGATCCGGGCCGCCCGCTAGGCTGGCTGCGATTCCGACTCCGCGTCGGGCGTCAGGACGTGGAGTCGGGGCGCCAATATGTCGGGTTCTGCGACCATCGGCGCCTCCGGCTCCTCGATTGGCGCGGCCAGCGGCAGCGTCAAGGTGAAGCGGCTTCCGGCCCCTGGCCGGGATTCAACCTGGATGTCGCCGCTATGCTGCCGAGCCAGCTCTCGCGAGAGATAGAGGCCAAGACCGGTTCCGCCGACGTGACTGGCCTTGACGTTCTGGAGCCGCTCGAACCGATTGAAGAGGCGCGGTAAGTCCTCGCGGGCGATGCCGATGCCGCCATCGATGACGGTAACGCTGGCGGTATGGTCGGCGGCGGCAACGATGCACTGAACCCGGCCGCCCTGTGGGGAATACTTGATGGCGTTCTCCAGCAGATTAGTGATGATCGTAAGAATCCGCCCCACATCGCCGAAAACGGTGACTGCTTGGGCCGGCGCATCGAGCGAGAGGTCATGATCCGCGCCGGCCAGCGGCCGCACTACCTGCATCGCCTCGCGAGCAACCTCGCGCAGATCCAGGCGATCACGTTTCAACGCCAGCCGTCCATCCTCGAGACGCGCCGCATCGAGCATCTGCGCCACCAGCAAATTCATCTCGACGGTTTTGGCTTTCAACACCTCCAGGGCGCGCATCCCTGACTCCTTGAGCTGACCGAACACACCCTGCTCCAGCATCGAGAGGTAGCCGTTGATCACCCCCAGCGGGCTGCGCAGCTCGTGCGAGGCCAGGTTCAGGAACTGGCTCTTGGTCTTCTCGAGGGCGGCCAGCCGTTCGGTCACCCGGGCGCGGTCGAGCGCGGCCGTGATGTTCGCGGCGTACCCCCGCAAGCGACTGACCTCGTCGGTACCGAAGAAGGGCGTATATGGACCGGAGACCACTACCATGGCGCCGATCCCGGCGTCGAGCGGGAGGGGAAGCACTATCGCGTTCTCCCGAGCCGACCCGCTGGTGGCCAGCAGTCGCGGTCGACCGCCGCTGGCTGCGTGGGTGGCGAGCTGCCGGGCGGACTCGGCGCTCAGCCCGTGGAGCGCCAGGATATCCCCGTTGGCGTCGACGATGCCGATTCCATCCGCGCCCACCAGGCGCAGCCCCCAATCCGCGGCGCGCTTCGCCAGCGTTGGCCGGTCTGGACTGAACAGCACGAGCTCGTGCACCGCCTCCCGAAGCTGGTCTTCCTCCGACTGCCGCCAGAGCCGGCGCAGCCAGCGGGGTGGCGCGAAGCCGACGTAAAGCAGGGGTAAGGCGATGATCGCCACCACTTCGAAGAGCCACTGCACGAACGGGTTGGCGACGGCCGAGCCGCCAAAGACGGACACCAGAAGGATGATCACGATGGCCGCATAGCCCCCGCCCAGGGCCCGGAGCCGTGCCCGCTGAACCGCGGGCCGGCCGCGGGAGGCAGCCCAGAGCCGGACGATCGGCTCCGCGACGCAGGCGGTCCAGACCAGGACGAGCGCGATGGTCGCCGCCAGCTGAACGGAAGTTGGCCGGGCGGTCGGCGATACGGGGACGACGACCACCAGGGCCGCCGCCGTGACCGCCACGCAGAGCACCAGCGCGCCGATGCGCAGCCGGCGGCTGAGGGGTATGAAACTGTCCCGGAAGAGGAGGAGGGCGTATCCCGACGTCATCAGGAGCACCAGGGTGATATCGCCCATCAGCGTTCCAAAGCGGTACTCGGTGCGGGTGTTGAACTGGCCCAGGACGCTGGTCAATCCGAGGGTGCCGAGCGCGAGGGCCAGGTACCCGAGGTTGCGCTCTCGACGCCGCAGCCAGTCGATGACGGTGGACGCACCGAGCACCAGGAAGCTGAGGCTGACGACCGCCTGCACGACTTGCAGCGCCCCGGTCATCGACATAACTTTACCGCCAGTAACTCAGGAAAAGCGACACAGCAACACCGCTATCCATCGTCAATCCGACGCTATCAGCTTTTCCCCCATCGGTTGGGGTTCAGCCGACCGGTATGATCGAGGCGGCCCCGGGAAGGCAGAGGAGGAGGTGAGCGCGGCGGAGGACGCCCTTCGGATCGCGATCGTCGCGCCGCCCTGGTACCCGCTGCCTCCCAAGGGATACGGCGGCACAGAACTGGTCGTCCACCTCCTGCACCGGGAGCTTCGCCGCCTGGGACACGATGTGACCGTATTCGGGGCCGCGGACTCCGAGCCCGGGGTGACGATGCTGGCCGACGCCGCCTGGAGCCACGACCTCGGCGGGCCCGACCACATCGCTCGGCTGGCGACCTACCTGGCCAGGGTCTACGACGCCCTTGGCGGTCAACGATTCGACGTCATCCACGACCATACGGGCTTCGAGGGGTTGCTCCTGGCGCTCTACAGCGGCGCAGCGCCGGCCGTCGTCCACACCATCCACGGCGAGCTCATCGAGCCCATGCGCACGTTTTATAAGGAGGTTCACACCCGCGCCCGCCTGTGCGCCATCAGTGTCAACCAGGCGGCGGCCGCCCCCGCGCTACGGATCGCCGGCATCGTGCACAACGCGGTCGAACTCCCGACCGCGCCGCCCAGCACCAGCCACGAGCGCTACTTGATCGAGGTCGCCCGGATCACGCCTGACAAGGGCCAGCACCTGGCCATCGAGGTGGCGCAGCGGGCCGGCCGCAAAGTAATTCTGGCCGGCAAGGTGGAGCGGACCAAAGAGGGCAAGCGCTACTTCGAGGAGCAGATCGAGCCGTTTCTGAGTCCGACTGTCGAGTACTACCCCAACGTGGCCGGCCAGCAGAAAGCTCGGCTGATCTCCCGCGCCGCCGCCGGCATCTTTCCGTTGCAGTGGTCTGAGCCCTTCGGGCTGGCCATGGTGGAGTGCATGGTGGCCGGCACCCCGGTGCTGGCGCTGCGAACGGGCTCAACCCCCGAGTTGATCGAACCCGGCGTTACGGGTTTTCTCGCCGAAGACGTCGAGGACCTCGTCGAGGCCGCCGGTCGCCTGGATCAAATCGATCGCCTCCGCTGCGCGGAAGTGGCCCGCGAGCGGTTCGGACCGCAACACATGGCCGAGCGCTACATCTCCGTCTACCGGCGCGGGTCGGTCGAAGTCGAGCCCCTGGCCGCACCAAGCGCGACGGCCGTTGCGATGCTCAACCTGCAGCCAGCCGCTCCGACGCGCCAGCCATCCGGTCGATGATGGTCTTCCCCTCGCCGGTGGTCTCGTCCAGCCAGCGCGGCTGGGCGTAGTTGTCGATCACCAACGGACGGTAATCGACCCGAACCAGCCGGTTGCCGTAGAAGGTGTAGCTCCCGACCACGCCCTCCCGGGTTTCCTGCGACCACATCTGGTCGAAGATGAAGTTGCCGTGGGCATAGGTGATCAGCTTTCCGTTGTAGATCTCGACCGGCTGGACCCAGTGCGGGTGGTTACCGATCACCAGGTCGGCGCCGTCGTCGATCGCCAGGTGACCGATTTCGCGGGGATTGTCGGGCGCGATGCCGGCCCCAGCCACCGGCAGTAACTCGTATTCCTTGCCCCAGTGGAACGCCACCACCACGACGTCCACCTGCGGGCGGACCAGGTCGATCTCACGCTTCAGCTCCGCCCGGTCGATATGGGTGCCGACGCCGTTGAACCCGAGGAAGGCGAACTTGATGCCGCGGATGTCCCGGATCTCGTAGAGGCCGAGGCCGGACATGCCGATCCCGTGCTTGGCCAGCAGGATCTGGGTCTCATTGGTGCCGGCCGGACCGAAATTCGTCAGGTGGTTGTTGGCGAGGTTGGCGACGTTGACGCCGGCAAAGTCGAGCCCGGCGATGGCGCGCGCGTCGCCACAGAACTTGAAGCCACCGTGGATGATGGGACAGTTCTTGATCAGCGGCGATTCGAGGTTGATGTAGAGCAGGTCTCCCGACTTGAGGTAGTCGGCGGTCTTGCGCCAGGGGTAGAGCCAATCGTGGTGAAGCACGGTCTGGTAGTTGACTTCGCGTGCCGGAATCACGTCGCCGGTGGCGATGATCACCCGAAGCTGTGACGCGTCGTAGTTGCTTAGGTCAGGCTTGTCGCTGCCGAAGATGCTCGCCAGGCTCAGCTGGGGCGGCGTCGGGGTTGGCGTCGGCGTCGGCTTCGGCGTGGCGGCCAGCGCGGCAATCGGGGAGCCCGCGGTATTCCCTGCGGCCGGCGCGGAGCACGCCGTGACCAGCGGAATGAGGAGAAGCGGGAGCAGGACCGAGCGCTTCAAGCGCCGGTAGGATACACCACCCGGCTTTTGGCGACCAGCCAGACTGCTTCCACCTTACGGCTGATCGAGGGCCGTGTCCGGCGTCTAGCGGTCGTTGCCGCGCGACTTGCCGGACTGGCTCGAGCCCTGCGCCTTCGCGGCGCCCGGCTGCGAGAGCTGCCGGTTGAGCTCGGACTGGGCCGAGGCCACCAGCTTGTCCATCGCCGCGATCGTGCTGGATGCCACCGGCCGAGTGGTGGCCAGCGCGGCCCGCTCCAGCTCGGTCAGCGCCCGCTCGTCGTCGGAGATCAGTTGATTGAACGCCGGATGAGCGCTGCCTTTGAGTTGCGAGCCCTGCTGGCGAAGGTGCTCGAGGGCGACCCGGTTGCGCTGGTAGGCGGACCGGATGGCCGCGCTCGGGTCGATCGCGCCCGTGGCCGTCTCGGTGATCCGGCTGGCGGCGGTCTGCAGGGCGGCCGGCAGGGCGCTGGCCGAGGGCAGGGCGATGGGCGCCAGCGGCCGCTGGGGATCCTGGGCCGCGTGCGCGGCGATCCCGCCCGACAGGGCGAGGGCGATGACCAGGGCGAGCAGCCGGTTCGTCATGCTGATGACCATCTCAAGTGCCTCGACATCAGCCTATCCCTGCGTCACGATGGCAACATTTCGTCGAACGTTACGTCACCGAACGCCGGTGGGTCGTCGCGCGGCATCGACTGGCGGGCACAATGAAGTCACAGCCGATTACGGTGGCGCGCGTAGTCGCATCGGCCGGTTGGCCGCATGCCGCGGGTCAACCGATGCGTGGCTCCCAGGGGTCGGTGCTCAGCACCAGCGTGACCGGTCCATCGTTCACCAGCTCGACGGCCATCTGGGCCCCGAAGGAGCCGGTCTCCACCGTCAGTCCGCTGGCGCGAAGCCGCGTGATGAAGCGCGCGAGCAGCGGCTGCCCCTGCTCCGGCCGGGCCGCGTGGAGGAAACTCGGCCGGTTCTGGCCGCGGGCGTCGGCGAACAACGTGAACTGCGACACGACAAGCAGGGCGGCCTGCACCTGCGCGGCACTGAGGTTGAACTTCCCGGCATCGTCGCTGAACACCCGCAGCTTCAGGATCTTGTCGGCCAGGTAGTCGGCATCGCGCTCCTGGTCGGTGTCCGCCACGCCCACCAGCAGGCAATATCCCGGGCCAATCGACGCCTCGCCGCCGTCCCATCGGACCGATGCCTTGCTGACGCGCTGCACTACGGCCCGCATCAGGCCCTCAGGGCGGCGGATTCCAGCCGGTCAGCTGCCCATTCGTGCGTTGCGTCAACCAGCTCTCGATGTCCTGGAAGACCTTCTCATGGTCGAGCTCGTTGAAGATCTCGTGGTAGAGCCCTGGATAGAGGCAGAAGGCGCGATCGGGTGCTACCGCGCGGGCAAAGAAGCGCTGGCTGCCGACCGGATCCACGACCTGGTCATCGCGGCCCTGCATCAGCAGAAACGGGATGCGCAGCTGCGGCGCCCGCGCGATGAATTCTTCGCCGCGCGCGATGGTGTCGCCGTAGAGGCCGGCGGTAATGCGGTCGTGCACCAGCGGGTCGCCCGTGTACGCGCTGGCGTTGCCCGGATCGTGGCTGAGCAGGTTGGCATCGACCTCGTTGGAAAAGCTCATTCCCGGGGCAACTCGCGGCAGCACGGTGCTCAGCGCCCGCTTCCAGGCCGGAACCCGCTGCTTGACCATCAGCAGCGGGGCGCTGAAGATCGCCCGGTCGATGTGATCGGCGTGCTTGAGCGAATAGGCGATCGCCAGCAGGCCGCCAAAGGAATGGCCGATCAATACGAGCGGACCACCGTCCTGCACGCGCGCACGCACCACCACCACGTCGATGTCTTCGAGCAGCGCGTTAAGCCCTGGAGCGTGACCGCGCTTGCCACCACTGCGGCCGTGGCCCCGCTGATCCATGGCGTAGACCGTGGCGCCGAGCGGCGCAAACCAGGCGGCCAGGTGCTGATACCGGCCGCTGTGCTCGCCCAACCCGTGCACGACCACGAAGGTCCATCGGTGCGGCACCGTGTCCGCCTGCCATCGTCGAACCTCCAGACTCAGCCCATCCGCCGTTTGTAGCGTAACGGTGGACTCGGTCACGGGTTGAGCCGGCGAAAGCCTCGATAGATGCGCATCGCCTCGGCCTCCGCCTCGAGGAAGGATGGGGCGAAGTCGCGAATGCCTTTCAGGCTGAAGCCCCACATGCCGGGCTTGTCCCGGCGAAAGTACGAGTTGGGGCGGTAGGTCGGCGGATAGAACGTGATCGGCTCCCCTTCCATCTTCTTGATCACCGGTCGTGCGGCCAGCACATCTTCGATGGGCATGCCGGACGGCAGACGGCCCTGGCGAATTTCCAGAAAGCGGAGCTTCGCGATGGGATTCTCGTCATCCTTCAGGGTGGCGCGAGCGTGGAATCGCTGGGCGGCGTCGTTCAGAAAATAGAGGGTGGCGATGGCATCCGTCTCGTCGCCCAGCATTCGCAGAAAGCCGGCCGCCGACAGTTCCGGGCCTTCCTCGTTGCGGGAGTGGCGGAAGTACTCCATGGCGAATAGCTCGGTGGTGTTCTCTGTCGCCACCCAGAAGGCATCCCCCCGCCACGCTCGGCTGCGAGAGAAGGCGCGCGCATCCCTCTCCAGCTCGGCAAGCCGGGCGGGGTCGACATTGTAGAGGCGGTAGAAGAGTACGCGGCGCATGGCAGGTATGAGGTCAGTCGTGCTGACGCTGAGTGCCGACGACTGCGGGTTTCATTCTAAGAAGTCGCACGCTGTGTGGCGGCAGGTTTAGCCTGAGCGAATCGGTCTTGATTCCGAGCGCGCGTCCGCCTCGTCGTGGCGACCACAGATCGGCCACGGAGTAGCTCCCGCCGGCACCGGTTGCTTCGGAGAAGAGGAGGCGATAGGGGCGCGCAGCATCGCTCCAGTTGTAGACCGCGACGACCGCGGTGCCGTCCTGGTCCCGGCGGACCCAGAGTGGCGGCAGCTCGTGGGGAAAGGCAAACCAGTGGTCCTGCGCCTCCCGTTCGGGGGCGCTGAAGAGGTGAACCGGCTCGGCCGCCGGTCCCCCAACCAGGCCGAGGACATTCGGATTGCGCAGCAGCGCCAGGCGGTCGGCGGGCAAGGTCTCCAGGTCGTCGCCGAGCATGAAGATGCCACCGGAGAGTGCTGCGATCGTGATCATCAGCCGTGCCTCGTCGGGGGTGAGCTGCGGGGCCGCCGCCATGGCAACGTCCGCGTCGACGGCGAACAGTGATCGATCGAAGAAGAGCCGGGCGGCCTGGTTGCGGGCCATCGAGAGGATCAAGGGAAAGCCGAGGTGCGGTGGTCCGGCCTTGCCATTCTCCATCTGCGGGATGCCGACATCGCCGCCGATCCTGGCCCCGTGGACCAGGCCGACGACCGGCATCAGCGGCGCGCCGCAGGCCAGCACGAAGCATTTCTCTGGTTTCCCGGGCGGATTGATCGCGTCGGCGATGTGCTTCAGGCCGAGCCGAAGCGCCTGCATTCCCGTCACCTCGGGATCGTGGCGACCGGCCTCATAGGCGGCGCCATACAGGAAATCGAGCTTGTAGTAGGTGAAGCCGTCCCGGCGCAGGCCGAGGAAGAGGTCGTCGAGGAATCGCAGCGCATCGGGATGCGTCGGGTCGAGGATGTGATAGGCCTTGTCGAGGCGGGCGTCGACCAGCGGCGAACCATCGTTTGCCTTGAGCAGCCACTCGGGATGAGCCCGTGCCAACTGCGAGTCCGCGGCGACGTGGAAGGGTGCCAGCCAGATGCCGACCTCGAGCCGGTGCCGGTGCACGCGTGTCGCGAGCGCGTGCAGGCCGTCGGCGAAGAACTCGTTGGCTACCCAGTCGCCCCAACGCTGCCAGCGCGGCATCCAGCCATCGTCGACCTGGATCACCGGCCGGTAGCCATTGGTTGATGTTTTGGCGAGCTCCGGCATCCGCTTCGCCAGGAATGCCGCATGGCGCGCGATATCCGCCTCCGTCACCGCCAGCCCGAGGTGATACCAGCTGCACCAGCCGCGTGGCACGGTCGGAAAGCTCCGCGCGCCCGCGGCGTGGCCGGCAGCCATTAGGGCTTTGCGCAACGTGCCGGTGCCGTCGTCGCCATAGAGAAGAAGGATGGGATCGGACACCAGGCCGCTCTGCGGCGGCACCGCCAGCCGGAGCTCCTCGGGCATGCCGCTGCGCTGCTCCGGTTGTGACAGGGGCGAGCCGTGCTGCTCGGCGACGAAGGTGCGGATATCGGTCGGGAGCGAATCGCCTTCGTGCTCGTCGCGGTGGTAATGCCAGCGAAAGACCGTGGCGAAGCGGCTGGCCCTCAGCACCTGGGCCACGAACATGGCCTGGCCGTCGCAGATGGCGGCAGTCCACCAGGAGGTGGCCGGTGGTTTGCGATCGCCCTCGGTGATCGCCTCATCGAGGGGGTGAATACCGGCGTAGTCCCAGGACTGAAAGCCGTTGATCAGCACGCTCGCCCGCCAGGGCTCATCGCCTACCCGCAGGGCGCCGCCCCCCTCGATCATCAGCGGACGCCAGCCGTTGAAGGTCAGCGGCGCATCGCCGGTATTGTTGAGCTCGCACTCGATGACGACCCCGCCCTCGTGCGGGATCAGGCGGGCGGTGGCGAGCGCCGGGCCCGCTTGCCAGTGGAGCGCGAACGCATCGGCATGCCCAAGCGGTGCGACAGTGCTTGAAAACCACTCACCGTTCAGTTTGACTGCGCAAGCGGCGCGTTGAATCAGCGGGCGGTCACCGGCAAGCAACGAGAACGTGCCGGCCTGCTGGTCGGCGAGCGGCTTCAGGTCCAGATCGCCGTCAGTCTAGCGTGAGATTGGGCGCCCGCTGCCGCCGGACCCGGCCGAAGGGCTTGCGTCCCTCCAGGGCCTGGATAAAGAGGTAGATATGCCGGGCGGCCTGGGTATCGAGCCCGCCGAGCCAGATCGGATGCATCTTGAGCTTGGCCGCCAGCAAATCCCGGACCTCGCGGGCCTCCTCATTACGACGTTCGGTGAGGTCCTGCAAACGTCTTTCCCCTTTGCGAGGCGTCCGCAGCCCCGCGCGCCGCGTTCACCCACATGAGGTGACGGTAAGCGCAAATTCAGCCGCTAATTATTAGCCGTGGCTCCGCAAAAAGCAATCAGGCGCGCAGATCAGTGTCCCCGTGACTGGACGATCAGTTCGTCCATCCAAGGCGGGACCATCACGTGCACGGGCACTCTGTTCGGGCCGGCCACGAGCAGGAAATCGCCTCGCTCAGCAATCTCGAGATAGCCGACCTGCCGCTCCGTCAGATTGAATGCTCTTTGTAACTTCACGGCCTCCGAGTGCTTCTGGCAGCCCAGCAGAAGGATGCTGGGGTTCGTGGCGAGAACTGCGCCATCCTTGGTTTCAAAGAAGTCCCCCGGATTTTGGCTGACCAGGATCAAGCTGCCGCCGTATTTCCGGATGCGACGTGCGAGACGAATCAGAAAGCGGCGGATTGGCTCCTGCTCCAGAAGCAAGCCAACCTCATCGATGAGAAGGTGCCGCGGCCGCCGATCGCGCCGCAGCGCCGTCCACAGCCAGTTCGCCAGGATGAGGCAGGCTGGTGGGATGAGCTCCCCGCTGAGATCGCGGAGGTTGAAGCCGACGATTGGGGCGCCTAAGTCGACATTCGTGGGGGCGCTGAAAAGACGTCCGAGTTCGCCAGTGACCCAACGGCGAAGGATGGTGCTGGTTCGGGAGCCTGGGTGCCTGACCTCCAGCTCCCGCCAAATATCCCCAAGCACAGGCGTCCCCTCAGCTTTGGAGATCACCAGACGGGTGATCGCATCGAGTTGCGCCCGCTCGACCTCATCAAGTTTCCCGCACATCAAGCCGATGAGGTCGAGCACATCACCAAGCTGGTCGGTAGGTTCGTCGGAATCCACGGTGAACAGCAACGGATCCAGCACATTGATGGCGTGGCCGGAACCCGCGGCGAGTTCGAAATAGCTACCGCCCAGGGCGCGGATCATGCCACCGTACTCAGCTTCGGGGTCCAGGAGGATGGCGCCGATGCCACGCGTAAACCCGCTGAGGACGACCGAAGCCGCCGCGTAGCTCTTTCCCGCCCCCGACTGTGCGAGCACCATGATGTTTGCATTCGTGAAGCGTTCTTCATCAAACGGATCGAAGACGCAGAGCCCACCGGTTTCCCTGTTGTAACCCCAGTAGTGCCCGGCCGGATCGGCTAGATCCTCCTGCAGCCAGGGCATCATTGTGACCAGCGCACTCGTGTGCAAGATTTGCTCGCGGGAGAGCAGGTCGGTGCCCAGTGGCCATGAGGAAAGCAGCGCCTGCCGCATCTCGAAAAAGGGCTGCACCGGGTGGAGCATCATCCGCCGACAGCTCGCGCGCAGCGCATCGGCCTGGCTGCGCAGCTCAAGCGGGTCGTCGGCACCGATGGTGAGATAGAAGCTGACAGCAAACGCCCTCTCTTCGTTGCGAGCCAACGCCTGGTGCATGCTCACCGCATCGGGCAACGTGCCGATCGTGGCCCGGTCGACCGCGCCTGATTCCAGCGTCGCCATATCGTCGGCGCGCAGGTCGCGAATTCGGCGATGGAGAAGCGTGAGCATCCGGTCGGTCTCAAGCGGCATGACGTGGATGCCGACGTGCAGCTCGCCCTTAAAGGCCAAGAGTGGCAGAAGCCAGCCGGGCTCAATCTCCTCGCCCGGATAGCGATTCACTACGAAAGATGTGTAATGTCGGCCCCGTAGTTCGAGACTGTCGGTCCGGTGCGTAAACACCTGCTGCATCGGACTGTGCTCAGGTCCGCCAATCCGGTGGTCACCGTAAAGTTCGCCAATCAGGCGCGCGAGCGCTGCGTCATCGAGGACCTGTCCCTTGACCCCAATGCGGCGCAATTGCTCGAGCAGCGACTGGGTACGGTTGCGAAGGGGTGCGCCAAGATCCGACGCGACGAATCCGGGCTGATCATTCGATCGATTGAAGCGAAACAGGAGGGTACGAAGTAAGTGCTGTCCTGGATCGATGGGTGCCAGCACGATGAAGATCTCGCGCTGAAACACTGGCGTGTCCTGGAGGTGGGAGTTGATGAAGCTCCGGGTCAACGCCGCGAGATAGCTTCGGTGTTCCGGAAAAGCGCTAGCGTCCGGCTCGCTGACGTCGCCCGCCAGAACCCGGCGAACGCGCACATAGAACTGGAACGGCCCGCTTTGCGCATGTAGTAGGTCGCGGAAGGCCTGAACAGACCGCAGCTGCTGATCGGTGGCAAGCCCCTCAAAGTTCAGGGATGAGGTGGCGATGACCGACCGGGGCGCTCCGTCGCGAAGATGGAGGAGTCCATCGTGGACTCCAGAGACCTCATCGCCGAAGCCAGCCCGACGGAAGAGGGCTACCACCGGGTGACTCAGTCGGTGCTCAGCGTCAGCACGAAGGTCGAGCTGGCGATTGCTGCCGAATAGATCTCCTCATCGGTTTGGGGAATGGCAAGCAGGATACTCGCCAGCTTGCTACCGCCTGTGTTGATGCCGTGCTCCACCTGATCGACCGGAGTTCCCTGCTCTGTTCGGAGGCCGATGACCAGCACATCCTTGCCAAGCATGATGGGCGCAGGGAGTGGCTGGTCGGCGACTGTGGTCGCCTTGGTCACGCTGGCGACGGCCATCACATCCACGCGGTCGCCGGGCTTCAGGACTCCGCCGACGGCTGCCGCTGGTGCAACTGGTAAGCCGATGATCCGATAACCGGCAGGCATCTCGAGACCAGAGCCAAGCATCGCTGCGTTCTTGGCGGGGGCCACCTGACGGGTGTCGACAAACTGACCTTCGAGGATGGGAACCGAGACGACCTGGCCAACCGCCTGGTCCACCGTCTTCAGCACTTCGTGGTTGACCGACGCCGGGTTGATCCGCCTTAGGCTGACGTCGGCGTCTTGAATGCGCGTTCCGACGGTTAGGTCGCGGGCGGCGATGACGGCCGTGGCCTGGCGTGTTTGTGAGTAATAGAAGAAACCGGCAACTCCAGATAGCAGCACGAAGATCACCAGGTACAAGCTGCGACGCATTCGCCCCTCCTAGCCGCTCTGCGCGGCAAAGTTAACCGTAACCGAAAAGCTTGACGCGATTGCATAGGACGCAAGGTGGCCGTCGGGAAATCGAGTCTCGACCAATAGAGTGACGGGAACGATGTAATCCTGTGGGTGCGCGCTCACAATCCGGTCGGGGGCGTTCCACTGTAGTCGCATTGGCTCGCCGGCCGAGTGAATGGTGCCCACGGTTGTCCCGTTGTTGCCAGGCGCGTCCAGTACGCCACCGTCTAATCGCCAGCCGATCAGTCGTGACTGTCCAAATCCGTCGCGCGCCCCGTCGAGCGTGAGCTGACCTTCCCGAATTACGACAAGATGAATGGTCAATGTGGTGAGGGCGCCGCGGAGGGCATCGATGTGGCGAAAAGCCGCGGTCGATGTTGCAGGGGTTGACCCAACCGATGGCACAACCGCAACGGCGACCTGGGGCGGCACATAGCTCCGCGACGGTCGGGCCCTTGCGGTAATGCTGGTGTGATTCCCGACTTCAACGGTAAAGGGGCGGCGAACCAGATGTACAGTTCCATAACGGTCGTACACGGCTGCCTGGGCGTGGCCGGAGATGAGGGCGATCAGCCGGGCATCGTAGCGGCCGGTCGATAGGTATGTGTGAGGCGTGCTGATGGAGGTGCCAACGAGGCTATTGACGGTCCTTGACTGGCCGTCGCCATAGTCGAGGACCCAGCGGGTCACCGACCAATCCTCGATCGCCATGCTCAGGTAGAGGTTGAGATCCTGGGTGAGCCGACTGTTGAGGATGCCCGATATAACGGTGGGCGATCCGACCGTGGCAACCGCTGGAGATGCGAAGACCCGGAGGTCGAGGTCGAGGCGCGCAGCCGCGTCGGCGAGGGCCGGCTGGTCGACTGGGCTGCGGGTCGGGCTGGCACACATCGTGGTCGTCGTGCCGAAATTCGGTGATGGCGTGTTGCTTGAAGGCGCGTTAATCTGGACGCCGGTAGTTCGCTCGAACACATAGACGGCCCAGATCCACGGGCACGAAGAACTCGCGATCGGTTCAGGAACCCATTCCGAGAAGAATGGCGACTGATGACCGGACCCGGTTGGTGCCGGATACGTGAGCGTGGAGTTACTAACCTGCGCATAGACGAAGGCGTGCCCCGCATAGCCGGAAACGGCGGTGATGGAAACCGTTGTCGAGGTCCCGGTGTTGCCGCGGCCATCGGTAGCGGCAACACCAAGCCAACAAAGGTTGACGCAAAGCGCCAGGAAAATCTTGATGATGACGCGCCTGCTCATACTCGGATCTCAGCATTGGCGGCGACCGTCAGCTCGACCGTGCGAACGCCAATCCAGCCGAGCACGCTGAATCGGTGTGGTACATGGATGCGTGCGCAGACCGCCGGCCGATCCAGCGTCATGCCTGTGTAGGGATCGCGGGCTGGGACTCGATTGATCACGGTGATATCGGCTCCGGACGTGATTGCTTCCGGTGAGGAAATGTCAGGCAGACCATCGAGGTTGCGCAGCAGATACTCGCGGGCCGTGAGGGCGGCATTGGTCGGATCGAGCTGAAGCCGCCCGGTGCGGCTGTAATACTCGGAATCAATGGCCATCGCCGCGGTGACTGTCGCCAGGTCGACGGCGTATCGGAGTCGGAGCTTCTGCATCTGCAGGGTCGCCACGTCGACGGCAAGTGCGAAAACCAGCATCAGGGTCGGTATCAGCACCACCGCGTAGAGGACGCTTTGGCCGCGTGACCGGCTCAATGGTTGACCTCGCCACGGCCAACGTAGCTCGATATCAGGGTCAGGTCGCGACTGAACAGGAAGGGAATTGCCAGCTGACGGCGGCTGACGAGCTGCACGGTTATGGGCTGGCCCCAGCGAACGTACGACGGTGTGATCCTGACCTGGACCCGCGCCGGATCGAGCCCGGCCGCCCGCAGCTCTACGCCGATCCGGTCACGAACCAACGCGTCGTCTTCACCGCGCTCGCCGGCCACGCGCGCACCAATCGCGGCAGCCGACTGCTGGCCGATCCAAACATGGATCAGGCTGCCGAGCTCGATGATGCCAAATAGGACCGGCAGAAGCATGAAGGCGACGGCGAGCATGGCCTGGAGCGTTTCCTGGCCGCCCTGCCGCTTCCGATGGGGTCTGCTCAAGAGGTCTGCGTCAGCCGCTGCACCATCTGGCCGATCTTGGCAACCAGCCCGTTATTCCAGGCCATGATGCCCACCACCAGGGTGCCGAGGATGATGGCTGCCCCAATGACCCACTCGAGGGTCGACTGTCCGCGCTGCATCTTGCTCACCTGTTTCCTCCAATCGCTTGCGGTCTGCATTGCCTACCGAGTTGTCGCCTCAGCCGAACGCCCGCTGCATGATGCCCCAGAAGAGCGGGATCATGATCAGGATCACGAATTCCGGCAGGTAGATTCCCCCCAGCACGCCAAGCAATTTCGTACTTACAGAGGACGCCTGGGCCGTAGCCCGGTTTCGTTCGCTCAGGCGCACCATCAACTCCTGATCTCGCAGCGTGGCCGCGAGCCCGCTCCCCGCCTTTTTGCTCTGGGCCAGCGCGCTAACGAACATCGCCACCTCGTCGACTCCGGTTCGCGGACCAATCTCGTGGAGGGCCTGCTCGATGCTCAATCCGAGCCCATAGCGCCCGAGCGCGATTCGGATTTCCTTCTTGAGAATGCTGTCGGGCGAGGTGTTCGCCGAGAGCAGGTGCAGGCCTCGTTCCAGCGGCATACCGGCAACGGTGAACGCGCGAATCATGCTGATCAGTTGGGGCAGCTCGCGATGCACTTGGTCCTGGCGGCGCCGGCGACGTCCCGCCAGCACTCGGGCTGGCGCGATGTAGCCGGCCCACGCCAACAGGGGGACCAGTGCCAGGCCAACGGATGCGATCACGGCGAGCAGGCAGGCGATCACGGCACCCGCCAAAGCGCTCATCAGTCGCATCACTCGGAACTCGACGCCGTCAAGCTCTTCTGGATCGAGCCCCGCCTGGATCAAATACAGCGGATCCATACGCGCCGGCCGCACGTGCAGTCGAGTTCCCCAAAGCAATGCAATTGGGCGGAGCCAGCGTCGATACCAGCCCTCGTGATTGTGTTGATGCAGGCGCCACTCGAGTGGTGAGAGCGTGCTTGCTCGAATGAGCGCGGCGCCGGACGGGTGTACGCGTGGGGCAATACCGAACAGCGCCTGCAGCCCGGCGAAACAGGCCAGCGCCGCGCACAGCGACCCAAGCGTCATGCTTCGAACCGTGCAATGCGAAGGCTGAGCGCGATGCCGGCGATTTCGAGAGCCGCGGCAAGCGGGAACAGGACGAATCGGCCCAACGCCGTCTCATCGAGCACGCTTAAGAGTTGGGGACTCATCAAGCGGAGGTACAGGTACATGCCGGGGACGATGATCGCCAGCAACCAGATCTGCATCCGTTGGCCGGCTGAGCGCGCGCTAACCTCGTGGGCCAACTGAACGTTGAACTGGATCGCGGCCGAGAGTTCGAGCAACAGGTTGCGGGCGGCCTGGGTTGGGAGAGGGGCATCGGCGCAGATCCTGAGGGTCTCCCAGATTAGGCCGAGATTGCGCGTTGTAGCCCGCGCACGCACCTCCTGCAGGCTCTCTTGAAGTGGCCCGTCCAGCATGAAGCGCTGAATCACGAGATCCAGGTCTTCGCGGATCCAGGGATCGGTGCACGTCAGACGGGCTTGCCGTAGGGCGTCCAGATAGGTGCCGCCCGCCGTAAGCCCGCTGAGCAAGGACTGGAGGAGCCGCGGCGCTTCTGCTTCGCTGCGCTGGGACTGCGCATGCACAAGCCAGGCCAGGTACAGGCGCGGCAGCAACAGCCCGCCGATTCCAGCCGAGATCGCCAGGACCGGTGACTGCAGCCAGCCAATCGCAAAGAGGGCAACTGGGGCGATGACCGACATCGCCAGGTAGGTTCGCGGGTTACCCGGGATACGGGCGAGCGCCAGCCGCTCGCGATGCTGGGCGACCGTCTGATCGATGAGTCGGCGTAAGCTCCCAGCCTGCGGCGAACGTCGACCGGCCAGGCCGAGACTCAAAATGCCGAGCGATACGCAGACCGCGGCTACGACATCCATCTCATGCCTTGCAATTCGAGTTTTCGAACGAGCCGGGGTCCGGGCCGATAGTCGGGAACGCTCGCGAAATCGACCTCGATCCCGTGCTGACCGGTAATCAGCTCGCTCTTGAACACGGGGTAGAGCTCGTAGCGACCGTTGGCATCGACGTCGCGGAGTTCGGAAATTTCCAGGATGCAGCGCCGGCCGTTGCGGAGCCGGCTCACGAAGACCACTAGATCGAAAACCCGCGCGATGTACCGTCGAATTTCCGGGGGACTCAGCTGCGCGAAGTCGCGGCTAATCAAAAGCTCCAGTCGGGCCAGCGCGTCCGCGCAGCTGCTGGCGTGGATGGTGGTGGCCGAGCCATCGTGCCCGGTGTTGAGGGCTTCCAAGACGTAGAACGCTTCCTTGCTATGCCGGACTTCGCCGATGATCAGCCGATCGGGTCGCATGCGTAGCGCGTTCTGTACCAGATCGGCGACATCGAGACGGCGTTCCTGGGTGGGCTTGCCAGCGAGCTCGCGTGAGTGCACGCACTCGAGCTTGACCCAGTGCGGGTTGTCCAGCTCCAATTCTGCGGTGTCCTCGATGGTGATGACGCGCTCCTCATCCGGAAAGGCGCTGACAATGGAGCGCAGCAGCGTACTTTTCCCCGAACCGGTCGCTCCGGCGATCAGGATGTTGGCACGGGCGATGGCCATTGCCTCCAGAAAGCTGCCCATCGGGACCGACATGCCGCCAGTGCTCACCCAATTTGCTACGGCGGTATCGCGCTCGTTGGGCAGGAGGTCCAGACGGATGCGGTTGAACTTTCGAATGCAGAGGGTGGGTCCACCAACCGGGGCGCAGACGGCGTTGGCTCGGCTACCGTCGACCATGCGGGCGTCAACCAGCGGTTTGTCGAGGTTGATTTCCCGCCCGACGAGCGCGACAATTTTTTGGATCACCTGCTCCAGTTGTGCCTCATCGCGGAAAGCGTTCGGCACGAACTCGAGTCGGCCACGACGTTCCACATAGATCTCGTCAAAGCGATTCACAAGGACGTCACTGATTTCCGTGTCGGCCATCAGCGGCTGGAGCGGACCGAGCCCGATGATCTCGTCAAAGAGGCTCTCGACCAGTTCAGCACTGGGAGCCAGCCCGCGCCGCAGGATTGCTTCGCGAATCCGATCCCGGAGAATCTGATCGCGGTTCGAGTTCGTCGAAAAAGGATTGATGATTTCGGGGTCAACGTGAAGTGTCAGCTGGGCCCGCACATAGAGCCGCAGCTCCTCGCGGCTTGGCGGGGGGACGGTCACCTCAGCCAGCACGCCGGCGCCTCGAAATCCAGGCAAATGGCGAGGTCAACGAGCGGGATGCATTCGGAACCTCGAGTGCTGGGTAGATCGATGCGGCCAGCTGGCTTAGGGCATCCACCGATGCGCCGGTACCGCGAATCACGATCGGCTCGTGCCGATTCTCGGCGGAATCGAACGCAAGGTCGTAGGGAATGCGGGCGACCAGCGAACCATTGAGGTCGCCCATCGGCTCAGTCAAGTTGACTCCGTCGCGCATTTTGTTGGCGACGTATTGAAGCTTGGCGCCAAGCCCGAGCCGTCGGAGTGCCTCGACTCCTCGGTAGAGCGACTGAACGGAGCCAGCCGTCGGCGTCACGACGCAGTAGATCCGGGTTGCCGCTTCCAGAAGATACGTCTCGAGGTCTCCTAGGGATGCCGACATGTCGAGGAGCAGGAACTGATATCCCGCGTCCTTGAAAGTGCTCAGGATGTGAGCGGCCTGGGGAACGCCGCAAAGCTCACTACGGTCGCCGGCCAGGCATTTCGAAGGGCCGAGCAGGACGTCGAGAGTCGTCGTTTGGTGTCGGATCAGGTAATCTCGCGGATCTGGGTTCGGAACAGTGAGATCGCAGAGATAGTCGAGCATTGTTGGCTGGGCAATTCCAAGACGCGCCGACACGTTGGCGGATGCCAGATCGAAATCGATCAACGCAACGCGTAGGGGTCGTGGGGGACTGGATGGAGACTCGCGGTAGTGACCCTTTGTAGCGAGCAGCGCGGCGACTTCGGTCGCCAGAGTCGTCCGCCCGGTGCCACCTTTTGCGGAAAAGAAGGTGATGACCTGCGGGCCCCCAAGATAGACTGGCGCCGGCTGCCGCCTCGGCCGGTCGGTGTCCGGCTGAAGGTCGATCTCGGGGCTGCCAGATTCGGGTAGCTCGATAACGTCGTCTTCCTGGCGGGGATCGAGCTCCATCGGGGCTGGCGGTGCGCCCGGGTGGCTGGGCGTGTTGATCACCACGCTCAAGCGCGGCGGTCGTTGCCTTGGCGGACTCCCGCCCGATGTGGATGCCGGATTCCCGGCTGTCGGGCTGCCTGGCTCAGGTTGGACATTCTGGGCGAACTTGAACTCGATGGCCGCCAGTCCCCAATGTAAGAGTGAGCGACCTTCGGGCCGCACCCAGGCAATGGCCGCACCGCATAACGCCGCGATCGCCGCGGCACCCACCTGGAGCGGGGCGGGCAGCGAGAGGTGGAGGATCGTGTACGCCGCGAGCAGCCCCAGCAGCAGCGCGGCCAGACGCGTAACTGAAAGTCCGAGTACGAACTGGTCTTCGCCGTTGAGATTTTGAGGAATCCGAACTCCGCGCATTGACCCCCTCCAGGTGTCGTGGATAGCCAGCGCGGAGCATCGCCGAAAAAGGTCGGAGCTAGGTTCTGTGTTAAGACTGCGCTGTCTCTGGCTGACGCGCAGCGACCCACACGGTGGCCTGGGTGATGGTGCCTGCACCAGGATTCGAACCCGGGACCAACTGATTAAGAGTCAGCTGCTCTACCAACTGAGCTATGCAGGCGCACCGGCTATTTTATCGAGCCGCGATCGGCGCTGCGTCGCTCAGCTACTTCTCGTTAGCACCCCCTCGTACGCTTAACCCGCGCGTCGGTGATCGCGCGGCTCCAGTACCTGCTCGCTCGAACTCTCCGGGTTCACCATGACGACCTCGAAGAGATCCTCGAAATTGGCGTTGAAAAACTTCATCAACGCCTGTCGCAGTTTGGGACCCGGCCGGCGCGCCCCCGACTCCAGCGCCGGAATATAGTTCTGGCTAATGCCGAGGTTGTGCGCCAGCTCGCGTTGCGTCAGACCCTTTTTCTCGCGCATCGCCCGTAGCCCGGTCGCCCGAACTTCGACATTCATCTCGGCATCATTACACGGACGCGTATATTTGTCAAGGCATGCCTACAAAAACGTCTAACCACGGCGCGACCCCGCCACCGCGCCGCCGGCCCGCGGCCAGTCTGCCGACGGGGCGACTCATCCTCTCCGGCCTGACCGGCTTCGGCTATCACGGCAACAACCCTGCAGAGCGGAAGCTGGGCCAGACCTTCACCGTCGACCTGGAAGTAATGCTCGACACGCAGCGGGCAGCCAC